>Ga0315289_10012265_pt1 | contig 12086 bp, 12 predicted proteins | sample YL17G11_40_MG_FD_203452 | JGI IMG/M metagenome (GOLD analysis project Ga0315289, IMG submission 203452) | Sediment microbial communities from Yellowstone Lake, YNP, Wyoming, USA - YL17G11_40 | ecosystem: Environmental > Aquatic > Freshwater > Lake > Sediment | place: USA: Wyoming | collected...
GGCACCGTCTCCGTCCTCGATCAAGGAGCCCTCAACTACGTCCTCGCCGCGCGGGTGGAGACCGCGGTCCGCGCCGCGTTCCCGGACCTCTCGCCGCTCGCCCCGCGCGTCGAGCGCCAGAAGGCCGAGCGCGACGCGCCTCGGCGGAGCCGCTTGTACGCTCCCGGCAACAGCCCGCGCCTCCTCGTCGGGATCGAGCTCCACGGCGCGGACTGCGTCCTCCTCGACCTCGAGGACTCCGTCCCGCCGGCCGAGAAGGCCGCCGCGCGGGTCCTCGTGAAGCACCTCCTCGCGGCGATCGACTTCCCCGCCGAGGTCTGGGTGCGGATTAACCCCCTCGACCTTGGCGGGAGGGACGACCTTCCCGAGGTCCTGCGCGGCCGGCCGCACGGCGTCGCGCTTCCCAAGGCCGAGTCCGAAGGCGACGTCGCCACGCTCTCCAGGGAGCTCGCCACACTCGAGAAGAGCCTGGACATCCCGGTCGGGACGACCCTCGTCATGCCGATCCTCGAGACGGCCAAGGGGATCCTCCACGCCGAGGAGATCGCGGGAGTGGACGCGCGCGTCGCCGTTCTCGCCTTCGGCGCCGAGGACTTCACGCGCGACGTCGGGGCACGCCGCACGCCGGAGTCGCTCCTCTTCGCCCGTTCGATGCTCATCGCCGCGGCGAAGGCCGCCGGGGTGCAGGCCTCGGACACGGTCTACGCCGACGTCGAGGACGAGAAGGGGCTCCTCGCCGAGGCGACCCTCGTCCGCAACCTCGGCTTCGACGGGAAGGGCGCCATCCACCCGGCCCAGATCGGCCCGCTCCACGAGATCTTCTCCCCGAGCGAGAAGGAGCTTGAGGAGGCGAGGAAGGTCGTCGCCGCGGCCGAGGACGCCGAGAGGCGTGGGATCGGCGCGATTGCGATCGGCGGGAAGATGATCGACCGGCCCGTCCTCGAGCGGGCGCGGCGCGCCCTCTTCCTCGCGGATCGCCTCGCCAGGAGGGACTCCCGATGAAGAACGCGCTCGGCCGTGAGATCCCCGAGAGGATCGGCAGCCGCACCGTCGAACCCTTCGCCGGGGCATTCGTGACGAAGAGGACCGGCCGCAAGGCCGCCCGACCACAGAAGTGGAGCGCTCCAGGGGAGAACAAGGTCCTCCCGTCGCTCGAGGCCGCGATCGAGGCGACCGGCCTCAAGGACGGGATGACGATCTCCTTCCACCACTCCTTCCGCGAGGGCGACCGGGCCATCAACCAGGTCGTCGATGCCTGCGCCCGGGCCGGCCTCAAGAATCTCCGCCTCTTCCCCACCGCCCTCTTCCCCACGCACGCAAAGCTCGTCGATCACATCCAGGCGGGCGTCGTCAACCGGATCGAGGGCTCGATGAACGGGCCGGTGGGTGCCTTTGTCTCGCAGGGCGGGAAGCTCGCCGAGCCGGGGACGCTCCGTTCGCACGGCGGCCGCTGGCGCGCCATCGAGGCGGGGGACGTCGCGATCGACGTCGCCTTCATCGCTGCCTCTCAGGCCGATCCCTACGGGAACGCGAACGGGATCAACGGCCGGACTCCGTGCGGGCCGATCGGCTTCTGCCGCGTCGACGCCCAGTACGCGAAGAGGACGGTCGTCGTCACGAACGACCTTTGCCCCTACCCGGCCTACCCGTTCGAGATCGAGCAGGGGTGGACCGACTACGTCGTTGTGGTGGACGAGGTCGGCGACCCAGCGCAGATCGCCTCCGGCACGCTCGAGATGACGCGCTCGCCGGCTCGCCTGCGGATCGCCCGCCTCGCCGCCGACGCGGTGAGGGCCTCGCCCTACTTCAAGGAAGGCCTCAGCTTCCAGGGCGGAGCGGGCGGGATCTCGCTCGCCGCGACGATGTACCTCGCGGAGGAGATGGAGAAGGCAAAGATCGTGGGGAGCTTCGTCATGGGCGGCGGGACCAAGATCATGGTCGACATGCTGCACAAGGGTCTCGTGCGGGCGATCCTCGACGGGCAGGCGTTCGACCCGACGGCGGTCGCCTCGATCCGCGAGGATCCGGCGCACGTCATGATGGACCCGGGCCTCTACGCGAACTACGACTCCCGCGGCTGCTCGACCTACCTGCTCGACGCCGCCTTCCTCGGGGCGACCGAGGTCGACCTCGACTTCAACGTGAACGTGAACACCCACTCCGACGGCCAGCTCCTGCACGGGATCGGTGGGCACCAGGACGTGGCCGCCGGGGCGAAGATGACCCTCATCACCGCCCCGTCCATCCGCGGTCGGCTCCCCGTCATCCTCGACCGAGTCACGACCGTGACGACCCCCGGCGAGGTGATCGACGTGATCGTCACCGAGCGCGGCCTCGCCGTGAACCCCAAGCGCCAGGACCTGAGGGACGCCCTCGTCGCCGCCGGGCTCCCCGTGCGCGACCTGGCCGAGATGAAGGAGGAGGCCGATCGGCTCGTCCGACCTCTCGGCCGGCCCGTGTTCGGAGACGAAGTCATCGCCGCGATCGAGTGGCGGGACGGAACCGTGATCGACGTCGTAAGGAAGGTGGAAGGATGGGAGTGAGAGACGAGATTCGAAAGATCCTCCCCGAGGTCGACCTGATCGAGAATCAGGACCTCCGCGAGAAGGTCCTCGCGACCTGGGAGGAGGGACTCAAGCGGGGTGGCTGGGCACCGAAGGACATCGCGCGCATGCCCTTCACGCTCCTGAAGCCCGTCAAGATCAGTTTCGCCGACCACGTGCGGAGCGTCACCAAGGTCTGCCTGGCCGTGGCCGAGACGTTCGACGAGATCTACAAGGGTGAGCTGAAGCTCGACCGAGACATCCTCCTCGCCGGGGCCCTCCTCCACGACGTGGGAAAGCTCCTCGAGGTGACGGAGACCGGCGGTACCTTCAAGAAGACGAAAGAGGGGTCGCTGGTGCGGCATCCGTTCTCCGGCCTCGCCCTCGCCGACGCCCAGGGCCTCCCGGCCGAGGTCCTGCACATCATCGCCAGCCACTCCAAGGAGGGAGACCCGTACAAGCGGACGGCGGAGGCGATCATCCTCCACTACGCCGACTTCATGAACTTCGATCCACTCGAGGGGTGATCTGAATGGGACTGACCTTTGCCCAGAAGGTGCTCGCGAAGAAGGCGGGGCTTCCGACCGTCGCGGTCGGGCAGATCGTCGAGGTCGAGCCCGACTTCTGCCTCTCGCACGATAACACCGCCGCGATCGCCAAGACCTTCGCCAAGCTTGGCGTCGAGCGGGTGAAGAACCCGGAGCGCTTCGTGATCGTGCTCGATCACACCGTGCCCGCCTCGACCGAGGAGTACGCTCTCGGACACAAGGAGATCCGCGAGTTCGTGGCGAAACAAGGCATCAAGGCGTTCTACGACACGGGCGTCGGGATCTGCCACCAAGTCCTTCCCGAGATGGGGTTCGCCTTGCCCGGGGCGCTGATCCTCGGCTCCGACTCCCACACGACCGCCTACGGCGCGTTCGGCGCCTTCTCCGCCGGGGTCGGCCGCTCGGAGATGGCCGCCCTCTATGCGACCTCGCGGATCTGGCTCAAGACCCCGGCGACCTTCCGGATCGACGTCGCCGGGAAGCTCGGGGAGCCGGTGACGTCGAAGGACCTCGTGCTCAAGATCATCGGCGACATCGGCGCGGACGGCGCTCTCTACCGCTCGGTCGAGTACGCGGGCGAAGGGATCGAGGCGATGAGCCTCTCCTCGCGCCTGGTCCTCACGAACATGGCAGTCGAGATGGGGGCCAAGAACGGCTATTGCGCCCCGGACAAGAAGACCTTCGCCTTCCTCAACGGCCGCGCCGTGGCCGAGTACACTCCGATCTACCCCGACCCGGATGCCGTGTATGAGAGGGTCCTCGTCTACGACGCCACCGCGCTCGGCCCCCAGGTAGCCAAGCCCCACACCGTGGACAACGTCGTCCCGGTGGAGGACGTCGCGGGGACGAAGATCGACCAGGCGCTGCTCGGGACCTGCACCAACGGCCGCCTCGAGGATCTCAAGCTCGCCGCGCGGTTCCTGGAAGGGAAGAAGCTCGCCAAGGGCGTGCGCATGCTCGTCCTCCCCGCCTCGCAGGAGGTGCTCCTGGAGGCCCTCGATCAGGGACTCATCCAGATCTTCGTGAAGGCGGGCGCGATGGTGCTGAACCCCGGCTGCGGCCCGTGCCTCGGGGCGCACGAAGGAGTCCTCGCCGCAGGCGAGGTCTGTCTCTCGACCGCCAATCGGAATTTCAAGGGACGGATGGGATCGGCGGAGGCGTCGACCTACCTCGCCTCCCCGGCGACGGTCGCCGCGTCGGCGGTCACGGGCGTGATCACCGATCCCCGCCATGCTCACCCCGGAGGTGGCGCATGATCGAAGGGAAGGTCTGGAAGTACGGGAACGACGTCAACACCGACGTCATCTTCCCCGGGAAGTACACGTACAAGCCGATGACGCCCGCCGAGATGGCCCAGCACGCTCTCGAGGACCTCGACGCCACGTTCGCCAAGGGCGTGAAGCCGGGCGACATCATGGTCGCCGGCGCGAACTTCGGCTGCGGCTCGTCGCGCGAACAGGCCGCCACCTGCGTCAAGGCCTCCGGCGTCGCCGCGGTCGTCGCGGTCTCCTTCTCACGCCTCTTCTTCCGCAACGCGATCAACGAAGGCCTCCCCGTGATCGAGCTTGCCTACGGAACCGACGCCATCACCAAGGGAGACACGATCGGGATCGACTTTGAGCGCGGCGTCGTCATCCACGAGGGCAGGGAGTACCACTTCCCGGCCCTGCCCAAGGAAGTCCTCGCCATCCTGGACGACGGCGGCCTCATCCCGCACGTGAAGAAGCTGCTCGGGAAGGCGTAGAACGCGTCTCTCCCAGCAGGGCTGGCGGGAAGCAACGCCTGAACGTCTACCGTCTTTCGTCCCGAGGCGTGCCGCAGCCCTTGATCTTGTCCGCGCGTTACGCATAATGCGTTACGCATGATGCGTAATGTGATGAATCCCTTTCGCTACGGCGGAGTCGTCGGAGAAGACTCCTTCTGCAATCGCAAGGCCGAGCTTGCCGACATCCTTCGCGCGATCGAAAACACCGAACGCCTCTTCCTCTTCTCCGAGCGGCGCATGGGCAAGACGTCTCTCGTGCGGTTGGCGCTCAGCCGCCTGACCAAGAAGGACTATCTTCGTGCCTACGTCGACCTCTGGCCGACGGACAGCGAGAAGGCATTCGTCACGGCGACCGCACGAGCCCTTGCGGAATCTGCTGCCACGCGGCCCGATCGAATGCTGGATGCAGCAAAGGCTCTCTTCCCGCGACTCAGCCCGGTTCTCACCGTAGACGACACGGGAAAGCCCCTGATACGGTTTGATCTCGCGCCGCGACGGCTTCCAGAGCGGGTCCTTGAGGATGTTCTCTCCGCGCCGGCCCAGATCGCGGACAAGCATGGGAAGCGCGTGGTCGTCGTCTTCGACGAGTTCCAGCAGATCCTTCAGTACGGCGAACGACCACGTCGAGCGAAACCTTCGGAGTGTCATCCAGAAGCAGGATCGCGTTGCGTACATCTTCCTAGGGAGCCAGAAGCATGTCATACAGAGGATGGTCCTCGACCGAGCGAGCCCGCTCTACCGAGCCGGCACTCACTATCCGCTCCGTCCCATCGCCGCATCCGAATGGCTGCCCTTCATCCGGTCGCGATTCGAGGACTCGGACCGGCATATCCGCAGAGCCGAAGTGGAGACGATCTGCAACCTCTGCGGCGGGCATCCCTTCTACACGCAGCACCTGTCACACGCCTTGTGGGAACTCTGCGCGCCCGGCGAGACGGTGACGGACGAACTCGTTGGCGCGGCCCTCGATCTGCTTCTCGACCGCGAGAGCCAAGCGTACACAGCGCTGTGGGATTCGCTGACTGGGCCACAGCGTCGCCTGCTGGCGAGTCTCGCCGCCACCGGCGACACGGGCGAGATCTACTCGACGGCGTTTCGCGAGCAACATGGCCTGGGGGCGCCGTCGACCGTCCAGCGCGCCGCCGCAGCCCTTCTCCAGCGAGACCTCGTTGACCGCAGCAATGGCAGCTACGTCGTCGCCGATCGGTTCCTCCGCTTGTGGATCCAGCGGACCTCAAGAACCTAGTAACGGTTCTCCGCAATGCTCCATGCGCATTACGCATTCTGCGTAACGCACGATGCGTAATGACGCCAAACCGCGGCGCGGTCCGGTGGAGGCCGCCGGTGCCGAGGCCGCGCAAATCCAACATTGGACGTTCAATCTGCAAGGACAGCACGATAACGCGCAGCCAAAAGCCCTTTCGCGGCATGCAGGGCCGCCTTTTGTCGGAGTGGCCGGCGGCACCGACATGATCCAGAAGGGCGATACGATCGGGATCGACTTCGAGAAGGGCGTCGTCATCCACGAGGGCAGGGAGTACCACTTCCCGGCCCTGCCCAAGGAAGTCCTCGCCATCCTCAACGACGGCGGGCTGATCCCGCACGTGAAGAAGGCACTGGCGCGGACGTAGGTCCGATGACCTCGGCTGGATTGACGGGCGCCTGAAGCAAGACCGGCGCGCCCAATCCGGGCTCTGCCGGATGCCGGAACGCGAGGCAAGACCTAGCGTTGACGCTCTGGATATTCGGCCGGCAGGCCAATACAGATCGAGGAAGCCTGTGGACACCTGCGGGAGTGGCGAGTTTGCCGATGCATGCCGCAGGCACTGGATTCTTCAGGCTGGGCGCAACCCCAATTCTGTGAGGACTTACCCGTCCATGTTGCCCAGGTCCGCGGCCGACGGCCTGGTCTTCTCCTCTACAAGGCCTAGGCACAGCAGAGTATGAACCACCCTGTCTGCAATCCCCATGCCGATCTCCGCGGAAGGCAGGAGGGCGTGACATACGCGGTTTCGTATGTTCCATCCCCGGCGGTCTGAGAATACCACCCTCAGGTACGTGCCGAGATCCTCGCCCAGCATGTCCTGTGTCGCTCTGTCTCGCAGGAGATCATCGAGCGCCCTGATGTCGAATCCGGCCCCGTCGCGAATCGGCTTCAGGACCCTCACGCCTGCCTTCTCGAGAAGTGTGCGTGTCGCGGCCTCTACTTGTGGGGTCAGAATGTGAATAGCGGATGTCGCGTCGCCTTCGAGATACTTCTGCATCCCGTGACCTATGACCTCACGAAACTCCGAGCGGAACGCGGGAGACTCGTATAGGTACTCGAGCACCCTATCAACTGTGCGTATGCCCCTGCGTGCTGCTTCGGCCAGCGTCGCCCGGAGGAGGAACCCCATGAACTGCAGATCCTGACTCATCTGATGGATCAGCCGCCCATCTGCATCCTCATCCAGCGAGCCGACACTCGAGACTGTGCGCCCCATGTAGTCTTTGATGCTCACCGGGAAGAGGAAGCCCAGGGGATAGCGGCTAGCGAGATCCCTAACCTGCTTCTCGGTTCTGTCGCGGAGAGGAACGAAGTTCGCGGCCACCCTCTTGAGTGCTTCTTTCCAGTCGCTGTTGAGAATGTCATCGATGGCCTCGCGGATCTTGTCGGTTGGGATTGTCCCCTCGACGGAGACCTTCTTGAGGGAGTCCCGGACTGCAGGCCCAAGGTCGCGCAACCGGACGGCGATTCTGTCTGCTTCCTCGGTCAACCCGTAGGCATTCATTACGGAATGGCTGTGCTCTAGGAGTGCCGAAGCCAGCATCGGCCCCGCATTATCAGCGGCGGCATCGAACGCGGCCGCAAGAGCACGAAGTACGCGCGTTGAATCCTCAGCACTTCCAGAGCGGCGGTAGTACCGTGCGAGACGTTGGACCACCGCCTCGACTTTCCATGGGTCGATGCTCTCTTTCGTAGGCGCTGTCAATCTCACCAGCCGGTCTTCCAGTAGCCGTACTATCCTCGCGATCTGGTCGCTTGAAGGATGTCCGAGCCCATCCATGACGAGGCAGTCGAAGCAGAAGCCCCATAGCCCGGCCTTCTCGTCGACTGCGACCTGGTCCTCATACCAGATCATCTCATCGCGCACTGCCTCAATTCGGCCCGTGTCGTTGATCTGATGGGCAATGTACAGTGCCGTTCGAAGGCTCCGTATGCACTCAACCTCACTCCTTGCGAGACCGCGGCGCGCGATGTCGATCGCGCTATCCACCGCAATCCAGGCCATCCGGTAGTCTAGTGTCATGCCCGGGACCACTCGTGCCAGCTCCCACGCGAGGCGTCCGTAGCGCCTCCGCAGTGCGGGATGAGGACACTCCCCAGCCCGCTTTTTCCAGTACGCGATCGTGTCCGGAAGAATCGCGTTTCGGCCCGGCCATTCGGAGACACGCCCGTCATCCGCCGTGGTTGACAGGATGGGGCCGAAGGCGATTCCCCACTCGCTCTTCTCCGCAGCGGGCTCCTCGCGGAGTGCGAACGCGACGATCTCGGCCTCGAGCTCCTTGTCGATCTCGCTGCCCCGTTCCCTTAGTTGCTTCGCGGCCCGCTGCAGATCCCGCAGAACCTCGAGCTCGCCAAGCGGCGAGCGTGAGCCCTCTATGGAGGCAAGGACACTTCGCCATTCTATCGGCACGCTCATATCACCCATGACTCGGGATCATAGCACGTAACGATACCGCACAAGGTTCACGCCCTCTCTCGTTGCAGGTGAGGGCTATGAGGAAGAGAAGCGCTACGGCGATACGACCAGACCCGGCGATCAAGCGTAGAGGGTCAGACCTTGACGTGACAGACCAAATCCTCTCGCCGACACGTCTCCTGATCGTCTGACCGTCGAGCGATGCGGTCCAGACTGGTCGCCAACCTCCCGCATGCGGGAATGGTCCTTCGTTTGACACGCCCGGACAGCTTGCTCTGTGCGCCTGATGTTGCTAGACTGACACAGGAGAGTGCGAGTCTGGGGCGTAGCGGGCTCGCTGCGTGCCTGCACGCTACGTAGCGGGACTGCATACTGGTCAATGTCCGATAACTGGAGAGTGATCCGCGATGAACCTGCTCTACCTCGACCTGCTCGGCACCAAGAAGAAGTGGGAGCAGGGCGGGCGCCGCGCTGTTGAGGCAGCATTTGCCACATTCGAAGCTCTGGTCCAGTCTGGGCTGGCACACGTCAGCCCCGCCGAACTGCTACAAGGGGGCATCGAGGCGGACTCCGCGGCGATAGTCTGCGCTGACGGAGTTCAGGCCCTCCGCCTGAGCCAAGCGATTCTCACCAAGGCCTTCAACGAAGATGCCGAGGACGCGACGACCAGGCTGTGGATTCGGGGCGCCATAGTTCCCGTTGGCAATCCAGGACCACTGCGGGCGACAGAGCCAATGGACCCACCCTTCGCGAACATAGCCGTTCATCGCTACTCCGCCCCGCTCCTTGAGGCCATCTCTGTCGAGCGCTCTGGTTTCAAGGGCATGAGGATCCTCATCGCAGATGCTTTGGTCAACGACCCACTTCGCGAGGCAATGCGAATACCTGTAGGTCCTCGACACCTGATTCCCCTCAGGCGGCTTGACCACAGCCGCTATCGAGTAGAGGGGTTTCAAGACTGGCTGTGGATGCTCCCACGTGACGAGAACGAATGGACACGCGCCAAGCGTCAGATGGCTGCACGCCTTCGCTGGGCGGCAGCGGACGCGGACGAGTTCCTGCAAGCAGCCGCCACCCAGGTCGTGTTCCACGAGAGCGAGGCCATCTGGGGCAGCCTTCGCACGCCGTAGGAGCGTCGCCGGGGCATGGGAGGCAGATCCCCTGACGTGACAGACCCAGTCCTCTCGCCGACGCGTCTCGCGATCCCTTGCTCCTCGGGCGATGCAGGCTAACCTGGCCGCCGACCTCCCGCACGCTGGAATAGTGCTTCGCTTGACGCACGGCGGGCTTGCTGTGGCGGGCGACAGGGTCAGGTCTTGCGATAGCGCGTGAGCGCACGTGCTGGGAGTTCTGGGGACATAGTGCTCATCTCGCGCACCTCTGCCCTGGTTCCTTGGGGCGAACAACGCGGCCGGCGACAGATGCAACACAGTGGAGGAACGCGTCGCTTCCAGTTCTGGGGACATGGTGCTTATCTCGCGCACCTCGGCCATGGTTTCTTGGGGGAACAACACGGCCGGTGACAGATTCAACGCAGTGGAGGAACGCGTCGCTTCCGAGTGGACGTCCCGTGCGTGTGTGCTTCCGAATCGGGGAGAGATCATCTGAGGAACAGCCGAGGGACTCCGTCCAGTCGGTGGTGTCCGCCACGAGTCCTGATTCCCGCGAAGCAGCGGATCTCGCGGAGTCGGAGATCGGTACTATGTCCCCGGAATTCAGGGTGTGACCTTCTCATGCCTCCGGTGGGCAAGACCTTGCTGTACGAAGAGACGTTCTCCGACCCAAGTGCCACGGCATGGCCTCAATTCGACAGGTCAGACTTGCAGTGCTGGGTCGGCGACGGTCTGTACAACGTGTTTGTAAAGATGTCCGGCTATCCGAACACGTGGGTGTCGCCAGATCTCGGGCAGGTCTTCGACAACTTCCGGCTGGACGCTGACGTGACTGCCGTCTCAGGCACCGACGACCACGGCCAGGGTGTGATCTTACGCAAGACCTATACATTCGATTTCTACACCTTTGAAGTCTGCCCTCTTGGGACCTTCGCGCTCTGGAAAGACATCGGCGATACACACACGATCATCCAGGACTGGACTACCTCAAGCGTGATCCACACGGGGAAGGCGACGAATCATCTCACGGTGATTGCGGATGGCAGCCATCTCACGTTCTACGTCAACGAAACGAAGGTACTTGAGGAGACTAACGCCTCTATTTCCGCTGACGCGATTGGCTTCATCGTCAGCACCTACGCAGAGGGGAATGTCCACGTTGGCTTTGACAACCTGACCGTACACTCCCTAGACTAGTAGCTGCCCTGAAGTCCTTTCGCCACGCGCAGGCGGTAATGCTAGGCTAGGTCGAGAAGTTGACCGTTCGCCAGGCGCGGACCAGGGGCGTCGGCAGGCTAGAGGAGGACAACATGCTGAGAATGGTTTGCGATGTGATTGCCGCTGTAGCTGCTTTGTTCGGTATTCCTGCCGTTGTGTGGGGCCTCTTCAGCAACGCCAGGGCGACGCGATCCAGAGTAAGCCAAGACCTATCATCACTAATGCTGCAGATCGACGCAGTATTCGTGCAGCATCCCGAGCTTAGGCGATTCTTCTACGACGGGAAAGCTGTGTCGCACGATGATGAGATCTACCCCCGTGTCGTCTCACTGGCTGAGATGATCCTGGATCTAATGGACAACGCCGCAACGCAGCTGTCCAGGCGTGACAAGTACCTCTGGCCTGCCTGGTACGCCAACCTCCGGGATCTCTATGCACAAAGCCCTTGTCTTCGCGAACACCTACAGCAGCACGCCGCCTGGTACTCCCGGAAGCTGCTGTCCCTTCTCCAACAGCAAACCTAGACGAGGAACTTGGGGCCGCTCCCAAGTCCTTTCGGCAGCCGCAGGAAGTCGCGGCGCACGCAGCAGCTGGAGGGGAACACCCTGAGACTAGCCGAAGACACTCCCGACCGCCGCCGCAGCTCCAGTAAGCATCAAGAGCGCCCAGATTGCGACCGACACGTAGGAAAGAATGTGAAGTAGAATCCTGAGCGACTTCGGGTGTCCAGCTGGCACCCTTCTCAGCCCCAACCGCGAGACAAGATGGACGCCGAGGTACGGGAGAGGGTAAACCACGCAAGTGAGCACATAGGCAAGCCACTCGTTTGCCCGGTTTCCAAAGACCATTGTCCCGAAGGAGGACCAGATGCCGTGTATGGCCGTCCACGGGGGAATCCTGTACCAGAAGCTCGTTCCCCAGTCAAGCCCATATGTGAATGAAGGGGCAGCCCATGTCGGAGACCATGTCGACACCTGGGTTAGGAAGAGGAACCCCGTCAAAAGAGCGGCAAGGAAGTAGAGGGACAATGCTCTACGGGCCCTGGCGGCAAGGGCACTCAGACCAGCGAGCGTGATGAGAACCACTAGCACTGGAGTTACCCCGTTTCAGTGGACAGTGTAGCACTTGACAGCCCGAGCGTCTGAGTGGCGTGAGTCAGTGTGGCGAAGTACCTCCTTTCGTAGTCGACAGGCGAGGTGTACCCGAGGGCGGAGTGT
>Ga0315289_10012266_pt1 | contig 12086 bp, 10 predicted proteins | sample YL17G11_40_MG_FD_203452 | JGI IMG/M metagenome (GOLD analysis project Ga0315289, IMG submission 203452) | Sediment microbial communities from Yellowstone Lake, YNP, Wyoming, USA - YL17G11_40 | ecosystem: Environmental > Aquatic > Freshwater > Lake > Sediment | place: USA: Wyoming | collected...
TCGGCGGCCGGCGGTTGGGGGGCGTCGGACGGCGCAAGCGGGCGCGTTGGCGCCGCGCGGGGCGGGCGCGCGCCCGGGCAGCGGCGCTTCCCCTCCCCGTCAACGGAAAGCGCGGATAAAGGGGGCCGCCCCGGCGCCCGTCGCTCGCGCGCGCGCGCGCCCGGCGCGCCCCGCCGCCGCCGCCCCCACGTCGCCCCCCAGGACCACGCTCATGGACCGTGCCGACCGCCTGGCGCGGCGGCAGCCCCCCACGCGGCCGGCCGGGGCCGGCGGCGGGGTCCGAGTGGGCGTGTGTGCTGGCGCTCGCCCCCCCCCTCCCCCCCCCTCCTCCTCACCCAGCGCCGCCGCGGTGGCCGGGTCGAACAGCAAAGATCCGTACGAGGGCGCGGCGTAGGGCGCGCCGCCAAAGAACGCGGGCGGCGCCCCGAATGCCGCCGCCGCGGCCGCGGCGGCCGGCGGCTGCGCGGACGCGCCCTGGTCGCCCGCCGCGCCCGCCCCGCTGCCGTACGTGATGAGGCCGCCCGAGGTGGGGGTGGTGGTGGACCGGCGGGGGGGGCCGCCGGCGCGCGGGGGCGGGAGGGCGAACGCGGCGGCGAGCGTCGCGGAGAAGAGCGACGCGTCGAGCGACGGGAGCTCGTCCAGGCGGGGGAGGTCGAACAGGTCGCCGGGGGCGGGGGGTGGGTGGGGGTGGGGGGCCGAGAGCATCATGGCGCAAGGTGTGCGAGTGCTCGGGGGAGACGTCGAGGCCCTCGCCTCCTGCCGCCGCCGCCGGGAGCGCGCCCGCCCGCGCCCGCGCGCCCGGGCGACATTCTTGTCCTCCTCGTGGATCGCTCGGCGCCGCGGCGGCCGCCCCCCGGTCAACCGCCGCCCCCGCGTCCTCTCCCTCCCTCCTTCCTCATTCCCTCCTCCCTCCCTCCCTCCTCCGCCCACCACCAGCCGGCCGGACTCGCGGCCGCCGCTCTCGAGCGCGTCGGCGGTCGCGGCCCGGGCTTCGAGCGTGGTCCGCAGCGACGCGGCCGCGGCGGGGGAGAGACCCTCCACGCTTGGGGCCGGCCCGGGCTCGCCGCCGCCCTGCATGTCGGTCGGCCGCGCCGGGCGCGGCGCGGCGGGCGTCGCGGGAGGAGCGGGACGGCCCCCGCTGGCGGTGTCGGCTGGGTCGGCCGCCCCCCAGTGCCACTCTCCCTGCTCCCGCCGCGGGCGCGCCCTCTCCCTGACCGCCTGCGACCCCGCGCCGCACGCACCGCCGCCATGGACGAGGCCGAGGTGGGGCTCGCGCGCGAGAGGGCGCAGGCGCGCGTGCCATCGCGCGCGGCCCGCGCGCCGGGCGGCCGTTGCCCGGCCCGGCGTCCCCCCCGAGCTCGAGGCGCGGCGCCGCACCGCGCCTGGGCGGGCCGGGATCGCGGGGCGGCGCCCGCCCGCCCAGGCGCGCGCCCACCGACCGGGCGCCCCGTCCTCATCTCCCTAGGTCGAGCGCCAGATCGACCAGATGGTGCGCTTCATCCGCCAGGAAGCCGAAGAAAAGGCGGCCGAGATCGCGGTCGCGGCCGAAGAGGTGAGGAGGGAGGAGGGAGGAGGGGAAAGGAGGGCGGCCGCGCGGAAGGCCACCTCCGCCCCCGCCGCCCACCCCGCCGCCCCATCCACCTCTTTATAGGAATTTAACATCGAGAAGCTGACCCTGCTCGACGCCGAAAAGGCGCGCCTCGCGCGCGAGTACGAGCGGCGCGACGCGGCGGTCGCGGTCAAGCGCCGCGTCGACCGCTCCAAGCAGGTCAACGAGGCGCGCCTGCGCGTGCTGCGCGCGCGGGAGGACGCGCTGGCGGGCGTGGTGGCGGACGCGGGGGCGGCGGCCGCGAGCGTCGCGGGCGACGCGGGGCGCTACGCGGCGCTGCTCACCGACCTCGCCGTCCAGGCCGCCGCCAAGCTAGGCGAGCCGGACCTCGTGCTCGTCGGCCGCAAAGCCGACGCGGGGCTGCTGGGCGGCGTCGCGGCGGCCGCGTCCGCGCGGCTCGCGGCGCGCGGCGGCGCGGGCGGCGCGGCGCCCGCGCTGCGCGTGGCGGACGACGAGTTTCTGCCGCCCGCGCCCACGGGCAAGGGCGAGGGGGCGGCATGGTGGGCGGGGGGGAGGGGGCGGAGGGAGGGGGGACGTCGCGCGAACGGCGTGCGCCCGACCCCGCCGCCGCCCGCCTCCCTCTCCTCCCCAGCTCCGGCGGCGTCCTGCTGCGCACGCCCGACGGACGCATCCGGTGCGCCAACACGCTCGACGCCAGGCTCGCGACCGCGTACGCGCAGACGCTGCCCGCGGTGCGCGCCGCGCTCTTTGGCGGCGGCGCCGCGTGAGGGGGTGTGCACGGGGAGCCTGTCGTGGTTTGGGGGGTCGCGGGCGCGCGCGCGTGTGACGGCGGCGGGCGTGGAGCGGGGCGAGAGCGCGGGGAACCGCGCGCGGCGGCCGTCGCTCACTCTTCGCCCCGGCCTCCGACCCGCCTCGGACCCGGCCGCCTATCTTTAGACTCTTCCCCTCTTCCCAAGGTGGGTGTGGCGGGGGCGGGGGCGCGGGCCGGGCGCCGACCGCGCCGTCGCCCGCCGATGCGGCAGCGGCCGCTTCCCCGGCTTAAGACCCTAAGACGCCCCCTCCCGGGACAACTCTGGCGCCCGCGCGCCCCGCTTGCGGGGCGCACGGCCATCGAAGCGCGGCGCGCGCAGCCGCGCGCGAGCGGGGAATAGGTTTGTTTTTCCCTCTCCCCCGCCCGCCCCCGGCCGCACGCGCGGCTGGCGGTCGCCTGGAGCTGCGGGCGGCCGCGCGGGCGCGGGGCACGCCCTTTGGGTTTTGCTCTCTCGCTCACGCGCGCCCGCCCCCCCACCCGCAGCCAGCTTCCGCGCGTGGGCGACATGGCGGGCCATCACCGCAACATGGGCAACAAACGCGGCACGGGCAAGTTTGGTTTTGCGGGATTTCGCTTGCGCAACTCTCAATTATGCGTCTGCGCCGGCAAGTCGAACTTCTTCCGTGTCCATCTCTACCTCGCCCTCGCCGCTGTCTTCCAGCGCGTTCTCATGGCCACCCTGGAGGCTGCCGCGGCCAACCCCGATCCCCACGCGCTGCCCGGCAACGGCTTCAACATCGTGCTCTTCGCGGCGGCGGTCCTCCTCGCCTTCAACCCGCCCACCGAGATCCAGCACCTCCACCCCGCCTTCCAGCGTGACCCAACGGTCGTGTTGATCTGGCTGACCAAGCTGCGCTACAAGGCGGCGGCCGCCGTGCTCTGGGTCAACGCGGGCGGCGAGATCGCGCTGCGCCCCGGCACGTCCGTCGCGGACCAGGTCGAACTCATGCGCGCTGGCCGCGCGCTGGACGCCATGATGGTGTTTGTCGTGCGCGGCGAGCGTTGGGCGGGGCTGGTGGGCCGCTTTGTGCTGTCCAACGCAGGCGTGCCCGCCGACGCGCAGCTCGCCCTGGCCGGCAAGCGCTGCCGCGAGGCGACCGTGCGCGCCATGCTCGACCTGCGCTCGCGTCGGTACGCGACCGCCAACCCCCGTGGCGGCGGCGCCGGCCGCGGTCGCGGTCGCGGTCGCGGCCGCGCTCCCGCCCGCCTCCCCCCCCCCCCCCGCTCCTCCTCGCCCGACTCCCTGGACGACCCCGGGTCGGACAGCGACGGCGAAGGCTCCGACTCGGGCGCCCCCAACCTCGCCTGGGTGCTCAACCCGTACGCTGGCCCCGCGCGGCGCGCGGCCGGCCTGCCCGCCGGCCGCGGCTGGGCGATCGAGATGGAGGGCGACGACGGCGACTCGGATGGCGGCTGGACGGCGACGCCGGCCCAGGCGGCGAACGCTTTCGTCTTCTACGCCACCAAGGTCGCCTCCCCCCGCGTCCGCCAGGCCGCGCGCGCGTGCCTGGCCCAGCTGGGCGCGCACCCCCGGTGCGCGGCCGCCGCGGCGTTGGCGGGCGTGGCGGTCGAGCCGCCCCTGTCGTACGCGCACCCCGACCTCGGCCGCCGCGTGTCCGGCCGCGGCGACGCGCCCGCCTGGATGACGGTCGCGGCCTCCGTCCAGACCGTGCTCGCGCCGGTGGACGAGCCGACGCTCAAGAATCGGTGGTGCCTGCTGCACGAGGTCGAGTGCGTCGAGACGCGCGCGCGCCACGCGACCGACCGCGCCGCCGAGTTTCCGCCGCCCGCGCTCAACCGCTTCGAGATCGCCGCTATGGACGCGCGCCAGCCCACGGCGGCTGCGGTGGAGGCGATCACCCGCGGGTGGTACACGCGCGCCGCGGAGACGGGCGCGGTCGCCGCCAACGCGGCGCACGGCGACCGCCTGCGCGCGGCGGCCGCCTACTGGCGCGGGCGCGCGCTGTGGCCGGACGAGAACGGGTACAAGGAGGCGTCCGAGGTGCTGGGGCTGCCGCTGGAGGTGGAACCGCTGACGTCGTTGGCGTGGTGAGGAGGGGGGGAGGGGGAGGGCGGGGGGGGCGGCGGCGCCGCCCCCCGGGCGCGCGGCGTCGGTGGCCTCCCGCCGCCGCCGCCGGTCCCGCGGCCTGCCTGCGTGTGTGTGTGATCGGAAACCGTGCCCCGGGCGTGGCGGCGGGAGCGGAGAGGGGCGAGAGCGCGGCGCGCGCCGCGGCCGCCCACCACTCTCGCGCCCCCCCCCCCCTCTCCCCTCCACCCCGCACCAACATGGCGCTCCGCGCCCTCGTCGCCATCACCGCCATCACCGCCGCGGCCGCCACCGCGGGCGACGCGCGCCCGCCCTGGTTTCTGCCGTCGCGCGCAGACACGCTCATCCTGTCGGGCGGCGCGTCACCCGAGGCCGGCTCCGCCGAGTCCATGCCCGCGCTGGCCAAGTTTGAGTGCCGGGGCAATGCGTGCGACCGTCAGAGTGGCAAAGAAGGGGCGCTGGGTGAGTCTGTGGGTGGCGGAGGCGCCAATCTTGCCGGCGCGGCGCGCGCGCGCGCGTGCGGCGCCCGCGATGCGCCCGCGCGGTGCTGGCGAAGGTGCCCGGTCGATCGTCGCTTGCAAGATGACCGCGACTAGGGCGGCGCGTGGGGCATGGCGGCTGCGCCGGCGCCGCGCCGGCGCCGCGCCGGCGCTCGCCTGCCGGGCCGCGCGAGCGGCCCCCAACCTCTCCTCACCCACCTCCTCCCCACCAGCCTCCAACCCTGGCACCGTCGGCGCATCCCCTCACGCCGCCCGCGTTGACCAGGCGTACGTCGGGCACGCTGTCGGCACGGGCGCCGCGGTCGAGGGCGGCGGCTCGGCGGCGGCCGCGCCGCCGCACGGCGCGTCCTCGTCCCTGTTTGTCGGGCTGGGCGGGGCGAGCGCGGTGACGGGGACACCGGACGCCGCCTGGAAGGCGGAGCCGGCGGTGGCTGCGGCGACCGACGCCGCGCCGGCTGCGGCGGCCACCTCTGCCGACACCACCCTGGCCTCCGTCACGCACACCCCCACCGCCTCGTTCCCCACCGCCGGCCAGCACGCCACCACCGCCGCCGGCGGCGTCGCCAGCCCCGGCGGCGAGCGGACCTACACGCGCGCCGACCGCGCGGCCGCCGCGTCTGCCGACGCCGCCCTGGACGCCCTGCCGCACGCGCCGCCCGCGGTGCAAGGCCCCGCGGGCGCGCTCGCGGCGCAGGCGCTGGCCGCCGCGGGCGGCGCGGCGGCGGGCGTCGCCGCCGCGGCAGGGAGCGCGGTCGGCGACGGGCCGCCGTCGGACGACGCGGAAGCGTTTTCCATGGCGGTGCGCGACGTGGCGGCCGGGGTGGCGGGCCGGCTGCAGGGGTTGGCGCCCCGGCGGGCGGGGCCTGGGGCCAAGTAGGACGGCGGCTCGCGGTCTGCTTTTGCGCCCAACCAGCCAGCCCTTTCTTTGCTTTCCCTGATTTTGCGTGAGTGGTGCGACGACCTGCTTGTTCTTGCTTTGGCGTGCCGCGGCGGGCGCTTGCGCGTGTGACGCCAGTGCCCAGCCGCGCCCCGTTCCGTTGGCGGGGAGGGCAGGGCGGCAGCGCAGCCCCACACACCGCTCCGCGTCGCGCGCCGCCCTCCCAGAGCGCGCCCCGCGCCAAGCCACCGACACTCCGCCACCGCCCGCGCCCACCGCCCCGCGCCATGCGCGCCGCCATGCTCGCGCTCGCGCTGCTCCTCGGCCTGGCAGCCGCGGTCGCCGCCGCGGACGCCCCGACCGCGGCCAGCGTAACGTCCACGCTGGAGCCGTCGCCCTCGTCGAGCGGACGTGAGTGTGGGGAGGGTTGAGGGTGCGGCGCGCACCGCGCGCTGACATGCGGCCCCACCGCAGCGCCGTCCGCGGCGGGCGCGGTCCGCGGCGCCCACCTTGTCGCGCCAGTGGGCGAGCGACCGAGTCGCGCACGGCGGCGGCTCCAGATCCCGGGCCCCAAACCGCGCCCACGCCCCCTCGCCCACGCCCACGCCCGCCACCCTCGCCCGTCAGCCCCCCTCCTCCCTTCCGCCGCCTCCCTCAACCGCGTCGGCGCCAACGGGGTCCCCTCCGACCTGGGCGCCTCCCTGCACGTGGGCCCCGACGGCCTGACCGCGCCCGGGGTGCACGTCGGCGCCGACGGCCTGTCGCTCGCGAGCACCGGCGCCGCCGTCATCGACCCCGGCCAAGCCGCCGCCGCGGCCGCGATGCTGAATGCTGCCGTCGCCGGCACGGGCATGCGCAGCCTGCGGGTCAACGGGCGGGGCGTGACGCTCAACCCGGGCGCCGCCGACTCGACGACGATCCAGGCCAACGACGGCGGCCTGGCCGTCACCGCGCCCCGGGTCGGCCCCAACGGCACGGCGGATGGGGCATCGGGGTCGGCCACGGTGCAGCTGCGGCTGCCGGGGGCTGGCGCGAATTCCACGCTCGCTGCGCTCGTGCCGCGGCTCGCCTTTTCCCTGGTGCCCGACGTCGGCGCCAACGGCGCCGACATCGCGGTCGGCGCCGGCCCCGGCACGTCGGCCGCCGCCGACGCGGCGGCCGACGCCGCGGTCGCCGCGGGCGGCGCGGGCGCCGCTGGCGGCGCGGTTGTCGGCGGGCGCGCCGCGGGCGCGGGCGTCGCCATCCAGCCGACGGCGGCGGCCCGCGGGTTTCCGCGGTTGCCCGGGCTGCCGTTTGTGGGGAGGCGCATGCTCATGCGGTGAGGGGAGGGGAGTCTTGTTTTGTGCGTGCGGGGGGGCGGGGCTTGTGTCGCGCGCTGAGGCGCCCGCGGGCGCGCTGTTGTTTGTCATGATGCACCGCGGTCACACACACGACGTCCCAAATGAATCACACGGCTCGAGGCGCGAAGCGCGCCGTCTCTCGCCCTCCGCCCCACACCCTCCTCCCCACCCCGGTCACGCCAGCAACCTCCTCCGCCCCACCGTCATGCGGATGGGCAGCCCGCCCGGCCCCGTCCCCGTGAGCGTGGTGGTCGCGGCCTGGGTGTCGGGCATGCCGAGGGCGGCCGCAGACCGCGCGCCGGGTGCGCGCACGAGGCCGTCGCCGCTCAAGCCGCCGCCGCCGGCCACCGGCGCTTGCTGCGCAAACGACACACCGCCCGGGGCCGGCAGCGTGGGTGCGGGGTTGCCGCCCCCGCCCCCACCCCCGCCAAGCGTCAGCCCCGGGTTGGCCGCCGAGAGCGGCGCGCTGCCAAAGCCGGCCGCGCCGTCGAGCGGCTGGAACCCGCCGCCGCCCACCGGCGCAGGCCCGGTGCCCGCGTCGTTGGTGGGGTACAGGTTGGGCTTGAGGCCCGCGCCGCCGGTGGAGCCCGGAAACGCGGCCGCGCCGCGCGGCGCGCCGAGCGCGTTGCGCGAGTCGGGCACCGCGCCCGCGGTCGCCATTTGGGGGGCGAGCGGGCCGCCGCCATTGGCCGCCGCCATGCCTGCGGGAGACGCGGCAAAAGCGGCGTCCGCGGCGGCGGCGTCGTACTTGGGCGGGACGTAGCCCGGCGGCGCAGACGCGTCGGTCGCCGCGTCGCCGCCCGGCGCGGACCCCATGCCCGCAAACACGGACGCGCCGCCGGGAGTGCCGACCGTCGCCAGCACGGGCTGGATCCCGGTGCCGACGGGGGCGGACGCTTTGTCCGCGGCCTTGTGCTCGCGCGTCGGCGCGCGCGGCGCGGTCCGCTCGCCGTTGGGCGCCGTGCTCACCGCCCCGCCCGCGCCCGCCACCGCGGCCGCCGCCGCGCGCGCGGCGTCGGCGCCGGCGGCGGCCAGGCCGGCGCCGACGCCGGCCGAGTCGAGGGCGGCTTTGAAGGTCTAGAGAGACAGGGGAGAGGGGGTGGGACGTGGCGGTCGGCGGTGCCGGCCTTCAACTTCATCCACTCTTCTCGCACCGGTGCGCTGGAGCCCGCCAGGTTGGCGGCGGCCGCGCCCAGGCCGGCGAGGGCGTCGAGTTGGCTGCAGGGGTGTGGGGTTGGGGGTGGTGGGCGGCCGAGCTCGCGCCCGCGGGCTTTGGCGCGCCGACTAGTTTGGCCCCAGTGACGCGTGAACGCGTTCTCCACGCGACGAGGACGTTGGCCGCGGCGCTCGACGCCGCGCCGCCCACCACGGCCGCCCGGCATGCGGCAACCGCACGCGCGCCGCGCCCCTCTCTCTCCCTCCCTCTCCTCCTCCCTCACCCCGACGCGAACGAAAGCGCGTCCACAATGAGGATAACGGCGTACAACGCGCCCGAGGTGCGCGGGTTGCGCCAGCAGGGTGCCATTGGGGAGGGTGGGCGTGCAGGGGCCGCGGCGTGTGCGGGAGTGGGCGGCGCGGCTGGGCGCGTGTGCTGTGGGGACCGGTCGGGCGCCCCGTGGGTGTGACGCGAGAGAGGCCGAGACGCGCTGCGCGCGCCTCCCTCCTCTTCTCTCCCTCTGGTCGATCGTTTTGCACGCCGCCGGGGAGCCGCAGGTAGAGCAGTGATGAGAAACCAAAAACGAGACTAGTCCGCCCAATGAATGGAGGAGGGGAGGAGGGAGGAAGGGAAAGCAATAGGAGCCGGCCGCGCTCTCAGGCGACCGACCAGGCGCCCGCCGCGCGTGACGCGCCCGCCGCGCCGCCGCCCGCGGTGGACGAGGGCGGCTCAGAAAACGCGATGGAGGGCAGGCCGACCGCGGCGCGCGCGGCGGCGGCCGTCGTGGGCGCGCCCGGGCCGGCCGACGGCGGCGGCGGCGGCGGCGGCTTGGCTCCCGCCGCCTGGCGCCGCCGCCGCACGCCCACCGCGACGCCGGCCGCCAGAGCGGCCGCAGCGGCAACCCCGGCCGCCGCTCCGCCGACGGCGAGCGCGACGCCGCGGCCGGGCCGCGCGTCGGCCGGCGGCGCGCCACCCGCCGCGACGACCGCCGCCTGCTCCGCCGGCAGCGGCGCGCACGCGCCGCCGCCCGCGGGGTAGTGCCCGGGGGCGCACTCGGCGCAGGCGGCGCCGGCGTAGCCGGCGTGGCACGCGCACGCGGCGGCGGCGGCGAGGCAGGCGCCGCGGCCGCCGCACGGCGCGCCGCCCGCCGCGGGGCACGCCGCGAGGCGCAGCGGGCAGTCGCGCGGGCACGCGCCGCCCGCGTGCACGGCTTCGCTGGCCTCGCACACGCCGTTGCCGCAGACGGGGGTTGCGGCGGCGGTCGCCACGGTGGCGCCCGCCGAGCGCAGCGCGGCTGCCGCGGCGGCGGGCGACAGGAAGATGGACGCGCTCCCGTTCAGAGTGGATTTGGCGCCAGCCGCGATGACCAGGGACACGTCCGCTGGCGCGGCGAGCGCGGCGCGGCGCGCGGAGCGCGGCGCGAGCGAGACGGACGACCGCGCGACGCCCAGCGCGGTCGCGGCCGCCGCCGCCGGGTCGGCCCCCAGCCCCGACGCGCGCACGGTCACGCCACACGACCCGCCGTCGCCATCGCACACGCCGCACGCGTCCAGGCGGCGGGACGCGCAGCAGAGGCCGGCGGCGTCCAGCACGCCCGCGCAGCACGCGCCGACGCCGTCGACCGCCGTCCCGTTGCCGCCGCACACGCCGCACGCGTCCACGCGGCCGCCCGCGCAGCAGGCGCCCGCGGCGTCCAGGGGGGCGCCGTCGGGGCAGCAGGCGCCGTCGGCGGCGACCGCGCCGCCGGGGCAGCAGGCGCCCGACGCGTCGGCGACGCCCGACGCGCAGCCAGAGGGGGCTTCGCAGAAGCGCCCAGTGGCCCCGTCCCGGCAGCGGCACGCGCCCCGGTCGCAGTCGCCGCGGCCGGAGCAGCCTCCGTCGGCGAGCGCGGCCTGCGCCGCGCAGAAATCGCACGGCTCCCCCCCGCACGCCGCCGTCGCTGCCGGCTTGGGCGCCGCCGCCGCGCACGCGGCGTCGGGCGCGCCGCCGCCGTCGGCGGCGCGGGCGCAGTCGACGCGGCGCGCCGTGCGGCCGCCGCCGCCGCAGCGCACGGTGCACGCCTCCCACGGCCCCACGCGCCAGGCGACGGGGTCGCAGGGGGCGGAGTTGCAGGCGCGGTCGGTGGGTGGGCGGGAGGAGGCGTCGCAGGGCGGGGAGGGGCAGTCAGCGGAGCGGGTCGCCTTGCCGCCGCCGCACGCCGCCGAGCACGCGCCCCACGGGCCCGCGGTCCAGCCGCCGACCGCGGGGCACATGCCAGCGCCGGCGATGCGTTGGGCGGCGTCCATATCGGCGGGGGCGCACGCGGAGGCGGCCAGCAGCGCGCCCGCAGGCGACGCGCACGCGACGCTGCGCGCACCGCCGCCGCCGCCGGAGGTGCTGTTGCCGTTGGCGCCGCAGGGCAACCACGCCACCCCCACCGGCGCCGCGCCCAGGCCAGGCGCCGCGCCGGGCGCCAGGCCGAGCTGGCGCGCTGGCTGCGTCGGCGCCGCGCCCGGCGCCGCCGCGCGCGGCAGCGGCACGTGCACCGCGGCCGGCGGCGCCGGTGGCGGCAGCCGCTTGCCGGGCTTGGGGGGCAGAGGGGAAGGCGGTGTAGGAGGGTACGCTTTGCGGCGCGGCGCGGCCGGCCGCGCGAGCGCGGCGCCGCCCGAGACCAGGGCCGGGTCGACCGTCGGCCAGTTGATGCCGTAGCCGGCGGGAGGAGGCGTCGCCGTCGCGCTCCCGCCGCCCTCGGCCGTCACGTCAAGCGTGTACGGGCCGAACCGGCCGTCGACGCCATCAATGACGATTCCGTACGCCACCCCCGCGGTCGCGTTCCACGTGACCGCGGGCGAGTACCCGCACGCGTCGTCGGAGCAGGCGATGACGGTGGCCGGGGCGGCGGGCGCGCCGGCGGCGCCGAGGTCGGCGAGGACGAACATCTTGGCGTCGAACGCGCGCGCGGCGCCGCTGTCCGGCCCGCCGCACAGGGACGCGGTCACGACCCCGGTGCGTGTGGGCGCAAAGTAGTACACCACATCCTTCCCGCCCGGCGCGTCGAGCGCGGACGAGTCGCCGTCGTCGTCGCCGCCGACCGCGCCCGACGCGGCGCGCACGTCGCCCGGCGTCGGCAGCCCCGCGGGGGACCCCGCGTCGCCGCAGGGGGTGTAGTACGAATCCCCGAAGAAGTAGGTGTCGCCGGCGTCGCGAAAGGGGAGCTTGCGGATGACTTTGGGGTAGAGGACGGTGTCGCCCCGCCGGTCGTCGACGCGCAGCCGGGGCTTGGTCCCGTCGAACGTGACGTCGTCCGAGGTTAGCTCGGCCGTCAGCCACAGGGGCGGGGGCGACGGGTCGCCCCAGAGCGACCCGCGCGCGTCGACCGCGACCGCGCGCGGCGCGGCCCAGTCTCCCGGGCCAAACGTCAGCCGCGCGGGGGACACGCGGCCCCTGGAACCGTCGGAAAGGGCCAGGGTGGCGGTCACGGTGGACGAGGGGGGGCGGGAAAGGGACACGTTGACGGTGTAGGGCCCAAAGCCGGCCGCCCCGCCCACCACCGCGAGCGCGGCCGGCGCCAACAAGACCACGGGCCGCGTGCCCGCGCGCAGGAGGAGGTTGGGCGACCCGTCGACCGCGCGCGCGTTGAAGGCGCCCGACGCTTTCGGCTCGCGCACCGCGCCCCACGTCCCGCCCGACGCGAGCGTGGTGAGCAGGGCGTCGGCGCTGGCGCCCGGGTTTTGTTCCAGCAGGAGGGCGAGGGCGCCCGCGACAAAGGGGGCGGCTTGGGAGGTGCCCGACCGGAAGGCCGTCGC
>Ga0315289_10012267_pt1 | contig 12086 bp, 24 predicted proteins | sample YL17G11_40_MG_FD_203452 | JGI IMG/M metagenome (GOLD analysis project Ga0315289, IMG submission 203452) | Sediment microbial communities from Yellowstone Lake, YNP, Wyoming, USA - YL17G11_40 | ecosystem: Environmental > Aquatic > Freshwater > Lake > Sediment | place: USA: Wyoming | collected...
TTGTAAGCGTCCTTGAGAGTTGTGCTTCCAGACCAGATTAGTTCATCGTCAGTCATTAGTTCATCCTCGTCTATCCACTCATCTGGGTCAATCGGAAAGTCTTCGTCAGGCTCTTCTTCGACCATACGTTCACCCTTCAGTTAATACCGTTTATCCGAAAGGGTATGGGCCTCTGTACTCATCTTTGGAACATTTTTGGTAATCCACACATAAGTCTTCACACGCAAAACGTTTAAAGCCGTAGGGACAGTTTTTCATATCGAAAACTTTCTTTTCTTTCTCATTGTTCATATCTTCCACCCTTTTGCGTTTAATTATCGATAACAGAAAAATGAAGAGGCTTCTCTTTGAGAGAAGCTTTAAAGAGTACGTCAATGTGGATACCTAGTTCGCCTTTCCCTGCAATCCAGAGCATTTTACGTGTGACTTGTAGTTCAGTAACATCTGGGAGACTCAGTAAGGGTTCTATTGTCTTCCGAAAATTGTCTATGCCACCTTTCTTGCGTATCAAGCCTAAAGCTGGTTGCGTTATTGAAACCTTAACACCGTTCATCGTATAAGTGTACTCGGTCATTGATTTTCACCCTTTCGGTTAACTAAGCTTATACGAAGAAAAAAGGGTTATGGATCTATAAAAGTTTCCGTGGTTCTCTCGTCGCATCTTCACTTTTACGGCAACCCCGTTGTGGATTGTAGCTACCGCATTTTTTGCATCCATCAGGAACCTTTAGGTTCTTGCCATAGGGACATCTTGGCATATTATTCTACCCCTGATTCGTTCCATTCTTTCGCGGCCTCTTCTCCTTGGCGATTCATGTAGTCAGAGTAGTTTTCCTCACGGGGATTCTCCGATTTCCTTGTTTTATAACGTTCCCAAAAAACCTCGGTCCAGCCTAGCTCGGCCAAATGTGTCTTCCAAACATCATAGTGGATCTTTTTCCAGAACCCGAATCTAGAAATATCGTAAACCCATTCGGCGTACGATCCCGCATCCCACGTTCTAGTTACAGAATGCATTAGCAGTCCAGTCTTACATGTTGGACATTGAGCTTTACCTTTGCTGATCCCTTTTTTGGTTGAAACTAGAAACCTTTGAAGTTTGTCCTTCGCAAGACAGTATGGACAGAGAACATCTTGGTTAACATTCAAACCAATCTCTTGATAAGCAACGGAAGATCCCCGCTCTTGAAGAGAACCAGTCTCGGAGAAGAATTGTTGATGTTTGTCATCTTTGACTATTTGTTCTCTTATGTATTTTCGATGTGTTCTTGACAAGGTGTTCACCCTTTGATAAAAATGAGATGAGAGATCATTTTTCATCGAGCCATTTGTCTTTGAAGCTATCATATGAACAGACTTTATCAGATCTCGCAAGTGCCATGCTGATCTGCCAGCGGTGTTTTTTGCAGGTTCCAGTTGGCTCTGTCTGAATGAGCTGAGGACAGTCTATACAGAAAGTTCTTTCCCTGACCATCAATTCACCCTTCAATTCGAACTCAGTATCCATATCTTCCTGAGTTTGTTAGTTCCTTAGCCTAGGCTTTTCTATAAAAGATTATCCCTATCTGAAAATAGTCCATAAGACATAGACAGCTTTATATGCACATGAGCATACTTTCTCACATAGGAGATATGGATGGGTAGTCATGGTAACTGACAATCCAGAAAAAATCATCGTATTTAGACGTGTCTGGAAGGAGGGAAAACAGAAATACGTTATATCAATCCCGAAGGAAATTGTTACGCATTATAAACTAGAAGGGAAGTTCATCAAAGCGATTTTGGAGGTTATCGAAGAAGATGAAGATAGTTCTACCAAAGACACTGAAACAGTTCGCCCATAACGACATCGTAAGAATTTTGAAGCGTCTTAACTCAAGATTCAGTCTACCTCTTCGCGCTTCTTGGCCACAAAGTGTTCCCGATTTAGAGGATCAAATAACAAGAGAAGTTGTGGAAGTTGCTGTTTCCAGAGAACTGAAAACTTCGTGGGGTCAGTGTTTATACTATTATCGGATGGGAGCCTCGCGGATTCATCTTGTCTTGTCTCCAAAACTTTTCATCAATTACACAAAGGCTGAATGTTCATTCGTAAGAGACAATCCCATACCTAATGTTGATGTATACGCATTACCTGATATTCGACTGCATGTTTCAGACGAATCTAAACTCAAGGCCAAGAAACAAACAAAGACTAAGATAGTCAGCATACCCATGTTGCAGTATGTGACTTCAGATAAGGAAATAGAGGATCTTACGAAACTGCCAGTTGCTAAGCATAAGAGTGAGAAAGGCGATCCTTCTAAAGTTGAGTCCAAGCGCATGATTGATAAAGAGGAAGAAGAACTTAAAAAATCGGTAACAGAGGATCTCAATTACGGCTTAGTTCCAGTTCTAACCCCTCTTGGGCATGTCAGCTACATTAGCAAGCATAGTTATGAGACAGAAAAGGAAAACGATGGTTCTAAACTCAATTTTTGGCGACCCTTGAAAAGAGAATAGTTTTTGCCCTTGCAGTTAACGGGTATTAAGAGAAAAAAGAGGTTAGGGGGATTTTGCGATTTCACTTATTGGAATTGTAATCCGTATGCCGCTACCTGCTTCATCACAGACAATTATAACCAACACTGTCGGAGTTTTATTAACCGTAAGACCGTATTGACCCTCTTTTCCTATTTCTGTGAAAAGTCGTTCACGAGTATCAGTTTTTGTTACCCAAGATTCCACTTTATACTCTATTTTTGCATTCTTCAATTCATTTGTCACCCTTTCGGTTATGTCTCATTATCTGTAGTGGATGACTGCTGACAGCCCATACCAATACCGCGAGGGATTCGAGATGAAGATTGAACCGCCAACAGTCACCCTTCAGATAATACATAAGAGAAAAAGATTGGGGGATTTCAAGCCTGTTGACGGTTTCACTCGTGTCTCTGGATCAGAAGGTCATTTGGATTCTGGCGGGAAAAGCTGATCTTAACTGGGATGCTCATTGTTCCTCTTTTTGTTGGTTTGTAGTTTTTGAATGGGAACATGCTGTCTTCAGCTAGGTCTACGGGTATGTAGATGAGGTATTTGCCGTCTTTTCGCTTGAACAGTCTTCCTTTTCCTTCATTTACCATGGGTATCACCCTTTTGCGGATAATCTCAATTAAGAGAAAAAGGATGGATGTTGAGGCTTCTTCAGTCTGGCTCGTCGATCCAATCATCATCCTCTAAATCTTCGAGTTCCTCTTCTTCTTCCAACTTCACCACCCTTCAAACAGATCTCCGCGCTTTTTTATAACTGCGAGTCCATGCTCTAACATTGAAGTGTGGATTTGTGTTACTTTTCTTTCGCTTAGTTTGTTTTTTCCCAAGCATTCTTTGTGATCATCCGTCTCTTAATATAATAAGAGAAAAAGGGGGAATTTAGGTTTTCCAGTGTGTGAAGTGCTTTCTGTTTTTGGGAATGAACTCTGCGGGGCAATTGTTGCATACCCAACGATCAATTACTCTGTTGACAGATCTGTGTTCGCAATCTTCGGAGTTTACAGCGGGCATATTTTTCACCCTTTACGGATAATACATCTTAAACGAAAAAAGGGATTATAGGAGGTCTTTGAATTCTTTGCCGTATTCCCTTGCGAATGAGGTCATTGGCTGGATAAGACCTATCTGCCCTAAAACTCGTTGTGCTTTGACGACTTCTAGACATGTGATCGCTGTATCAGGTTTGTCAAAAGTTCCTGCCAGAAAACCGATGAGAAAACTTAGTACTCCATCCTTATCTTCTCCATATTTGGAAACCTCCTTCAACAGATTTCCCATAGTATCCTTCAGCTTCGCATCTCCGAGAATCTTATCGGCAAGTTTGTACACTTTTTCCATTTAGTTCACCCTTTGCGGATAAACATCTTTAAACGAAAGAAAAAAAGGGTTAGGGGGAAACAACGAGAGTCAGCGTCGATCTCACGCCATCGGCCCTACGAATCTTGTTTGCGATAATTTGCTTCAATGTCTCCATGTCCTCATGTTCAACTGTGACAACAATATCATAGACTCCATAGACGCTTTCGGATTTTGTTACGCCCTCTATCTTTGCGATTGCATCTCTAGTGAGAGTCTCTTCTCCCATCGTAGCATTGGTCAATACATATGCTTTTGCCATGTAATCACCCTTCGCTTAAGCAGGATTAACCGCTAGTCTTTACGTATGTTGGAGCCTTAGCCGCAGAGTTCCTTGCAAGTCCGAACAGACCCAAGAAGGCGAAAACTGTCACTGGAACACCGAGTATCAGACCAAAATACCTTGATCGCTCCCATTCCTCCATTGAATACCAGAGAGCGAAACTACTGCCTACTGCGGCGATGATTGCAACTGGAAACCATGACTTAGCCATCGGTTCACCGAACTCTAGTAGTCAGTCCTTGACTTTATAGATTTCTCCACACACAGGACAAACGAGGTATACCTGATCATCTTTCTGAATAGAGATTTTTTCGAGTGGTCCTATCGGAAATTTGCACCCATGGCAATCTACTGTTTCATCACCATCGGGTTTTACGGTTTTCAGTTCCAACTCCGAGAGTTTGACCAATAAAGCCCAAGGAAAGAGTATTAAGGTGAATGTGCTTATAAGATTTTCAGCGATGGTAAATGCCAAAGAAAGAAAGGTTCTGCAAACTTTTGAGGGAAGCAATTACGGATGAGAAAAAGGCAGAAGCCGAATATGCCAGACTTAAGAGTGCAGCTAATACTGTTCTGCCTACGATGGCAAAGTCTGGGGCACCAGTTCTGAAGAGGTTCAAAACACTTATCGATGAAGTTGTGGATGATGAAGCAAAACATAAGGAAAAACTGTCAAGGTATTTTGGGGTCTATTGTAAGTGACCTAAAGAGTAGTTCACCCTTCGCATAACTTACTTTAACCGCACAATCTCTTCCTACATAGACAGCCTTACTATCTGACGACCTTATAGCCGATTACCCTTTGCTTGATGTAAAGGTATGCTACACTAGCCAATGCAGCCCCTCCGAGAATAACTACAATCCAGATCCAAGGTATCTCCCCAGATACGACCTGAAAAACACTTATTTCGGCTTGGAACCCCTGTGCGCCCAAAGATAGCTCACCATCTTTGAGTATTTCTACTTCCATGGCAACTTTGTTTGAATCGACAAGCAGAAAAGTAGAATGTGCAAGCCCATCAGATGAGACTGTGCATATGCTAGGGCTAGTAATTTCGAAGAACCCATTCACTTGTTCATCTGTCATTGGCGTTAGTGGAACAATTTCCCATCTAATAATCCACCCCTTTTTAACTGGGATAGGGACAGTAGGGTTCGTAGCGAGAAGCTGATAGCTACCACTAGCTGCTTGTCCCGCTGTTTTCTGGAGAAGTCTTCTTGTAATTTGATTTGACATGACGCTCATCTGATCACTTAATTACTAGGAGTTGAGGAGATATAAAAGTAATCACTCAACGTTATAGAACTTTATGAGAAAAAAGGTTATTGTAGGCTTTTCAGCCATTCTTCCAGTTGTTGTTTTTCGGTTCCTTCGCCTGCTTCCGTAAAGTAATCGCAGTCTACCGCATCGGTGTAGTCTTGAACTCTAGTGAAGACCATTGCTAAAACCTTCCCGTTCCTGAAGCCTATAAATAACTTAGCTTTTCCCATATGTTCACCCTTTGCGGTTAACGTAATATAACAGAAAGAAAAGGATTATGAAGGGAGTTCTTTCACATTGGTAATTTTGATTTCAAACTGGGATTGCGCCGAGTTTTTCTTGGGCCATGCCAACAATCCAGTAATGTCGGCTTCTAGACGTGGGACACAATGTTTAGGATATCCAATGACAAACCACGCCTTTGTAGTCTTTAGGTACTCAGTAAGGTTGATAGATGTTCCTTTAGCTTCTGCTTCTTCAATAGTTTCGGTAGGTATGAATAGGAAGACTTTTTCGTAATCTCTCAGTAGTCTCTTGCACCAGTAATTAGTGAGATCGCGCCACTCGCTTGTTTTCCGTTTCGATTTGATTTCTTCCCAGAGGTCTTTGCCTCCCCAGATTCGTTTTAAGTGGAAAATCACTATATTTTCCATAGTTAACACCCTTGCGGTTGACCTAAATTTAAAAGAAAATGGGGAATTATGCCTTTCTACTCAAGAACCTCGACTGTCACCTTGATCTTCTTCGGCTGGGCCTTGAAAGCAGACTGCTTCACATAGAGAGTTTCTATCTTGATGTCTGTTCCGTACTCCTGAAATCTGAAGGTTCTTTTTGTAGCTTTAAGAAAGTCGAACGTAGATTCAAATTTCTCTGGCAATATTTTCACCCTTACGCATAATGTCTCTTAACCGTGAATTTTGCCCTCAGCATATGCTTCATTGGGTCTTGCTTAAGCAAATATCAGGCGGATCGGCTGGCGGCTATTTTGAGCCTTACTAACCCCCGCTTTCGCGCATCCGCAACCATATCACGACTGGTCGTCGTTGGTGGCAACAGTCAGCCTTGCGGCCTAGCCACGTAACCCCTTAAGATGTGCGCCCACGTGTTAGCGTGTTTTGGATTCACATGTGAATGCTGCTTGACCTCAACGCTTAGGCTCCAGCCGACCCTAAAGGTGGGAGCGTGAATGAGGGCTTTTACTTATTGCTTGAACCATGCCCTCATCTTGGCTCAAGTCGTGCAATTGTACTGTGCTTTTACCCTCAGCTTTTACCCACTTTGCACCCTATTCAGGGCTGATGGAGGCTTTGGTAGTGGTCGAGCAGACCGCTTTTCTCCTTGCTCAAGGGAGATTTCAGCAATGGGTATTTACACCCTTACGGGATTTAAGTTTTGCGGTTAATGGGAGTTAACAGTATACATTATCTTTTGCGTAGAATGAAATAGAGCGCAAGAATTCCAACACCACCAACAAGGAGAACTTGCCAAGTTTCGACGTATTGGAGATTGATGCTGGGATTACGTGTCGCATAGACAAACGGATACAATCCATATCGACGCAAGATCTTTGTTCGGAAACCGTATTCTCGCAAGAAACTCTCTATCTGGTTCGCGTTTTCCTGTCTGTGATAGGCAGCTATCGCAAAGTTTTCAATACTCGGCAAAATTTCGGTTGCGCCTTCCAAGATCTGCATTGCTGCGCCTTCAGCATCGATTTTGACGAAATCTACATGTGTAATCCCAAGCTTGGGCAAAATCTTGTCTAGTCGCGCAATTTGTGTTTCAACGCCGTTGGCGCATTGAAAATAACTGCTTGTGACTAAATTAGAAGTGGGGCAAATTTCTTTACACCCACATTCGCTCCAAAGACCGACTTTCACAGGGATTACATTAAAGGCTTGTTTGATATTTTCTTCTAATGCGCCGTAGCTGATAGGTTCGGGTTCGAAAGCGATGACTTTCCCAGTTTCGCCAATCTTTTGGGAGGCGTAGAGAGCAAAAATGCCGATGTTTGCTCCAATATCGATAACGGTCATGCCAGTTTTTAGTGGGATGAGCTTGTCATAAACATGAGCGCTCCAGATTTCTGGTACTGGCAGAAGGTCACAGTTCGGTGGTATCGATACAAGCTTCAAATCGCCGTAAGAATACGTCAATTTACACCTCCATATTCTGCGAACGTCAATTTTCCAAAAAGCGCGTTGATTATCCATACTCTGAAGCCCATTTCCTGTAGTTTGGTAGGCGACCAGTAGGACAAATGAATGTAAGGGAAGGCATCTCGACGGTATTGGGTGGGAGTATCTATTAGCACGTAAGCTCCAGTGGCCTGCAATGCCTCCAACAACATCAGCCCGTCGTTTTCATCTAGATGCTCCAGCACATCGAACAGGACAATCGCGTCAGCATCGCGTGGCATAGAATATGACCGAACATCAGAAACAACCAATTCATCATAAAAGCCTGTCCAGCCTGCCTGTTGTAAGTCCTTTTTGAAAATGTCAACTCCAATCAGCGTGTCACAATGACTTTTCAAGGTAGTTCCATTCAAACCAATACCGCAACCCAAATCAACAATCTTACGGAACCTTTTGCCTTCAAATACCCTTTTAACTTCTGCTTTCTGAACCGCGCTATATGTTAGTGCTGCTATCTGCCTAGTTGCAATATAGGAAGCTACCCCCACTAAAGCTCCGATTCCAAACCATTTCCATTTATTGTTCAAAACGCACCACATCAGATGCCAGCGTGGAAGTATAAACCTCGAAGACTATTGCAGAGACCACTACCGCACTCACAACACCGATGATGAAAACACCAGTCTCAAAACGACGTTTACGGTAGCGTTTCATACAATAACTAGGCTTTGCGAGCATTAATCACTTTCTATGGCTTATTTCCTCGATGAACTTACGCCTTCGCTCAGCGCACATGCTTGCGGTTATATGGCATTAAGAGAAAAGGGATTATTCAAACCTCTCCCTTTCAGCTCTTCGATGAACTTCTTCAAGCTTCTGGAGATGCCTTTCCTTGTTGTATCCGAAATTTGCCATATGCATCTGGAAGTCTGCGTTTGATTCGAATTCGCATCCACAAAAAACACATTTTTTCATATCAACACCCTTGCAGTTATCTCTAGATAACAGAAAAAAGTTAGGATTTTGCCCTCAAGTAATCATAGGTATGCAGGGACAGGAAAGTTAGGTATATGATGAAAGCGAACCAGACGAACAGAAGCAAAAAGTTGATTTGCAAGAGCCAGAAAGCCATTCCGCTAACCAATAATTCCAAGGTTGCAAGAGATCCGCCGATGAGAAGTAATAGAATGGTGGAATCGATGCTGTAATGGTAGGTACTGAGTTTATCTTGAAAGGTCAAGAAAAGAAAAAGGGCTTTGAGTTTCGCTTTTGCTGTCATGTTGGCTACATCCAATTACACCATGACCAACCGCCGAGTATGACATAACTCAGGGTCGTCACAGCGAAAACAGCGATGGGCAAAACTCTTATGCTGTACCAAAGCAGTTTTGTCATTTCTAATCCTCATATGTTTTTGGTTTGAACACCCTCTTAACTTTTTGGTGTTATAGTTCTAGAGGAATCTTCCTTTGAAAGAAAAAGGGGTTTATGGTAGATGGAGAAATTTGACATCTCGCTTGATGTGTTCAAGTTCAACCATTAGAAGATGTTTTCCTAATGAGTCGGCTGCAAGTATAGCTATATCGAGTTGTGTATCAATGTTTTTCAGCATTGCTTCCAGTATCTTTTCTTCCCATTTGGCTGTCTCAGGCATAGGTTTGATGTTCTTCTTTTCGGGCAATTTATGCACCCTTGAGAAAAAGTTGGGGAGATGGATTATTTCTTTCCATAGAATTGACGGAGATCCTCTTGTTTGCCTAGCCGTTTTTTGAGAACTTCAGGTCGTGGAAGATAACTAGAATCGAGTCTTTCTCGGGCTTCTTCTTGGATTTTCCTTCGTCTTCTGCTTATGGTTTCTGGGCTCAAGACTTCATGAAGAAATAGGTTTCTTTGTTGCGGAGTGAATTTCAATCCCTGTAAGTCCCATACTTGAAGAAACAAGAGCATATCGTTACTCTTTGTATTGGGCCAGTAGGCAAAACAGTATTTGATGAGGTTGTCAGCTTTCTGTATCTGTTCATTCAGACTCAAATAAACACCCTTTAGATAGAAAAAAGGGTTTCGTAGTCTGTCATTGGATAGGGAACGTCTTTTGGTCGTTGAATCGTTATTTTGCCTTCAGTTTCAAGTTTCTTGTAGGCTAAAATGAAAGCGAGCATGTGGATAGGCTTTATTTCATGAGTTATTGTTCCATCTTTCTTCTCCTTCATGCTCAGCTCCCATAGAGTACTCTTTTCAAGAGAGGCTTCCTTGGAATTAATTTTGTCCTTCAGGTAGCGTTCGATTATTCGCATTGCATCAATCACTAGAGAATTCAAGGTCATTAGTTACACCCTTCGCATAATCTTGTATAAGAGAAAAAGAGGTTTGTCATGTTATTGACCGAATAAACTTTTGGTATATATAAATGAAGTACATGGTAGAAAATCCTGCTATCAGTGTTTCGATTCCTAATACAACGAGGTTTTTTTCCGCTGCTCTGAAGTAACCCTGAGTCAGTATGTCAGTAAAGACCAGAAGTTCAAGGAACATTGCTCCGCCTACGCAACTTAAGCCGAAGATGTGAAAAAGCGTCTTTATACTTTTAGTCATGTCCTCACCCTTGTCGATATTCACACATGTCTTGTTAACAGAAAAAAAGGTTAGGGTTTTTGTATCGTGGACTGTGCCTCTATATGACATAGACCATACTCCGTTCCCGCATTTCGTTCTCTGTTCTCGTTTGCTTCCTTGATACACCGTTCATATTCTTTTGTTGCTTCCTCTAGTGTCTTGCACCAGATGATTATGCTTGGCTCTCCTGCTGTTGAACTCCGTTCCCAAACGAAGAATTTTTCAGCACTCAATTCGAAACACCCTTTCGTTTAACTTGTTTTATACGCTAATGATAGAAAAAGGTTATGGAGTCTTTGGCTCCCAAGATGGTTTTCTACGGTAGGAACATTGCTTTTCGAAATTAGCGTTTTCAGGATTCGTTAATTGGTCAAAATGACCTAAGGCACCAGTACGAGGACAGTTCAAAAACTCACATCGATTTCCCTTATTCTCTGGATGTGAACACTTCGTATTTTCACCCTTTGCGGATAACCTACCTTATCCGAAAAAAAGAAGGGCATAAAAAAGGCGCGTGATACGCGAGGTTTAAGGAACTACCGCGAGTCCTGGTCCTGTTATCTTGACCGTTGTGGTCGGTGGAACGCTTGTATCCTCATGCGTCATTATTGCCGTTATCTTCCCAGGATAAGTAGCTGTACCCACTGTTACCGTCGCGTTCTTCGACATTTCCGTATCTGGAATCGTTACGGACAACGTGACTACAAGGGTTTTCACCATGATTTATCACCCCTTCCGTCGTCCTTTATGCTTACCCGCCGTAAAAGCCAAAATGCCGAAAGTAACGAAGCCACCAGCAACCAGAGCTACTATCCAAAGCGGAAATGGTTCGCCACCACCGCCAAAAACGGCTGAAACAGTATAATCATTGTCCATTGTTAAGTAAAGTATATTACCGCTCCGTGAAGTAGTTGTCGGTGTCGGCGTGATGGTCCAGTCGCTAAGTGATACTGGAGGATTTGGAGTTGCAACGATTTGTGCGATGTCCCCATGGTTATAGGGATTCGCGGAACCAGATTTGCCAGCAGGAATAGTATCGATTGTTCCGCCAGTAGTTTGTGTTAGCGTCAAGATGTGGGTTAAGCCTTCGGGTTCACCGATAACACCATCATCGATTAGGACTTCAACCCAATGGAATACCGAGGCAGAAGCATTTGCTACTGTTGGTAGACCAGTTTTCCAGACCAAACAGGGACCGTAAGCAGTCGTGTCGATACCTGTTAATTCGCAGACTACGATTCCGTCAACAGAAAGGCGCGCAAATCCATCAGTTACCCCATACTTCCAATACATTTCAACAAGATACCACTGATTTGTTACTAGGACTTCTATTGATTGAGCCGTTGGTGCAGGCGTGACTGTTCCGTTCCTAGACAACAAATTCCAACGAAGAACACCACCAGTTAGTATCACACCCGCTGCTACCAACGGTGGATTTGCGCCGTTTACGAAGAAATGAATGTAAGCCTTGTCGCCTTCAGTCAATGTGTGATTGAGTATTTTGACGTAACATCGTGCGTATAGCTCACTAGATGCTGAAGCCAAGGTGTGCTGAACTTGCGCATATTCAATTTGCTGGGTTCCAACAGTCATAAAATGCGCGGAGTTTACACCTTCTATCGCATCTCCTGTTACTATTTCAACTGTGCAGGCAACAGGGTCTTTCGATGGTGCTCCCCATGGTGTGAGGCCATTTTCAAATCCGTCTCGCCACGAAATACCCATTCGCAATCTCCTATAGTACGTATAGCGCAACTGATTTAAAGCCTTTTTCTACATGTGTAGAACTTTAGAACTATGTCATGTACCTATTAAAATACCACGTGCCTAGCCCTAAAATAATTCCTATGATGGTAGCAAGCAGAACAGTTGGAGGAGGCGGTGTTGGAGGTGTGTCTTTAAC
>Ga0315289_10012268_pt1 | contig 12085 bp, 6 predicted proteins | sample YL17G11_40_MG_FD_203452 | JGI IMG/M metagenome (GOLD analysis project Ga0315289, IMG submission 203452) | Sediment microbial communities from Yellowstone Lake, YNP, Wyoming, USA - YL17G11_40 | ecosystem: Environmental > Aquatic > Freshwater > Lake > Sediment | place: USA: Wyoming | collected...
TCATGAGTTTCGCGAGCGGTGGATGCTCATGATTAGGATCCATCCCACGCGTCGCGTCAGGGTAGGGTGGTTTTCCTTCTCCGCCGATGCTTTGAGGAAGGCCTAAGATGTTCCGGGCAGCGTTGACGTAGTACCAGTGACGGATAGCATCCGAAACTATCTTTCGTCGAATATGAGGCTGCCCGAAGGTACATCCAACCAAGCAACTCTCAAGACAACACTGACAATGAGCAGGTAGACAAGGGCCTTGTCATATGGGTCTTTCAAGCTTAGATCGACATGAAGGCTCTTGATTGGCCAAGCCAAAGCAAATTTGATGAAACCTCACCTCCAAGACGCGATTCTTCTCTTACTTTCCATCAGTTGATCTTTCTTTCCTTCTTCTGGCCGATCGGAAAGTTGCAAGCAAAGCCAATCCGACGATCGTGAAGGCGAGCAGAACTGCGAAGTCAACTGTCCAATCCGCGGGTTGCGAGAGAGTTGTTGTGGATGTGACTGTAACGACCATCAGAGGAACAATCTCAAGAATTTTCGGCGGAAAATAGGCAGTTGGGTACTTTGTCCATGAACTACCATTTGCCACATAGTAGACGACAAAGGGGTAGCATTCGTAGGAACCCATGGTAAGATTCTTCGGAATGCCGAAGGGGATTGTGTAAGTTATGCTTTGGCCGGGGGAGAGTGTGCTATTTTTCCCACTTTCTCCTCCAGTGACGTAAGCATTATTACGCATCCAAGCGAAGTGAAATCCTACAAACTCAAGTTTCATCTCCTCCTTTGCTGTGTTGGAAAGAGTTATGCTAATTGATGATGATTCCTTGCCTTGAGGTATCGTGTTTCCATCATTCCAGTTCCATCGTATTGACAGGCCCGTCTCCTGCGCGTAGGACCAAGTGAACAAGAAGTAGAGTGAGAGGACAACGACTAAGACGCGAGTAGTCTTCAAGTGATTACTCCTCTATCTCCTCTGCTTTCGTATAGTCCTTCGGACCACATATAAGAGATTTGAAGCAGCACCCGCCAGGTTCACTACCTGATCCTTGCAAAGAGATCTTCAGTCCATGTTTTCAGCTTTCCAGGGTACAGCACTCGCAAGAAGAATATGAACCATATGAATTGTCTAATTGCTGATAATGCCTGAACTGGGCTGCTTGCCACAAGAGGATTTCCTAGATTCAGTTGAGGAGTGAACCATAGGACTATGATGAGTGCGTTGGATATTTCTGCGAGGTAGAATAGCCAGAGAGGAGCAAGGGGCATCAAGACTAGAAACGGCAGAAGCATGAGAGCCATTTGAGGTGGACAGACATACGATCCTATCAACCATGCCAAGCTCATTAGGAATGATCGTTCAATGATCCTGGATGCTTGTGAGGGATAGGTTTTCTTGATTGTTCCAACAATTCCTTTGTAGACCAGGTATAGGAGAACAGCCAAGCTGGCGTAATGAGCATTCAAATCCATCTGATCAAAGATGTAGATCAACCACGAATTCTCTATTCCCCACGTCATATGATGTCGCCAAGTACCAAACCACACATCATATCTCAAGATCATGAAAGGCGCGTTCAACAAGGCGAAGACACTCGCTGCAAGAGCAAAGAAGATGAGTCTTTCCTTCCAAGTCTTTTCCTCAAGAAGATAGACGATCCCCAAGACAGCTGGATAGATCTTTGAGGCGATCCCAAGCCCCAGACTTACTGCAGAATGACGCTTCTTTCCGAGAAGATAGAAGTAGATCGAAAGCGTTGAGAAGAAAACTGCGAACATGTCCCAGTTGTATATCGTGAACATGATGAAAGATAGCGTCACGAGAAAGTAGGGCAGAATCCTCTTCTTATCGGTTCCTGTGAGTTCGCAAAGCTTGTACACCACAACAACTGTGCCAAGCGCAAACCCCATGAGCACAATGTCCATCGCAAGGCTGTAGTAGGCCATGGAGATACTGAAGTCAGGTGACATCGCTCTGCCGAAGTATGAGGAAAGATATGTGAAGAAGCCAACGATGACTGGATATTCGAAAACGTAGTCATAGTAGGGAATACCGTGGTGGCCCTTGCCTATCCCTTCTCTCCAGAAGATACTCGCTATGTCTGTGTAATGATTCGGCGTTATAGTAGGGAAGTGTTCCCAGAATCCAAAAGCAAGAAGAAGTCCTGCGATCAGAAGAATTTCGGCAAGATCCTTAGGTATTCCTGGCCTGTGTTCTCTTCCTGTCAACCGTGCTCCCGATGAAACTGGTAGCTGAAACTTATATAAAACGGCCAGATGCGGGAGATCTCATTTCTGGGTTGAATAGTGACATACGTAGCCGAAGCATTTCTCTGGCAAAACGGACGCGGCCCGGTCTCGGATTGGCCTATGGAAATCAAGGAAAGAAGGAGGTTGCCCCTCTGCTCATCAGATGTTAAGTGGAGGGGATCTTATGCTGAGAAGCAAATCTTCAAGTTGTCTATGTGAAAGGCTCCCCGGTTATATGCGGTGAAGAAGCCGATTCCACCCCATGTGCTACGTGACCATGTTTGATCGAAGGCCGAGCAGATCAAGTATCCGTCTCTGTAGCATTCAAACATTCCTCCGTTGACGACTATCTTGATGTGAGTCCAGACATAGAGAGGTATTGCTCCTTTCGCGGATTGAGTTCCTATGATCTCGCTGTTTCCCCAGCCGTTCTGTTTGAGGAAGTAGCATTCCCAATCATTTGTGCTAGTCAGCCTCAGTGCATAGTATTGAGTGTCGCTCTGCATCCTGAACGTGACATACGCTTTCTGTCCTCCTGGGTTGTCGAAGACCAAGTCGAACTCTATGACGCCGTTTGTCAAGCCCCTCGTGTTTGGTTTAGAGACGTAAGCTGAGTAGGCGTTGATGTCTGCGAAGGGACCGCCGTCGCCATCTTGGCTTGGATGCTCGAAAAACATTGACGGAGCTGACCTACCCATGGATGATGCCTTGCCAGGCGACCCTCTATGTGTCGTCCATTCGAATCCTTCAGGGATTCTGAAGTTGTCAATGTAGAAAACCCCACTGTAGTAGTTGTTGTGAAATCCTATCCCACCCCATGCTCCTTTCTGCCAACTCGCATCTTCGGCCTCGCACATTAGTATCCCGTCTTTGTAGCACTGGAATCTTGGGCCGCCGACCGTGACTATGACATGTGACCAGGCCCGGGTAGAGAAAGCGCCCTGGTCTGATTCTGTTCCGATGATCTGCCAAATTCCGCCTCCGAAATTCTTCATGAAGTGGCATCTCCAGTCTCTTGTGGACGTGAGTTGGAGGGCGTAGTAGGTATCGTCGCTCTGCATTCGAAAGATCAGCATTGCGCTGACTCCGCTTTCCCTATTGTTCTCGAAGTAGATGTCGAACTCTATCATGCCGTCAGCGAAGTTTGTGGTCGCCGGGTTTGACAGGTAGAGGGCAGTTGTCGCTGGATCCCTAAAGTCAGCTGGTGCTCCCCCTGGAAGTGGGTGAACCATTCTGAGGACTGAGTCTCGGTCTCCAGCGGCCACGACCTGAGGAGTTCCCCGGTAGACTGTCCAATGATCGTAAAGTGATCCTCCAAAATCATCGAAGACATTGAGCCCGTCGAAGGTTTCGAAGTATATGGTTGCCGAGACTTGGCCTCTTGACACCTCAATGACTGGAGCGTTCACAGCTACGAGCAGGCTAGTTAGCGCGATCATTGAAATGATGAGGTTTCTATTCATCTCTGATCGTTATTCAAGTTCCTTTGAGTCTATTTAAACCCACTAAGTTCAGTGGAAAGGGTGCCTGTTCCTGTGGAGGCCGCTCCCAGGGATTCTCAGTCCCTAAACCTAGGGATTGCACATAAGCGACTAACCTTTCATCATGATGCTGTAGAAATTGCATAGGAAATGTCGTTAACATTATATAGGCTTTGGAAGGAATACCCTCACTTCTGTGATACGTTTGGAGCCAATTTGGTATCTTCTAGGCTTCAATATGGCCTTATTCGCCGCCTTGATGCTATCCGGTCGAATCTCAAGCCGAACAACCGGAAAGCGTACACTCAGACGGCTTCTTCTAGTCATATCATTCACATTTCTGATCGCAACATTTGCATCTGAGAAAGCTGTCGCCACTATCATTCTTGAGAAGACTCTGCCGACGGATGGTGCCGGTGCGAGATCTCCGTTCGCAATCGCCGCAGCCAAGAACAGCAGCTTTGTTGTCTTTGCTGAGAAACATGCTGGCAAGATAGGGTTCATGGGCACAGGGCAGTGTCGGGTGAACGGAAGTTTCAACGGGATTTTTGTTGAGTTCGATCTGCCCGGAGATGGTGGAGCGACCGCTGAGCCCCGAGATGTCGCTTTGGGCAATCAGAGCCTAAGATCCGGGGGTTGGGGGCTAGGGCCTACACCGGCTAATGCAAGCCACCAGCCGGAGTTGTATATCTACTTCACCGAGTTTGTGAGGAATAGAATTGGCAGGCTTAATTGGCACACCGGGATCATCAATGAGTATGCTGTGCCAACTCTGAACAGCGGGCCTTGGAATCTCGCAATAGACCCCTACAACGGAAGCATCTGGTTCACAGAATATCAAGGTAACAGGATTGGAAGGCTGTTCTATGTACCTGGAGGATTTGCTTGGAGATTCATTGAGTACTGCCTGCCGACGCCTAACAGTTACCCTGTGGATATCGCAGTTGATCCAAACTATTGGCACAATACTGCAGGCGAGGCACAGACCTACGTTTGGTTCACAATGTCTGGAAGCGACAAGATAGGCAGGCTCAACTCGGAAACCGGGGAGATCGTGGAGTTCTCAACGAGAGGTACTCCCTTTGGAATAACTGTCACCCCTCAGAGTTTCGTTTGGTTTACGCAGAAACTTGGAGATAGGATAGCGAAGCTCCATCCATGGTCCGGACTGATAACTGAGATTCCTCTTCCTGTACACTCGCCTGGAAATGAGCCGTTGTACATAGCAAATGACACCGACAACAATTTGTGGTTCACAGAAAGCGCAAACAACATAGTTGGAAAGTACATACCCGGCGCGAATGTGTTCCAAGAATATGTTGTGCCAACGACTGCTTCAAAACCACACGGAATAGCACTGACGCCTAGGCTTTGGGGTCCTGGGCTACAGACTTCCCCTGTCAATCACTATGGAACATTCAGCGTGTTCTTCACCGAGGAAGTCGGGAACAAGATCGGAAAGATCATAATTCCATCCGGTAGTTTCATCACCACGACAACCGTGGGATATGTCTCTTCTGCAAGCACAACGACAAGCTCTCTGACAACACTAACAACGGCCGCAACTTCAACGGTGACTAGTACTGCAACTTCATCATACTCCACCAAGGTGCTCGGGCATTCCAATACTTACCAGAACGTCACAACTACCGTGGTTGATACTATCAGCATCCTAGTAACCTCAACGACAAGCACTTGGACAAAAACAACGACATCAACAAGTGTCAGCACAACCTCGCAAACAAGCACATCAGTAACAACCTCCACAACTACAAGTGGCACGACAACGACGGTGACATCAACCTCAACAACAACCTCCACATCTTCAACAACAACAACAACGACCACTAGCACGACTTACACGTCGACAAGCTACTCGCCAACCGTGACGACGCCCGTGACTGTGGGCACTACTTCAATGTACTCGTCAACTACGACAACTACGACAACGTCAACTGCAACCGAGACATCGGCAGTGCTTCTAGCCACCACGACTACAACCGTTGCAACAGCGACTGTAACGCCTGCAGGACGGGCCTGTGTGATCGCATCTGTTGCATACGGTTCTGAGCTTGCTCCTGAAGTTCAGTTTCTGAGAGGATTTAGAGATGGCCCGGTTGTGGCCACGTTTGCGGGAGCCCAGTTCATGAGCGTGTTCAATGCGTTCTACTACTCGTTCAGCCCGAAGGTTGCAGAGCTGGTAGGAGGAACCCCCGTTCTGCAGCCGATTACGCGTGCCTTCATCTATCCGTTGCTTGGATCACTTCGTCTGGCAGCAGCAATCTGTCAGCTGTGTCCTCAGGCGTCGCAATTGATGGTTGTGATCGCGGGAGTCATTGCTAGTAGCATGATCGGCTTGGTCTATGTTTCGCCAATTCTGGTTCTGTTCGGGACAATTCTAAGAAAGGTGAAGGATCCAAGAGGTGAATGAGATGGAAACGATCATTGGATTTGTGGGCCTAAACGTGAGTATGTTCGTACTCTTGTTCGTCGCGGGTAATCTGAAGTCTTCGAGACGCATGTTGTGGTTGAGAGGCCTAGGCCTGACTGCTTCCGCGGCGTTTCTGATCGGCCTGTTGATGGCGCCGGTCAGCGCAGCTGTGATCACTGAGTACTGGCACGGATCGAATCCGGCTCGTCCTTGGGAAGTAGCTTGTGATGTCTCGGCGAATCGAGCATTCTACACAGCTCAGATGAGCAATAGGATTGGGCTTGTGGAATGGGGATCAGGAAAATTCACTGAGTGGAACATCCCAACATCTGGCTCCAACCCATGGGGTATCGCACTAGGGCCAGAAATATCCACTGACACAGGCACTTTCGCTTGGTTCACCGAATCCGTGGGGCGCAAGATAGGAAGGCTGAACCCAGTCACAGGAGAGTTCGTTGAATGGGAAGTGTCAGCAGGCTCGGAACCGCGTGACATCGCAATTGACAAAGCCAGATTGATCGTTTGGTTCACAGAGTACATGCCGACAGGTACACTCTACCAGATCGGAAAACTCACATACGTCGGTGGAGTAGGCTGGCGAATGACAGAGTATCCTATTCCTTCTGGGATTACCAATCCGAATCACATAACCGTGGACAATGAGGGTATCGTGTGGTTCACTGCGACAACTGCCGTCGTTCGGTTCAATCCGTTCAAAGGAGAATTCACAACGTATACCGTTCCCTCAGCTCCAAAGGGCATAACCTTTGACAAGGACGGATTCATCTGGTTCACATCGAGTGGAACTTGGTCAATCGGCCGACTCAACTGGTGGAAGAACGAAACACTCTACTGGCAGATACCGACAAGTGGATGTGATCCTAGCGAGATATTGATTGACCAGGACTACAATGTCTGGTTTACAGAATTCGCCACAGCAAAGATTGGCAAATTTGTTCCAGGGACTGGTGACTTTTATGAGTATCCTACTCCAACCGCCGGAAGCCAACCATATGGGCTCTGTATTCAGTCGTCTGACACAATAGTGTTTACTGAGGCACAAGCAAACAGGTTGGGACGGATATTCCAGCCTGCTTGGATGGCGGGAGGCGTAGACACGATAACTACAACTGTGAACTGGATCAGCCACGCATCCACTTCTACAACAGCTGGCGCGACCACATCTGCAACAACGACCATAGCATCATCAGCAGTGGGAATGGCGACCACCTTTACTACGTCAACGCAGACTCAGTGGTCCACTACAAGCTCGACGATCAGTGAAACGAAATCAATCCTCTACACAAGTTCAACCACAACAAGCACACAGACCTCAACGACGACAACCGTAAGCACAACGACTACATCAACGACAACTTCCAAGACTTCGACAACAACAGAGACCTCCACAACAACGACCAGCACATCTGCAACCAGCACATCAACAACTACGGAGATCTCATCCTCAACGATGACGGTAACCTACCCAACAACGACCTACTATCCAATAATCACAAGCATGACCGTGTCCTCGTGGACTACAACATCAACCAGCGCCAGTGTCACAACCACTCAAACAACAATGTTGTCTACGCAGACTATGGTAGTCACTAATGTCGTCACAGTTACCTCGACGCCTACTGCACGCCGATGCATAATCGCGTCGGCTGCGCATGGATCAGAGCTGGCTCCCGATGTGCAGTTTCTCAGAGGGTTCAGAGACTTGTCGGTCCAAGCCACATTTGCTGGAGGCGCCTTCATGGAAGGGTTCAACGCCTTCTACTATTCGTTCAGCACGGGAGTAGCCTCCTACATCGTACAATACCCTGCGCTTCAGGAGACTGTGAAGTTGATGCTCTATCCGCTGATAGCTTCGCTCCGTTTCGTCTCAGCGGTCTTCAGCACTTTGAGCTTGGCTCCTGAAATCGCTGTTGTCGCTTCAGGCCTTCTGGCGTCGTCTCTGATCGGAACAATCTACTTGACCCCTCTGATCGTAACCGGAAGAGTATGTTCCAAGAGACTTCGGCGGAAGAACTAGGCAAAGGATCGCGCGTGTGGTTTGCTTGTGGGAAGAAATCGGGCTACTAATAGGTGCGGCGATAGCCCCAGTTCTTCTCACCCACAAGCATGACAGTAAGATTCGAACTCGACCCCAGAGACTCCTTGCATTAATACTTGTAGCAAGCCTATTCGTCTACTCGCTGAAACCGGCTCAGAGCATAGTGATGACTGAGTACGGGCTGCCTGGAGCACCAATACCCTGGGGCATAACCGTAGACAGTGGAGGCAGCATTTGGATCACGGAGCAAGGAGCAAACAAGATCGCAAAAGTCACGAATCCCGTTTACGAATACTCCATACCCACACCTGGAAGCGTACCATGGGCAATAACTGCGAGCAAGAATCATGAAGACATATGGTTCACAGAAGAGACCACTGGCAAGATAGGTGTGTTTGTCCCCTCAGGGACCCGGTTCTATGAATTTGGTCTGCCCCCTGATCCACCCGGATTGCCTCGGCCCAGAGGCATAACTATGAACATAACGAAGTTGTCTACGGGGTACACGCCAAGGTATGATGTCTGGTTCACAGAATACGGAAGAAATCGAATCGGGCATCTATATGGGCCGAACTCCACTCATGCCTATTTTTCATTCTATGCAATACCAGGAATATCCGTGAAAGCTCACCCGCTTGGCATTGCGATGAGTCCAATCGACTATTCGGTTTGGTTCACTGAGTACAATGAGGACGCGACCGCGCCCTCGCGAATCAGTTCAATCAAACTGTTGGATAACGGAACAGCTCTCTTCAGACACTATGACACGGGCGCAGATAGTGGACTATGGGGGATAGGAGTGGATCCAGATGGATTTGTATGGGTCACAGAGAGTCGGAGAAACTGCATAGGACGATTGAACCCAGCCTCAGGAGAATATGTCACTTTCAGGACTCCCACCTCCAATTCGGAACCCCACGAACTCGTCATTGAAGCAACAACAACCACACCGCCCAGGGTGCAGAATGTGTGGTTTACCGAATACAATGGCGACAAGGTGGCACGATACGATCCAGGCCTGAACGTTTTCTTCGAATACCCCATAATCTCGGGAGGCGGCAGACCCAATGGCATTGCGATCAGCGGCTCGTATGGATCAGTATGGTTTACAGAACCGTTTGCTCAAAGAGTCGGAACCATAGCCAACTGGTGGGCTCCTCCGATCATCACAACAACAACGGTTGGGACAATAACCTCGGCTGTCACTTCAAGTCAGATCTTGACGGCGGTAAGAACGGGCGCCACTACCTTGCTCACTACAACCGTGGCTAGTGCGACTGCTAGCTTGACAACTGCGATGATAGCCTCTGTGACTGTAGTGACATCAACTCAGACCTACACCAGTAGCATGCTTCAGTTGACTAGCACTAGCATCTACAGCTACAGTGTAACCTCTGTGTCAACGTCATACACCACTACGACCTCAACCACAACAACAACTCAGACAATGGTCAGCGTGTCCTCGCTTTCGACGACTGCGTCGACCACGGCTACCTTCACCTCATGGAATATCCAGACCGTTTCTGTTACGAGTTCAAGTACTAACACCATGGTTGTTACTTCATCAAGTACAACCAAGACCACACTGACCGAGACATCGACGTCAATCTACTCGACGGCTACTTTCACACTGACGAATGCCTCTTACGTAACGACCACGACTTTCTCACCGACGGTAACAATCACGTCTGTTAGGACATCTGTTGTTCCTACAACTTCATCAGTTGTCTCAACGGTTGCAACAACGACCACAGCAATGACTACAGTTGCTGTAACCAGGCCGTGCATAATAGCCTCTGTCGCCTACGGTTCTGAGCTTGCTCCTGAAGTTCAGTTTCTGAGAGAGTCTAGAGATCGAATTGTAATGTCAACCTTTGCTGGAACACAGTTTATGCGCGTGTTCAACGCCTTCTACTACTCCTTCAGTCCAGATGTCGCGGGATTGATTGGAAGAGAGTCGCTCCTGGCAGCCACGACGAGGATCCTAATATCTCCGTTATTGGCTTGTCTAAAGGTTGCAGCTTCAGCTCTCATTCCCCTGCATGCGAATCCGGAGACGGGGGTTCTTGTCATGGGCGTTCTGGCCAGCTGCCTGACTGGAACAGTCTATTTTCTTCCGTCTCTGCTGGTGATAAGAATGCTCAGAAAGAGGCTAAGGAGTACTGGAGGTGTCTAATCTGGAACCTGCGCTGTCTCTATGTGGAGTCACAATCTGCATTCTTATCTGGTCACTGCTGAACATTAGATTCCCAGGAAAGCTGCTCGTCAAGAAGGTTGCGAGAAGAGCCGTAGGGATTCTCTCAATAGTCCTTGTCATGGGTCTGTTTTTCACACCTGCCGAAGCCACGACGATCACTGAGTACTCGCTGCCGGGAAACCCAGGACTATGGGATCTTAGTGTGAATCGCACGCATGTCTTCTTTACGGAGGGGGCCGCTAACAACGTGGGCATTCTATTCCTCAATAACGCCTCCGTGCGACAGATCCCTGTGCCGACCCTGAATAGCTTTCCTTGGGGAATCACTCTGGTTCCTTGGACAAATGCTACAGGTCCAGGGGGAACTACTATTGCTGATCCGGCAATAAAGGTGAGCGCTGTTTTTACAGAAGCCTATGGAAACAAGATCGGGGTGATGGCAAGCAACTTTACTCGCAAGATCGCAGAATATGAGATTCCGACGCCTGGGTCTGGGCCTCGAAAGATTGTCTATGACAAGCTTCGTGACTGTGTTTGGTTCACCGAATACGGTGTAGGCAAGCTTGGGAACTTCAGTTTTTCAACTGAACTCGGCACTACATTGATCTATCGTGGAAAGTTCGGTGAACTCTTGCTTCCCGGAGCAGGAGTTGACTCACACCCGATAGGGCTAGCAATTGGCACGAACCTCACTGTACCCGCCCCCGGACAACCATATGTCTGGGTTGCAGATTTCTCGAGGAAGAGTATTGTAAGGGTCCATCCGGAGCGAGGTGCATGCAGGGAGTATTTGGTGTCCCCGTTCAGTCCGTGGGACGTGGCGGTCGATCCTGATGGAATAGTGTGGTTTACCGCTCAAGTACCCGGCTCTGACATCAACGTCATTGGGAGGTTGGATCCAGTTGCTTACGAAAGAGACGCAACGTCATTTACGAAGTGGTCATTGACGATATTCAACATTCCCACGGCCGGGTGCGAGGTTCACGATATCGAAATAGACGCCCGTGGCAACGTGTGGTTCACTGAGTTCTCCGACACGACAAGCAAAATCGGAAAATACGTGCCGTTAGGGAAAGTGTTCACGGAATATTCGGTTATGACGCCCACGGCGAAACCACAGGGCCTTGCGATCTACGACGAGGCTGTGGGCATAGTGAATGTCTGGTTTACCGAGTACGCAGGGAGGAGAATAGGACGTCTCAGACAACCCGAGGGTCCAACAGTCTCCACAACTGTTTCCTCCATCACATATGCTGTGACTACATCTTCAACGGTGACTACGTCCAACTGGACTAGCAGGGGAAGGAGCACATTCTCCAGAACGACGGTACCCTCCCACGCGCTTACGTCAGCTGCAACAAACACTACTGTTTCGACTGCAAGCTCCAATATTATTGACACAATGAGCATAGTCTTGACATCATCCACCTACTTCATCGCAAGCTACAGGTACACGACTGCCACTTCTCTGACAACCACAACCAACACTTACAAATTGACCACGGTGAGCATTGAGGCCACATCGACAACCACGTCGTCAACTGTAACGGTGTTTTCGGTTTCTTGGGAGAGTGTTACTGTGCCAACAACGACGACACTCGTGTCCTTGTCTTTGCTTAGTGAGACAACCTCAACCACGGCAACCGTAACACAGACCTCGACGATATTCTCACCCA
>Ga0315289_10012270_pt1 | contig 12084 bp, 6 predicted proteins | sample YL17G11_40_MG_FD_203452 | JGI IMG/M metagenome (GOLD analysis project Ga0315289, IMG submission 203452) | Sediment microbial communities from Yellowstone Lake, YNP, Wyoming, USA - YL17G11_40 | ecosystem: Environmental > Aquatic > Freshwater > Lake > Sediment | place: USA: Wyoming | collected...
CGTCAAATGCGATATACTGCATCTTGTTCCGCCTCCTTTGGAAGGTTGACCGCACCTTCTATTATGACGCACACGGCCGCGCCGTGCACGTCCGAGGCGGAGCGCTTTCATACCAATCAGGATGACAGTCAACCGTTTCTAGGATAGGCTGTTAGAGGCTTCTGCCCTACGGAGTCCGTGGGTCCGAGCCTATCTGCGTAATCCGCGCAACGGCTAGGCTCCGACAAGTCGGAGCCGCCGTGTCCCTAGGTCGCCCTTGGCGACCGGGATGGCGGTCGCAGACCTAGCCAGCGGCCTACGGCCTAGCCATCTGCGCATACTATTCCAACGGCCAGCCGGGGATCGCCGCGTCAATCTCCGCCATCAGCCGGATGGTCTCGTTCAGGGCAACCACGATGCGCTGGTAATGCGTGAGGTCTTCGTAGGAGAGCTGGCGGCCGCGGCGGTCCTTGAGCCACTTCTCGCAGACCTGGTAGCCGCCGACATGGAAGTTCCAGACCTCCGGCGGGACGCCCTCGAAATACTGGCCGCGCTTGCCGGTCTTCGGGTCTTCCGCGCCGATATAGGCGCGGCCGGCCGCGAGCGGGTCCGGCTCCTGAGCAAGCCGATGCCCGGGCGGGAAATAGCGCGGGTAGCCCTTGTCCACCAGGTTGTCGCCAGGCACGGGAAAACGGGTGACGGGCGAAGCGAAAGGCGAGGGTCGGCCCGCGGCGGTCCACGAAGTAGCGGGATAGTCATCCTCCATAATGTGCAGCGCCACCAGGTCGGCGCCCTTGGCGGCAAGCGTTCTGAACAGGTCGAGGTTGGAGGTCAGCGGGACGCGCGGGAAATCAATCTTCAGAAGCTCCGCGTACCGCGCCCTGTATGTCGGCGAATGCAGAATGGCATAGATGTAGTGGAACACATCTTCGGGGCCGAAGGTCGTCACGAGGTCGCCGAGGCCTTCGGGGCTATACGCAAAGCCCAAGCGCTCTCCGACCTGCGCTATAAAGGTGGGCTCCAAGTTAGGCCATCGAGGGTAATTCTCAGCCGGGTATAGTCGGTTGATCAGGAGGTCAACCGCTTTCTCCGCAGCCGCGTCGCCCCCGCCGCGTCGCACCGACCTCCGCGCGTCCTCTACGACTTGAGTGCGAGTCACCGCAGTATCGTTATGTCTCGGGTAGAGATACAGGGGAAACAGCGAGTTTATCTCGATGGCCGCCATCGACTTATGTCCAGCGATCAGGTTTGTTGCGAGGACGCACCACGGGTCTCGTGTCTGGAGCGTCGCTATGAGGGCTACGTTCGGCCCAGCAAGCATGTGGTGCATCACGGCATCTGCCGGACGGCTGGTCAACCCCGGGGCGTAGTAGAGCCACCGGGAGTCAAAGGGGCGATAAAGACACCGGCGTACGTTTTCTGACGCAAACCTCGTTTGCTGTCTCCTGGACAATAGCGTGTAGCTCGACGAATCCCTGACGTCGTATGCCTTGCGGAACTCGGGCTCCAGCCCAGCGTCCGAGTAGAAGGTCTGCATCCGAGCTTCGAGTCGTTCCCGGTCGAAATCGAAGAAGAGCTTGTCCCTATCAGTCTTGAGGCCGTTGTGGTTCACGAGGAAAACGTCGCCCAAACCGTCTCCACTGCCCGCTTCCGAGTGGCTCGGGACGAACTCGAAATCGGTCCATGTCGTCGACGTAATGTCCGTCCCGAAGAGGTGCGCATACTTCTGCTCACGTAAGCCCCACATCTCCGCATGATAAACCCGTGCTGGCGGCGGGCGCTGAGGATCTTTGACCAGAATGGCAATCGCGACGCCCTGGCGCACGTCGAACACGTTCTTGTCCTTGGACCCATCGGGGCAACGTTCCTTCCTCCTTGCATTGCCGTGCAAGTCGCAAACGTATATCTCGCTGAAGAGTTCGCTCAGACAACGGCGCAGCTGAACGTGTGTTCGCGCGTCGATGAAGGCGTGGTTGATAATGAACGCAACGATGCCCGCCCCGGTCTGCTGGATGCGCCACTGCGCGAACCGCAGGAACTTCCACTCCTCACGATTCAGGTCCGACTTCTTCTCTTTGAGTCCCTTCTTGTAGTCTTCCAGGAGCGTCATTATCCAAGCGCCACGAGACACCGAAGCCGAGTAAGGGGGGTTGCCGAGGACGACCATAATAGGCCGTTGGCGTTTGATCTCGGCCGCTGCGTTGGCCTCATCGGCTAGCCACTGCCCCATCAGGACTTTGGACCTGTACTCCGCTTCGTCTAGGGTATTTGTGAGGTAGATGCCCAGGCGCTCGTCGCCTGAGAAATCATACGCCCATTGCTCGCGCTGCGCGTCGGGCAGGTCCTGGGCCGCCAACTGCATGCCCAGCTTGAAGTGCGCCACCGCGTAGGGCGCCATCAGCAGCTCGAACCCGAAAAGCCGCGGCAGCAGGTGTTCCTTGACATATCCCGACCACATCCCCGCGTCCCCGCGCCGCGCGAACTCATCACGTATATGGTCAACGATCGCGTAAAGAAACCCGCCCGTCCCGCAGGCCGGGTCAAGTATCAGCACGCGGGGCGAGGTCGCCTTCACCTTTGTGATTTTGTCGCCCTGGCGCTCCTCGCGCTCGTACTCGACCGTCGCCCGGTCCGCCAGGCCGTCGGGCAAACGAAAGCGGGTCTTCAGGAGGTGATCCACCGAGCGCACGATGTATGAGATCACCGGCTCCGGTGTGTAATACACGCCCCGCAGCTTGCGGTCCTTAGGGTTATACGCTATGAGGAATGTCTCGTAGAAATGCACGATAGGGTCTTGCTTGCGCGTGCGCTTGCCGAAATCGCGCAGGATCGCACCCATGTCCACGTTCGCGAGCAACTCGACGAGATCGTCAACGAAGCCCACGAACGGCTCATCGTCGAGCGCGAGCCCGGTCATGGTGTCGAACAAGTGGCGCAAGAATGGGTTAGTCTTCGGGATCTCGGCGGCCGCGCCGAGTCGCCGGAAGGGTTCCGGTCCTTTGTGGTTGCAGCGCGCGGCGAACAGGCCGTAGGCCAGCGTCTGCGCGAACATGTCGGCAAACTGCTCGACTGCCAGGTCGGGGATGAGCGTCTTCTGGAAAGCCTGGTGCAACCCGGCAAGCGTGTTGGAGGCCCGGTCTTGCTTGAATGTCTCAATGATGATGTCGTGGATCGCGTGCGTCAGCCGCGCCATGTGGACGGCAAGGTCTTTGGGCTTGTCAATTCGCTCCGGCGCGTGCGCCAGGAAGGACGCAAGCAACTCGCGCGCGGCCTCGGCCCCGGCGCCGTCGCGGGTCAGCTTCCCATCGTGCGCCAGGTGCGCCACCGTGGCCCGCTGGCGCAGGTCTCCGTCAACATACCAGCGGAACTCAAGGTAGTCGGTGAGAACGAGGTTGGAGAGGTGCTTCAGGTATCGCTGGACCTGCTCGCTGCGCTCCGCCTCATCGAGAGAAACGCCGATGTCCTTGCACTCGACATAGCCCAGGGTAAGCTGGCCGCGGCGAACCCGGTAATCTGGCGCGCCGCAGTCGGTGCGATGCCTTGGCTCATTGACCGCCTGGACGTGCGGATCGAGCGCCTCGATGAGCGCCTTGAGCGCGGGCCGGTGAGTGTGCTCGGTGGCGTCGGTCGCGCTCAGGTCGCGGCGGATGCTCTTGAGGTAGTCGCCAAAAGGGTCAGGCGGCATCGTCGTTTCTCCGCTGGTGGACGCCCTCACATGCATTCGGCGGGGCGGGCGGCATCACCTGCGCACTGGTAACGTAGGGGCCGCCCTCCTGACCGGCTCGTGCAAGAGGCGCTGCGGCGATTAGGAGTGAGCGGGTCGGGATGGAATGGCTAGGTCGCCAGGGGCGACCGCCATGGCGGCCTTAGGCTTAGCCACCCGACCCCTACGATACCGGTCGCAGGGAATCGCCGGGGCGCAGCGAAGTTAGCGCCAACCGCGACGAGAAGGCGAGGGAGACAGGTTATGTCATGGATGCGTGTGCTTGCGTTGCTGGTGACGGTGATGCTGCTTGGGCTTGTGGCGAAGCCTGCTTTTACCCAGGAGGTGAAGCCGATGTCATCAATCAATGTGCGGGACTATGGCGCCAAAGGCGACGGGCAGGCGGATGATACCGCCGCCTTCCAGACCGCGCTCGACGCCGCCGCAGCCGCCGGCGGGGGCATCGTTGACGCGGGAGTGGGCAGCTACCTGATTAAAGGCCACGTGGCGATCCCTGATAACGTAACCCTGAGCGGCGTGTGGACCATACCCACCGCCTGGTCGCAATACAAGGGCGCCACGCTCCTGGCGGTCGAGGGCGAAGGCTCCGAGGAAGGCCCGCCTTTCATTTCCCTGGGCACCAACTCGGCGCTCAAGGGCATCACTATTTTCTATCCTAATCAGAAGCCCGATGACATCAAGCCCTATCCCTGGTGCATCGCCGGCAGGGGCGGCGACAACTCCTCGATTGTGGATTGCCTGCTGGTGAACCCCTATCTCGGGGTGGATTTCGGCACCCGGCCCTCGGGCCGCCACTACATCCGCAACCTCTATGGCCAGCCGCTGCGCAAGGGAATCTTCGTTGACAAGTGCTATGACATCGGCCGCATCGAAAATGTCCATTTCTGGCCATTTTGGAATGGCGACGACAAGGCGGGCGCGGCGAAATTCAACCACGAGCAGGGCGAGACGTTCATTTTCGGGCGCACCGATTGGGAATATGTCTTCAACACTTTCAATTGGGGATACAAGATCGGCTACCGTTTCATTCAGACTGAAGCGGGCGCGACCAACGGCAACTTCCTCGGCATCGGCTCGGACGCAAATGAAACCAGCGTGCTGGTCGAGGCGAGCCAACCTTATGGGATCCTGATCACCAACGGCGAGTTCGTGGCTTTTCTCGGCCAGGAACCGGTGGAGGTGCGGGTGCTGCCCACCAATACGGGCTCGGTGCAATTCCAGAACTGCGCCTTCTGGGGGCCGGCGCATCACATCGCCTCCACCGCCGGCACGGGCGTGGTGACGTTCAACAACTGTCATTTCCAGGAATGGGCGGCGGGCGTGCCGGCGATTCAGGCGACCGACGGCTCGCTCTCGGTCATCGGCTGCACGTTCAGCCGCGAGAGCCCGCAGGTAGAGCTGGGCCCGGCGGTGCGGTCGGCGGTGATCATGGGCAATCAGGTGAAAGGGAAGCTGGATATCCGCAACAACAGCAAGGGCCCGGCCGAGATCGGCTTCAACGTGGCGTTTGCGGGTGACTAGTCAAGTCACGCGTCCAAGTGAGCGTGGGCGCTGCGGAGCAGATCGGGGCCGGCATCGAGGCGCCTGGCCCAGCGCGGTGGGTGCTGGCTGATTGGCGCTTGCTCCAGGGCGATGGCGCTGATCCGCGGCGTTATGATTTTGGCTGTGTGGTTATGAGGATTCTGGCCACGATAAGCAGGCAGGCTATGAGCACACCGAGAATCGGCCACAGAGGCCACAGATTGATGGAGGTATCCATTTTTCGCTCTCTCCTCTGCCACGCCCTACTGCCGGCAGCGCGCTTGGCGCGTCTGCGGCAATCACTTCGGCGAGTAAAGCATTGCCCCACGCCATAGGCCGCCCAGCGTGGTCTCGGCGTGAGCGCGCACCGCGATGGTATTCTCCTGGCCGAGGCGGATGAAGCGAGTGATGTCGCATTCGAACGGCTGGCGCCAGGCGTCATACGTCTCCGGCTTGCGGCGGAGGGCGAGCCGGCCATTCACATAAAGCCATCCCTCCTCGTCCAGCGCTCCGATCCACAGAACCACTCGCCGGCCCGCGAACCGGCCGGGCACGGCCACTTTCGCGCGCGCCCAGCCGTAGCCGGTCACGGCGCGCCGTAGCTGGTGGTACCACTGTCCATCAATCCGGACATAACGCCAAGTCGAATCATCGAAATCCGTGCCCGCCCAGCCGCGCCGCACCCCCGAGTTGTCGGGATCGAGCGCGAAGCGCCAGCGCACCGGCAGACCAGCGATGATGTCATTGCGCTGGCGGAAAGAGGCCGAGCGCGGGAAGTAACGCTTGAGATCCGCCCGCGCGCCGTCGGCGCACTGGCGCGCATCGTGCGCCACGATGTAATCCTCGTTGGCCGCGAACATGCGGTCAATTTGCTCCATGCACCGCTCGCCGGCGGGAACGGCCGCGTCGTAATCGCCGGTCGCGCCGGACATCATGGCGCGGTAAGCCTCGAGGTATTGGAACCCGCCGTCCACCATCTCGATGCGCTTGCGCGTCATTTCGTCATTCGCCAGCCCGAGCGCTTCATCGAGCGCCGCGCGGCACTCGCGCATGATGGCCGGCGTCCACATTTCCACGAGCTCCGCATTGCCCCAGCCTGGATGCACCTTCGCCGCGGAAAACGCCTTTTCCAGCGCCGTGTAGTAGCGCCGCATGGGCGCGGCGGCGGGGCCGAAGAACTTGTCGCACAGGTCGTCGAGGATCGCCCCCGGGTTCTCGTCGGGGTTCCACATCAACCGCGCGAGCAGGTAGTAGTTGGGGAAGGTCGTGGCCCATGACTGGTGAGTCTCAAACGAAAACCCCTTGATGCCGAGGTCGCGGTAGAGCTTCATCGAGCGCGCGTGCGCCCCGTAGAGCGGGCAGGGCAGCTCGGCATAGCCGGGGATGGGGTCGTACTCGTAGATATAGACGTGCGCGGCCATTCTGGTCCAGGCCTCGAGGATGCGGCGCATCTCCTGGCGGCCGGGGCAGCTCTGGTCGGCGACCGAGTGAATGGGGCAGAAGACGCTGGTGGTGACGACGGGCATGACGCCGGGGTGCACCTTCTCGCGCTTCGGCGGCAGGGTGTGGTTGATGTAAGCGTACATCGCGACGCGCTTGCCCGGGTGGAGCTTCGAGACGCCCTCAGCGACCGCATTCCAGAAGACCGTCAGCCGGTCGGTTACATTGGGCTTGCCGGTCAAGTGCGGATCCATCTCGATGTCGAGCGCGCGGCAGTTGGGGCACTCGCAGAAATCGGAGTTATCGTCAGGGCACAGGGAGTAAGAGATATATTCGGGGTGCTCGTCGAAGAAGCGGTTGGCGGCTTCGGTGGCGATGCGAATGACATCGGGGTTGGTGGTGCAAAGCTGTGACGGCTGGCGCTTGCCATTGACCAGGGCGTAGTACTCGGGATGCTGCGCGAAGTATTTCGCCGGCGGCACGGTGCCGGAGAAATTGTGCCCGTGGCCGAACGGCAGCCAGCCGACCTTGTTATGGCGCTGCCAATCGCCGAGCCGCTGGGCAGCCGCCGGCGAGGTCGCCCCCCAGGCGTACCACATCTGCCGCGACTCGAAGGCCGGGCTCTCGATGAGGTCACAATCTCTTGCGACGATGGCCGGGCTATGCGGCACCACCTCTCCGATCTCGCCCGGCATGAACCAGCGGCACCCGAAATCCTCCAGCAGGTCGCAGACGGCATAGGCCACGCCTTCCTTGTCGGCGCCGACGAGATACAGATTCCCGTTGACCGTCTTGCGCGCGAACGCGTGGGGGCCGAGCGTGACCGCGAAGGGGAGGCTTGTGAAGTCACCCACCGCGCCGACGAAAACCGCGCTCGACGCTGGGGCCTGCTCCGGCGACACGATGTCGAGCTTCGCGCCGCTGATTCGCTCGACATAGAGTCGAAGCTCCTGCGCCGGGGCAGTGGCGCTGGCGCCCACGGCGACGATTCTCGCCGCTGGTTTGCCCGCCCGCGCGAGCGCGACATCGGCGTGAGCCAGCCGTGCGGCGAGGGCAAGCGCAACCAGGCAGAACGCATACTCCTTCACCAATGACCTCCTTGGCGATGTCAGCGAGTGACACCGCGCCGCTCGGCGGGCGCAAGCAGCGTCTCGATCATCCGCTCCGCCCGCGCTTGCTGCGAGATCCGCAGCGACGCCTCGCGCAGTGATTCGCCCTGGGCAGCAAAGATCACGATGTCCGGTTGCGGCGCATCGAACAAGGTTCCTTTGCTGAATCGGCGATCAATGTCGCGCCGCGCATCCGGGTGCAGACCCCCGGCCTCGTCTTTCCAAAAGTAGATGTTGAAATCATCGGGCGCGAGGGCCAGCGCCCCGATGCCGACCTGCCGCTGCTTGTTCCACCAGCCGGCGAAGGGTCGGTAGTAGTTGGGAACGCCGGGCTCGACCGCCTCCGCATCAAAATCGGGCAGCAGATAATGGAAATAGCCGGGGCACTCCCATGGCCGCGGGTCATCGCTGCGCAGCGACAGCAGCCGCGCCGCGAACCAGGGCCGACCCCGCACCCATGTTAGAGCATACCCGCATGTAAACGCGCGCGGCGCGTTGATCGGTGCCCCAGGCTGGTCGTGGCGGCCGATGACGCCTTTGGCGCCTTGCCCAGCGCGCGACAGCGTTGCCCGTACTTCGAGCGCGGCTCCGAGATCTTGCTCGACGTAGCTCTCCAATCGCGGTCCCACCCACTGATCCTGTGGCGTGCGCTGCCAGATGAGCGGCGCCAGACGCCCCACCCGCTCGCCGCTCATCATGAGCACGGCCGCCGCTTCTTCTCCCTCGCGCCCGGGCGCTACAGAGAGCGGGCCACCTTCCGCGCTTGGGGCGGGTCTGGCCGATCCCTCGACCGCCGCGCTGAGAAAGACCGTAGCAGCCGAGTGGGCAGCAAGCTCAGGCACGATGATTGTCACGGCGTCGCCCTGCGCGTCATGCGCGCATGCGAGCCACCCCGCGCCGGGCGCCCAGGCTTGCAGGTCGGCACCTTGGCCTGAGGTCGGCGCTCGCACCAATGCCATCATCAGATTCTCGTCGGTGGGGTTCGCCACCACAAGCGCACGCCGCTCATCCGCATTCATGCCAGCCCACGGCAGCCCCGGCACGTACCACATCGCGTGGATCCGGTTATCAGAGCGATCGCCTTCAGCGACAGCGCCCTCGGGGTCAATGACGCAGTGCACGAAATGGCCGCCAGGTGAAGCGGGCAAGTCAAGCGGCAGGCCGACCTGCGCACCCGCGGCGACGCGGGCCGTCAGATCCCGCTGCGCGCCGTCAATCCACACCCGCACGGTCGTCTCCGCATCAGCCGTTCCGTCATTGCGGAGGCTCAACTGCGGCGGGTGGCCGGATAACACCGGCCGCAGCTCGGCGACCCGCCCCGCGTGGAAGCGATAGACCATGGCATTGACGCGGCGCGCAGTCTCGGTCAGCTCGGCGTAAGGTTCGTCGCGCTCATTGACGAGGCCGTAGTTGCTGTCCTCGGGGAAAGTGGAGGAAATGCCGAGCGCCGGCTCGTCCACCCACATGAAGTAATCAGAGCCAACAATGTATGGCGTGCGAAACAGCAGTTCCTGGAAAATGCGCCAGGCGGCGGCGCGCTGCTGCTGGGTATCGAAACGCTGTCCGGCGCCGTGCTGGCATGGCAGCCCGCTGTCAAGGGCGGGGAAGCTCCACTCCGTTATCATCAGCGGCCGCCGCGCTGCTTGGTGCCAGCGGCGCAAGTTTTCCTCGAAGCCGATGATTGTTCGGCGCTCGAGATCGGCCTGGCGGTAGCAGTTGACGCTCACGATGTCGCAGTAGCTGCCCGCGAGGTCCCAGATCGGCGGCGCATCTCCCGCGAAGCGGCAGCCCAGGTTAAGGTGGTTGGGATCGAACTCGCGCAGCGCCTCGGCGCAGGCGGAGAAGTAGCGCTGCGCGATAATGCGCACGAATGCCAGCTTGTCCGCGCGCGCCGCGTCGCTTGCGTCGCCGATGGGCTTGCGCCGCCTCAGCAGCGCGTCGAAGCTGCCCAGATTTGCGCCCCACGCCCGGTTGAACGCCGCGATGTCATCGTGATACCGCTCGCGCAGGAATGCGATGAGGGCGGTTTTCGCCGCGTGGCTTGCCGGCTTCTTGAACGCCTCATCGGCCAGTCCCCACGGCCGGTAGGACTTGCCGAACCACTCCAGCTCATTGTCAAGGAAATACCCGATGAGCCAGGGATCATCCTTGGTCGGGGCGCATTGCTGGCGGGCTTGCTTGCGGCAGTGCTCTTTCCACTTGGGGCTGAACACGTTAGGAAACCCGGTCCAGTGCACCTGGGGACAGATGTCATCGGAGGCTGCGAAGCTTTGGCCGAAGCTGATGAAATCTATGTGCGCCAGGCCCTGGTGCCGCAGCGACGGAGAGTGATTCGCGGCCACCGTATTGAAGCCCCAGCACCGCAATCGAGCGACGGTGCTTGTGGCCCATGCCTCCTCACTGCCGAATTTCTCTACCATGTTGCGATGGTACGGCGCATAACCGAGGGCCTCGCACCAGTGGACATTGTAGTTCGCATGATCGGTGCCAATGATGTAAAACGCGCGCCCGCGGGGATCGAACAGCCACCAGCGGCCGCCGCGTTCCTCGACGCGGAAGAAACCGGTGGCAAGGCCGCGGAGTCCGGACCATGATTCGACGTCCGGCGGCGGCACTGCGGGTGTTTGCGGCGGGCTCATTGTGCTCATCACCTCCAGGTGGAAATCATCGAATCGCGAATCGAAGCCGCCGCTGTCCAGCCCCGCATAACCGGCGCGCACCGAACGCGTATTATCCAGGCGATAGGCGATGCGGCTCACCACCTCGCCCCCGAGCTCATTGACCGTGCCCTCGATCAGCTCCGGGGTCAGCCGCAGCCGCAGCCGGTAAGGGTGATCGTAGCGCCAGTCGAAGTCGGTGCCCCTGCGCTCGATTGGGGTCAGCTTTGTCTCGGGGGCGCTTTCTGACAGCCAGCCGCCGTCATATGCCTCGACCAACTCGGCGAAATGACGGGCGCCGTCCGCATCCGGGCTTTCCACCAGCGCCAGGTGCCAGAAATTGCGGTTGTCGCGGGACACCATAACGCCTGCGATCTTCCACTGGTCAACGGTCTTGCCCGAAATGACGACCGTGGCCTCGACGACCTGCTCGTTGGCGAAAGGCGCGCCGGAGTAGATGGCGAAGCTGCGTCCAGGGCCGATGCAATGAAACGCGCCCGCCCGCATTTCCCAGGCCACCGAGTCGGTGACCCACGATGGCTCACCGGTGGCTGAATCCGGGTATGATGCGAAGTCATCGTGAAAGGTCTGCGCAGCCACGCCCGCGCTAAACGCGCCGAACACTATTAGCAAGCAAGCGATTGCACGCCACATCCCATGAGCCTCCGGCTCGCACGAGCTGCGCAGCGCCGCCACCTTTGCGCAGAGCCCTTGCGCTAGAAATCCCGCCCGCCGCTGCCCGCCGAATCGCGCAGGTGGCATATGTCATTCATGGTTACGATGACCCATCCGGCAGCCGATCGCTCGATGCGATTGATGCAGGCGGTGTCCTGTCGGATTCGCCAGAAGTGAGAATCGTCCAGCCCCAGCACGTGGCACAGCAGCACTTTGGTGACGACGCGATGGGAAACGATTGTCACGGTCTCGCCCACATGGCGCCCCGCCAGCTCCTCGATGGCCGCAGCCGCGCGGGCGCGGACCACGGGCAGGCTTTCCCCGCCGGGGAATGTGACCGCGCCGGGGTCGCGCTCCCACTGCGCGGAAAGATCGGGCCAGGTGCGGCGCACCTCGCTCAGGGCCTTGCGCTCCCACGCGCCGAAGTTGAGGTCGGTCAGTCGTTCGTCAATCGCCACCTCCAGGCCGCGGATTTCGGCAATCGGCGCGGCGGTCAGTACCGCTCGCTGGAGGGGGCTCGAATAGACCGCGGCAATAGGCTGGCTGGCGAGGGCGCGGGCGAGCGCCTGCGCCTGGCTGTGGCCGCGCTCGTCCAGCGGCACATCGGCGCGGCCGCGGAAGACCTCCTCCACGTTCCACGCCGTCTGGCCGTGGCGGATGAGATGAATCGTTGCCGGCGCATCATTCGGCATCACAAGACCTGGTCAACGCTCTCGGTACGGGTGCCATTTGCCGCGGGGTGTCGGTTTAGGGCCGCACGCCGCTAACGCTGCCGAATATGCAGCGGCGATGTCGCACGCAGACGGTCACGAAATACGCCTCCGCGTGGGAATAATCATAACCCTCTAACCCAGATTATGCGTCGGGAGTCTGAAGCATTCACCTGGCGGGTGAACGCTCCAACCGGGCGCGGCCTCGCCTGAGGCCGCGTTTCGCGGGGTCAGCGACCCCGCGCCCGTTGCCAGCACAACCCCGTACG
>Ga0315289_10012271_pt1 | contig 12084 bp, 7 predicted proteins | sample YL17G11_40_MG_FD_203452 | JGI IMG/M metagenome (GOLD analysis project Ga0315289, IMG submission 203452) | Sediment microbial communities from Yellowstone Lake, YNP, Wyoming, USA - YL17G11_40 | ecosystem: Environmental > Aquatic > Freshwater > Lake > Sediment | place: USA: Wyoming | collected...
CCCCATATTGATCCAATCCTTTGTAGGACCCGGCCGGTACGGCATAGATTCCCCAGTGGATGAACATCCCGAAGCGCGCATCCCGCCACCACTGCATGCGCACATCCCGCGCCTCCTTGCTTTCCGTGAGCACGGCTTTCTGCGCTGGCGAGAGATGGTTGCACCCGACGAGAGCGCCGCAAAACGCCAGGATAATCGCCGGGAACCTGCAGTGCATCGTCCGACCTCCCCCCCAAAATATGATGTATTTTACAAAGTATAATATCACAATGCAACAGGCCATTCCTCCTCCAAAAGAGAACAAGGCGAGACAGCACCGATGCGGGGGAAAGGCCGTGCACTTCGCGCTATCCAGGGGGTGCCGGCATTTTGCAACAACGATTGACACTCAATTGATGAAGTGTTACTGACCAGCCAGGTGTTCCTGGGGCAGAGCTCGGGAACACGACTGCACACCATGATGCAAGCATGCTATCCGAATAGGTCTTATTGCTCCTGCCACAAGGGAGGAAAATGATGAAGATAGTGCCGAGATCTCCACGATCCAGGGTAAATTGTTCTATCCTTTTCTTCCTTCTCTTGTGTGCCTGCAGCACCCCCCAGGGGCAACAGGTCAAGGAACCGCTCGCGAGTCCCGAGCTGCTGAAAAACCACTGCGCACTCATCGGCGTGCCGCGCGTGGAAAGGATCTCCGAGCATGTATGGGCTGCCATTGGCTACGACCTGGCCAACGAAATCCTCATCCATACCCCGGAAGGCAACGTGATTGTCGATCCCCTGATGAGCCCCAAGCGGGGAGAACCTGCCAAGCGGGATTTGCTGGCCAGTGCTCCGGACGGACCAGTCACGGCAATCATCTTTACCCACAGCCATATCGACCATATCGGCGGCACCTCTGTATGGATGGAGAACAACCCTCAGATCTGGGCCACCGAAGCCTTCATCGAGCACTTTTACAAGCAGTACCAGGTATTTCTGCCGATCGAGACCATCCGAGGAAGGCGCCAGTTCGGCGACCATGCCTCGCTGGAAGATCTGCCATGCAACGGCATCGGCCGCCGGGCTGACATCCGGGCCTCCCAGGAGGGGGCCGGCATCCGTCTGCCGACACACACCTTTTCCGGGACGAAAACCCTGAGCATCGGGGGAGTTACCATCGAAATGATCGAGGCGCACGGCGAAACCCATGACCAGTTGATCGTCTGGATACCGCAGGACCGAACTCTGATCGCCGCCGACAACTTCTACTGGACCTTCCCGAACCTGTACACAATCCGCGGCACGAGCCCCCGGCCTGTGGATCAGTGGATCAAGAGCATCGATACTATGCGCAGACTCAAGCCCGAACATCTGGTGCCCAGCCACACCGTGCCTGTTACTGGGGAGCAGGAGATCGCAACGATACTCACCAATTATCGAGATGCCATCCAGTGGGTGCGGGATGAGGTCATCCGGGGGGCGAATAGAGGCGATGACCTCGACACTATCGCCGAGCATATCACCTTGCCGCCGCATTTGGCAGGGTTGCAATATACCACGGAATTCTACGGACAGGTCGATTGGTCGGCCAAGGGTATCTATACGAGCAATCTCGGGTGGTTCGACGGGAGGCCGGACAGGCTCTACCCGATGCGAGTGCAGGAGGCTGCCAAGCGGGAGATCGATCTCATGGGCGGCCCGGATAAGGTCATGGCGCTGGCGGATGCGGCCCTGCAGCAGAATGACATGCGCTGGGCCATCCACTTGCTAGCTAAGCTGGCCGATAGCGGTATGGCGACGGGGAATATGCACAAGGCATTGGATGAGAAACTGGCCGTGAGCTACGAAAAACTGGCCGCCACCCTGTATAATCTGAACGGGCGCGGGTATCTCCTGGAGTCGGCGTATGAGCTCAGGCATGGGCTTCAGAAACCTGCCCCAGCCAAGCTCGACGAAACCATGGTGGCCAAGATACCCCTGGAAACCATTTTCGCCATCATGACCACCCGCCTGATCCCGGAAAAGGCCATGGATGTCCATGAGACGGTGTATTTCGTGTTCCCGGAGGAGAAGAAGCGTTACATCGTGACAGTCCGCAAGGGCATCGCCGAGGTCGTGGAAGGTGAACCTTTGCCAGGCACACCTGATCCCGTGGCGGTCCTCATGGCCGATGCCCTCACCTTCCGCAAGATGTCCGCTCATCAAATCAGTCCCGTCGCGGCCTTTGCATCCGGCAAGATTAAGATTCAGGGGAGCTGGCTGGATTTTCTGACTTGGTTTGGTCGCTTCGCACGCGACTGATACCACGTTGCAATCAAAAAAAGATCATACCCCGCAGCCCCCTGAATCTTCAGGGAGGGCCAAACAGCAGCCGGTAGCGCTGCTCGCTGGGCCTCCGGCTCGGCCAGCAGATAGGCTTGTTTGGCAGGGCCGTTCCTTATTGTTTTGATGATTACCCCAATCTGATTATGCAATATCCTCTCGCGGGCGTGATACCGTCGCTTCCAAGAAAGACCTTCCGGATCGAGCCTCAGGATTCCCTGCGCTAAAAAGCCTAGGAGAAAGATAGAACTCCAGGTGCGCTTCGTTATGCCATTGCCTCCTTTCCCCTGTATCATCAGGGAAGCCTTGCAGGGGGGAAAGGGGTTCGGGTTGTTTTTCTATTCCTATAAAATTTTTACCCTGGAAATCATTCCGCCATCTCCTGATAAAGATCATTATTCAGTTCCCTGATGAGGTTGGCGTCCATTTTCACGACCTCGCGGTCGTAGGTGATCAGGCCATTGGTTTCCCCTTCGACATCCGATATTTGGGTATAGACCGCGGCGCTCAAGCCGCTCTTGATGAGGGATTTGAGCTCTATTCCGACAACTTCCCGGTAAGCAGCGCTCAGGGCTCCGACCGATTTGAACTTCCGGTAGCCGAAGGTTGTGCCCTCCTTCCAGAAGTGCCCGGGGATGTCGTGGTGCAGGCCGCCGAACTCGGACAGGACCCAGACCCGCTGGTCTCTGCGGCGGGGTGGTTTCAGCCGGCCGAGATAGCTATGCAGGCTCAGGCAGTCGCCGCCCCTCTGATCGTACCAGCCGCTGGCATGGTCCACCACGCGGGTGGGATCGGAGCCTTTGACCCATGCGGCGATGGCGTTGGCCTCGAACTGGCCCCAGGCTTCGTTGAATGGCACCCACAGGGCGATACAAGGCACATTGTACAGGGCGTCGAGCATCGCTTGGAATTCTTTGCGGTAGTTTGTGTGCGATACGGCATCCTGGCGGCCGAAACGCCACAGCAGCCACGTGTCGTTCATGCGCAGACCCAGGCTCGGAAAGATGGCGGACAAGATTGGGTTGACCTGGTAGCCGCCCGAGACCATGTCCTGCCAGACGATCAGGCCCTGCCGGTCGCAATGGTAGTACCAGCGGGCTGGTTCGACCTTGATATGCTTGCGGATCATGTTGAAGCCGAGCCGTTTGGCCAGCGCTACGTCGTACGCCAAAGCGTCATCGGTGGGGGCGGTGTAAATCCCGTCCGGCCAGTACCCCTGGTCCAGCACTCCGCTTTGGAAAAGGGGCCGGTTGTTGAGGAACAGCCGGGGGATGCCGCGCCGGTCACGGCCGACGCCGAACTTACGCATGCCGAAATAGCTCTTGACGGAATCGAGCTCTCTCCCGCCCGCGAGTAGGGTCACCTTTAGATCGTAGAGGAAGGGGGACTCGGGCGACCAGAGCTGGGGATTTTTGACCTCCAAGTGGAGAACTTCGCCCGGGCGGCCTGTGCATGTGCCGATCACCATCCCCTGGTCCAGCACTGTGGCGGCAACCGCCTCGGCGCCGCTGCCGTCGACATTGATGAGCAGATCAAGCCTGTCGTGGTCGATATCCGGGGTCATTTTCATCCCGGCGATATAGGTCTGGGGGACCGCTTCGAGCCATACGGTCTGCCAGATGCCGGAAACCGGGGTATACATGATACCTCCGGGCTTCAAGGTCTGCTTGCCCTTCTCCTGCCAGGAGGTGTCGGTCGGGTCCCAAACGGCCACCACCAGATCGTTCGCCCCTTCCTTGATCAATGCGGTGATCTCGAAATCGAAGGGATAGTAGCCGCCGGTGTGGCGCCCAACCTCGCGGCCGTTCACCGCGACCGTGGCCTCCCAGTCGACGGCCCCGAAATGCAGCAGCATCCGCTGACCCCGCCATGTCTCGGGGACCGTGAAGTATCTCCGGTACCACAGGCGGTTTTCCGGCTTGAGTGGTTGCTTTACCCCCGAAAGGGCCGATTCGATACAAAACGGCACCAGAATTCGACCAGTATACGTCTCGATTCTGGCCTGTTTACGCGGGACGACGGCATAATCCCACAGGCCGTTCAAATTGAGCCACATATCCCTTGCCATCTGGGGCCGGGGATACTCCGGCAGGACGTTCGCGGGGTCCACATCTTTCCCCCAGCGGGTCATGAGCCGGTCTGCTCCTGGTTTCCAGCCAGCATGGTCCATGTATCACCCTCCCCTCATCTATGACAACGCTGATGCAGCGTTATCAATGAAAGCTCTCCAAGTCAACATTGCAAGAGATCAGCCTGTCCATCGGCGGGGCACCTGAACCTGTTAGAAATGCCCTGCCTGTACGGAAGGATCAGAATCAAGGTGGATTCCGCAAAACGCCACGATTCAACGTATTCGGCCGCAAGTCGGTAACCGCGAACAGGACCTCCGTCTCAAGATCATTTTCCGCGACTCAGGAGAAGCCTCATCCTAAGGATTTACCGGCAGCAAGAGAATCCTTTGCGGACAAGGATAATCCGGAGACGAGGAAAATCGAAACTGGGTGAGGCCCTATAGTGTTTCCCCATTCCCGCTTCAGAAGTAATGACAAATGCCAAACCTGATACCATCAACTCCAGCTTATTTTGCCTGCTTCTGAAATGTGATCATTGTTTTAGCTTTGGCTGATTTGCCACCCAGTGTATTTGGTTGAATGGCAATGCCCTCATCAGGCATCGGCAAACTGCCTTTAAGGGGGATCATATAAGATTCGTCAAACTTGCCGGCCTTGACTTTCAATTTCTGTTCATAGAAGGCAGCCACTTTCGCGGGCGGGTCGTCTGTCATGAAAATGTAGTACGTGGTGCCGCCACCCGCTGACATGCCTTGCGAGTTTTGAGCATCATAAGTGGAGCCCGGATACAGGGGAGCACCAAGTCTCGCCTCTGTCGGGGCTCTGCCGGTTCCGGACTTGACACTCACATTTTTCTGCGATTCAGAGGCCTTTCCTTGCGCGTGAGCGTCAGCTATAGTGACCATGCAAAGGGAAAAGACGATCAGAAGCGCCACCGGCCAGGCTGTCGATAATAAAGGAATCTTGAACGCATATCTGGACGGAAAATTATTCTTTTGGTCTGGCATGGATCCCCTCCTTTTTCTTTGATTGTCATTTATTTGTTAACTTTCCACAACAACAATTTTTTTACTGCCCTATGTTGCCATTTTTCAGAGCCTTGTAGCTCTGGGCCGATTTTGCTGGATAAAGCCTTAGCACAATTCAAATCGGGTGATCCGGCGTGTATCCTCTCGAGGGAAATTATGCTTTCGTTTTTGTTGAAAGCTTGGCTGGTAAGGGGGGGGGACGGCTGCACCGAGTTATTTTATTATCCAGGGAACAGGGAAAATGTTCAACAACCAAGGAAGAGAATCATGCGCATGCTTGGACGCATATTTCGAGCCGCTTCTGGAAACTGAGTTCTTGGAAAAGGAGCAGATGTTCGCTATACTCTATTCAGGTCTGAAAGCATCTATGGATTTGTGAAGTCAGCGTATCACAGGTACCCTATGTCGGGAGGTAAGGCCATGGATCGAAGTATGACCCGCCGAGAATTCATGCAAATGGGTGTCGCCGCAGGTACCGTTTTCGCATCAAGCAGTCTCATAGGTTTCAATGCCTTTGCCACAGGGAATAAAGCCGCCCTGCTCCAACCCAAGGCTGCTACATATGGCACCCTGAAGATCGTGAATCCTCAGGCACCGAAGCCGAACATCATTATCATCCTCACCGATGATCTGGGCTACGGCGATCCCGGATGCTATGGCGGCAAGTCCATCCGGACGCCCAACATCGACAGTTTGGCCCGCGAGGGGGCTAAATTCACCGATTTTTACGCCAGCAACGCCGTATGTTCTCCATCCCGAGCGGGCCTCCTGACCGGCAGGTACCCAATGCGGTCCGGGATAACCAGCGTACTCCCCCCGCAGAAGGAATCTTTTGAAAAATCGCTGATTACCTTTCTGGCGGGGCTCAGCAGTCAGTTGGGGATGACGGATAGGGAGGGAGATGTCAAGGTCCTCGGACTCCCCGCCGATGAGATCATCCTCGCCAAGGCCTTGAGACTGGCGGGGTATCGTACCGGCATGGTGGGCAAATGGCACCTCGGCGATTTCAGCCAAGACCCGAAGTATAATCCCACCCAGCACGGTTTCGATGAATTTTTCGGCCTGCCGCACAGCAACGATATGGTCCCCTGCGCGCTCTATCGGAACATGCAAGAGATCGAACCGGATATCGGGCGCAATCAGGCACGGCTCACCGGCCTCTACACTAGGGAGGCAATCCGCTTCATCGAGCAATCAAAGGGGAAACCATTTTTCCTCTACTTCGCACATACCTTCCCCCATCAGCCCCTCTTCGCCTCGGAACGATTCAAAAGGAAATCCAAGGGCGGACTCTATGGAGATGTCGTGGAGGAAATCGACTGGAGCGTAGGCGAGATTCTGAAGTGCCTGAGGGAAATCGGCCTGGAACAGAACACCCTCGTCATCTTCACCAGCGATAACGGTCCCTGGTTCGAGGGCAGTCCCGGGGGCCTCAGGGGACGCAAAGGCCAGAGCTACGAAGGCGGGTTCAGAGTGCCGGGGCTTTTCAGATGGCCGGGTCATATTCCAGCCGGAAGGGTGTGCCGGGAACCCGCGATCAATCTGGACCTCTTCCCAACCTGCCTGGCCCTGGCCGGTCTCGGTCTCCCCATGGACCGCATCATCGACGGAAAGGATATATCCGGGCTTCTCACCGGAAGGGAGGAAAAGACCCCCCACGACACCTTCTTTTTCTACCATCTTGAGGAACTGGAAGGGATACGCAGCGGCAAGTGGAAATATCTGAGGAATATCAACCATTACGTATACCCCAGACCCATCGATAATGAAGATCTCCTCTTGGGGAAGATCGGCAAGGGGTTGCTTGGCAGGTGGCCTCTGCTCTATGATATGGAATACGATCCGGGTGAGAGCTATAACTGCATCGACACCTATCCCGAGATCGGCCGGCAATTGCACCAGATGATGATCAAGTGGGAGCAGGATTTGAAAAACAACCCAAGAGGATGGATCAAACATTGATGCGCACTTCTCCTTGGCTGGAGCCCCCGGGACTGCAGCACGTTCCCCATTCTCTGTCCTCCCGGAAAACAATATGTTATGGTGCTTTCTCGGTGGAAGAGCCATAGGAGGGAATGCTAGACATATGCTCGCCTTGGGTACGGTGTTTTTCACATCCTTTGTGATCGCGCTTTCCGGCGCCATGGTGCCGGGGCCGCTCTTGACCGCCACCATCAGCGAGAGCGCGCGGCGCGGCAGCGCCACCGGTCCGCTGCTCATCCTGGGGCACGGCATCCTGGAGCTGGCGCTGGTTTTGGCCCTCCTGTTCGGGCTTGCGCCGCTCCTCAAGCAGGATGCGGTCTTCGTCGCCATCGCTCTGGCCGGCGCTGTCATCCTCGCCTGGATGGCATGGGGCATGTTCCGCTCGCTGCCCTCCTTACGCATCGACTGGGATACCCGGCAGGTGCGCTCCGGCCATCTGGTACCCACCGGCATCCTCCTGAGCCTGTCGAACCCGTACTGGTCCATCTGGTGGGTCACCATCGGCCTGGGCTACATCTTTTACAGCCGACAGTACGGTTACGGCGGTATCGCGGCTTTCTTCCTCGGGCATATCTCCGGCGACCTGTTCTGGTATACGGCCGTCTCCGTCATCGTGGCCAAGGGGCGACGCTTCCTGACCGAACGCGTCTACCGGGGCCTGATCGGTACCTGTGCTGCCTTCCTGATGTGCTTCGCTTGCTATTTCGCCTACGTCGGCCTTAATAAGCTCGCCGGTTAACAAATTCTAAATAAAAAAATCACCCCCCCTGGAAGATTCCGGGGGGATGGGGGGTTGCATGTCTAATCAGTGCAGCAATATCCGCGGCAGTTATCGAGGGCCTGCGCAATCTCACTGGCCACCGTCCCCGCGCTGTGTCCTGCAAACTTCCCCAGGGCCTGCGCCGCCGCTTCGCCCCCGATGCGTCCGAGCGCCCAGGCGATCATGCCCTGCACCCGCTCGTCCTGATTTTCCCCGAATGCACGCACGAGATCGGGAACGTATTCGGGGTCGAGGCTGTTACCCATGGCCCGAGCCACGTTCATCTTCCAGCGCCAGATGTCATCGGCGGACATGTAGAACATGTGCGGCCAGATCCTGGTCTCGAAGTATGGCCTGTCCATGTGCAGCAGACGGGCAAGATCGAAATCCGGGGCCTTGACCGCTACGCGTGGATTCGGCGGCAAGGCCTGCGCCAGCCAGGGCACATTGCGCGGGCATACGTTCTGACAGCGGTCGCAGCCATAGACGTACAGTCCCAGGGGTTCCCGCAGTTCCTGTGGCGTAAGGCCTTCGCCAAAATAGGTTAAGTAGGAGATGCACAGACGCGGATCGATCCTGCCGTTCCCCTTCAGGGCCCGGGTGGGACAGGCCGCGACGCAGGCATTCCGGCACCATGCCGGGCATCCCATAGCGATGGTAGGGGCATCAGGTTCATATTCGCGATCGATCACGACGGTGACGGGAACCACCCACGAGCTCGCGCGGGCGACCCGGGTGGCATAGAAGAGGCAGTTCTTGCCCAAGGTGCCCAACCCGGCCCTGGCGGCCGCCAGCCGATGCGGCAGGTTGAAGGGCACCTTGGAGTCGATTCCGTTGGCCTGCAGGAAGCGGCGGAAGGCCTTGATCCTGAGCACCAGGCCGTCCTTGGTGACCCGGTCGTCATCGAGATAGCAGCGGCCGAAATGGTGTTCCAAGAGGGACGTGAATGCCTCCCGGAAGTAGAGTTCCAGGAGCACGATGATCGTCTTCGCATTCGGCAGAACGCGCTTGGGGTCGGTGCCCTCATATAGGTTGAGGCCGCGCTCTTCTGCCCAGGCGTACGCGTCCCTGTGCGCCCCCAGGTATTCCCTGTGGGAGTCGAAGGGATCGGCGGTCGTGAAACCGATATCTTCAAAGCCCAACCTCTTGGCTTCCTCAATGATCGCCTGTTTCGTCAGCATGGCAACCCTCCTTCCTGACCATTCATACACAGTTGCATGCATATGTGTACCATGTATCCCAAGGGCCCCCTCTCTCCTGTCCTCTTTTAGGAGGAGTGACTCCGGCCATCCCTGGCCGGCCGCCCTTCGGGCACACCTGCTGTGCGTCCAATGCGCTCATCCTGCCGAATTGTGGGCAGGGATGAGGGGGGCATCTTTTGGATGCAACTTGGTATCAGTACCTTATCGCAAGCCACGTCTTGTATCAAGAGCAGCATGCCTTCAAAATGCAGGGGCTTACGTCCGCTGGATATGACAGCTCCCTTTGGCACCGGGACAGCGAGCATTCATTGCTTGTGATGGTCAGGCCATAAGGGGTATACTCCATCGTATCTTCTCCCAAAGGGGAGCGGGGATTCTGAATTTTCATGCAGCGCAAAGGAGAGAGGGGATATGAATTCCATTGAGCGGGTCAAGGCGGCCATGCGCTTTACTGGTCCCGATCGGGTGCCCGTGTGGAAGGCGGGTCTGGGGGACGTGTTTCCGATGCCCATGCTGCCGTCGAAGCTCTGGCGGCCGGGACATGCGGAGTATGAAAAGGGTCTCTTTCCCTATACGAGCGCTGATGAGATCATCAAACTCCGCTTATGGAAGTGGCACAGACCGGACTGGGCCAAGGCCCCTGCGTATAAAAACTGGCTCGCCCTGGACCGCCAAGAGGTCGATGAATGGGGCATCATCTGGAATCTCAAGGGAGGCAATACCTCCATCGGTCACCCGGGCAGGGCGGTTCTCAGCGACTGGTCGCAATGGGAGGAATACCAAAAAAGCTACGCGCCCGATCCCGATGATGCGAGCCGCTATGCGCTCTTCGTCCGGCTGAGCCGAATCTTCGGCAGAAACCGGTACCGCATGTGCATCCTCGGGAACCAGGGGCCCTTCACCACCGCAGCGGCTATCCGCGGCTTCATCCCCTTCCTGACGGATCACCGCCTCAATCCCGGGGTGTTGAAAAAACTGCTGGCGCATGTCGCGCAGTATTATGTCAAGGTGGTGAGGATGTGGGTAAAGTATGGAGACCGGCCCCATGGGTTTGTCATGTACGACGATCTGGCTGATCAGCATAGCCCGTTTATCAGCCCCCGGATGTTTCGCGAATTCTACGCAGGCGTGTACCGGCCGATCTTCGATGCGGTGCATGCCCTGGGATGCGACATGCATTTCCACTCCTGCGGCAATATCGCCCCCCTCCTTCCCACCCTCCTTGAATGGGGGGTGGACGCCCTGGAGCTCGACAGCCCTTATAATATCGGATACAGCGCCCTTCAGCCCTACCGGGGGAAAATCATGATCTGGGCCTGCATCAACATCCAGACGCTCTACACCCAGGGGACGCCCGAAGCATGCGAGCAGGAGGTCCTGAATATGATCAGGAACCTGGGTACACCCCGGGGTGGTTTCGGCGCCTATTTTTATCCGCAGCCCCACCATATCCGGGTCCCCAAGGCAAACATCCGCGCGTTCGAACGCGGGCTGAAGAAGTATGGAGATTATTCCAGGATTGTTCCTGGACGGGATGCATAACTATCGAAAAACTTTCTAGAAGTGCGGAAACGGATGGTTGTAGTTTGTCCAGCACGCCCGTTTCTTTGCCATGGTCGGATCCCGTGAGGTATCTCCGTGCCGGCAACAGTTCCCCCAACCAGTTATGCAGATTGCCCCGGGTTCACATCATCCTCTCCAGGGAACCGGCGGTCTGAGATTTTCCGCTCGATAAACTTGTGCTTTCATTCCTTGGCTGATGGAGGGCGCGACTCTTCCGGGACAACTTCGAGGCTGAACTTCGCCGTGCGCCGGATCACCGAAACAATGGTCTTTTTCATGATCCGCTCATCGGTGAGCACTTTATGCAGGTCGTCCGTTGTATGGATCGGGTAGTCATCGAGATTCACGATGATATCCCCTTTCATGAGACCCGCCCGTTTGGCAGGGCTGTTCTTCTCCACGGAGATGATCAATACCCCGTTTTCGGATGACAAGTGATGGAAACGTACAAGGCGGCGATGGAGGGATATATTCTGGCAGGCAATCCCGATATAGCCCCGCCTGATTTTCCCGTCTCGGATGAGACGGGCAACGACGAATTCGGCGATGGTGCTCGGAATGGCAAAGCACAGTCCCTGGGCCGGCACGATGACGGCGGTGTTGATGCCGATGACCTCCCCGCGGGAGGTCACGAGTGGGCCGCCCGAATTTCCCGGATTGAGGGCTGCATCGGTCTGGATGACATCGTCGATCAGCCGTCCCGAAACGGAGCGGAGCGAGCGTCCCAAGGCGCTCACCACTCCGGCGGTCACCGTGCACTGGAAACCGTACGGATTTCCAATGGCAATTACGAGCTGCCCAACGCGCAGCGTGCGTGAATCACCCAGTTGCACGGACACCAGGTTCGAGGTCTGGATCCTGATGACCGCCAGATCTGTATCCGGGTCATCCCCGATAATCTGTGCGGAAATACTTTGGCCGTCCGAGAGCGTCACCTCGATCTCGGCCGCGTCGTGAATGACATGGCTGTTGGTGAGAATGAAACCGTCAGGGGTGAAGATGAACCCGGAGCCGGTGCCGTGGGTTTCGGAGTGACGCAGGCGCTGGCGAAAAGATCCCTGCCGGTAAACATTAACGTTCACCACCGCCGGACTCACCATTTCCGAGGCATGCACTACGGCCTGGGAATAAGCATCAAGGAGCGCACCTTCCGTGGTAGACACAACCTCGGCTGA
>Ga0315289_10012274_pt1 | contig 12082 bp, 7 predicted proteins | sample YL17G11_40_MG_FD_203452 | JGI IMG/M metagenome (GOLD analysis project Ga0315289, IMG submission 203452) | Sediment microbial communities from Yellowstone Lake, YNP, Wyoming, USA - YL17G11_40 | ecosystem: Environmental > Aquatic > Freshwater > Lake > Sediment | place: USA: Wyoming | collected...
CTCGTCAGTATGGCACGACCGTCAATGCGCTCGTTGCGGCGAACGGTCTCGCCAACGCCAACTACATTTGGGTGGGGCAGAGGCTGAAGGTCTCGGGAAGCTCAAGCCGTGAACCGAGCCCGACAACGTCGACCGGCGCAACAGCGGATCGTTGGATCGACATCGACCTCAGCCAGCAACGGCTGACAGCTTTTGAGGGAGATACGGCAGTCTACAGCATGCTGATGAGCGCCGGTCTGCCGAACACACCCACGGTGACTGGGCAGTTCAGGATCCAGACCAAGCTGGTATCCACGCGCATGCGCGGCCCGGGATATGACCTGCCAAATGTGCCGTATACCATGTACTTCTACAGGGGCTACGCCATCCACGGAACGTACTGGCATAACAACTTTGGCCACCCGATGAGCCACGGCTGTGTGAACTTGCGGACTGCCGATGCGGCCTGGCTCTTTGACTGGGCCAGCATTGGAACGCTGGTGGTGTCGCACTGGTAAGGGGACCGGATGCCGAGCGCTGAGACACAAGCCGCTTTCGGCGCTCTCCTCAGTCATGCCATCAGCAGAGCTCTATTGGCCTGAAGTGCGAAGCCTTCTGTGCGCGCTCGCCGATGTCGAAAACCTCGGGTCTGCCTCAATCAGCTTCTGCAGACCCTCCCTGAGGGCCACTTGCGGACGGTAGTCGATAAGCTCGCGGGCTCTGCGTATATCTGCGACGAGGCGGTTCGTGCCACCGTCTTCCCGCTGGTTGTAGATTACTTCAGGTCGTCGCCCAGTTACCTGCCCCAGGGTGGCGATCAAGTCGTTGATGCTGGTTTCATGGCCAGATCCGACGTTGATTACCGCCCGGTTCACGGTCGGCGCCAGCGAGGCTACCACCAGGGCCTCTACGATGTCATCAATGTAGACGAAATCACGGGTCTGACTTCCGTCTCCATGGACGATGATCGAGGCGCCAGAGAGCAAGTTCTTTACAAAGAGAGGCACCACCGGGGCGTGGGCGGGCGGGATGCGCTGCAGCGGACCGTAGGCGTTGAAGATGCGCAGTGCCACGGTCTCCACCCTGTTCAGCTCGCCGAGCGCGAACAGATAGTGCTCGGCTGCCAGCTTGCTGACGGCGTAGGGCACCTGCGGGTGGGGCCACACTGTTTCACTTACGGGCTGGCTGGTCTGCGGTCCGTACACGGTTGCTGACGACGCAAAAACCACACGCCGCACGCCCGCATCGCGGACCGCCTCCGCCAAGCTGACCGTCCCACCCACATTGATCTCGTTGTACTCGCTCGGGTAGAGCACCGATTCCTGCACCGACACGCGGGCGGCGAGGTGAAAAACGCAGTCCACTCCTTGGAGCAGCGTCCATAGCTTGGGGCGATCGCGGACATCGCCCCGGGTGAAGAGCGCCTCCGGGTGCAAGCGCGATGGGTCGCCGGCGCTCAGGTCGTCGAGCGCCCGCACCTGGTGGCCTTGCAGGATGAGTCGATTTACGAGCGCAGTGCCGATAAACCCGGCACCGCCGGTTACAAGACAGCGCATGTTTCCTCGGTTGAGATCGGAGTGCCCGCACGATGCCGCGCATTCTTCCTCCTGACATTGCGTGACATTGCAGCCAGTATAGCACAGCGCCGCGCGCTCCGACAACCCTTCGCCGGCCAACGTTTGGGCTTTCGCCGGCGCCGCGCTATAATCGTGCCCATCACCACACCGAAGGGATCAGACAATGCTCAAGACCCATAACTGCGGAGAGTTGCGCGCCGAGCATGCGGGCAACGCCGTCACGCTGGCCGGCTGGGTACATCGTCGCAGAGATCACGGGGCGTTGATCTTTCTTGATCTGCGCGACCGCTGGGGTCTTGTCCAGGTGACATGCGATGCGCTGCGCGCTCCTGCTGCTCACGCGGTGCTCAGCACCGTGCGCAATGAGTATGTGGTCCAGGTGCAGGGCGTGGTGCGGCCGCGGCCGGCGGGCTTGGCGAACCCCAACTTGGCGACAGGCGCCATCGAGATTCAGGTCGCGGACGCCGTAGTGCTCAACGAGGCCCGAAATCCCCCCTTCTACATCAACGAGGAGACCGAAGTTGACGAGGCCCTGCGGCTGAAGTACCGCTACCTTGACCTGCGGCGCCCAGCCATGCAGGGGAATATCGTTATGCGGCATCGTATGGTCAAGCTGATGCGTGACTTCCTCGATGAGCGCGGATTCCTTGAGATCGAAACGCCGATGCTTATCAAAACGACACCCGAAGGCGCTCGGGACTATGTGGTGCCCAGCCGCGTCCATCCGGGCGAGTTCTACGCCTTGCCGCAGTCGCCTCAGCAATTGAAGCAATTGCTTATGGTTGCGGGATACGAACGCTACTTCCAGATCGCCCGCTGCTTCCGTGACGAAGACCTCCGCGCCGACCGGCAGCCCGAATTCACCCAGCTCGACCTGGAGATGAGCTTCGTCGACCGCGATGACATCCTATCCATAATCGAACCGCTCTATGTGAAGATCATCGAGACTTTGGGCCGCAAGCCGATCTTGGCGAAGCCGTTCCCGGTGCTGACCTATTCCGAGGCCCTGGAGCGCTACGGATCTGACAAGCCGGACCTTCGGTTTGGGATGGAGCATCAGGATATCGGTGATCTCGTGGCACACAGCGACTTCCGCCTCTTTGCTGACGCTGTGGCTGTGGGTGGCAGGGTGAAGGCCATCGTCGCGACGGGCGCGGCGAGCTTTAGCCGTAAGCAGCTCGATGACCTTGGGGAACTCGCTCGGCGGGCTGGTGCCAAGGGGATCGTCACGCTGGCACTGAAGGAGGACGGCAGCATCCGTTCTTCCGCAAAGGTGCTCGCCGATGCCGAGGTGTCATCGATCCTGCGGCGGACAATGGCGCGGCCAGGCGACCTGGTGCTGATTGTCGCGGATGCCAGGCCGGGGGTGGTGTCCAAGGGTCTTGGCGAGCTGCGGCTGGCCCTGGGCCAGCAACTCGGGCTGGTTCGCCAGGATGTGCATGCGCTTTGCTGGGTAGTGGAGTTTCCTCTTCTCGAGTGGAGTGCTGAGGAAGGGAGGTGGTCCGCGATGCACCATCCCTTTACATCAGCAATGGATGACGACTGGGCCCTCCTGGAGTCGGACCCCGGGCGTGTGTGCGCCAAGGCCTATGATCTCGTGATGGATGGCTGGGAAGTGGGCGGCGGCAGCATCAGGATCCACCGAAGAGAGAAGCAGCAAGCGATGTTCCGGGCGCTGGGCATCGGGCCCGACGAGGCGGAGGAGAAGTTCGGGCATTTGATGGAAGCGTTTGAGTACGGCGCGCCCCCGCATGGCGGTATCGCCACTGGCATCGATCGAACCGTTGCCATCCTGGCAGGCACGGCAAGCATCCGAGAAGTCATTGCCTTCCCGAAGACCGCGTCTGCGACTGACCTCATGTTTCGTTCTCCCTCACCGATATCGGAAGCGCAGCTAAAGGAATTGCATCTCTCGATCCGGACTGAGTGACGAGCCGTTCGCATGGTTTGCAGGTTTCCCGGCGCTGTGCTATAGTTGCAAAAGAGTGCCCTGCGGTGCTCGTGATGTTCTATAAACGTTTTGAGCCAACAGTTACTTCTAGGGGGTTGGAATCCTTGTTGGGAATGCAATAGCCGCACCGGCCGGGTCTACCGGTAGGTGTATTGGCAAAGCAGGAACGACGGGCAAGATCCCCACCTGCGAAAGCAGGTTCAAAACACCTGAACACACGGCACAGCGGGGAACTTGGCTAGCTGCGGGCCACCGGTCTCCCCGGTGGCCCTTTCGCGTCTCCAGGCGCGCGTTTTGCCAGTGGGGCTCGAACTGCGCCAAACCCTTGACACCGGCTACTGCCGTGTGCTATTCTGCGTGTGTGCCCAGAGCGACACGTGGGATGGCGTGCAGCATAAGGAGCAGAAGGTGCCCCTCAAGCGGAATCGGATCTCGGAAGGCATCTACGTTTTCACCAGTGGGGTGTACGCCGAGGTCACTGCCACTCTGATCTTCACGGACGAAGGTGCCATTCTGGTGGACACGTTGCCCTTCCCTCAGGAGACGCGTTACATCGGCGATTTTGTCGCGCAGCGCCGGTCAAGGGTGCTCTACGTCATCAACACGCATTCGCACGCTGACCACATCTACGGCACGTATCTCTTCCCTGATGCCGAGATCGTAGCCCACTATCAATGTCGTCGCCTCATGGAACGTCACGCCGAAGCATCACTTGCCGCGGCCAAGCTGCAAACACCTCAGCTTGCCGATGTAAAGATATGCTACCCGAGGCTGCTCTTCAATGAGACTATGACTCTTCGAGTCGGCGGCAAGACAGTACACCTCAGACACTCCCCTGGGCACAGCCGCGATGTGATCACGGTTCACGTCATCGAAGACCGCCTGCTGGTCGGCAGCGACACGGTGATGCCCGTGCCTTACGTCGTGGGTGGCGACCTGGACGACCTGATTCAGTCTTTGCGCGCAATCAAGCTGGAAAGCCTGGAGAACCTGGTCCAAGGACACGGTGATGTGTTGCTTCGGGGCGAGATCGAGGAAACCCTCGACGCCCAGATTCGCTACCTGCAGTCTCTCGATCGCTTGGTGAGAGAACACATTGCGCGAGGCGTGCCCCGCAGCGGCGTGCTCGACATCGCAGTGGAAGATTGCGGGCTGTCCAGAATCCCCCTGGGGGGGCTAGCCCAGAAGCTCCATCAGGCGAACGTCCTCACCTTGTATGATGCTTACAGGTCCGAGATGAGAGTACGTCGCGCCGCCTAGAGTTGCGCGCCGTCGCTCCGAGCGTCATACAGCGACTTCCTCATGATCGCCAGCCCCTCCTGCATCGCCGCGGCATCCAGGTCCAACATGGGCCGGAATCTTATGGAGCACTGCCCACATTTCAGCGCGACCAGCCCGTTCTCTAACAAGAGCCCCCTGAAAATATCGCGCGACCTGGAATCCGGCAGGTCAAACGCGATGATCATGCCCCGGCCGCGGACGTTGGTGATCAGGTCCGAGCCCTGGGCGATCTCCTCCAGCCCTTCGACAAGCGCCCTGCCCATGGCGGCTGCGTTCTCTACCAGCTCGTCTTCGACAATGATCTCCAGGAAGCGCTGGCTGCGCACCATGTCGGTGAGGCTCCCGCCCCAGGTAGAGTTGATGCGGCTCGAGACGCGAAACACATTGTCTGCCACATCGTCCACGCGCTGGCCGGCGATAATCCCGCAGACCTGTGTCTTCTTGCCGAACGCAATGATGTCCGGTTGAACCCCCATGTGTTCGCAGGCCCACATCTTGCCGGTCGTACCCAAACCAGTTTGCACTTCGTCGGCGATCAGCAGGAAATCATGCTCATCAGCCAGGCCTCGTAGCTCGGCGAAGAACTCAGGCCGGAAGTGGTTATCTCCCCCCTCGCCCTGGATCGGCTCGATGATCAGAGCGGCGATCTCGTCGGGGCTCTCATGGATGGCTTGCCGGATCTCAGCGATGGCCTGTTTCTCCAGCGCCGCGGTCTCGGCAATCACCTCAGGGGTCACCGGAAATCGAAGTTTAGGACTTACGATGCGCGGCCACTCGAACTTAGGGAAGTAGGCGAACTTGCGCGTATCAGCCGTATTGGTGAGGGAAAGGCTATAACCACTCCGGCCGTGGAAAGCTTCCCGGAAATGGACGATCTTCGTTCCCTTCGAGCCTTTGCCAGCAGTCAGGTTCTTGCGCACCTTCCAGTCGAAGGCCGTCTTTAGCGCGTTCTCCACTGCCAGGCTGCCGCCCGACACGAGGAACAGATGCGGCATGCCGGCTGGCATCGCGACCCGGGCGAAAGTCTCGACGAATTCTGCCATGTAGGTGGTGTAGACGTCCGAGTTGGCCGGGTTATGGAGTGCGACCTCGGCAATGCGAGCCAGGAACTCTGGCGTACGTAGCTTGGGGTGATTGTGGCCGACGGGTTGGCTGGCAAAGTAAGCGTAGTAGTCCAGGTACTCGCGTCCAGTCGCTGCATCGCGCAAATAGGGCCCGTGCGATCCCAACAGGTCGACTACCAGATGCTCTCCGTCGGCAAGCATGTAACGGCCGATGACGGTGTGCACATCGGCAGGGTTGACCAGCACAGGTAGACCTGGTCCTCGATCCGACATCGTTGTCACCTCCATTTGGTTCGCTCGATACTCACACCGCGCGGCTAGGATCCCTCCAGAGCCATCTCCGTGATGATCACCGGTTTTGCTACATCTTCGGCGCTCAGCATAACCGTGTTGGAGCCTTTGTGGAGCTCAAGTGGCAGCCGGTACACGCCGTCACGTGCTGGGAGTCGCAGAGGACCGCTGCCAGGCGCTGTGCGCACTCGTAATGTCGCCACCCCAGCGGCCGGCGACTCGATGATCAGCCCAGCACTGCCAACGAACCGGCGCGCGCGTGTCCTCTCGTCAAGCGCATTCCATCCATCCCCAAGCATCATGTAGGGAGCCAAGGGCTCTCCATTCCTCACCTCGTACACTGTGAGCCTGTCATCCTCGTAGTCCGGTTGTGCCCCGCTGAAGACCGCGCGCGCGGTCGCTTCAATATACTCCCGTTCCAAGCCACCTGGCATCTTGTACCGGTCGAGCACCACCCAGCGCACGCCCAGGTCATTCAGTACCTGTTGGCCCTGCAATGCGAGGTCAAGATCGATGATGTCCGGTCCAAGGTGGCGAAATGCTTGGAGTACCGGGACTCTATCCACCAAAGTACGTGGGTCATCACGGCTGATGTAAGCCGACGTCAGTGGTTTGCGATGCACGGTCTGGTACAGGAGGTAGCCAGGGCGGTCCCAGTCTAGCGGCAGGTTCAGCACGGCGCCATCGCGCGGGTCTGTGGCGAGCCTCTGGTACCATTGTGGCGTATCCGGCGCGGTCATCGGGTAGGGTGCGGGAAAAAACTCGAAGAGGGTCAGCGCCATCGCTGCCCCCGCCAGCGCGCGCCCTGCCGCCCCGTGTTGAAGCAACCATTTCAAGCCGGCACCGGCCAGCACTCCGGCAGCCAGCATCACCATGGCGTCCATGCGGCTGACGGAGCGCGTGATGTCCATAAAGGGCACCACGCGCACGAGCCAGGCATAGGGCAAGGCTACTTCGCCTCCTCCCGGCAACAGGGCGGTCCTCCCGCCGACATGGAGCGCGGGTCCAAGCGATAGCACGAAGAACGCTACCAGTACCCAAGGCCAGGGACTCGAAACGCTGCCGCTGGGGCGGCGGCCACGCGACCCGCTCGCCCACAGCCCTAGGATCACCAGGGCAATCACGACGAATCCGGCGAACACCTGATGCTCAGACACGGTTGCCGCAAACCCTGACGCCAGCTTCTGCGCCGCTCGTCCCCAGATCGGGTGAAATTCCTGCGGTGTGACAAACGCCAGCAGATCGGCGGAAAGCACGCGGCTCTGCCCGGCTTCCGGCACCATGAAGCGCATTTGGGTCGCCTCGCGGGCCATGGGGGCCAGGACCGGGCTCAGGGCCAGCCCGAAAATCGCCCATGCAGCTCCAACCGAAGAGAGCTGCCATGTCAGCGCTCCTCCGTCCGCACGTAAAGCCTGGGACCGCAAGACCCTCCAACCGGACCATGCCAGCACAACGAAAGTGAGTATCAGGCAGTAGAGTACGTAATAAAGATCGCACAACGCCACTAGCACGAGGAACAGCGCCGCCATAAGCACATCGTGGCGGAACTGGCGCCGGGCGCGATGTGCGAAGCGTCCTTCGCCCCGCGTTTCTGCCGGGCCGTCTTTCGGCTCTTGGGCACGATGCCCCTGCACGATACGGGTCAGGTAGAGCGCGTAAAACGGGATCCACTCCAGGCTGATGACCTGCAGGTGGCCCAAAAGGTGCGCGATGTGGAAAGGAGAGAAAGTGAAGATGAGGCCTGTGCCGAAAGCGGGCAGCCAGCCGGCGCGGCGGCCAAGCACGCGGCGCGCCAATAAGCACGCGCCGAGCCCACCAAGGGTGAAGCTGAACAGGACGACCGAGTTGTACGCCGGCAGAAGGCCCCAGGCGAGCTGTATTGGCAGGCTCGTAGCGCCGTTGAAGGGATTGAGCGTATGGAAAAGGAGGCTGACCCCCGTAGGCGCATAAAGCAGATCAGTGAAATATGGGTGGGTATGCCGGTCCACCAAGGCGATCTTCACCCACCACAGGTTCCAGAGGTTCTGCCATCCGTCGAAGGCGTCACCCGGTATCGCTCGAGCGAACTCCACGGCGAGCGGGTAGGTGAAGGCGAGGGTCAGAACAAGGTACGCCAGCAGTGCGAGCGCTGCTGGCGCAAGTCGGCCGTGGCCTCGGGTCGATAGGGCATCACCGGTGGTTTTGTGCTGCGCCGGCGTTGCAGCACCCGCAGGAGTATCAGCGGTGGCGACCAACCGCTCACTCTCCCGCGCCGGAGACGGCCTGCTCCAGTGCCTTTTCGCCGGAATCCAGCAACTCGCCCAATCTGCTGCACGAGCACTCGCAGAAATCATCGCTGGTGAGGCCTTGTAGGTTGACACACACATTTAGGGCAGCGCCGCGCAGTCCAGCGTGCGCCAAGAGGGCCCCGACTGCAGCATCGCTCGCGGCGTTTCGGTTGCCACGTGATACGGCACTCACGGCGAGATTCAGCACCTCGACGCACGCTTCGGCCACCTTCAGCGGCACCTCGGCAGCCTGCATCAGCGCCTGTTGCTCCGCAAGGGCTCGCTTCTCCTTCTCGTCATCGGAGTCCTTTGGCATGTGGCGGGCCTGAGCTACGGCACTGTAGGCCTGTGCATCGTCCTCAGCGAGCTTCAGAAGGTCTTCCCTCCATGCCAGCGCCCTGGCCTGCACCTCTTGCATCTCCTCCGCCACGGGCGCGTACCGTGGACGGCCAAGGGTCAGCCGCGCTGTCATGGCGACTAGAGCGGCGCCCATCGCGCCGGCTAGCGCCGCCGCGGATCCGCCACCTGGGACTGGCGTGTCCTCCGCTAGAGACGCGAGCAGCGCATCGAAACTGAGTGCTCGGAATGTAGGCGCCGGCGAAGCTGCCGTCATGGACCTCGGTCCCCCTTTTTCTGAGTTCTGGAGCAATCGGGATTATAATGCTCTTGTGGTCGGCACGCAAGCGAATTCGGACGCTAACACGATGCTAACACAACGGTAGTGCATATCTAACAGAAGGAGCCTATGCTTCTGTGGTTGGAATGAGTCACTTGGAGCACGATGGCCGACTGGCGGCCGGGTTGGAGGGTGCAAGCAGTGTACCGAGATCAACTTCCGAGCATCCGCTGGAGATTGGAGGGCGAGGCGATCTGGCGTCCACCGACGGATGTATACGAGACCGACGAATGCGCTGTGGTTACGGTTGAGATCGCCGGCCTGACCGATGGAGACTACGCAATTTCGCTAAACGGCCGCACTTTGACCGTCAGCGGCGAGCGCCGCGACCCTGCCGAGAAGCTGGGATACCAGCAGATGGAGATTCGATACGGCAAGTTCCGGACTGAGGTGCACCTCCCGTGGGCCCTCGATCTAGAGGAGCAACGGGCCACCTATGAGGACGGTCTCCTCAGGATTACGCTGCGCAAGGCACAGAGCCGGCGCGTGCCGGTGCAGACTGTGTAGAGGTGCCGCTGAGGGACTTGCCCGGTGTATAGCGAAGGACAACAACGAGATGGCTGATAACGAACAAAACGCGGTGAACATACCGGCGGAATTGCCGGTACTGCCCCTGCGCGGGGTGGTCGTGTATCCGATGATGTGGCTGCCCCTGACCATTGGCCAGGAGCGATCCATTCGCCTGGTTGACGATGCTCTGGTCGAACCGTCTGATCAACGTATCATCGGTCTCTTCTCTTCAAAGGCTCCTGACGTCGAAGAGCCTTCGCCGGAGCAGATCTACGAGGTTGGGACGGCGGCAATCGTGCATAGGATGCTCAAGGCGCCCGACGGCAGCGTCCGGCTGATCGTCCAAGGGCTCGAGCGCATCCGAATCCGGCGACACCTGCAGTCGGAGCCCTATCTGAAGGTAGAGGTCGAGCGGATCCCTGATGCGGAAGATGGGACCCTGGAACAAGAAGCGCTTATGCGCACAACGCTTGAGCTCTTCCGCCGGTTAGTCCAGCTCGTGCCGCATATGCCCGAGGAGCTGGAAACGGCTGCTATAAACGCCTCAAGCGCGCGCCAACTTGCCTATCTGGTGGCCGCTAGCGTGCGTATGGACCCTGCGCAAGGCCAGGAAATCCTGGAGATCAACCCGGTGCAGCAGAAGCTCGTCCGGCTCAACTCCATCATGACGAAAGAGTTGGAGGTGTTGGAGCTGGGCCGGAAGATCCAGACGCAGGCTCAGGACGAGATGACCAAGATGCAACGTGAGTATTTCCTGCGCGAGCAGCTAAAGGCCATCCAGAAGGAACTGGGCGAAGGTGACGAGCAGGAAGCGGAAATCCGCGAGTTTGACGCGCGGATCGCCGCGGCCGGCATGCCGGAGGAAGCCGAGAAGGAGGCCCGGAGAGAGCTCGACCGTATGCGGAAGATGCCGACTCAGGCAGCCGAGTACTCGGTGATCAAGACCTACCTGGATTGGATGGTGAGCCTGCCCTGGTCCAAAACGACGGAGGACAAACTCGATATCGCTTACGCCCGGAAGGTGCTCAACGAGGATCACTACGGGCTTGATGAGATCAAGGACCGCATCCTGGAGTTCCTGGCCGTGCGCAAGTTGCGCCTGGAGCGCAGAGCCGCCGGCGAAGGCTCCGACCTGCCGATCGACTACATCCGGCGCGAGCGCGAGGGGATCATCCTCTGTTTCGTCGGCCCTCCTGGCACCGGCAAGACGTCGCTTGGCCAATCCATTGCGCGTGCTATGGGCCGGAAGTTTATCCGGCTGGCCCTCGGTGGCATCCGTGATGAGGCAGACATCCGCGGTTTCCGTCGGACCTACATCGGATCTATGCCGGGGCGCATTATCCAGATGCTGCGCCGTGCCGAGAGTCGCAACCCGGTGTTCATGCTGGATGAGGTGGACAAGCTCGGGCGCGACTTTCGAGGCGACCCCTCCTCTGCCTTACTGGAGGTGCTGGACCCAGAGCAGAACGCTGAGTTCCGTGACCACTATCTGGACGTGCCGTTCGATCTGAGCCAGGTTTTCTTCATCACAACCGCCAACTGGATGGAGACGATCCCGCAGCCGCTGATCGACCGGATGGAGGTCATCTTCCTGAGCTCCTACACCGAGGAGGAGAAGGTCAAGATCGCGCAGGGCTATCTGGTGCCAAGGCAGTTGCGTGAAACGGGCTTGCGCGCCCGGGAGATAAGCTTCGATGACGGCGCGCTCCTTCGAATGGTCGGCGAATACACCCGCGAAGCAGGCGTTCGCAACCTGGAGCGGCAGATCGGCGCCGTCTGCCGCAAGGTAGCCATCAAGGTGGCGGAAGAGGGCGACCAGATCGGCCCGATGGTGATCACCGCCGATAACTTGCGCGAGTATCTGGGCCGGCCCAAGTTCACTGCCGAAGTGGCGGAGCGAGTCGAGCTAGCCGGCGTGGCTACCGGCCTGGCGGTGACATCAGTGGGCGGTGACATCATGTTCTTCGAGGCGACCCGTATGCCGGGTAGCAAAGGCTTTACCCTCACGGGGCAACTCGGTGACGTGATGAAGGAATCTGCCCAGGCCGCGCTGAGTTGGGTGCGGAGCAAGGCCAAAGACTACGGTGTCGACAGGGACTTTTTCGCGATGTCTGATATCCATCTGCACATCCCTGCCGGCGCCACACCCAAGGACGGGCCGAGCGCTGGGGTGACCATGGCTACTGCCCTGGTCAGCCTCCTCACGGGGCGGCCTGTTCGCAAGGATGTGGGTATGACCGGTGAGATCACCCTTCGCGGGCAGGTCTTGCCTGTGGGCGGCATCAAAGAAAAGGTGCTGGCGGCCCATCGTGCGGGCTTGACGACTGTGATCCTGCCCAAGCGCAACGAGAATGACCTGGAGGACGTGCCAGAGGCCGTCCGCGCAAAGGTGCATTTCGTCTTCGCGGAGCAGGTCGAAGATGTCGTAGCCGCCGCCCTGATGCCCGCGCCCGGAGGTAATGGAACGGAGTTGGTGGAAGCCGCGG
>Ga0315289_10012277_pt1 | contig 12080 bp, 22 predicted proteins | sample YL17G11_40_MG_FD_203452 | JGI IMG/M metagenome (GOLD analysis project Ga0315289, IMG submission 203452) | Sediment microbial communities from Yellowstone Lake, YNP, Wyoming, USA - YL17G11_40 | ecosystem: Environmental > Aquatic > Freshwater > Lake > Sediment | place: USA: Wyoming | collected...
ACATGATATAAAAATAAGGAAGCGGCCATATTAGCCAACATGGCTTTGCGATGACTTTTGGTGCGGCTCAATTTTTTTGTCTTTTTCCCATGTCTCATAAAAAAGAAACCAACCTTTCGCTTGAAATATTGGATCTAAGATGTTTTAGATCACTCCCCGCCCTGGATTCGCAGGACCAGTCTCAAAACTCATTTCCCCTTCGGGGGCTCTTCATATTTGGAGATGTCCATGCTGAAGGAAAGCCCCAGTTCACTTAAGATGGTGTTCAATTCGGTGAGGGATTTTCTTCCAAAATTGCGATACTTTAACATTTCCGCTTCCATCTTTTGCACTAAATCTTCCAAAGTTTGAATGTTGGCAGCTCTCAGACAATTCGAGGATCTAACCGAAAGCTCTAACTCATCAACTCTAGCCTTCAAAAGATTTCTGATCTTTAAAGTACTCTCATCCACCACCTCCTCCTCCGCCATTTGCAGCTCCTCATCCAGTTTTATAAATAGCTGGAGATGATCTTTCAAGATTTTTGAGGCATAGCAGAGGGCATCCTCCGGGGTCAAGCTCCCATCAGTCCAGATCTCCAGAATCAGCCTGTCATAGTCGGTGCGCTGGGCCACCCGGGTGTTTTCCACCTCGAAGTTGACCTTGTGGACTGGGGAGAACATCGAATCTAAAAATATGGTGCCCACCGGAGCATCCGGCCTTTTGTTTTGTTCCGAGGTGACATAGCTTCTCCCTACACTGATCTCTATCTCCATTTTGAATTCAATATCCTCGGTGAGCTGAACAATGTGCAGATCAGGATTCAGAATGTGAATGTCTCCATTCGTTTTTATATCTTTTGCGGTCAATTCACCCTTCTTTTTTGCCTCAAGAAGCAAGGTTTTAGGTTCATCCCCAAGTAGTTTCAATCTCAGTTTTTTGATGTTCAATACAATTTCGGTGACATCTTCATATACTCCAGGGATAGTGGAGAGTTCGTGCAAAATTCTATCAACTCTCACCGCCACCGGCGCCGCTCCTTGAATGGAGGACAAAAGGGTTCGGCGAAGGGCATTTCCTATGGTGGTCCCAAACCCCCTCTCCAACGGCTCAATTGTAAATTTGGAGTATTTATCAGTCTTTGTGGCTTCTTCTATCTGAATATCTCTGGGCATCTGCAAATTCTTCCATTTCATCCCTTGATTCCTCCTTTCAAGGAAACAAAAGAGAATGCTCTTCAAGATTCTTATTCTACGCTTTTTGATTTTTTTTGACAAACAAATTTTGGCCCTGGATTATTTAGAATAAAGCTCTACGATCAATTGTTCTTGGACCAAAATCGGAATATCCTCTCTTTTGGGAGCTTCCAAGAGCTCACCCTCCAAGCGGGCTTTATCCAACCGCAGATAAGGCAATTCCGCACCTCTTCCCTCCCTTAGGGCTTGATGGATTAGATCCAAGCTTCTGCTTTCCTCTCTTACCGTGATGACATCACCCGGTTTGAGCTGATAGGAGGGGATGTTTACCCTTCGGTTATTGACTAAAAAATGTCGATGCAAAACCAGCTGCCTGGCAGCTTTTCTGGAGGGAGCAAATCCCAATCGGTAGACCAAATTGTCGAGTCGACACTCCAACATCCGCAATAGATGTTGTCCGGTTATACCTTTCTCCCTGGCCGCTCGCTGAAAATAGTTTCTGAACTGTCTTTCTAAGATCCCATAGATTCTACGAACTTTTTGTTTCTCCCTGAGTCTGAGGGCATATTCGGATCCTTTTCTTCTCATCGAGCGCCCATGCTCACCGGGGGAATAAGCTCTGCGGTCAAAGGCGCATTTTTCACTATAGCAGCGAGTGCCTTTTAAGAAAAGTTTCTCTCCTTCCCGTCTACAAAGCTTGCAATTTGCTTCTCTATCTCTTGCCATCTATCTTCTCCATTCCGGATAAATTCATATCAAGGCTTCATGTCCCCAATAAACTTTATTCTTTCGATAAGAGCTTTCCCCATCTAAACGTGTAAATCTTGAGTCTCCCTTTGTGCTTCTCTACACTCTTCTTCTTTTTGGCGGACGACAACCGTCGTGCGGGATGGGAGTCACATCGCGGATAGCGGTTATCTCCAATCCGGCGGCTTGAAGAGACCTTATGGCTGATTCTCTTCCTGAACCCGGACCTTTGACCCACACCTCTGCTTTCCTTAGCCCTTGGTCCAAAGCCTCTTTGGCAGCCGCATCCGCCGCCCGCTGGGCTGCAAAAGGCGTACTTTTCTTGGAGCCTTTAAAGCCCATTTTCCCCGCGGTCGACCAACAGATCAGGTTTCCCTTAAGGTCTGTGATGCTCACAATGGTATTGTTGAAGGTAGCTTGGATATGAGCTATCCCCATGGTCTCCGCCCTACGGTGTTTCTTTTTTGCTTTCTTCTTTTCTGGAACCTCTGCCAATTTTCTCCTCCACTACTTCAGTTAAAAGTTAAAAGCTTAGAGCTTAGAGTTTAAAAGGATTTTTTCTCTAAACTCTTTGCTCTCTACTCTTCACTCTAAACAAGTTTTATTTAGCCCTTTTTGCTCCTATGGTCTTTTTGGGACCCTTTCTGGTTCTGGCGTTGGTTTTAGTCCTTTGCCCTCGGACCGGCAATCCCCTCCTGTGTCTCAAACCTCGATAGCAACCAATATCGATTAGCCTTTTGATGTTCATGGAGATCTCTCCACGTAAGGCTCCTTCCACTTTATAATCCGATTCGATGACTGATCTTAGCTTTGCCACATCTTCCTCAGTCAGTTTATGCACCCGGATATCCGGATTCACTTTTGTGGCTTGCAAAATCTTTCGGGAGGAGGAACGCCCGATCCCATAAATATAGGTAAGCCCAATCTCAATTTTCTTATCTTTAGGCAGGTCCACTCCTGCAATTCTGGCCAAATCTTACCTCCTGACTTTTTAGCCTTGTCTCTGCTTATGCCGGGGATTCTTACAGATAACATGTAAGATTCCCTTTCTTTTTACGATCCTGCACTTTTCACAGCGAACTTTAATAGATGATCTCACCTTCACTTCGTTTCCGCCTTCCAGCCCGGTAACCATTTGAAATTTTTCTGAACAGCTCGTAATCTGCTCACTGTTTATTATTTACCCCCTACTCCCAACGGCCTACTTATACCTGTAAACTATCCTCCCTCGACTCAAATCGTAAGGGGAAAGCTCCACGGTCACCTTATCTCCGGGGAGGATTCGGATGAAGTGCATCCTCATCTTTCCGGAGACATGTGCCAACACCTGATGTCCATTCTCCAGCTCCACCTTGAACATAGCATTGGGCAGGGGTTCAATCACTTTGCCTTCGACCTGGATGGTCTCCTCTTTGGCCATAAAAGTCACCTATCTTTTGACATCCGAACTTCTGGATCCGTCTGGACAGAATTCATGCCCTTATCTAAAACTTTTCACCTTCCCAGACGGGTCTCCGTCTGTCAATATCATCGCCCCATTTTCCGTCACCGCTACAGTGTGCTCAAAATGTGCGGAGAGGGAACCGTCTTTGGTAACGATGGTCCAGTTATCTTTTCTTGTTTCTATCTCAAAGGAACCTACATTCACCATGGGTTCAATAGCCAAGACCATTCCCTTCTTCAGGATCGGTCCCTGGCCTGGAGATCCAAAATTGGGGATCTGCGGTTCCTCATGCATATTCATCCCAATTCCATGCCCCACTAAATCTCTCACCACAGAAAATCCATTCTCCTCTACGAAAGACTGGATGGCATAAGATATGTCCGAAAGAAATATTCCTTCTCTGACAAACTCTAAGCCTCTTTCTAAAGCCTCTTGAGTAACCTTAATCAGCCTTTTGGCTTGATCGGAGACCGGTCCCACCGCAAAGGTGAAAGCTCCATCGGCATAAAAGTTATCCTTAAGAACCCCGATGTCTACTGAAATAACCTGCCCTTCCTCTATCACCCTTTCTCCAGGTATCCCATGCACCACCTCGTTATCTATGGAGATACAGATGGAGGCAGGAAACCCTCGATATCCTTTAAATGCGGGATAGGCACCCTCTCTTCTGATAAAATCCTCAGCCCATCGGTCTAACTCTTTGGTCTTAACCCCTGGTTTGATCTTCTCCCCCAAAAGCTCCAAGGTCTTCGCCAAGATCCTGCCGTTTGCTCTTATTATCTCTATCTCTTTATTTGTTTTTAAGTTTATCATCTCTATAACTATTTATTTTACCTAATCGTCTAAAATCTCAAAAAAGAACAAACATGTAAACACAGCTGAGTTATTTGTTTTTTGATTGAAGAATATTTAAAACGTTTTTGAGAATCGTCTCAGGGGCAAGCTCACCATTTACCCTTCTTAATTTGCCTTGTTCACTATAATATTCTTCAATAGGGAGGGTCTCTTCTTTATATACTTTTAATCGGTTCAAAATCACCTCTTGGGCATCATCGGGTCTTTGATGAAGTTTGCTTCCACAAAAATCGCAGATTAGGTCTTTCTGCGGAGGTTTAGTATATAGATTGAAATCTGCTCCACATCCTGAACAAATCCACCGCCCCCCTAACCTCTTTAAAACACGATCCTCGGATATGTCAAGTTTGAGCACCAAATCTATGCTTTTGTTCGACTCTTTTAACATATCATCCATTCCCAGAGCTTGGGGGAGGGTGCGCGGGAACCCATCCAGCAAAAAACCTTTCTGGCAATCCGGTTTTCTGATCCTTTCCTTCATCACCTCCAAAATAATCTGATCTGAAACTAATTCACCCTTTTCCATAAAAGGTCCTACTTCCTTACCCAGGAGAGTCCCTAACTTTGCCTCTTCCCTTAAAATATCTCCAGTGGAGATATGGGGGATTTTCAATTCCGCAGACAAAAGCTTAGCTTGAGTTCCTTTTCCTGAGCCAGGAGGTCCCAGAAGCACCAAATTCATGGGCGAATTCTATCTTTTCATTTTTTAGTTTTTATTTTTAAGCTTCCTACATCCTCCCTTTTATCTTTCCTTTCTTCATAAATCCATCATAATGCCTCATCAAAAGATGAGACTCGATCTGCTGAAGGGTATCCAAAGCTACCCCTACCACTATCAGAAGTCCAGTCCCCCCAAAGTAAAACTGGATATTCATCCCTTTCATCATAAAATAAGGGAGTATGGCGATCATGGCGAAGAATATGGCTCCGGGCAGAGTTATGCGAGTCAGAATCCGATCGATATATTCGCTGGTCCTCTTTCCCGGCCTTATTCCCGGAATGAAACCTCCATATTTTCTCATATTATCTGCTAAGTCCACCGGGTTGAAGACAATGGCTGTATAAAAGTAAGCAAAAAATATGATCAAAAGAGCATAGCTGACCGAATATAAAACGGACCCCGGGTTAAACCAAAGGGAGACGTTTTGCACAAATTCGTTACTAGGGAAGAAGGAAGCCAGGGTGCTGGGAGCAAACATTATAGATTGAGCGAAGATTATGGGGATTATTCCCGCAGTGTTGACCGACAAAGGGATATGGGTGCTCTGCCCTCCATACATTTTCCTTCCGACCACCCTTTTGGCATACTGAACCGGAATCTTCCTTTGAGCCCGGGTAACCAAAACAATAGCACCAATCACTACCACCATCAAAGCCATCAAAAAGATTTCAGCAAAAAAGTTCCTCTGTCCCAGAAACAACATCCTGACTTCATCAATCGTCCCACCGGGGAGACGAGCGATGATCCCGACCATGATGATCAAGGAGATTCCGTTGCCGATCCCTTTTTCGGTGATCTGCTCCCCCAGCCACATAATAAAGATGGTGCCGCAGGTGAAGGTGATCATGGTGATAAATTTAAAACTTATGCCAGGGTTGGGCACGACATATCTTCCCACAGAGGGCTGGAGGCTCTCCAAAAAAACTGAGGTTCCCAAAGCCTGCATGGCGGCTATCAGAACCGTCCCGTAGCGTGTATATTGCGTGATCTTTCTTCTCCCCTCTTCCCCTTCTTTCTGCAGCTTCTGAAAATATGGAACCACCGCCCCCAGAAGCTGGATGATGATGGAAGCAGAAATATAAGGCATGATGCCCAAGGAGAAGATGGTGGCTTTGTGAAAGGCTCCCCCTACAAACATATCGTATAAACCAAAGAGTGACCCGCGCATCGTTCTCATAAACTCGCCCAAAACCTGTGGGTCAATTCCAGGAGTGGGCACATGTCCTCCCACTCGGTATACCACTAAAAGAGCCAAGGTAAATAAAATCCTTTTACGCAGCTCTGGTATCTTAAAGATATTTTCAAAAGTTCCTAGCATCAGATTACCTCTGCTTTTCCCCCCAAAGCCTCAATCTTTTCCTTTGCCTTTTTGCTGAAGGCATTAGCCCGGATGGTGATTGAGCCAAAAATCTCCCCTTTTCCTAATATCTTCACCGGCGTATCTAATTTTTTTATCAAACCGAAGTCTTTCATGACCAAGGGAGAAACGATCTCTTGGTTCCTACATTTGGATAGAGAAGCCAAATTCACTATTTGATATTCCTTTCTAAAGATGTTGGTAAACCCTCTCTTGGGAAGACGCCTTTGTATAGGCATCTGTCCCCCTTCAAACCAGGGTTTTTTTTGAACGCCGGATCTGGCTTTCTGTCCTTTATGCCCGCGGGTGGAAGTCTTTCCATGTCCGGAGCCAGGACCTCGACCAATCCTTTTTCTCTTCTTAACTGACCCGGAAGAAGGTTTTAGGTTTCCTAATTTGATCTTTAGCTTCATTTGATAACCCAGACTTTAAATTTTTTAATAGCGCCCATCGGGCAATTTTACGAAAATCCCCCCATGGGTCTATATGAATGCTCTTTTAAATTTCCTCTACTTCAACCAAATGTTTAACCTTTTCTATCATTCCCCTTATCTGGGGAGTGTCTTTGTGTATCACGCTCCGATAGAGTTTTCTTATCCCTAAAGCTTTAATGGTCTCCTTTTGTTTCTTAATACGCCCGATGGTGCTTCTGATTTGAGTTATCTTTAACTTTTGTCCCACTTGCAAGTTCCTTCTTTGAGCCGTTTGTCGGTTTGAAGTTTGTAAGCTTGTTTTTTTATTTTTCTCCAAACTGACAAACTAACAAGCTCCAAACTCAACTCCATGCAGTTTGGTTTGTCAGCTTCTGTTGCTGTCTTTTTTTGCCTCTATCACTTTCTTTTCATTTCTCTTTGCTTAGTCCTCTCCTCGATCACTTTCAAACTCAAAAGTCCGTTGATGGTGGCTTTTACCACATTATGAGGGTTGGATGAGCCAAGGGATTTAGTCAAGATATCTTGAATCCCGGCAGCTTCCAACACTGCCCGCACCGGTCCTCCGGCAATCACCCCGGTTCCGGGAGAGGCTGGTTTTAAAAGGACTGTGGCGGCACCGAACTTACCCATCACCTCGTGGGGGATGGTGGCGTTTACCAGGGGAATTTCGATCATGCTCTTCTTAGCGGCTTCAGTCCCTTTGGTTATAGCAACGGAAACCTCATTCGCCTTTCCTAAGCCAATGCCCACTCTGCCATTTCTGTTCCCGGCGGATACCAAAGCGGTGAAACTGAAACGCTTCCCACCTTTAACCACCTTGGCCACTCGGTTGATATAAATCACCTTCTCCGTCAACTCCAGTGATGGTTCCTCATCAAATTTTGCCAATTATCACCTCTTTTTGAAAGCTAAGAATTCTTTAAACTATCCTCAATCCACCTAAACTTTTCATAATCCTATTCCCAAAGCTATTTTAATGTTTAGGCTTCATTCCCAAGTTCATCTTTCCATCTCAAAACTCCAATCCTCCTTCTCGGGCTCCTTCGGCTAAAGATTTAATCCTTCCATGATAAGGATATTTGTTACGATCAAATACCACCTTGGTTATACCTAACTCTTTGGCTTTAATAGCCAAAAAAAGTCCCAGCTTTCGGCTTTTGGCAGATTTGTTGTTCTCCTTTTGGATTTGATCTCTTATCTGGGGAGAAAGACTGGAGACCCCCGAAAGGGTGCGACCAGCTCTATCATCCACCAATTGAGCATAAGTGTGTCTCAGACTTTTGTAAACACACAATCTGGGTCTTTCCGAAGTTCCGACCACCTTCTTTCTTACCCTTTTTCTTCGCCTATCTATTCTTATTTTTTTTAATCTTTCTTTGCCTGGCATAGAATCACCCTTAAACTACAAACTACGAGCCATGAACCATCTTAGGTGGCCGTTTTACCGGCCTTCTTTCTGACGACTTCGCCTTCGTACCTGATTCCCTTACCCTTATAGGGCTCGGGGGGACGGAAGGATCTGATTTTAGCCGCCACCAAACCTACCAATTCTTTATCCATCCCTGAAACCATGATTTTGCTGGGACTCTGCAAATCTATCTTTATCCCCTCGGGCGGGGAAAACAAAATGGGATGAGAAAAACCCAGAGACAAATTCAGTTTTTTTCCTATAAGTTCAGCTTTATATCCAATTCCTTGTATTTCCAACGCTTTCTTGTATCCGTGGATCACTCCCTCAACCATGTTGGCGATCAAGGCCCGCGAAAGTCCGTGTAAGGATTTATGAAACTTGCTATTCGAAGAGCGAGAGACAAAAATTCTATTTTCGCTGGTCTCAACCTTCAGGGAGGGATGAACCTCCCTTTTTAATTCTCCTTTGGGTCCAGACACCGTGACTTCATTATTATCTATCTCTACCTTTACTCCACTGGGGACGAGTATGGGATTTTTTCCTACTCTAGACAATTTTCTTCTTCCTCTATATTTTTAAATTTATCTCTTGATCCTTCAAAATCACCAAACCCTTAAGAGCACTTCCCCCCCTAATTTTGCCTCTCTGGCCTGATGATGGGTCAGCACCCCCCTGGATGTGGAAAGAACAGTGATCCCTAATCTTTTGCCCATTTGATTAACTTTTTCCATATCTGCATAAATCCTCAAACCTGGCTTGCTTACCTTCAAAAGCCCAGAGATCACACTTTTATTTTCGTGATCATATTTTAGAAAGATGCGCAATAGGTTCTGCTTGTTGTCTTCCACTTCCACGAAGTTCTGAATAAATCCATTTTCCAAAAGTATTTCAGCTATTCTTCTCTTAATCTTAGAAGAAGGCAGGTCCACCTTTTTGTGACCAGCCTTGCAAGCATTTCGGATTCTGGTCAACATATCCGCCAAAGGATCGGTCATGCTCATTTAATAACCCTCTCTTGACAAACCATGAACTCTCTTATCACCAGCTGGCTTTAACCACTCCGGGGATTTCGCCTTTTAAGGCCAGCTCCCTGAAGCAGATACGGCAGAGTCCAAAATCGCCCATAAATCCGCGGGGTCTTCCACAGCGGTGACAGCGATTGTGTTTACGCACCTGAAATTTAGGTTTCTTTTTACTTTTCTCTACAAGACACTTTCGAGCCATAAATTCAGTTTACCTGTTTTAAAAGTTCCTCCCGCCTTTGGCGGGACAAATTCGTCCATGAACCGACTTTCATTATTCTTAGCTTTCTTTTATCATCTTCTACCTGACTATCTATCATCTATCGCCTACCTTCTGAAAGGCATTCCCATGGTTTTCAAAAGCTCGAATCCCTCTTCATCTGTTTTGGCCGTGGTGCAGATGGTGATGTTCATCCCCCTGATCTTCTCCACCTTGTCATACTCAATCTCCGGGAAAATTATCTGTTCCTCCATCCCCAAGTTATAATTCCCTCTCCCGTCGAAGGACTTGGGGGAAATTCCCCGAAAATCGCGGATGCGAGGAATGGCTACATTAACCAAACGGTCGAAGAATTCGTACATTCTGTCTTTTCGCAAAGTAACCATGCAACCGATGGGCATCCCGGCTTTCAGCTTAAAGTTGGAGATAGCCTTCCGAGCCCTTCTTATGGCTGGCTTCTGCCCAGTTATGTTGGAAAGATCGGACACAGCTGAATCCAACAGTTTAACATTTTGGATCGCATCCCCTACTCCCACGTTCACCACGATCTTCTCCAGTTTGGGCACCTGCATTACATTTTTATATCCAAACTTCTTCATCAAAGCTAAAACGACCTCCTTTTTGTATTTTTCCTTTAGCCGAGCCATAACTTTTTCCATCCAGTTTATGCGTCCTAAAAATTTAGATAATCGGTGAGCTTTCACCACCTGCGCTTTTAAGACCGGGTTTAAATTATCTCGCCGCACTTTCGGCAAATTCTGACCTTGCTAAATTTCTCCCCGGTCTCTTTTTGCAAAACCTTGAAACTAACTTTAGTGGGGGAGGAACACTTCGAGCAGAAGACTAAAAGATTGGAAATATCCACCGGAGCCTCCTTCTCAATTATCCCTCCTTTCTGAACCCTCTGAGTCTGTCGAGTATGTCTTTTAATGAAATTGACTCCTTCCACAATAGCCCGGTTCTTATCCGGAAAAACCTTGAGGACTCTACCTGTCTTTCCCCTATCGTCCCCGGCTATGACCAAAATTGAATCGCCTTTCTTGATCTTCATCTTTTCCTCATCCAATCAAAATTTCCCAGAAAAAATCTAAAACGAAAAATCTTCAAACTCCCAACTCTCTTCAGATCACCTCGGGAGCCAAAGAAATGATCTTCATGAACTGTTTTTCTCTTAGTTCCCTGGCTACCGGTCCAAATATTCGGGTTCCTTTGGGTTCGTTCAATTCATTGATAATCACTGCGGCATTATCCGAGAATCGGATATACGAACCGTCTTTACGTTTAGTTTCCCGGGTGGTTCGCACCACCACCGCCCGACACACCTCGGATTTCTTCACCGTCCCTCCGGGGATGGCATCTTTTATGGTGACCACAATTATATCCCCCACTCTGGCATACCTTCTTTTGCTCCCCCCCAAGACCCTGAAACACATGGCTTTCTTGGCTCCAGAATTGTCTGCCACCACCAACCTAGTATATTCCCTGATCATCTCCTGCTACTCATCCTCTCTGCCAAAGAAGCATCATTTTAGATTTCATTTCGCCTTTTCTAAAACTTCCACCAGACGCCATCTTTTCAGTTTGGAAAGTGGCCTGGTCTCCATCACCAATACCTTATCCCCGATAAGGCATTGGTTTTTTTCGTCGTGGGCATAAAGTTTGGAGGTTCTTTTGATTACCCGATTATACCGAGGGTGTCTCAAAAGTCTGTCGATGGCGACCACGATGGTTTTCTGCATCTTGTTTGAAACCACCCAGCCAACCCTTGTTTTTCTTTTATTTCTCTCCATTTTTCAAAATAGAAGTTAAAGATTTATTCGTATGAATGCATACGCATCTCTGCTTTTTATTACAGCTAACTGCTTTGCCTCTGTTTCGCTTCCAGGGACTCAAGCTTCTTATCGCCTGTGGCTAAAGTTCTTATTTTTAGTTCATCTTCCCTTAAGAAGGTATTTATCCTGGCCAATTCTTTTCTTATCACTCTTAATCTTAAAGGATTATCCAGCTCCCTGCTCGCTCTTTGCAACCTCAAATTAAATAGCTCTTCTTCCAACTCAAGCTTTTTCTGGAGAAGCTCATCTCCGGCCAACTCTTTCATCTGCTCTTTTTTCATTCCTTATTAATCCTTTAACTTAAGTTTTTTTACCATTTAACGCTCTTTTCTCTAAACCTGAGTTCGCGTTACAAATCTGGTCTTTATGGGAAGTTTATGGGCCGCTAAAGTCAAAGCTTCTTTAGCCAATTCGAGATTCACCCCTTCTAACTCAAAGAGAATTCTGCCCGGTTTGACCACTGCCACCCAATGATCGGGTGCCCCTTTCCCTTTCCCCATCCGGGTCTCTGCCGGTTTCACCGTCACGGGCTTATCCGGGAAGATACAAACCCAAACCTTCCCTCCCCTTTTTATACGACGAGTCAAGGCCACTCTGGCCGCTTCGATTTGTTTATTGGTCAGCCAGGCTGGCTCCAAAGCCTTAATGCCAAACTCTCCAAAATTTATCTCACAACCTCGGTAAGCCTTACCCCTTCTTCTCCCTCTCTGTTGTTTTCTATATTTTACCCTCTTTGGCATTAACATGAAAAAAACTCACCTTTTTCAGTGTTTTTGGTTTATCGTTGGCGAAGCTCGTATCGAGACTCGTTAGTAGAAGCTTGAAACTCGGAAAAATCGAACTTCGACTTACCAGCCTCGGT
>Ga0315289_10012278_pt1 | contig 12080 bp, 11 predicted proteins | sample YL17G11_40_MG_FD_203452 | JGI IMG/M metagenome (GOLD analysis project Ga0315289, IMG submission 203452) | Sediment microbial communities from Yellowstone Lake, YNP, Wyoming, USA - YL17G11_40 | ecosystem: Environmental > Aquatic > Freshwater > Lake > Sediment | place: USA: Wyoming | collected...
TCGATATGGTAACCGTATGCACACAGGAGGTCAATAGGGGGATATTGCATCAACGTTTCCCTTAGTATTGAATAAAGTCTTAACAGCGTTGATGAATTATTAAGGCTGTTTCCAGCTAAATGTTGCAACTGCTTTGATCAGATTCCTCACTGCATCTTTACCTTTGTCCCTATATAAATCATTCATTAATTCTAGGATTTGCTCTTGGTTAGACCAGTCATTAACTTTTAAATACTTCGAAAAAATTCTGGAGTACTTTGAATCCAGTGTTTTTGCCACACCTTTAATTTTGAAGCCGAATTTTTCAAGATGTTTCATGAACTCAACTCGTTGCTCAGCTACATCGAAAGGGCCTACTTCGACGATAAAGCCTATTGCGTCGCTATTTTTTTTAAACCAAAGACCGACTGGATAGCCATCATTCCAAGACGGGTTGCCAACCTTTGGTATTTTGGAAAGAGCTTTTGGGAGAAACCATAATGCATCTGAACCATCCCACGTTAATGAAGTATCCGGATTTACCGTTAAGAATTGTTCCTTTGATGGGCCAAATGCGGAGTCATCAATACGAATGATGCTAAAGATCATATCTAATGCTTCTTTATGTTCCTTATAAATGTCTTTACAAAGCTTAGTGAGCTTGTCGTCATCCATTTGAAGAGCCTCCCTTAGTATTTGCAAATAGAAATTGATAAAGTCGTATATTTTTTGTGGCATGTACTCTTTATATAATTCAGCTATATTATTCAGTATTTTAAATACGCTATCATATTCGAGAACACAATAATTCCATCCGATTGGCATATCTCCATGCAAAGTAAGAAATACTGGTAATATCTTGAACTGTGGATGCTCACGTTTGACTATTGAATAATATTTCTCCAGCTGCTTCTTAGATTCTTTGGAGTATATTTTGTTTTCAATGAGTAGAACTAGCTTGTTGCGTTCTGATACTGCAAGTATATCAATATTATCTTTCTCTCTCGTAACAATAGCATCATTTAAGTCAGCTAGTTGGATTTCTTGTAAGTCAAACTCGTGAGGAGCAATATCCTCATTTTCAAGCATGACCTGCATAATGATTTTCTTGAGGATTTTGTCGCCTAGATTATGGTTACCTTTTGGATTTAACAACCAAGCGAGGACGTTTGAATGTCTGATTTCGAGGTCTTCTATCTTTAAAACCCTAAAAGGGTTGAAGCGCCCAAGCTCTACCTCTAAGCTCTCAAGATTGTCATTATTAACAACGAAATTATATAGATGTTCTCTCTTTTCCATCTTTAGAATCCTTATTCAGTTTTGCTTCTGAGATATTCCTCCCTTTGTTTTATTAGTTTATAGACTTGACCCCAAGTTTTTGCACGTGGTTCTTCAATATAGGTATTAGTACTGTTCGCAAAACAGATAGTATATAGCCCTCTATTTCTCAACAGCTCTATATTCTTAGGAGTGTCCTCTATGTAAATGTGGGCTCCAACTTGATCTTTTTCTCTCATGAAACAGAGATCCCAATATGGAATACCATTCTCATCAAGCCAATCTACTGTCTGCTGTACAGCTATGGCATGAAAATAATGAATATAAAGCCGATGTGTAATAATCCGGATTCTAAATCCCTCATCTGACAGTTTACGTAGGTACTTGCGAGTGCCTGGTATCATTTTTTCACTTTTAAATAGATCTCGCTGGGTGACAGCAAATCGGTGAAGGCTTTGATAATCATCCTCACCTTTGAGGCCCCATTCTTTCAAACCGTATGTAACTTCTTTGGGCAGCTCGTCGATAGGGCGCTCAAACCATTCTGCTGCGATTTCACGTAGACGTCCATACATATCTGCACAGACTCCATCCAGATCAACTCCGAGAACAATTTCTTCATGTTTCCGTTTCATTACTAACTCCGAACTTTTATTTTGGAGCAATTTGTGTTTGAATCGTAGATTGACATTCATAATTTGTCAAGTTGCTGGGGCATTTTCAGTTATCCGAAAATAGGATTCTGGTCTACAAATGAGTTACTATCGCTTCATTAGCAAGCTTCTGATCGTGCTCAGGGGGCGCAGGGTCATGACTATCCTGTTCTTGAGCTTCATATTGCCGGTCAAGGGCTAAATGCGTTTGATAATAGTAACCGTATGCACACAGGAGGTCAATAGGGGGAGAGTATAACAGCGGAGCTAACTAAGCGATTTAATCATACTGTTGTGAACTGTGTCATGGTTGAATATTCTTGCCCATTTTAAAGATTGCCGAATACGATAAGTTTTGCTATCTCTTGTCTGGTTAATCCAGTTTGTGACTCTTGTAGCATTTTAAGGTAGGCTTTATATTCTATGTCATATTCAAAGAAAACCTGTTCGATTGTGATGTGGCGGGATTTTGGGTTAAGGCGCTCGGCTACTTCCGTCATAATATGGTCAAAGTAATCATGAAGATTCTCGACTAGTAGATCGAGTGTTTCGTAGGCAGCTCCAACATGCAATAAAGTATTACGGGCACGATACAATCTTTGTAGATGCCATGTAATACGTTTCTCGTGACTGTTTAAGACTGTACGCGTTGTGTGGAGGGATCGAAACGTATAGTCATGAAATCTGGATATACGATGACGCAGTAGCGGATTATTACTGCAAGCAGAATACAATTCTTCTCGAAGTGGCTTTGCAGCTTCAGCGCTTAGCAACCGAACTAAGAATTCGATTTCGCTCTCTCCCGCTTGTTTTTTTGTGCATACACTAGTCCAAGTCAACGGAATGCATTTTCTTATGTCGTTTCTTAATTCGACAACCAATTTTAGGAAGTATTTCAAAGATAGGACTGGGACCGCGCTTGAAATGATTGATTTGATAATATTTCCTGTTGCAGCAGTAGTAGTAATAGTTTCTAGTGCAGTCCAAAGGCTGGAAAATTGATTTTCTATGATTTTGGCGTCTATTGCAATAGAGTGGGCACGCAGTGCAGAACCCAATCGGCTTATGGTATTAAGGTCTGGATCTTGGGTAGAGAATATGGGTTTGAAAAGCTCGCCCATAGCTTGCTCAATCGTGTTATCTGGAGCGTCAGACCTCTTCATAGTAGGTTTAACGGGTTGTCCTATGAAATAGGGTTTCTTATTTTCTTCAACAACTAATGCGTCTGAGTTAAGATCGACGCAAATCTTGTGGTTAAAAAATCCTGTGAGAAGCGAAGCAACATCTACGCGCTGTTCTGCTTCACGCCTAGCTGAATAGCGATCTTTCGTTTCTATTTTAGGCATGGTAACAAACACTTCACTTGGTTTTATAGATTCGATAAAGGCTTTTTCGTATGCATTCCCTTTATCTCTTTGTTCCAGTTTCCTTGATGTCTTTATGTAGTCATCGTCAAAATTTCTCGCTAATACCTCACAATCCTTATTCATTTTAAACGTGACTTCGTAAGTATGATCAATTCCGTTGAAGAAACTGAGGAAAGTAACTAAATCTTCATGACTAGTAATAGGGTTATTGCGAAAAAAGAAGTTTTGTACGGAATAGTATATGTGATTTGGGGAATACCCTTGACGGAGAATTTCTGTCAATAATCTACTGGCAAAGTCGCTTATTTCTATCGGCTTTCTGGGGTCGGTAACTACCTTCTGTAATTCCTCTGATAACTTAGTTTTTAGTATTGGTCTGATGATTTCATAGATTGTACTCGCGGCGTACGCTACTTTTTTGTTGGGTTTTTCTTCATTCCACTGTTTTATTTGCGTCTTTAGTAGATCGCATTTAGTACCAAGGGCGTTCTTCGATATTGTATCGTCATCTAAGACATATAATAGTTCCTCTACAATAGGAGTAATACTATTAGCACGTAGATTATTGCTTTCTAAATTGTCAAAAGCTTCAATCAATTCAGAACACAGGCCAAGAATATTAAACCTTCTTGGCTTGTAGGAGTCGAGGGTATAATCAAATAACATTTCTTCCCAACTCTGTGCAAATAGAAGGAGGCCGCTATACGCTTCAATATTTTTTGGCCAATTTTGAGTCTCTGGTTTCTTCATAACGGTCTACAGTCTAATATCATGATGATTGGTATATTGTTATTTGGAGTGGTGTTATGTATGAATCCTAAATTGCGTGTAGAGATTTGTCAAGTTGTCGAGGGTATTACAAATTGACTAAAAGTGGATTGTTAGACTACAAATGAGTTTTTAGACTATCGATTTATCAGCAAACTTCGTATCGCGCTCAGCGGGCGCAGGTCATGACTATGCGATTCTTAAGCTCCAGGTTGCCAGTCAAAGGCAAAAATGCAATTGAATAGTAACCGTATGTATACAGGAGGTCAACAGGGGGATGTTCGAAACTCCATAAATAAAAAGGGAAGAGTACGAATCTCTTCCCTTCTCGTAATTTGTGATTCGGTGTTATGACATTTTGATTTTATCTTCTAATAGTACTGCCAGCGTTTAACAGCATTATGGTGAGGTGATCACAATCTTATTGTTGAGCCAATTTACATTGCTGATAGTGGCTTGTGAATATGAGACAAATTTAATCAGGGTCAATTCCCCTTGAGGTGTTCCTTGGTCTGCTAAGAAATTAATATTGCTGGTTCCTATAGCATCAGCATTGAATGTTACAGAACAAAGGGATCCTGAGCCGTTTATCCCATTTCCGCTGTTGGAGTTAGCGTAGTCTGAAAAATCTATCACTATTCTTAGAAGTCCTGGTTGCATAGTGTTTGCGGAGACGGTTGCGGCAATTCCTGAGATATTGCCAGAAGCAATTGATACATAGGATATAAGGCTGCTATTGAACTGAATGTCGAAGGCAGCATAGGTAAGGTATTGAACCTCGCTGATATTGATGACGGCCGTAAATTGGTTCCCCCGTGATATCGGGGCCATATCCTTAATGTAAACTGTATTTGGCTCCATAGCAAAATTGGCGGTGATGGAGTAGTTGCCGTTCATCGTTATTGTAGTAGAGGAGGCGTTAGGGTTGGCTATGGTGGCTGTGTCGCCTGACCAATTCACGAAATGGTAGCCGGGGTTAGGTGTAGCTACGATGTTGACCACTTGGGAGTTGTTGAATTGGAATGGGCCTGGCTGGCCTGGGGAAGTGACTGAACCGCCGCCGGAAGAAGAAGTTAAGAGGATGCGAATTATAGGGACGAAGTTGGCGATGATGGAGTAGTTGCCGTTCATCGTTATTGTAGTAGAGGAGGTGTTAGGGTTGGCGATGGTGGCTGTGTTGCCTGACCACTTAACGAAATAATAACCGGCGGTGGGTGTAGCTACAATGTTAACTACTGTCGCTGCTGTGTAAGTAAAAGGGCCTGGCTGGCCCGGCGAAGTTACTGAGCCGCCTGTGGTAGAGCTTGTGGTAAGGGTATATTGTGGTGTACAAGCAACTCCGGCTATTAACATAAGGCATATGAGGAGTACTAGGCCGATTTTTGCGGTTTTCATATCCTGTCTCCTTTGAACATATATTCAATTACGGATGGGCTACTGTCAATTTAATGTAGTCCACGTACAGGTATTCGCTGGCATTGTTCAAGTTCGCGAGTATGTACATGTAGCCATTGCTGTCGATGAAATTCGAATACACCTTGCCCCAGGCAGTCCATGCGCTGTATGTTGCAATGTTAGTAGTCATAGAGAAATTGGTTGTGCCCGATCCATATATTCCCAACTGTTTCCATGAGCTGGAGCTAAAGTTCCAAGCCCACAGCTTCAATATATCCCCGTTTGTCTTAGCGGAACCGTTGAGTGTGATTCCGATGCTGGTGATATTTGCGGCGGCTTCTACCAGAGTGAACTTGCATTGCAAAGCAGCGTATTTCCCGCTTGCTCCAGAGATGTTCCAAACAGCGCCGTCGGTGATGGAGATATTGTTGTACTGCGTCGCAGTAGCATTTACCCAACCCGTATCGGTTTCAAAGGTCTTATTCAATGCGGGTGGAGGAGCGGAGATAGAGCTGCTCTTAGCCCATTTGTTGGAGTCATTTCCCGATGTGAAGTCGTATGATACTTCGTATTTTGCTAAGATCGGTTTCTTGCCGAAGAGCATGAGTCTGACTGAAGCATAGTCCATGATGTCTAGCTCGCCGTCAGGATTTGCATCTGCGCCAGGATTGAAAGCTTTTTTGCCGAAGAGCATGAGTCTGACTGAAGCATAGTCCATGATGTCTATTTCGCAATCGCCACTTGCATCACCATAGAAGCCTGAAGTCGGTATGAAATTGGCTTGGACTGAGTAGTTGCCGTCCATGAGTATGGTGGTGGAAGAAGCGTTAGGGTTAGCCACCTTGCCGGCGTCTACGCCGGAACCTGTCCAGTTGATAAAGTGATAGCAAGGATCAGCAACAGCTGTAATAGGGACGCTCGTATTACATACATAACTATAGTTACCGATACCGGGTGTAGTGACTGTTCCACCAAGGGTGCTTGGTAGAGTCAGGGTTGCTGTGCATGTAGCTACTAGATTTTCACAGAAGTCGTATAGGTCGATTAGATAGACAAGCCACTCGTTAGAAGTTGCTCTTGCATCTTCAATCCAGGAGTTTGACATGTTATTGTAGTATTCTACTAAGAAATCTTTCCATGCAGTATCTCTTCCAAAGTCGAAGGCGTTGTTATAGGCATTCATCGGATCAGAAACATTCATCAGATTAGAAATATCGTTATATTCACCTTGTGTCTTTGGGAAGAAGATACTAAGGCCATGATCTCCTTCTATCGCAGAGGGATTGATAGCAATAACAGAGTTGTTAATAGCAGTCATAACTGACTGAGCAGCATCTTTAATCGCGCTCGGATTTGTGTTCCAATTTGACTTAAGCGATCGAGCGAGTGAGTCTGTTGTGGATACCACCGCATCAACAGCTGATGTTTTGGTAGCAGCCCATGCACCGCCATAAGGGCTGCCCTGATCTTGGGCCAAAATTATACCGAGCTCTAACGAAGATACATCAGGATTTGACTTTATTTCTTGAATAACATAGTACTCGCCGTTCGTCAAAAACCAATCTGAAGCCTCATCCCCTACCATAACGTCCGCGTAATTTCTAATCTCATAGGCTACTTCGGTTGAACTCATTAGGCACGCATTGAACTCTAGGATATCTATGTCAATCAGGGGCGCTGTCTCAATAAGCGCTTCCTGGAGTTCATTTATAGATAGGGAGTCATCATCTGTAAAATCGAAACACATCTTAAATACTGAACCATGATCTACTAGATTCAGTATGTAATGTTGCGCTGGATAATTAGCCACAGTCCATTGAATAAAATCAACCAGCGTGTCAGGATCTCCCATATTCACTTCGCCGATGTCTTCTATTTCACTCCCGTCATCGGGGATAGTCCCAGGTGCAATGTAGTATCTCCTGCACGTAGTAAAATTGCCAGACCCCGGATCGTACCCACCGTTACGGTCCAATTGTGCCACCACGTTAATGTTAGCGTCAGAGTAGTATCCATCAGCCCCATATTGCCCCCCCATGCCCGCAAGAATAATACCAGTCATCCATCCCTCTAAATCATTGTCACCAGCCAAGTAAAACATGTAGGTCCAAGGCTTAATATTACGGAGGATAGTGCCGTTGTCACCAACAACAAATATCTCGCCGGTATCATTACCCCAGATGCCGTATAGATTCTCACTGGATGTAATTTCAATTCCAGTACAGGACGAACCATTATAGTGTTCAATGGTGCCAGTTTCACCTACCATATATACATCATCGTGACTGGTGCCCCAGACATCCCATAGTGTGAGGGAAGTTCCGGTTGCGATAAAATTAACAGCGCTGCCGTCCCAGTATCCGAAGCCGCCGCCTGTGCCTACACCAAACACATCTGAATGGTTGTTAGCCCAAAGACCTGCTATACACAATACTGGACTATCCAATGTGCTCCAATTTGAGCCGTCGTAGTGCATAATACTTGCGTAGCATCCGCTCGTGAATACGTCAGATGAGTTAGTGCCGTCAATATCCCACAGCATACCGCCATTTTGACCTTTGTTCATCTCGATCCAGGCACTGCCATCATAGTGGAGTATAAGAAATTCGCTGCCAACGGCGAACACGTCTTGGCCAGATGCGCCCCATATGCCTCTGAGAGACTCACTAGAGTTGCTATTCATCTGCACCCACTCACTACCGTTGAAGTTCAGTATAGTACCGCCATCACCAACTGCGAAGACATCCGATGCGTTTGAGCCCCAAACCCCCCAGAGGTCGTTAGTAGTTGGGCTTGTCATTACACTCCAGGTGCTGCCATTGTAGTGTATAATAGTGCCCGATAATCCAACCGCAAACACATCAGTTGAAGAATTGCCCCAAACATCTCTGAGATTGTTTGTGGTATTACTATTCATTATTGCCCAGTCGGGATCAGAACCTTCGGCTCTTATATAAGTACCACCACTACTAAAAACGCCCACCATGGTGAGCGCTATAATAGAAAATAGTACTATTATTAATCCACATTTCTTTAGTAACATCTTGGGCCTCCTGGTACCTTTATATTTACACTATTTTCAATGAGGAGTGACGGCTACTAATATACCAACGGGGGATCATAACTAGTGATTTTTGGTCTTTATTGTCTGCCCTAGTGGAGTGCATTATATTGAATCGTTTATGCGAAGTCAAGATAGGATTGAGGTTTGAGTCGGTTATTAGTCTATCGTTTCGTCAGCAGCGAGCGTATGGTACTCAATGGGCGCAGGGTCATGAGCGCCGTGGGCAGCTCCAGCTCGGTCTTGCCGCCGGGTTTATTCTTCAATGTCCCTCGGCGTCAGCACAAGCTGGATGCCTTCCAAAACCTCGTTCATCCGCTTTTTGGACAGCGAGCCGATTTTTGTCACGCAGTCGCTCTTGTTGACTGTGAAAACCTGTGTAATGTTCACCACGCTCTGCTTCGGCAGGTTGGCCTCGCCCTTTTCCAGCAGCACATTGCCGGGTGACTGCGCGCGCTTGAGGTTGGAGGTCAGTGAGCAAACGACTATCGTATTAATGCGGCTCTTGTTGAAGACGTTGTTCTGAATGACTACGTGGGGATGGCGGTAGGCCGGCTCGGAGGCGGAAGGCTCGCCCAGGTCCACCCAGTAGATGTCTCCCTGCTTGATCACCATTGATCCTCGACGATCTTGCGCTGCTTGCGGCGCATCCGTTTCTGCAGGGCTTCGTCGTTCGCATCGGGCACGTCACCATAGACTGCGTTTATGGCTTCCATGATCTTGTGGCTCTTGTGATGCTGGACGTACTCGCGGGCAGCACGTGCGAAGACCTCGCTTCTGGAGACCTCCATCTCCTGGGCCAGGGCTTCCACCTCATCGAAGAGTGGCTTGTTTACGGATATGGCTGTTTTGATGTTGGACATTTGTTATACCCCTTGGGATGCCATGTAGTATAACCTATAGTATAACCAATGTCAATACTGATTGGTGTATCAACCCCCTGCTATCCCCCAATCATGGGGGATTTTTAAAAATCTGGGGGACACCCCCAAACCCCCGTCAGGAGAGAAATCTCCTGCACCTCTATCGCTTAAATAGCAGCGAGCGGAGTGTGCTCAATGGTCGTAGCGTCATGAATGCCGTCGGCAGCTCAAGCTCGGTTTTGCCGCCGGCGAGGGACATGTTGACGGCATCGACGGTGGGTTTAAGCTCGGCCAGACGGCCGTCGTCGCCTGAGAACACTATGTCGTCGATTAATTCCAGCATCTCGCGCCCGAGGAACAGGCGCTTGGCGGTGGCATCGGCCTGCTTCTTGGGGATGATGCCGTGCTTTTCCTTGAGGCGGTTCATGGCCTCCTCGGCGTCGTAGGCGGTGTTCACGATGTCGTCGCGCGGGAGCCATTTGGTCTCGTAATTGAGGTGGTATTTCCAGCTTGGCTTGGTGAGCGCCTGGCGGTGCTCCTCGACGGTCTGGCACAGCAGCCTGTAGCCGAAGCTGTCGGGATAATCGAAGGCCAGGCTGCCGGGATCGAGGAAAGGCGATATGGGCGCGGTAAATAGAAGGAGTCGCTTGTCGTTGAACCTGTCCCACAGGTGGGCGCAGTAGTCCACCGTCGCCATGAAGGATTTTCGATCCTGCTTTGGGATGCCCAGCATGTAGAAGATGTCCATGCGGCTGCATCCGGCCTCCAGCGCCCACTGCACCGTGCTCTCGAAATCGGCGTCGCCGAAGTTGCGCCCGCAGGACTTGCGCAGCTCGGGGTCGTGCGATTCCGGCGACATCTCAAGACAGAAGCCGGGGCAGACCTCGCCCATGCGCTGCAGTAGCTTTTTCGGCGCGGGGTTGAATAATTCCATGATTATCTGGTTTTTCGGTCGATGCCTGTCCAGCAGGTCGAGAACTTGATATGCGTAGTCCTCGCCCGGCTGCTGCAGGTCGCCCAGTATGAATATGGGCCCTTTGCTGAAGCGCTCGATGTTCACCACGTCGCGAACCACGGCCTCGGGAGTGCGGTAGGCGGGTTGGTCGCGCTTGAAGCAGTTGCGGAAGGCCGCCTGCGACGCGCCGCAGATGACGCAGTTCTGCGTGCAGCCGCGGACGGTGAGGACGGCGGTGATGGGGTACTTAAGCCAGCGCTTGAACGGCAGGTAGCTGGCCAGGTCGCGGTAGCGTATCATGGAGCGGATGATGTTGTCGTAGTGGCTGATGAACACGTTGTCGAGATTCGTCGGAGCGTGGGACAGCGGGTTCTCATGTATCGCTCCGCTTTTGTCGCGCCAGGTGATGTTGGGCACATCGGCCGGATCGGCCTTCTTCATGATACAGTCCATGAGGCGCTTCACCGGCTCCTCGGTGGTGTCGCCGCGCACCACGTAGTCGATCTCGGGATAGTTCATCAGCTCGCGGTGGAAGTACGATGACGAGAGCCCGCCGAACATTATCTTCGACTGAGGGTGGTATTTCTTGACGATGCGCGCCACCTCGATGCTGCCGTGGCAGTGCACCATCCAGTGCAAATCGATGCCGAATGCCGGCGCCTCGAGATTTGCGATGAACTTCTCGGCGTCGAACTTGTCGCTGCGCAGCATGCGCACGGCCAGGTTCACGATGCGCACACGGTAGCCGGCGCGCTCCAGGTACTCCGCGATGCTGGCGATGCCTATCGGGTACAGCTCGAACTGTGGGGAGGATGGCACCTGATCGCTGGTGGGGCCGTAGAGTATGGTGCGTTTGCGGAAATCGTACACGCTGGGCGCGTGGAGCAGGATGAGATCGGTCTTCGGCACGTTCGTTTTTCCTCTGCGCTAATGATAACCGACATGTGTAGGCTGGTCAACGGCAGATATGGGGTGGGCGTATGCAATACGCCCTACGGGGATTGGTTTTACAGGGCGATCACAAGGATCGCCCCTACGAGTTGATGTCGATACATTCTGGATTCCGGCCTCCGCCGGAATGACGGATGCGAACTCCCCCTATCCCCCTCTTTATTAAAGAGGGGGGCAAGAGATTCTTCGCTGCGCTCAGAATGACAGAGGCCATGTTGTGGATTGCCCGATCAAGTCGGGCAGTGACAGGTGTGAGGTGTCCTTCCGCGGAAGGACCGGGGGTTTGGGGGTGTCCCCCATTTTCTTTTATTTCCCCCGAGATCGGGGGATTAAGGGGGTTGATTTAGATTCTTCGCTGTGCTCAGACTGGCATGTTCAATAGATGACACCGGGGAATAACACATATTCAGCAGGTGTTTCCAGCTTGACAGTACATAGCGGCAATGATAGACTCCCCTTGCGACATAAGTTGCGAAATAATAATTGAAAGGGCGTCCATTGAAGCGCATAGGCATATTGTATAACCCCAGAATACAGACCGCCCGTGACTTCTCCGAAGATACAGCGAAGTTCTTAGCCACGCTGAAGTTATCGTGCTGGCAGAGTTCCTCACAGGACGATGTTAAGATTCGTTCGCAGGTAAAGGGCACGGAGATGGTACTTTGTGTGGGTGGTGATGGCACCGTGCTGCGGGCGGCGCGGGCGCTGGCCCCTTACTCTGTGCCGATAGTGGGCGTGAACCTGGGCAAACTGGGGTTCCTTACTGAGTTGAAGGTAGCCGAGGTGCGGGATCGCCTCCCTGCGCTTATC
>Ga0315289_10012279_pt1 | contig 12079 bp, 10 predicted proteins | sample YL17G11_40_MG_FD_203452 | JGI IMG/M metagenome (GOLD analysis project Ga0315289, IMG submission 203452) | Sediment microbial communities from Yellowstone Lake, YNP, Wyoming, USA - YL17G11_40 | ecosystem: Environmental > Aquatic > Freshwater > Lake > Sediment | place: USA: Wyoming | collected...
CAGCATCCTGCATGTTTCTCGTGCCAAGTTTTCTCAGCCCCTTTTGGCAGTTCGTGCTGCAGTCGTCTGCGCTGATTATGACTGGTCTCGTGCTTCTCTGCGGCGTGGCCTTGGTCTATTCGTCGAGACCTCGGAGGCTCCGCGACGCGCTGTGGTTGCCCTTCGTCTATTTCTACTGGTGCCTGCAAGCGTTCATCGCATTGTACGCGCTGCTGCTCATCGTCTTGCGCAAGCCAAGGCGATGGGCAAAAACCGAGAAAAGCGGAAAGGTAGCAGGCACTTCCCTGACTTCGAGTCCGTGAACAAATGAGATTGCCACCTGGCGTTGATTCCTTGGGCAACAGAGGTCTGCCTCTGGTCTTCGGAATAGGTTTTCTTGTCAGATCAATTCCCGAGATTCTGGCATTCCCATTTCCCATAGGATTCGACACAGTCCACTACGCTGCTGTGATGAACAGCTTCACAGTTTGGCCACACTGGAGTTCCTTTTTCACCTCGAGCTGGCTTCTATATGCTCTCATAGTGCCAGCTTACTGGCTCCTAAGAACAGACGCCTTTCTGTTACTGAAGATGGTTGGCCCTGTTCTATTCGGCATGAACACTGCGGGAATCTATTGGTTCGCAAGGAAAATGCTGGCGTGGGACATTCGATGGGCATTGCTGGCCGGCACATTCTTCAGCCTGCAAGTGTCGGCTTTAAGGATCAGCTGGGACTTGCTCAGAAACGAACTGGGACTGGGCCTGCTATTGTTTACGCTACCTCTTGTCAATGGGGTCGGTTCGAGACGCGGGTTTGTAGCCTTTGCTGTGTTCAGCTTGTTGACGGTTTTTGCCCATGAATACGCCGGCGTGACCTTGCTGGTCATCGTCGTGGCAATGTTGGCTTGGCGCTTTTTTGGGAAAAGTGCGAGCGTGCATTGGGCTAGGCTACTCATTGGGACCCTGCCTGCCTTATCTGTGTTCATTGCAGGGGCACTGCTGAGAATTTCCCCAATCCGATACGGCGCTGAATCAAACATCATCGAGGTCGGGGACATAGTCTGGGGCAGGGTCCAGAACACGTTCTTTCTAGTCAACTATCTCCAGGTCAATTCCCCGGTCGACGGCTACGCATCATATTCCAGTCTGGCTGTGAGTGTGCTGGTGCTGTTTGCATTGCTGTATCTCTCATACTTGCTTCTGGTAGTGAAGGGTTTCTTCAGAAACAGAGTGTTGGACTTGTGGGCAGCACTTCTGTTGATCGGAGGATTTGGATGCTTGTTTGCCCCGTTCTGTGCGCTGGAATACTGGCATCGCTGGCTGTTCATGCTCGTCTATCCGTTCACATTCTATGCGACGAACGCGCTCAAGAGGTTGCACGAGCGGGGCGATGCCAAGGGCCCAAGCATACATCTGGGAGTTCCCAGGAAAGCCGTCGCAGCCATCGGCCTGACGGCATTGTTGGGCGCGGTCTATCTGGCCACGCCCGTATTGATGAGTTCATCCAGTGTGGGAGTCTTTTCAGTCTCCCCCGTCTCTAGGTATTTTTCTGTTTCTCCAACAGTTCCCTATGGAGATGTGATCAGCGTGACAGAGGCAATGAGTTGGCTTGATGGAAACATGGACAACGCGTCTTGCGTGCTTCTGCATCATGCCTTTCTATCATGGGGCAAGTTGTATATACGTGGAACTCGCGCAATCGTATATTTCGCGAATGATGTTTATCGGGCCACAGAATGCGCTCTGGATCACGGCTTCCACAGGGTATTTTTCGTCTGGTGGAGTCCGGACATCGGATGGTATGGTCTCACAGTTCCTGCCAGTTTCAGCCCGATACAAAGCTTCGGGAGAATATCCATCTTCGAACTCGTCTAGGGGTGAGAGAGAATGACGAACATGGTGATCGGCGGCTCGGGCTTCATAGGCAACGAAACATTGAAAATGTTGGCCAAAAGCGGAATTGACACAATATCCTATGACATAATCCAATCGAACAATGTCGGAGAGAGCAACAAATGGATAAGAGGAGACATCCTCGAGCTGGCATCCATCGAGAGAATATTCTTTGAGTATCAGGTGGACACAATACTGCACCTTGTGGGATTACCAGCCATAGATTCCTGCGAAAAGAACCCTCGTTTCAGTTTCCTGCTGAACGTGATGTCAGTGCAGAACACGCTTGAGGCCATGAGAATGGCCGACGTGAAAAGGATAATCTTCGCTTCCTCAGCAACGGTGTATGGTTCGCAACAGAAGACTCCCACAAAAGAGACTGACCCGGTCCGCCCGAACACGATCTACGGCTATCACAAGCTGATCGCGGAGGAGACCATAAAATCCTACAGTCAAGCATATGGCATCGAGCACGTGATTCTCAGGCTTTTCAACGTCTACGGCGCAAACCCGCATTTGGGGAAAGAGGTCATTTCGATCTTCATAAGAAAGGCTCTGAAAGGTGAATCCCTGACCGTGAAGGGGCCGAACAAGTTCAGAGACTTTGTTCATGTGAGCGACGTTGCTCAAGCGTTTCTGAAGGCAGACCTTAACAAGCGTCTGTCCAATACCACATTGAACATAGGATCGGGAACGAAAACCTCCTTAGGACAAGTGGCCAGAATAGTCAAAAGACACTTCCCTAAAATCGAGATCAAAGAAGAACCTGCCCCAGACGACGGAACAGGCTTGCGGGCTGACATTAGCCTGGCCAAAAAGACTCTGCGGTTCGCGCCCACCGACCCCAAACATGGAATAAGTGAGCACGTCGCAAGATACGCCGGCAGCAAGCTCGATTGAAAATCGGTGCATCGGATGACTGGTAGAATAATTCCCTTTGCCAAACCTCATTTCGCTGATGAAGACTTGAGCGAGATCATCAGCGGGTTGAGGGAGGTCCTTCAGTCTGGGTGGCTCACGTCAGGACCGAATGTCCAGAAGTTGGAGGAAGAGTTTGCGAGGTTCGTTGGCACATCTTGTGCGGTGAGCCTCAACTCGTGCACTGCTGCACTGCATGCGATCCTGATGGCTCTCGGAGTGAAGAACGGCGACGAGGTCATCGTTCCTACCAACACGTTTGTGGCGACTGCCAACGCGGCGTTGTATGTCGGAGCCAAACCTGTATTCGCGGATTCTGATCCTGTGACCTTCAACATTTCTGCAGAAGAGGTCCAGAAGAGGATCACTGAGAGAACGAAGGCGATCATCGTGGTTCATCTGGGCGGGAACCCGTGCGACATGAAGGAAATCGGCGAATTGGCTGAGGATCACGGAATAGCGCTGGTCGAGGATTGCGCTCATGCTCACGGGGCAACGTATAAAGGAGTCAGATGTGGGAATCTGAGCGCTGCTGGTGCGTTCAGCTTCTATCCGACGAAAGTGATGACGACTGCCGAGGGCGGCATGGTTACTACTAATCAGAAGGAAATCGCTGGCAAGATCAAGACAATCCGCAATTGTGGGAGGGCAGGCTACGGGCCGCTTGAGATTGCTGAGCTGGGCTACAACTATCGCCTGTCAGAGATCCACGCGGTGATAGGTCTTAGCCAGTTCAAGCATCTGGAGGAATTCATCAAACAGAGAAATCTGATTGCGGGAGCCTACGATGAGGGGCTCTCCAAAATCGGCTGGATGAGGCCTCAGGAAGTGAGGAAGGGGAATTTCTGTTCTTATTATGCTTACATTGTGAAATTGACTGGTGAGGCGCCGGTGAGTCGTGATGAGCTTGTGAAGGTGCTGAAGGACGACGGCGTGATGACGAGCATACTGTATCATCCTGTTCATCGGCAACCTTTGTACCTCAACTATTTTGGTGGTCGACCGCCAGAACTGCCGGTTGCAGAGGATTTGGGTCGGACGAGTCTTGCGTTGCCTATGTATTATGGCATGACTAGGGATGACGTGATGTACGTAGTGGAGTCTTTGACAAGTGCGGCCGACGAGGCTCAGGAAGTTAAGGTGGCTGGCGTTACTTATGCTTAGGGTTTCTCCGCATTTTGATCTTGAGGATTTTGCTGGCCTGGTCAAGAACAGCTCTGACTTTGCCTTGGAGAAGCTTGCTCACGTGGTGAGTGTTCCGGCTGAGGCTCTGCTTGAGGATCCGATAAAGTGCCTTAAATTGTTGATGCGTGAAGATGAGGCGAGTCGGCAGACTCTGCGTTTCGCGTTGGTTGACAGTCGCAAATCTGTGAACGGCGTTGCTTTGGTTGAGGGCTCTGAGTGGGACAGTCAGCTTTTCGGTGTGGGAGTGGGTAAGCTCAGGCTTGCCTATTTTGACGGTAGCGTGGATTATCGCAGCCGGAGGCTTCTTTTCAGGAATGTCAAGGCTGCGGCTTCTTCTCGCGGTTTGGACGTGATTTTTGGGAGGGTCGGCTTGGATGACATGTTGACTATTCATTCTTTGGAGGCGGAGGGTGCGGTGCTGACTGACGTGCTGGTTACTTTTGGGGTTGATGTTGATCGTGGTCTTGCCATGGTGAAGCCGGTTTCGGGTGTTGAGGTCAGCGTGGCGAACGAGCGTGATGAACCTGCGCTTGTGGACATTGCGCGGGAGATTTTCAGGATTGATCATTTTCATGCTGACCCTCGTTTGTCGAGGCACAGGTCTGACGAGGTCTATGCTAGGTGGGTTTCAAGCTGCGTGAAGGGGCTGGCTGACGCTGTTTTGGTTGCGAGGAAGAAGAGTCAGGTGCTTGGTTTCATAACTTGCAAGGTTGAGGGTTCGAACGGTGGTCTCAACCGCGGCGTGATTGACTTGGTGGGTGTGGGGAAGGGGTTTGAGGGTCGCGGGGTTGGGGCGTGTCTTGTGGGCGAGGCGTTGAAGTGGTTCTCGAGCCGTACGAAGACGGTTCAGGTTGGCACTCAGGCGGCGAACATTGGGGCTGCGAGATTGTATGAGAAGATGGGGTTCAGGATGGTTTCTTCTGAGGCTACTCTGCATTTGTGGGTGTCTTCCAGATGAGCTCAGCAGATGCTAGAGTCTTGGTGGTTGTGCCTGTTTGCAACGAGCGTGACAGCGTAGCCGGCACGATTGGCGAGTTGAAGATGAACGTGCCCTTTGCCGACGTGCTGGTTGTTGATGACGGTTCCAGAGATGGCACTGGCGAGGTTGCCAGACAGCTGGGCATCAGGGTCGCGCGCTTGCCCTTCAATCTCGGCATCGGCGGTGCGGTTCAGACTGGCTTCAAATACGCTGTGCGCGGTGGCTATGATGTTGTTGTGCAGGTTGACGGAGACGGACAGCATGATGCTTCCTACCTGCGCGGCCTTGTTGACTTCCTTCTTTCTGAAAAGGCGGACATTGTCGTGGGTTCACGGTTTCTCGTAGATGATCCGTTGCGGATGTCTTTTTTCAGGAACCTTGGAATCAGGTATTTCTCGTGGCTGACGAGCCATGTTGTCGGGCAGCGTGTCACTGACTGCAGTTCGGGTTTCAGAGCGGTGAGCAGGAGGGCTGCGGCCTTCTATGCGGAGAATTATCCCGTTGATTTTCCGGACGCTGAGGCTCTGATTCTGGCTCACAGGGCCGGCTTGAAGATTGCGGAGTTGCCTGCCAAGTTTCGGCAGCGAGCCAATGGCGCGAGCAGTTTGCGGTTTTGGCGTTTTCTCTACTACCCTGTCAAAGAAACTTTGTCGATTGCGATGCTTTTGACCAGGCGGAGTCGGGCTGTTTGAGTAGGGCTTTGCAGCTTGCGGCTTTGGCTGGCGTTGCGATTATTGTGTGGGTTGTCTATTTATACCGGCGGGGGCGTTTGAAGGAAGACCACGCGCTTCTGTGGCTGGGTGTTTCAGCGGTTATTGTCGTGCTCTCGACTTGGACTGACCTGCTTTCTGCGGTGAACTGGGTAGTGGGCGCTGAGAAGGCCTCAGACGTGGTGTTGGCGGCGTTTGTCGCCTTCCTGCTTCTGATCTGCATTTACTATTCCGTTAAGCTTTCGGAGTTGAGGGAGCAGAACAAGAAGATCGCGCAGGAGCTTGCGCTGTTGAAGGCAGGTGTTGAGGAGCTTTCTGGTTCCTCTGCCAGCAAAGAGCAAAAGGATGAGGACTGACAGCTTGCGTGTCTGCATTATCAGTCAGTATTTTCCGCCTGACATGGGTGGTGCTAGTACTAGGGTTTCTAACGCGATCAAAGGTTTGAGGAGCAGAGGTCATCGGGTTTTTGTGGTCACGGCGTTTCCGCATTATCCTCATGGGGATGTTCCGCGTGAGTACAGGACGAGGGCCTTTGCGGTTGAGGGTGATGAGCAGGTCAGGGTTTTTCGGGTTTGGGTTCCGCCTTTGCCGCATGTGGGTGCCAAGCGGCTTGTGATGTATTTGTCGTTTACTTTGTTTTCTCTGGTTGCTTTGCCGTTCTGTGGGAAAGTTGATGTGGTTTGGGCTTTGAGTCCTAACTATTTTTCGGCTGTTTCCGGCGTCTTCTACAAAATGGCCAAGAGGGTTCCTCTGGTGCTCGACATTGCGGACTTGTGGCCTGAGGCCTTGGTGAGCCTCGGGGTTCTGCGATCGAGGCTGCTTGTCGGGTTGGTGAATGCAGGTGCCGGATTCTTCTATGCGGTTTCGGACGGGATAATCACGATGAATGAGGGCATGCGCCGGGAGATTCTGAAACGCGTTAAGGACCCGAGCAGGGTTTCTGTTGTGGAAAATGTTGCTGATCTGGATGTTTTCAGGCCGTTTGAGGTTGAGCGGCCGCCTTCGTTAAGGGGCAAGTTCGTGGCCATGTATTCTGGGAACCTGGGGAGGATGTACGATTTCGACACCGTTCTGGAATCTGCTAAAGAATTGTCTAGTTTCGCCGACATCCTCTTTGTCATTCGCGGTAGCGGAGAGCGGCTGCTGGAGCTCAGGAGAAAGGTCAGAGACTACGGAAACGTTTTGCTGCTTGATGAGGTCGTTGATGTCAAACGAGTCTCAGAGTTTCTCAACATGGCAGACGTGCTCCTGCTCCCGATGAAGAGGCTAGAGAATCCTGAGACCTCATATCCCATAAAACTGGTCGAATATCTTGGGTGTGAAAAACCAGTGATCTGCTGCGCGGAAGGAGAAACGGCAAGCTTGATCTCCAGGTCAGATGCCGGCCTGGTTGTTGAACCAGAACGTTCTAAAGATCTCTCTGACGCGATTCTGAAACTGCACACTCAGAGGGATCTTGGAGAGAAGCTCGGTAAGAGTGGGAGATTGTTAGTCATAGAGAATCTTTCTCCTCAGAGGATAGCGGAAAAGCTCGAAGAATACCTCAGTTCTCTTGTGTCGAGGCTTTCTTGACATGAGACAACTGCAAGCAGGAAGAGCCGATTGCCCCACTTTGCCTGCGGTCAGCGTGATCGTTCCAAATCATAATGGAAAGCAGTTTCTACATGATTGTTTTTCTTCTCTTGCCTCGACGAATTATCCAAAATCCAAAATGGAAACAATAATGGTGGATAATGGATCCTCTGATGGAAGCGTAGAATACGTAGAGCAGAATTTTCCATGGGTACGAGTAATTTCGTTCAAGGAGAATCTTGGTTTTGGACGGGGGAGCAATGAGGGCGCATCCGCTGCGAGGAACGAATATCTGGCTTTCCTGAACAATGATACGGTCGTGGAGAGAAATTGGCTGATTGAGCTGATAGAGCAGTTGAGCAAGGACTGTCGAATAGTCTCAAGCAAAACTGTCTTTCTGAGACACCCAGACATAGTTGAATACTCTGGTGGATGGCTGCTCCCCAACGGTCGAGGAATAAGCACCAGGTTCAGGAGAAAAGACAACTTTGAGGCTGAGACGTATGAAACCGGGTATCCGTGTGCAGCGGCAATGGTAATAGAGAAGAAGCTGTTTCGGACGTTGTGTGGGTTTGATGGGGATTATGTTGCCTCCTTAGATGATACTGATCTGGGTTGGCGAGCGTGGCTGACAGGGCATAGGGTTCTGTTTTGTGCATTGTCCAAAGTCTGCCACTTGTCGGGAGGTACGATAGGTAAGAAGAGAAACCTTCCGACCAGGATCTATCATGGAACCAAGAACGCCTACTGCAATGTTATAAAAAACATGGAATTTGGCAATATGGTAGTGGGGTTGGGTCTGGCTTTGGGCTTTGATTTGCAGGAGATGCTTGAGATCCTAAGGGCAGGAGATGCTTTGCCCTTGAAAGCCAAAGCAAGAGCTTACCTTTGGCTGGCAAGGAATCGCAGATCGCTATTTGAAAAAAGAGCATTTGTCCAGAAGGCAAGACTGAATTCTGATGAAATGCTTGTGCGAAAGGGCCTGCTACTAGGGAAGACAGATTCTCTAAGGCAGTATCTTGTGACTCAGTCCTTGACCAAAGAACCCAGTGATTAGGTTTGAAACTGCATATTTCTCCCATGAAACAGTAGCGGAGAAGCTCGAAGTTCCCTTTGTGCTTCACGTAGAGCCTGCGAACGTGCACGGAGCAAACTAGCTTGAGAAGAAGGCAAATTCCATGAGTTTGAGCTATTTTCAGGTGCTATTGACCTTCATTCTGTATTTGTTCGTCATGTTCCCCGCTGGATACTTGGGATTGTTCTTGTTCGGAAAGAGGAATCTCAAGCACGTGGATGCTACATTCATACTTGTCAGCGGCCTTACCATGTGGCTGCTTCTCAGCTTTGCATTGGCCCTGATGGGACAGCTTCACAATCTGTTTGTGTTTATTGTACTGTCGGAGTGGGCCATCTTTGGTCTTTTTCTAGTCTGCAAGACGAGACGTGAACCTAGCAACAGGGCATCTTTGTTCGTGCATTTCAGAAGAGCAGTAAGAAAGCTTGCCCGTTTCGCACTCTTCATGTCGCTCCTTCTTGCTTCCATGAGCTATTTCGCATACTTCGCATGGCAAATGCAGTGGGCTCCTCCTGGTGACGCGGTTGTTCATTCGACGATAACTGCTTTGATGATTGAGACTGGGGGACTTGCCACGCCACAAGTTCAAGAGAGTCGTCTTGGATTCGTTCTTCATGAGTTTACGTTCGGCTATCCTCCTGGTTTTCACCTGCTGGCTTCAATGATGTCTGCATTGACAGGAGTGTTTCCTGGGGAAGCAACAGTCTTGACATCCGCATTCATTTCTTCGTTGATGCCTTTGGTCGTTTTCTCAATTGTGTTCAACCTGAGCAAGTCTAAGAAGTGGTCGACTGTGGGATACATGCTGACTTTTTTGTTGCCGAATGGCGAATTCAGTACATGGCCTCAGCATGACTTGTTAACGGCCAATCTTCTTAACGGAACTTACATGGCGCATGCAGGCAACCTGCTTCTGCTTTTTCTGGTGCTCGCTTTCGTGACAGAGGAATTCTCTTTCCCGGTGTACTGGATGGCCGTCTTCGGCTTAATCCTGACATACACCGGATATGTCTCGTATGCACTTCTATGGGCGTTGGAATTCTTAATCCGAATTATGTGGACTCATCGATCCAGCAATTCCAATAGTGTTGTGAGAACTCTGTTTTCAGACAAATGGAAGGCGGTCAACCTAGTGGGGTTTGTCATGATCGCGATTGTTCCGATTGCTTTCCCGAATGAATTCTCTTTCATACTTGCCACGATGAGAGAGTATTCTCCGGTATATCGAATATATGGTGACTGGCTCCCAGCTTCTCTCTTGTTTCCGAACCTTCTTCTAGTGCTGTGTTGCGTTTTCAGTTCTCTAGCCTTGCTTTTGTCGAAGACTGAAATGAGGCTCTCCATGATCTACTTCTCAGCTATTCTGATAGTCCTCGGTTCACTTCATGAAGCAGTCTACTCGAACATGCTTTTTACGACGTATCCACAGCGTTTCTTCCCTGTGTTCATTGCAATGGGATATTGTGTACTGATTGTTTTCTTAGCAAACGCTTCGAATATTCCATGGTTCAGGAGACTCCGATCGGCTGTCAAATGGCCAGATTATCGGTATTTCGCCCTCCAAAAGAGGACAAAGCAAACAGCGACAATCGTTCTCTCTCTTCTTATTGCTGTTGCTGTTTTCCTCCCTTATGTCTTGTATCGCCCTTCGCCCTGGGGAAGACCCACTGGGGCGGATTATGAGGTTTTAGCATGGATCAGCAAGAACTTGCCTGAGGATCAAATCATACTGAACGATCGGACCTTTGCGGGTTTGTACCTGACCGCGTTTTCCCCAAAGCACGTGGTGAACACATTTCCGATGCCTCTTCCCGCGCTTCCCAGAGCCAACGAGCTCAATCAGATATTTGATGATCCTGGGGATTACAGACTCGCAAACAGATTGTTTTCGAAGTATGAGGTGAAGTACCTTTTTGTGAGCTCTGAGAGTGAATATATGGATTTGTTCAGCGGCGGTTGGCGGTACAAGAGACTAGCAGCTCGAGACTACTTGACGCTGTTTGAGCTTAACCCATACCTAACCGACTTATACAGTGAGGGAGAGAGTGCGGTCTATAGGATTCTGTCGGAACCGTCTTGGCTAAAATCCATCATCTACTATCCTCTTCTTGGCGACTACCGGGTTCTTACCAGTGGTGCAGCAACAGTCGAGATCGATGGAGGCAATGTATCGATAATCGTGAATAACCCTAGTGAATATGGCGGAGTATCATTCACTCTACACCCCCCACAAAACGCGTCTGGTGCCATTATCCATCTCAAGGCAAGCGCTGCAGGACTGAATAGGCAACGCTCTATCCACGGCTATGTTTCCTACAAAGACGCGAGTTCTGTCTATTTCCATACAAATCTCGACGCAGCCTCATACAATTGGACAGGATTTGCGTCCCTGCTTGCCTTTGACCAGTCAAAGGAAATTGACAACATTGAAGTGAACATTGGCATGTTGTGGTCCGGATATGTAGGTTCGCTTGATCTGAGCGACATAACTGTGGTGTGGCGGTTGTCATAAGCCACTAGGACCCTTTGATTCACCCACACTAGCGTGCGCTTGTAGTACGCCCAGGATTTTCGGGTTTTGACCTATCAGCTCATATTTTCTATTCGCTCTGGCTTTTGATAGTCTTTGCCGCAAGTTTCTTATAGTCAGATTATGCACCAACACTAACTCCGGTTCATCTGATACGGAAAGGTTGAGAAATCATGGATCGCGTTCTCATTACTGGCGGTGGTGGCTTCATCGGAAGCCATCTTGCCCGCGAACTGCACAAGCAAGGCCACTTCGTCAGAATCGCCGACGTAAGATTCGACGACTACATCAAGGAAAAGCACTATTCTGAAAGGCTTACCTTGGACCTGCGTGTGTGGGAAAACTGCCTCAAAGCCGCGAAAGGCATGGATAAGGTCTACAACCTGGCCGCAAACATGGGCGGAATCGGCTTCATCACCGCCGTAGGCGCAGACGTTATGCACGACAATGTGCTCATCAACACCCTCATGCTCGAAGCCGCAAGACAAAACAAAGTCAAACGCTATCTCTACACCAGCTCAGCCTGCGTCTACCCAACCTACCGGCAGACAGACCCAAACGTGCCAGGGCTCAAAGAAGAAGATGCCTACCCGGCTGACCCGGACAACTTTTACGGATGGGAAAAACTCTACACCGAGAAACTCTGCGAAGCCTACCAACGCGACTACGGCATGGACATCCGCATGCTCCGCTACCACAACATCTACGGGCCCGAAGGCACTTACAAGGGCGGAAGAGAAAAATCCCCAGCAGCCCTATGCAGAAAAGTAGCCGAAGCCCACAACCCTGGCGAAATAACAATCTGGGGAGACGGCAAACAAACCCGCAGCTACTGCTACATAGACGACGCAGTAGAAGCCACAATAAAGCTAATGGAATCAAACTACAACAAACCAATAAACATAGGATCAGACAGACTAGTAACAATAGACGAACTCGCCAACATGATAATCAAAATATCAGAGAAACAAATAACAAAAAAGTATGACCCAACAGCCCCACAAGGAGTAAGAGGCAGAAACGCCGACCTCACACTAGTCAAAAAAGTCCTAAACTGGAAACCGAAAACCACACTCGAAGAAGGCCTGAAGAAAACCTACGAATGGATAGGAACCAAAGTAAGAGAGGAAAAAACCTACAGGTGATCCAGTCGGGGAGCTTGCCCTATATCACTGGAGAGACGCCTTAGGTGGTGGACAACGCTACCTCAACCTTCCGGTTAAGACCCTGCAGTCTAA
>Ga0315289_10012281_pt1 | contig 12079 bp, 10 predicted proteins | sample YL17G11_40_MG_FD_203452 | JGI IMG/M metagenome (GOLD analysis project Ga0315289, IMG submission 203452) | Sediment microbial communities from Yellowstone Lake, YNP, Wyoming, USA - YL17G11_40 | ecosystem: Environmental > Aquatic > Freshwater > Lake > Sediment | place: USA: Wyoming | collected...
CGTTTCGCTCGTGCCGGGCGCGCGTGTATCCTATCTCGTCAAATCGGAATCGTTCGGCGCGACCGATTCATCGTATCTAGAGCTCCGCGTTCTCGATCACGCAAAGGGGAGCTTTCGGCTCGAGATCGTTTCCTCTCCGTATCCCCGGTCGAAGGAGGGATCCGTCACCGTCAGGCTCCGCCTCGCGGAGCGTGTCACTGCCATATCCTCTCCCGCGGAATTCCGTTCGTGCCTGCACGAGATTCTCATCAGGGAGGGCACGGGCGCCTTTCGTGCGCCCACCGGGGCGGAGCTCGAGGACCTTGATATCGAAGGGATGTTTATTCGGCCCGACGATCATGCGGTACGCACGGCGCTCGGGCCCGCGCGGATCGCCGCGCCGGCGGGTGTATTTCTCTGCGACGGCGTGGAGCTCGCGAAGAAGGAGGCGAGACCCGTGAATCTCGGCGGCGTCGAGACGCAGCGGGAGGAGGAGGAGATGAGCCGGGCGTGGATCTCGCGCGATGTCCCGCTGTGGGGCCTCGTGAAGAGCACCGTCGAGAAAAAGACTCTCACAAGGATGCCCGGCACACGCGCGCGCGCCGAGCGGCCGCGGGTGACGAGAACCGAATCCATTCTTCTCTCGTATGCGAGGCCGCGCGGACACTGAAGGGGCGGCATGCCGGTAAAGCCGTCTCCGCCGGATGGTCCCGGCTTTTCGATTGCGTATGTCCTTGCGAGCGATTATTCTTAGCAGAAGAAGATTTGTGCGAAGGGGGGGCCATGGTTCGAGTCTGGGGCATCGGCGCATTCATCACTCTTCATCGCGCTCTCACCGGACATATGCCTCGTAAACGGCTCGTGATTTCCGGGAAATAGTGTTGACAAAAAAAAGGGGAAGTGATATAAGCCCACCATATATTGTATGGGCCGGGTTGGAAGACCACACTATGTAGAGTCTTGAAGCAGTTATCCCTGAAAGGGAGGGCGGATATGACGCGAGTGGATAAGGAGGATACACTACTTCAGAAGGATAAGAACTACGTGAAATTCCACAGGCTGCTCGCAAAGGCGGAGACCGAGGGCAGGTTGGATGGAAAGCATGTGTGCCCCGTGTGCGGGATGAGATTTCTCTCGGCGACGGAAGCGGATGAATGCTGCCGAATCATCTCGCAGTAGCAGCGTGTGCAGAGCGCGGCGACGAATTCGCGGTGGAGGTTCCGGTGACGCAGCGAAAGGTGAAAGACAGGAAGGAAGCCAAGCGGACCATAGAGCAGTACTGCTCGGTGTGCAAGAAGACCTTCGACATGGCGGTCGTCGAGGAAGCGGAGAACCAGGACGTCATCTGGCTCAACTGCCCGGGCTGCCGGGGGTACCTGCCGTACATGCTCAATCAGGAAGATGTCGCGGAGGCCGAGGAAAACGAAAAGGAAGAAGCCCACAGGGGGAGCGATGATCTCGCCATCGAGGATCTCTCCACGGATGACGCGCGTGAGTATCAGGAGTCGCTCGAGTACCAGGTCGGGGAGACCATCTACCATCGTTCATGGAACGATTACGGAAAGGTAATCGCGAAGGAGACCCTTTCCGGGCACCGGAAAACGATCCTCGTTCATTTCGTCAATCAGGGAAAAACCCGCTTGCTGGAGGGCGTGGCGTAGAAGGGCTGCCAATTGAGACTCGCCTCCTTCCTGATCTCCGTCCTTATCGGTTCGGCCGCGCTTCTCGCCGGTCCTCTGTGCGCGACCGGGCTTTACCATGACCTCCCTTCATTCTTCCCCCGGCCCGACACGGTGCGAACGCTCGTTATAAGGCAGACCGAATGTGATCGTGGGGTCTGGCGGGCCTCGCTCCTCACGGGCGGCCTCACGGTGCGTCCGGCGCCGCGGTTCGAGGTGCGGCTCGATCTCCAGTTTCCCGCGGTGCGTCGCGACAACGCGATGGAGTACGGCATGGGGGATATGCTGCTTCGCGCCGCCGCGCGAATCAGCGGGGACTCGCTCAATGCGTCGGGGCTGTTCCTTCGCGCCGACCTGAGGATTCCGAGCGGCTCGAAAGGCCTCCGTCCGTTCTCCGACGGGGCGTTCGAAGGGGAAGCGGGTCTCGAGGCGCGTTTCATGGAGCGCGGATTCGCGCTGCGGGGGGCCGCGCTCTACACGCTCGCCGCCGAGAAGCAGGACGGGGAGGATTTCACGAATGACACGCATCTCACCGTCGCGGCGTCGATCGCTATCCCCGTTCCGGGAGTCGTCACCGTGGCGACATCCGTCTTCTTCGTGCGTTTCGACAACGGAGATGCGAGGGACCTGTGTCTCCTTTCGCTCCAGCGCATGCTGTCGGAGCAGCTCGTGCTCGAGATTGCGGGAGCGTTCGAGGCGGGAGACGAAGGCGCACGGGCTTTCGATTCAAGCGTTTCGCTCTCCTTCACGTACCGTTTCCCGCCAGCCCGGCCGGCACCGCGTCCTGAATCGAACCAACCGTAAGTGCAGATTGCAACTGCGCGCCGTTCCTATAATTCCTCATGATAGAGCATACGTTTGGGAACGCTCCCGTCGTTTCGTACGATTCGAGGCACACGCCTTGCGTTTGCCGTGCAGGGCATGGAATTGTCGTCGAACGGTGCGGAAAGGAATCCTCGGATGCCGAACGAGCCCATCACCTATGCCGGCGCGCCGCGCGCGGATACGCGCGGCGGCAATCGCGAAACGGCGTTTATCATCGATGATGACCGCCTCATGGCGGAGATTCTCGAACGGCACGTCGCGCGGTGCGGCATCGAGCCGGTTCGCTTCGACGATCCGAAGCGTCTCCTCGATGCGCTTCCGGCCGCGGCGCCGGCCTTCCTTTTCACCGACCTCGAGATGCCCCTCATGCGCGGCTCCGAGCTCATCGCGAAGGCCCGCTCACGCGGGTTCCGCGGGACGATTGTCCTCGTGACCGCCTCCCGCGAGCGCGCCGATCACGTCGCCGCGATCCGGGACGGCGCCGACGAAGTCCTCGTGAAGCCCGCGAAAGAGTGCGACATAGATCTCCTCGTCGAAAAGGCACGAGCCCGCGCACGCCGCTCGATCGGCACGATCGAGGCGTTCCGGGTCATGCTCGAACCGGTCAGCCAGGGAGTCGTCCTTCTCGATGAGGAATTTGTTCCCTTCTATGCGAACAGGCGCTCGCGCGAGATTCTCGGTGCCGGGAGCGTGCGCGAGGTGGGAGAGGCCCTCGATCGGGGAAATCTCGCCGCCCGGTTGATGACGCCGAGCGGCGGAACGGGTACAATCACCTTCATCGACGTATCGAATCGGGACGGCGGGGGAAAACACCTCCTCGTCGGTTTCGAGATCCACGACTGCCCGGCCTCGCCGCCGGGGCGCGCGTACATGCTGCTCATGCACGATTTCTCCGATTGGCGCAAGTTCGACGAGCTCCATTCGCGGTTCGCCACGTACCTTTCGCACCGCATGCGGACGCCGCTCACCTCCGCCCGGAACGCGGTCATGATCCTGAGCGGGAAGGACGAGCCGCTCGACATCGCCGATAAGGAGCGGTTCCTCGAAATCGGGTGCCGCAACATCGAAAAGCTCATCAGCTCGTTCGACGAGCTTCAGAAGATATTCAACGTCGAATCGGGAGAGATCAACGCCTGCAGATCGCTGATAAGGGTCGACCGGGAGCTCCAGGCGATCCTGAGCGAAGGGGAAAAGAACGGCGCGATCAAGGGATTCAAGCTTCGCTCCCCCGACTGCACGGTGCTCACGTGCCGTGCCCGGCTCAAGGAGTACGTCCTCAATGCGGTGGAGGCGATCGCACGCTGGTTCGGGGAGATCCCGTATATCGAGTGCACGGTGACCGCGAACCACGCCGTCGGCGAGGCGGGCGAAGAGCCGGCGTTGTCGATATCGCTCATCTCGCGCGGGCGCCCCGGAGAGAGTCGAGCGTCCCTGAGAGATTTTCTCGCGCTGACCGAGATCGAAAAGGGGCTCGTCCTCGAGAGACTCGCGCGGGCACTCGACGGCGCGCACTCGGTGACCGGGGGCGGCGCGCTGCATGTGCGGCTCCCCCTGGAACCCCCCTTCGACCGGGAAAAGGACCTCGTTCATCCGCTCCACATGATGCTCGAGCGATCCGGGCTCGAACAGACCTCGCTTCACCTCGTCTCGCTGCGCCTGCAGGGCGCGCCACGGGATGGCCGGAGATTCGTGCAGCTCTTCGAGGCGAGCCTCTGCGCGCTCTTCGGGAGGGACCGTTGGCTCGTCGCGCGCGGGGAAGGGCCGGAACGCTTCAGCGTATTCGCGGCCGGCGTCTCGCGGGCGCAGATCGGCGAGGCGATGGAGAACCTCCGCGAACGGTTCGCGCACCGCTGCCGCGAGCGCGGCGAGGAGCTGTATCCGGCGATTCGCTGGGAGATCGCGTACAGCCGCGAGCCGGGCACGGCGATCGACCCTCCGGAGTGCCCCCTGTTCGAAGCGCTCGCCTAGGGCTATTTTCTCGGGTGAGTCGAAACGAATTCTCTGCGACCGGCGTCCCCCCCGGTCTCCGCGCAGCGTTCCTCATGGGGGTTCATCGAGAGAAGGAGCAGGCTCAGAGGATCCGTGATCGTGCGGCGTACGTTCGGAAGATGGTTGTGGAAGAAGAACCGGCCCGAACAGAGATCCATGAGCTTGTAAAACGCGGTTTTGCCGGTGAGACCGTCGCACCGCGCGTGTATGATCTCTCCCTGCTCGAAGTAGATTTCCCCCTTCGCGTCGGTGTTCACGATGATGAGCCTGCCCGTTCGCAGGTTGGCGTTGACGAGCGACACGATGTCGAGGATGGGGATGAGCGTTATCGTTCCCTCGAGCGGGTAGTTCCGCCGCATGGTCTTGCGGCGGATGTCGAGCGCGAGAGCGCAGAGAACGGCGACGAGGATAAGAACGGTGAGGTGCGCGAGCACGAAGCGACCCACCCCGGCAAGCGCCCCCTTCGACTCGTCGAGCGCCTTGCGCCCTTGGGCGACGACCGCCTCGGGGGCCTCTCGCGCGCGCGTTTCCTGTCGCGCGGTTTCTTCGGCGGCGCTGCGGCTCAGCTCGGTGAGCCGCTCCTTGGCCCACGTGTTGGCGGGATCTTCATTGAGCACCGCCCGGAGGGCCGAGCGCGCCTTTTCATTCCCGGGCTCCGTCACATCCATGAGCGCGATCTGGGCGTCGCTCAAGAGTCTTTCAAGCCGCGCCTTCCGGTCGATCTTGTCGATCCCGGCGGCGACCGATGCGATCTCGACATTGTCGGGGTCATTCGCGCGCGCCTTGGCGAGGTAGTCCCGCGCCGGCTTCAATTTTCCCTTCGCGAGCTGACATTTTGCCATCGCGATGAGCGCCGCCGGGTCGTCGGGCTTGAGACCAAGGTACGTGGAGAGCTTCGGAATCGCGAGGTCGTATTCCCCCGAGTTCAGATAGGTGCGCGCTTCGATGAGGAGCGTGCGCGCGATCGTGCCCTCGAGCTGTGCGAGCCTCTCCCGCGCCCATGAGGCCCCGGGATCCTGAGCGAGTCCGCGGACGAGGAGCTCCCGCGCATAGTCGAGCCTTCCCCTCGATTCATAGATCTGCGCGAGCTGCCATATCGCCGACGTGAACGCGGGGTCCTTCGTGAGTGCGTCCTTGAGAAGCGCCTCCGCCCCTTCCGAGTCGCCGCGGGAAAGCGCTTTCTGCGCTTCGACGAAAAGCCCCTCCGCTTGCACGCGCGGCGTCGTCTGCGGCTGCGCGTTGAGGGCGACACACACGGCGAGCGAGAGGGTGAGCGCGAATATGAAGACACGAAGGTTCATGTTCAATCCTCCGCATTCGCTTTTCGCAAATACCGTTCCAGATACTTCGGAAACGGCCGTGAATTAAGCTTTGCGGCTGTTTTTCGGCTTTCTCCGGGGAGGCGGCGCCGGAATTCCCGCGGCGTGCGACGGCTAACTGAACGCCTGGCAAGTATATGATTGATTTTCGCTCTTCGTTTTTGATAGAATGCCCCACATTCACCCGATCAGGGGGTATCGATGCAGCCCTTCCGTGAAGTATTTTGGAATATTGGCCATCACTATATTTTCTATTCGCTTGCGGCTCTCGCGACGGCGGTTTTCCTGTTCGGCCTGTCCCGCCGGTGGAAGCTCTGGCGTTCGGGCTGGCTCGACAAACGGGACGGAGGATTCGACTGGCGGCTCGTTCTCGAGCGCGTATTCCTCAACGGATCGATTGTCAAGGGGGATCCCCTCGGCGGCATCACCCACCTGTGCATCATGTGGGGCTTCATTCTTCTTTTTCTCGGAACGGTCCTCTCGACGATCGATCACTGGATAATCTCTTACCTTCGGGGCGACCTCTATTGTGTCTATGCATTCGTGCTGGAGGCGGCAGGCGCAGCGCTCATCGTGGGGCTTGTGCTCGCGTATCTTCGGAGGTACGTGTTCAAGCGCGAGAAGATGGTGACGGTCATTCGCGATCACGTCGTACTGATCCTCCTCTTCTTCATCGCCGTGACCGGTTTCATGGTCGAGGGGTTCAGGCTCCGCGCGCAGACGCTTGCGTGGCGCGAGCCGTCCCCGGTCGGGCAGTGGATCGCGGGGGTCTCCGGACTGAGCGTACCCGGGGCGCATCTCGCGCACCGGATCTGGTGGTGGATTCACGCGATCTCGAGTCTCTCTTTCATCGGCTATTTCCCGTTTTCGAAGTTTATCCACGTCGTCGCGGCGCCTATCAACGTGACGCTCGAGGGCATGCATCTCAACTCGTTTCTCACGCTCGAGGAGCGCGAGGCCTTGAAGAGCGACTTCAGCTTCCGCGAGCTCCTCATGCTCGATGCGTGCACGCAGTGCAACCGGTGCACCGTCGTCTGTCCGAGCAGCATCGCCAACGAACCGCTCTCCCCGCGGAAGGTCATCGACGAGACGGGACGTTTCGTGCGCCGCAAGTGGGGGTTCGGCCTCGTGCCGCGCCGCGGGGAAGCGGCGCTCGCGAAGGCCGATGCCGTCGAGGGGGATCCGGTCTGGTTCTGCACGACGTGCAGTCACTGCCAACGCGAATGCCCGAACGCGATAAGCCCGATGGACGTCATCCGGGAGATCCGCACCGCGCGCATCGAGGGGGGGGAAGGCGTTCCGGCCAACATCCAGGAGATGCTCGAGTCCGTTTATAAGTTCAAGAATCCGTGGCAGGGCTCTAAGGGAAAGCGAATGGACTGGGCGGCGGGGCTCGACGTGCCCGTGCTTTCGGAAGGCGCGAGCGGAACGCGCTGCTTCTATGTCGGCTGCACCTTCGCATACGACTCGAGGCTTCAGGAAGTGCCGCGCTCGGCCGTCGCGATCTTCAAGGCCGCGCGCCACGGCTTCGCGGTTCTCGGCAAGGACGAGGTATGTTGCAGCGAGTTTATCCGGGGCGTCGGAGAGGACGGGCTTTTCACGGAGCTCGCCGGGCAGAACGCCGACGCCTTCGACAGGTACGGGATCACGGAGATCGTGACACCGTGTCCGCACGGCTTCCATACCTTCACGAACGAATACCGGCGGATGGCGCCCGCGATGGGCGCTCGCACGGTGCGGCACGTTTCGCAGGCGATCGAGGGGCTCCTCGCTTCGGGCGCGCTCACCCTCGAGAACCGCGGAGAGCGGACGGTAACCTACCACGACCCGTGTTTCCTCGGGAGACGCAACGGCGTCTACGACGCCCCGCGGAACGTGCTGAAATCAATCCCCGGCGTACGCGTCGTCGAGATGAAGCGCTCGCGGGAGCGGAGCCTCTGCTGCGGCGGGGGCGGCGGGAGGATGTGGGTCGAGGCGGGGGAGGGGGAGAAGATCGCCGAGGTGCGCGTGCGCGAAGCGGCCGGCACCGGCGCGGAGACGATCGTCACCGCGTGCCCCTTCTGTTTCACCAACCTGGATGATGCGGTCAAGACGGCGGGCTTCGAGGGAAAGATCGTGGTGAAGGATCTCACGGAGCTCGTGGCCGAATATCTGCCCGGAAAAAGGGCCGATTGAGAAAGGAGTCTCCGGATGGAGATTCTCGTGTGTGTGAAGAAGGTTCCCGACACGTCCGACGCGGAGGTGATCCTGCGGTCCGACGGAAAGGGCATCAAGGAGGATGACCTCGCCTTCGGCATCAACGAATGGGACAACTATGCCGTCGAGGAGGCGATCCGGATAAAGGAGGCGCACGGCGGCAGGGTGACCGTCGCGACGATCGGCGCCTCCGACAGCGAGGACGTTCTCAGGCGCTGCCTCGCCATGGGGGCGGACGAGGCGGTCATGATCGACGGCGCGCCGTTCAAGGGCTCCGACCCGTACGGAATCGCGCGGGGGCTTCGGGGCGCCGTCACGAAGGGCTCCTACGATCTCGTGCTTGCCGGCGCGCTGGCGGGGGACGACGGCTTTGCGATGGTCGGTCCGGTGCTCGCCGGGTATCTCGGCTGGCCTCATGCGACGCTCGTCACCTCGGTCGCCGTCGAGGGTGCGAAGGTCGCGGTGACGAGGGAGCTCGAGGGCGGGCTCGAGGAGATGCTGAGGCTCGAGCTGCCCGCGGTCCTCACGATCCAGACCGGCATCAACGAGCCTCGCTACGTTTCGATCATGGGAATACGGAAGGTGCGCTCGAAGGAGATACCGGTTCTCGATCTCACCGCCGTGGGGCTCTCCGCCGGCGAGGTCGGCGGGAACGCGAATCTCCTGAGAGAGCTTGCTCTCGCCGTGCCTCCCGCGGGGAAAGAAGCCGAGATCATCGAGGGCACTCCCGCGGAGATCGCCCGGAAGATCCTCGACATCGTGAGGGAGCGGGGGGGGGTGGCGTAGATGGCGAAGGTAATGATCGTCGTCGAGCACCGGCAGGGCGCGATTCGGGACGCGACGTTCGAGCTCGTGACCCTCGCGCGGGAGCTCGAGCGGGGATTCGGCCTCGAACCGGTCGCCGTCGTCATCGGTAACCGCGTGCGGCCGTTCGCCGCGACGCTGGCGAAGTACATCCCCGAGACGATCGTCGTGGAAAACGAGGCGCTCGAGAACTTCCGCTACGAGACGTACGCGGCGGTGCTCAAGGACATTCTGGAAAAGGAGACTCCGCTCGTGACCGTCTGTCCTCAGTCGGCGTTCGGCATGGAGCTTATCCCAAGGCTCTCCGTGGAGACGCTCCGCCCGTGCGCGACCGACTGCGTCAAGGTCGAGATGGACTGCGGGAACCTCGTCGTCGTGCGGAGCATATATAATGGAAAGATCAATTCGAGGCTTGCCTTCGGCTCGTCCGGCGGATATCTCATCACGGTGAGATCGGGGAGCTACGCTCCCGCCGCGGAGGGGGGGGGTGCGGGAACGATCCGCGACTACCCGTGTCCCGCGTTCGGATCCCCGATCAGGACGGAATTCATCGGTTACCGTGAGGCCGCGGCCGGGGCGGTCGACATCTCCCAGGCGTCGTTCCTCCTCTCGATCGGACGCGGGATCAAGGATGCCGAAAACATACCGAAGGTCCAGGATCTCGCCGACAAAATGGGCGCCGTGCTCTCGTGCTCGCGCCCGGTCGTCGACAAGAAATGGCTCGGGAAGGAGCGGCAGGTCGGGACCTCGGGACGAACGGTGAAGCCGAAGGTGTACCTCGCGATGGGAATCAGCGGCGCGTTTCAGCACCTGGCGGGTATAAAGGGATCGGGGGTCTTCATCGCGGTCAACCGGGACCCGAGGGCGCCGATCTTCCGCGCCGCCGATTATGGCGTCGTCGAGGACCTGTTCAAGATCATCGATGCCCTCAAGCAGAGGCTCGGCTCGTAGCGACGTGGAGGAGACCATGGATTTCGAATTGACCAAGGAACAGAAGGACATCAGGCAGGCGGCACAGGAGTTCGCCGAAGGGGAGTTCGACAAGGATCTCGCGATCAAGCACGAGCGGGAGCACTCCTTCCCGCGCTCGATCTGGAAGAAGGCCTGCGAGCTCGGCTTCGTCGGGATCCATTTTCCCGAGGAATACGGCGGCCAGGGACTCGGCATCTTCGAGAACGCGCTCGTGGTCGAGGAGTTTTGCCGGAGAGATTCGGGCATCGGGACCGCGCTCGCACTGAGCGATTTTGCCGCAGAGATCGTCATGCGGCACGGATCTGCGAAGCAGAAGGCGGCGTATCTCCCGGCCGTCGCGTCGGGCGCAATGATCTCGGCGGGCTGCTTCACCGAGCCCAACCACGGAAGCGACATTACCGCGATGGATACGGGCGCCGTGAAGGACAAGGACGGCTGGACGATCAACGGGACGAAGACGTTTATCACGAACGGCACGATCGCCGATTTCTACATCGTGCTCTGCCAGACCGATCCCGCGGCGCAGCCGACGTACCGCGGGCAATCGCTCATCCTCGTCCCGAAAGGGACGCCGGGGCTGGAGGCCACCGAGGTCGGGGACAAGATGGGGATTCGAATGACCTCGACCGCCGAGGTGTCGTTCAGCGGCGTGAGGGTCCCGCTCGAGAATCTCATCGGCCGGGAGGGGAAGGGTTTCTACCAGGTCCTCGAGTTCTTCGACGAAAGCCGCGCCGAGATCGCCTCGACCGCCGTCGGCATCGCGCAGGGGGCGTTCGATCGGGCGCTCGAATATTCGATGCAGCGTCAGCAGTTCGGCCAGCGCCTCGCCGATTTCCAGGCGACTCAGCACAAGCTCGCCGACATGGCGACCTGGATCGAGGCCGCACGCCTCCTCACGTACAAGGCGGCGTGGAACTTCGATCAGGGGAGAATCGATCCGAAGCTCACCTCGATGGCGAAGCTGTATGCGGGGCGCACCGCCGTCCTCGTCACCGACGAGGCGGTGCAGATCCTCGGCGGATACGGCTATATCCTCGAGAACGAGGTCGAGCGGTACTACCGCGACGCCAAGATCACCGAGATCTACGAAGGGACGAAAGAGATTCAGAAGAACACGATCGCAGGAACGCTCATCAGGAAGAAATAAGGAGGGCACGCAATGCAGGGATATCCCGTCCGGACGGCTCGCGCGGCGCTCGCATTCGCCGCCGTGCTTGCGCTCGTGTTCGCCTGTTGCGCGAACAAGAAGGAAGAAGCGAGTGAGACATCGGGGCGGAACGTCGAGACCACGCCGAACGTCTCCATCACGAACTATTCCTCGGCGCCCGACGTCGAGCTCAGGGCGCTCAATGGGAGCACGGTGCGTCTCTCGAGCTTCCAGGGGAAGATCGTCATTCTCAGCATCCTGGCGACTTGGAACACCGATTGCCAGGCGCAGATCACCGAGCTCAACGAGCTGGCCGATCTCGAGCGCTTCGGATTTCCTGTTCTCGGCGTTTTTATGGACAAGGGGGGGAAGGCGGCGGTCCAGACCTTCGTGCAGAGGAACCTGGTCCGTTTTCCCGTGTACTACAACGGCGAGGAAGTCGCCGCGGGGTTCCACGGCGTGCGCCAGCTCCCGACGACCTACTTCATTCTGAGGGACGGGAGCATTTACAGGAAAGAGCTCGGTCTCTGTTCTCGGCAGAGGCTCAAGGCGACAATCTCGGAGATTAAGGGCCAGCGGCTCTAGGGGAGCGACATGCCCGTTAAACTAACGCAGGAACAGCTTCTCCTGATCAACCTTCTCCTGCGCGTTATCGTCATGGCCGGGATCGCGAGCCTCGTGCTCGGGTTCCGGTTCGTATCGAATTTCATCCTGCGGCGCTCCGTGTCGGTGGTTGATAGGCTGCGCATGGTGGTGCTCCTCTCGGCGATCTTCATCGCCTGCATCGTCGTGCGGAAATTCACGTACCAGGGAGCAATGGATGTATCCCTCGAGGGGGCGCTTCTGGCGGGCTTTCTCGGGGGAGTTTGGGTGGGATCGGGTGTCGGCGCCGCGATCGGCGCGGTCTGCTATCTCTTCGGCGAGAAGGTAGCGCTTCCCTACTACGCCGCGGCGGGGTTCGTGAGCGGCGCTCTCGTTACGGTTCTGCGCGCCCGCGGCGAGATATGGAACTTCTCGCTCAACCCGTTGTACCTCGTTTACAATTTCCTGGAACGGCTCCTCCGCCGGCGCCTCGACCGGAATTTCATCCCCTTCGCCGTCTGTCTCGTATTTGCGCTCGCCCGGTACGGGCTCCTGCGCCGCTTCCTGAGCCGGCGCCTCCTCTACGG
>Ga0315289_10012282_pt1 | contig 12079 bp, 13 predicted proteins | sample YL17G11_40_MG_FD_203452 | JGI IMG/M metagenome (GOLD analysis project Ga0315289, IMG submission 203452) | Sediment microbial communities from Yellowstone Lake, YNP, Wyoming, USA - YL17G11_40 | ecosystem: Environmental > Aquatic > Freshwater > Lake > Sediment | place: USA: Wyoming | collected...
ACTTCGTAGCCGCCGACGTAAGGAGGCGGAGGCGCAATTGACCCGCAACGGTACGCCTCCTGACGTCGGCGCCTACAGTCTGTCAGCGATCCAATCGGCGTGTGAAGTATTCGGGTTAACGGTCCGCGCCGCCACTTCACTTTCCCTGCCTACGTGTTCAACACCTTGAGCGCCTTCTTGGGATTGGCAACGCGTAGGATCAGCATTCCCCGTCTCTCCCCGGGGCTGGTGGCGCAGTAGCAATACTCGATGTTGATCTTGGCGGCCGCCAGCTTGCGCGCAATCTTCGCCAGCGAGCCGGGCTTGTTGCTACCCTCCACCATCAGCACGTCGTCCTCCACCACCAGCGTGTCATGGTCTTCGAAGACGTCCAGTGCCTTCCGATAATCGCTGACCACCAGGCGGACGACGCTGTGGTCAGTCGTGTCGCTGGTGCAAATGGCGTGGATGTTGATGCCGGATTGGGCGAGGACGTCGCACACGCGCGCCAGAGTCCCGGGCCGGTTGTCGAGGAAGATCGCGATTTGTTTGGTGATTTGCATAAGCCAATTTGAGTTTGCGGTTTTATTGCGCCTCAGTTACGGACGACGGCAAAGCATATCATGTGAAATCACCGCTGCAAATGGCAAACTCGCTTCAACGGGACAGCGTTTGGTGTCCACGCTTTAGCGTGTTTGGCAGCGCCGTGGCTTAACCGCAAACCGGCTAAAGCCGGGACACCAAACGCTGGCGAAAAATCCGCGCGGCCTGCGCAAACTTTGCCAGATAGGTAACACAAACTTCGTAGCTGCCGACGCGAGGAGGTGGATTGGCGGGGGACAAATCCCTGTCCGCCTCCTCACGTCCGCGGCTACACCCTGCCGGCTGCACCGTCGCAAATCAAGCCGGTTATCGTTCCCGGGACGGGCCTCTCGGTCTGGAAGCGTTCCCCCCGCCGCGCGCCCGTGCGGCAGGCCGCGAGGCCAGCTCCCTCGGTGAATTCAGCGCGTTGGGCGGGATTGGCGGGCCGCGCTGCCAGTAACCGAAAGTAGCGCGTGCGCTCCAAGCGCGCCGTAAAGCAATGGGGCAGCTTCAAGTTTGGCTCGTTTTGCAATTGGTGCGTGGCCGACTCAGTGCTAACGTGAGCCATGCCCGATTCAGCCCACATCCGCGTGCGGCGGCTGAGCATTATTTTCCTTGCCTTGGCTTTCGCGATGCTGGTCGGCGGTTTCACGTTCCTTGAACCGCGGCTGCGCGGTCTGGCCTTCATCATTTACTGGTTGGGATGCTTTGCGGTGGCCGGCGCGGCGATCATCGTAGCAATGCTCGATCTGCTCGTCATTCGCCGGGACGCCCGCAAAGCGCAGCGCGATTTGATCGAAGACTCTTTCCAAGGCACGAGCGTGAAACCGCCTCTCCCATCCGCCAAAACCGACAAATCTCCAAGGTAAAATTCTGCCGAAAATCCTCAACTTCGGGATTGAATTTTTTGCCGGTCTTGTGCATCATAGGTTACACCGGGTTAAGCTATGAATTCATCGGTCGCCGTAACGTCACCCGAATGGCTATCGGACAGCCAAAGGACGGCCTTAGTCAGTCTGCTCGCTGACGACGACCCGGCCATTTACAATTCGGTGCGCCAGAAGCTCCTGGCCTGTGGCCCGGCGGCGCGCGAATGGCTGCGTCCTTACTTGTTGAGCAACGATCCGGTCTTGCGCCGGCGCGTCACCCAAATCACCCGGCACTTCGGTCGCCAAGTCGCCGACAACCGCTTCCTGGCGTTTTGCCTCAAGCAGGGCGAGGAGTTGGATTTGGAGCAGAGCGCCTGGCTGCTGGCCCAAACGCAATACCCCGACGCCAACGTCGAGGCCTACCAGGCGTTGCTGGACGATTTCGCTGGTGAGCTGCGCGAGCGCGTCGTTTTTGCCCCCGGGGCCAGAGGCATTCTGGCCGCGGCCAACGAATTCATTTTCGCAAAGCTGGGCTTCGCCGGAAACGAAGAGAAGTTTTACGAGCCGGAGAACAGTTACTTGAACATGGTCATAGACCGGCGCAAAGGCAACCCCATCAGCCTTTGCCTGGTTTACATGCTCATCGCGCGGCGCTTGCACCTGCCGGTGACCGGCATCGGGTTGCCGGGCCACTTCATCTGCCGCTTCCAGACCAGTTGCGAAGAGATCTACATTGATTGCTTCAACCAAGGCAAACTGATGACCAAGGCCGACTGCATCCACTACCTGGTGCGCGGCAATTACGACGTGCAGGACGAATACCTCTCGCCCCTCACCCCGCGCCGGATGTTGATGCGCATGTGCGGCAACCTGCATCGGATTTACTTCCACCTCCAACGCCGCGACGAAACCACGCGCCTGCAGCGTTACCTCGTCGCCCTGGCGAGGTAGGCGGGTTAGGTCCCACGGCCGCTGGCGGCACACAAAGCAGCTCGCGGAATTGTTCCGGGGCACCGGCACCGCGCCGCGCACAATGCCTCCCGTCGGGGAATTGCCGCGTCATTCGTTTAGTTCCGGCTCTCCGCGCGCCGCGTGCCAATAGCGCAAGATGTCCACGCGGCCTGCCTCCGGCCCGGCGCGATAGAAAATGATGTAGGGCCGGGAAACGAGTTTGCGCACGCCCGGACGCTTGGGATACGGCGAGCCAAGGAGCGGGAAGTTCTCCAGAATGGCCACGCGGTCAATCAGCGCGTTGCCGATGCGCTCGGCGGTCGCGGGATCATCCCTGGCAATGTAGCGAACGACTTCCTCCAAATCCGCGATGGCCTGGGGTGCAAAGATTATCTTGCCGCCCATGAGGCCACCCGCTTGCGCACGTCCTCCATCGGCACGCCTTTGCCGGCATCCACGTCGCGCATGGCTTCATCCAGCGAATGAAGGAGCCGTTGCTCTTCCCGCGCGCTCATTTCAGGCTCGGTCTGGGAATTGAGCCACAGCGAGAGGGCTTTCTTCTCGTCGTCGGGTAGGTTGCCGACGGCGTCCTGAATTTCGGCCAGCGTGCTCATGGCCGAAAGTTAACTGGGCGAATGGGGTTCTGCAAACAGCAATTCAGGGCGTTTCGGAAACTCGCAGAACCGCCCCGGCGTCAGCCTCGCGTCGCGCAATGGCTGCTTTTGATTCTGGGCGGTTCAATGCCTTCGGCCTTGAACCTCCAACGGAAATCTAATTCCTCAACTTCCGGTACTGCCAGCTCGCAACGTACGGGTCCACTCTGGCCAAAACGAAATAGGCCCAGCGCTGCTTTAACTTCTCCCACCAGGTTCGCGAAGCACGCCACTCGTCCAGGTCAACTCGCCGCGAAAGCGCGAGCATTTTCGTGAACACCTCACGCGCCTGACTCGCCAGTTCCGCATTCTCAAAGCGCACCATCAGTTCATAATTGATGCGCAGGCTGCGCGGGTCGAGATTGGCCGAGCCGACGTAAACCGCGCCGCCGATGATGAACAGCTTGGCATGCAGAATCTGCGGCTGGTATTCGTAAATCTCCACGCCGCTCTTCAACAGGCGGCGATAGAGGCTTTGCCCCGCCAGCAGTGAAAGCTGAATGTCCGTTTTGGCGGGGAGGATCAATTGGACCCGCCCGCCACGCCGCGCCGCCCGCGCCAGTTTGCGCCGCAACCGCTGCGTGGGCAGGAAGTACGGCGTGATGATTTGAACGCTCCGGGCTTCAGCCAGATCACGATGCAGCGCGCGCAGGAGCGGGTTGCGTCCGCGCCCCGGCCCGCTCAGCAGCAATTGCCAGTCGTGGGCCGGGACAAGCCTTTTGGCGGCGAACTTGCGGAGGCGGAAGATGCGTTTGTGCCGAAAGTCGGCGCGCGCGAAGATGGTGTCAAACGACGACGCCAGTTCCACCGCCAATGTCCCTTCGACGCGCAAGGCCACATCGCGCCAGCCGCGCGTCACGCCGTCGCCCTCGTATTCCGGCGCGATGTTGAATCCGCCGATGAAGGCCACCTGCTCGTCGCAAACCAGCACCTTGCGGTGATCGCGCACGGCAAATCGTTCCAGGCTCAGCGGATTAAACCAGCGGACCTGTCCGCCCGCAGCGGTAAGCGGCGCCCAAAAACTATGCGGCAGATTGAACGAACCGACGCTGTCAATCAGTACCCTCACCTGCGCGCCCCGCGTTGCCGCCGCCACGAGTTCGTCGCGCACCCGCTGGCCCAGCGCCGAGTCAGCATAGGTGTAAACCTCCAACCGAACTGTCTGCCGCGCCGCCCGAATGGCCTCGCCCGCCGCAGGGAATGCTTCGTCCCCAGTGGTAAACCATTTGAACGCCATGGCCTCAGACTCTGGCATCGCTTCAAATGTACGCGCCGCGAATCGCCTTTTCAACAAACTAGAAAAGGCGGGCATTGCCGCCGCCGTAAAACGTTCAGGGGCGTCCACGTCTGATCGGGTGCGGAAAACCTTGCTTTCAACAGCACAGAGCGATAAACCCGTTGCATAGTTCGGTAGCTGGATGCGGCGAGCGTCGGACTCGCAATCCGCGATTGTAAGGGCCACGGGTTTGCCAGTTAACTTACGCACCCAAAGCGATTGGAAAATTGCACGCATTTTAAGAATGTCAAATGGCTGATGACCTAATTCCCGGTATGAAGCCGAAAGAAGGCGGCGACAAGGCAAGCCCCGATGAAAAGGCCAGCAATGAACGCCCCCAAGATTCCCAAAAGAATCTCGGCTCTGAGCATAGAGACACGCTCGCTGAATCCAAAACCCGGCTCATTGTTAGTGGCATTCTGTTCCTTATTATAGAAGCCGCTGCCTTTGTTCTGTGGCAGATTGCCGACGGTCTTACTGGTTATATTTGCGTTTTCGTTCATTGGATTTCACTCATTTGTATAAGCACCGGCCCCCTACCTGCGGCGCGAGACGCGATAAAACGCGAAAAGCGTTGGTGGCTTTGGTTTGCATTTGTAATTGTCTGGCTGCTGCTTGCGGGCGTGGCATACAAAATCTGGCGGCCACTTCCACCAGAACCAAAGCCGCACCTTGTGTTGTCTTTGCAAATAGGAGATTCACCTGATTCTAAGGTATTTTTGACAAATGACTTTTTGTTCGCTAGACGTATTGTAAAAGTTGGCGACCTTCCTGATGGCGCGGCCATGTTGAATAGCTTTGTAAGGGGGTGTCTCGTGATTCCCGTGCAAGAGGGGCAATCAAACGAAATCTTCAGTTTCTCTGCCGAAAACCGTTCTGCTGTCAAAATAACTGACCTTGAAGCCGCCGTCGGCTTTCCAAAAGAATGGAAGTGCGGCCTTGACTCTGCTAAATGGCATGAAGTTGGTGGGTATTTGATAATTTCTGAGGCATGGAAATTTGCACCTACAAACATGCAATATTTCGTAGCACAGAGTCCTTGGGTTTTGTTTCCATTTGACACATTGGAGTTCCCACCCATCACGAATCGTTGCATACCTGAATACATCGGGGACACATTCAAGGGAGGGCTGGTTGAATTATACATTCGCTCGACAGGATTTGAAAATGTGCTCGCGGCAAACATTGTTTTTATTCCGGCTTCACCCATTTTTTCCAAACCGTTTTTGATACAGGGGAGTTTTAATGCTGAGGGACATCTCGATATTCCTTTCCCGTTCTCCAACTGATTATCACGTCGGCGAACATCGCGGAAAAATGTGCCTTGTAAAGTGGTGTTCATTTTCAAATTAAGGCACTACCCCAATTCAATATTCATCAAAAGCAAACAGAGCGTTTCCGTCATCGTTCTGCGTTCGGTGGTGCGCGTTCTCGACATGACACCTGCTCTGCCCCGTCAGAAATGATTTCAAACTTTTCCTGATTTAAGGCATCTAAAGAGTGTGCAACGCGTATTTGCCATTCTCGGCGCGCTTTTCGTGAGCCTGTCCGGTTTCGCGGCAACGGGGGCCAAGACCCAAGCCCGCCTCCTGATTTCTCACACGCAGGCGTGCCCCAGCGAAACGGTCATGGCGGCGGTCGAACTGCGCATGCCGCCCCGCACCCACACGTATTGGCGCAATCCCGGCGAGTCGGGCATGCCGACGGAGATCGCCTGGACGCTGCCCGAAGGCGTCACTGCCGGCCAGATTCAGTGGCCGGTGCCGGAAAAATTCGCTGTCGGCGGCATCACGACTTACGGCTATCACGGTGAAATCCTGCTTCTTGTGCCGCTGAGGCTCGCGCCCGATTTACAGGCCGGCACGCTTGCTCTGACCGCCAAAGTCTCGTGGCTGGAATGTAAAGAACTGTGCATCCCCGGCAATGCTGTTGTGAAAGCCACGCTCGCCGTCGGCGACGAATCGAAACCCTCGCCGGACGCCGAGTTGATCGAGGTGGCCAAGACCAAACTTCCCAAAGACGGTTCGGCCCTGAGCGCGACTGCTTCTTGGGAAAAAGCCAGCACGGACAACGTGCGTCCGCTGGTTATCACCTGGAACTCGGCGGCAATGCCTGAATCAGCCGATTTCCTCCCTTACGCTTCAACAGACTTCGATGTCGGCCCAGCCACGGCGATATTGCCCACAGAATCGGGAAAAGCCCGGCTTCGGAAAAGCGTCACGAAAGTCGGTGCGGATTGGCCGACGGGCATTTCGGGCGTTCTCACATGGAAAGTTCCATCCGAGAACGAACGACAGGCATACGAAGTCAATTTGAAAGTCGTGTCGCCTGAACCCAGGCCGCGAGTTGTGTTCCGCCTGCCCAACGTCGGCTTGCTTTCGAAGATGCTGTTTCTGGCGTTTCTTGGCGGTTTGATTCTCAACGTAATGCCCTGCGTGTTTCCGGTGATCGCGCTGAAAATACTAGGCTTCGTGCAGCAGAGCAAGGAAGCACCGCGACAAGTTTTCCACCTCGGTTTGATTTACGCGCTGGGCGTCGTGGCCTCCTTCCTCGTGATGGCCGGAATGGTCACCGCTGTGCAGCAGACAGGCGGCGCGGCGAGTTGGGGCATGCAGATGCAAAACCCGCAGTTCACGCTGCTGCTCACAGTGCTGGTGACGCTCGTGGCGCTGAACCTTTTCGGCGTGTTTGAAGTCAACCTCGGCGGGCGCGCGATGGGCGTCGCCGGCCAGCTCGCCTTGCGAAAGGGCGCCGCCGGCGCATTTCTTAACGGCGTGCTGGCTACTATGCTGGCCACGCCTTGCACAGCGCCATTCCTGGCGCCGGCGCTCGGGTTCGCGTTCGCGCAACCGCCAGCCGTCATCGTCGCCATGTTCGTGGCGGTCGCGCTCGGATTGGCTCTTCCCTACGTCGTGCTCAGTTGGCGACCGCAATGGCTGAGATTTTTGCCCAAGCCCGGCGCGTGGATGGAGAAATTCAAAGTCGTCATGGGCTTCCCGATGCTCGCCACGGCGGTGTGGCTTTTCTCGTTCACCGCGAAACGATTTGGCGCGGCGGGGCCGTTGCGAATCGGTTTGTTTTTGGTCGCCGTTGCGCTGGCCGCATGGATTTGGGGACAATTCGTCCAACGTGGCACCCGAGGCCGAGGTGTCGCCGTGCTTTTGAGTTTGTCTCTCGTCGCGGCGGGTTACGGCTACGCGCTAATGCCAGAGAGTTCCGGCTGGCAAAAGTGGAGTCCTGAAGCAGTCGAACGGGCGCGGGCCGAGGGACGGCCCGTGCTCGTAGATTTCACTGCCGACTGGTGCCTGACCTGCAAATATAACAAGCTCTTCGCCCTGGACACGGCGGAGGTCCGCGCCAAGCTCCGAGAGATCAACGCCGTGACTCTGGTCGGCGATGACACGGACGAAGACCCCGCGGTTGTGGCCGAGTTGAGAAAATTCGACCGCGCCGGCGTGCCGCTGGTGTTGGTCTATCCACGCGACCGCCAGTCGCGGCCCATTGTTCTGCCGCCGTTGCTGACCAGAAGCATTGTGCTGGACGCGCTGAACAGAGCGGCCAAGTAGAACGGCTGTCCATCCGGCTTGGACAGCATGACCAGGGGAGATCTTGTCCACCCTTCGTTCGTAAGCAGGTCTGGCGAGTCTGTGTTTACCGAATCCACGCATTCCAGGCTTGTGTGTCTAGGCTTGTGTTGACGTTGGCGTCAGCAACAGCCACACTTTGCAAAAGTTTTTGGTCAACCGGTGAAGTTTCCAATGGCAACTTCCAATCTCGAAAGGACAGCCCGTCGGAAGGCAGGGAAATCTCGGGGGTGTGCTGCGGAGGGGAATTGTTGCGCGCGTTTATTCGACGGGTCCAACAAGACCGGCGTCGGAGTGCATGATGGATTGTCCGCCTTGTTGGCCGCCAAGTGGGGTTTTGATTTCATCTGGGTGAGCGGTTTCGCTTGCTCGGCCGCCGCCGGTTTGCCCGATGCCGGCATCTTTGGCGCAGAGGAGATGCTCGCGGCAGTCCGCTGCGTGCGGCGGGCGGTGGCGCTGCCGTATTGGGCGCTGGTCGGCGCACCGCTTCGACAGTAGTGAGACCCCTCGGCGGTTTGGGGTTGTTTTTGCCCTTCTTACCGCGTAAATGCGGAACGCCGAACAAGTCCGCTCGACGGCGGAACGTGGAAGCAGCGCGGCGGGATCTGAAGAGCTGGCTGGAGAAGTGGGGCGGGAAATATCCGAAGCTCTGCGCGTGGGGGGAGACGAACATCGAAGAGACGCGGACGTTTTACCGGCTGCCCTTGGCGCACCACAAACAGCTCCAGAGCACGAACCCGCTGGAACGGTTCAACCAGGAGATCAAACGGCGGACGCTGGTGGTGCGGATCTTCCCGGACGCAGGAAGTTGTCTGCGGCTGGTGCGCGCGGTGGCGGCCGAGCGGCACGAAGCCTGGATGGAAGGCAGCCGCTATTTGAATGCGGACCCGTTGCGGGAACAGAGCAAACCAACAAAACCCAGGATGTCGATTGCCGCCGGACATTCGACCGGCGGCGCAGCGAGCTAGAGGCTCGCCGCACTGCGCCGCCTCGATTTACCCAGCAAGCTACCATGATCAATTTGCTGAACCTGACGCACAGAACCTATTTCCGGCGGGGTCATCGAGGGCCTGAACAACAAGGTCAAAGTGACATTCGGAAAATCGTACGGATTTCGCGCGGACAAGGCCCGAGAAATCGCGCTTTTTCATGTGCTTGGCAAGCTACCTGAGCCTCAAATTACCCACAGATTCTTTGCCGGAGGGTGAATTCAGACGGACCGCAAAACCCTTCACGCCGCAGCGAAACGCTTGCGGGACGGCAAAGGCCATCTATACTTCGGCCGGACGTGAATTCGTCCAACAACAAACATGGACCAGCAATAAAAGAAGCAAAACAGACATGAAAAGACCGCTATTTCTCTTCCTTGCATTGTGCGCCGCGGGTGCGCTTTCGACCCAGGCTGCGGACGTCAAGGAAAACTGGGGCACGCATTGCGCCAAGTGCCACGGCACTGACGGGGCCGGCAAGACCAGGATGGGCGAGAAGCTCAAGGTCAAAGATTACACTGACGCCAAGGTGCAGGCCGAAATGAAGGACGAGGAAATGATCAAGGCGATCAAGGAAGGCGTCAAGCAAGGCGAAAGCACCAAGATGAAGGCGTTCGGTGATCTGCTGAGCGACGACGAGATCAAAGGCTTGGTCAAACTGATCCGCGGCTTTAAGAAGTAGAACTGGTTTCATAAGGTGGGGCGAGGCTACTGACGAGCCGCAGACCGCCCAGAATCCGGGCCTTTTTCGGCTCGCGAGTACGCTCGCCCCACCAACCTGAGACTTATGAAAAAACTCGATTGAAGCAAGGCTATTGTCGGAAGTCCGGTGGCCAGGGTGGGTTTTCCCGATCCCGCCTCGGCGGGCCAAGGGTTCGCGCCCAAGCTGGCCCCGTGAGATGGCAGCCTCTTGGATGTTCCGGGCCGGTGCGCTGAGTTATCTCACAGGGCTGGCCAAGGACGAGATTTACCACGTAAAATGTGGTCGCGTCGCTCTCCGGCGCGCAGGATGACCCGCGCTATTTCCAGATCAGCGTGCCGGTGCCGGGCAATGTTGGAGTTCAAGCTTTAGCTTGTCTGCGTGGTAGGCGGACACGCTGAAGCGTGAACTCCAACTCTGAGCGCGCGGACGGCGCTGGCCACGAGCGGGGCGTTGCCGGAGAACGTATCCGTGTTTTTGTAGCCGCGATCTTCAGATCGCGCGGGTGACGCAGCTTAAAAGCTGCGGCTACAGGAATCCGTGCCGGAAGTTTCCGCGAAGTTGAAAGAGCCGAAGTCTTTGCAGACGGCCACCCCGAAGTTTGAGGACGTGGTGAAAGAGACCGAGCAGGCCACGGTGCGGGTGTTGGTTTATTAAGATTTCAATTTGCGCCAGGGCCGCGCTGTGCGTAAGGGCAAGAAGAATTACGTCGCCGTGACGGCGCGGTAGCGGCGGTCGCGTTCGACGAAGATGGTTGCGTTGGCTGCGCTTCCGCTTTAAGGTTCGGGCGAGACGCATAATTCCTTGTTGAAGTCGGTTATTCAAACTGAGACAGGCTATGAAAATCAAATCTTGGTTGGTTCCTCTTGGGCTGGCGGCCGCGGTGGCGCTGACGGCGGGTTGCGTGGCGGTGGCCGTTGGCGCCGGGGCGGCCGCTGGCGTGGGCACCTATGCCTATGTGAGCGGCGAACTGAAATCCACTCAATCGGCTACGTTGGACCGCACTTGGGCGGCCACGCAAGCTGCGATGAAGGATTTGGAGTTTTCCGTCACGAGCCAGAGAAAGGACGCCCTGCAGGCGGAGTTGATCGCACGAACCGCCATTGACAAGAAGATCACCATCAAGTTGGCGAAGGTCTCGGAGACCGCGACGGAGGTCCGAATCCGCGTTGGCACATTTGGCGATAAATCGCTGTCGCTGGTGATCCTGGAAAAGATCAAGAAGAGGCTCTGACCGTTTGGCTGCCACCGGACCGCTGGCGAATTCTTGACACGCGGTGCAAACCCCGTCCGGTGTCCAGCCTTCAGGCTGTTGTGGGCACGCTGAAGCGTGGACACCAAACAGAAGGGGGCTTTAGCGCTTCGCTAAGCGTTCGGGAGCCAGCCGCCGATTCAGTTAAATCGCTTTCCCTGCCCTGCCTGCGGCCAGCGCCTTTTACCACTTGTCGAAGTGGACGTAGTCGCGGTTAAACCGGGTGCGCGGTTCCTTTTGCCCGCCGGGATGGCCCACCGCAACGCAAGCGACGGGAATCACCGAAGCCGGCAAGGCCAGAATTTCTTTGATTCGCCGCATTCGCTCTTCTCTGGGATGCACGCCCAGCCAGCAGGCGCCCAGACCCAGCGCGTGCGCCGCGAGCAACAGGTTTTCAATCGCCGCGGAGCAGTCTTGGAGCAGGTAGCTGAGCTGCCGGTCGTGCGCGACCTCGAGGTCGCCACACACGGCGATGCTCAGGGTCGCGCTGCGCAACATGTAGCCGTTGGACAGGACCTCCGCGAGTGCGTCGAGCGTCTGGCGATTCCGGACGACGACGAACCGCCACGGGTCCTTGGCGACCGCCGAAGGCGCCGCCATCGCTGCTTCGAGGAGTTTGGTAACCACCGCGTCGCTCACCTCGCCCGGCGTAAAGACGCGGATGCTTCGACGGCCAAGTATCAGATCCAGTTGGCTTTTCGCTTTCACATTCATGGTCGTTGGCTTTGAGCCGCAGCTTATTCTCAGCACGCCAAAAGTCCAAGCCTGCCTTGCGGCCACGGGATTGAACGGCGCGAGGAAGGGCGCATACTCATCGTCCGCGCCTGAGGCGCGCATCGTCATTCCGTGCCGCGCGCAGACCGCCGCCGCCTGAATCTGACATGGCTGCCGGGGCGAAAAAACCGAGCGCTCATTGTGGACGACGAGACTTACGGCCTCGACCGCGTCAAGGAAGTCCAGCCGCTGTTTTACGGCGACCACGTGGTCATTCTGCAAAACGGGGCGCGGCTGAACCTGAGCCGGAATTTCCGGAGCCGGTTGGCGGAACGGCTCAGGCGCGGCGCCGGGGGCTGACTTGGCCGGGTTCATTACGTCGGCGAGGGCCTCAAAAAAACTTGTTGCGCCGAAGGCGGTTTGCCCTTACTAGTAATGTTGTCGAAGGTTAAATAGCTGCGCTGGGATAATGGATTGGAAGCCATTCCGCGCGGCAACTTCCCAAGAGTTCAAATTCAATAGTGGTTTTT
>Ga0315289_10012283_pt1 | contig 12079 bp, 10 predicted proteins | sample YL17G11_40_MG_FD_203452 | JGI IMG/M metagenome (GOLD analysis project Ga0315289, IMG submission 203452) | Sediment microbial communities from Yellowstone Lake, YNP, Wyoming, USA - YL17G11_40 | ecosystem: Environmental > Aquatic > Freshwater > Lake > Sediment | place: USA: Wyoming | collected...
GATCAATTCGCGCTAGTCCAATAGGCCTCGAACCGCTCCGCGCTCTGACCAGTGTTGAGTCATCAGAGATTTCGAGGGAGCGTTCCATCTATGCAGGCTCAAGTTACAGTTCTAGAGACAGCGCGCGCTAGAACCGTCTATTGCAACACGTCCCCTGAAGAATTTGGTCGGTCATGCACTCCTGAAGTCTGACCGAGCTTCGGGCGTCATCAGCTCATAGATGCTCTTTCCTTCCCCGAAATAGGATTCATAGACGTGCTGATATGTGAGATCACATTTTGCTTCGTATAGTTTTGACGTATAGACGGTTGGAAGTTGATCAAACATCTGCTCGATGCAGAGACGTACCGCTGCTCGTCCCTGCTGCTTCTTCCGCCAATCGAGCACCAGCCTTTCATTCTTAAGTGTCTGCAGCAGATCCTTGGCGATTTTCTTCACCTGTTGTTCCTCTTTCTTGCTTAGCTTCATCTCGGGTTTGGTGAGTAGGTCAAAAACTGCTAACTCTTCCTCTGACAGGTTCTCCGATATGCTTCGTTTTTCCTCTTCCTGTAACTTCTCTGTGAATTCCAGCAGTTGCCTGAAGAACTCTTCGACATTCATGCTTCCGGCGTTATAGTCGTCGATCATTTTCTGGAATCTCTCTAAGAGATCCAGGCGGGAACGGTTCAGTTGTACCATATTTTGGAGTTTGTCACTGAGCAATGCCCGCAACTTCTCCACTTCTAGCCGTTTCCTTCTTTGTTCGAAGTCTTTCCTGAGGACTTCGAAATTGATTCTGCTCAGATCAAAAGGCTGGCTTGGCTTTTTCAGGTAATCTTTGGCGAAGACCGACCTATCTAGTAGTTCTTCAATGTCTGCCTTAACGTCAGATATGTCTGCTTGCGGGTCTAGAGAGCGGATTTTGGCCAAGATGATCGCGAGCGACACGCATATTGGCATGAAGTCTTTGACTGCCGGGTCTGGTTTTATTGCTCTGAACAGTCTCGTTACCACCTGCACATGAGTGGTATACCTGTTCTTGGTGTCGTCGTTGACCAGAATTGCCTCGACAGCATCGTCCAGAAGCCTGACTCGCTCGAAACCATCTGCCTTAGTCACCTTGTCAAGATTCATCCCCAGTTGTGTACAGAACGTCGTCGCCTCATTGACGGCCTTCTTGAGCAGTTCTACAAGCTCTGTCTTGTTCTTGACTGGAGTCTCGATTCCTCCCGTTGGAGGAGCATAGATTGCTAGAGCTTTTTGGAGGTCGCGAAACACACCGAGATAATCAACAATCAATCCGTTCGTTTTGTCCTTGAATACTCGGTTTGCCCTCGCAATGGTCTGCATCAAGGTGTGGTTTCGCATGGGCTTGTCGAGGTAGATCGTCGAGCAGCACGGTACATCGAATCCCGTCATCCACATTGCGCAGACAAATACGATTCTGAATGGATCTTTCGGATCCTTGAACTTGTCATCGAGATCTTCCTTAACCATTCTTCTACGGTGTGGTACAATGTCGACCCCTTTCTTCTTCATCTCTTCGACTTCGTTCTGTGATTGGGATACCACCACTGCCATGTCGGTTTTCTGCATGAGCTGGATGGTTGTTTTCAGTTCCGATCTCGTTTCGGGGTCTGCGGACTTCAGCTTGGAGTTGAGATCGCTCAGATGTGCCCTCCAATACTTCTGTACCTTGTCATAGATCTTGACTGCTGTTGCTTTGTCGATGGAGACCACCATGGCCTTCCCTTGGTAGCCTCGACTGACGAAGTGCAATACGATGTCTTCGGCTATCTTCTCCAGGCGGTGGTTTCTGGTGATCAGATGATATTCTCTGGCAAACTCCCGGGCCACCTTCGCTTCCTGCTTTTCATCTAGTTCAGCGTCTTCGAGGAGGCGAGTCATCTCTTCCTTGAAGTCCTTGTTGGTTAGCTGGAGTTCTGGAATACGATTCTCGTAGTACAGTGGAACAGTTGCCCTGTCTTCTACTGATTGCTGGAAGTTGTAGATGCTCACGTAGTCGCCGAAGACTTCGCGGGTCTTTTCTTCGCCAACCATAAGTGGTGTTCCAGTGAAAGCGATGAAGGCGGCGTTCGGTATGGCGCTTCGCATGTTCAAGGCGAAAGTGTCGTATTGAGTGCGGTGAGCCTCATCCACTATCACAATTATGTCTGATCGATCAGAAAGCTTGGCATATTCCCGTCCCTTTTCCGTCCTGAACTTCTGTATAAGCGTGAAAATGTATCGATGATCCTCTTGGAGCATACGCTTCAGGTCTTGACCGTCTTGAGCCTGGGCCTGCTCTTCGGTCACAACGCCGGTGTTGACGAAGTTTTTGTAGATCTGACCGTCAAGTTCCTGACGGTCTGTTACAATCACAAAGGTCCAGTGCCCCGGAATCTTCCTCAAGACTTTCTGAGCAAAGAATATCATCGAGACGCTCTTGCCGCTACCTTGAGTATGCCAGAAGACACCTAACCGGCCTTGTCTGCTCTTGATCTGCTTTAGAACCTCAATCGTATTGTTGACTCCCAGGAATTGATGGTTCTTCGTCAACAGCTTAATGAGTCCACCTTTCTCCTCACTGAATAGCGTGAAGTTCTCCACCAGGTCAAGCAGCTTTGCCCGGTCGCATGTTCCTCGGATCATTGTTTCGAGGGACACAATTCCTTGCTCCCCTTCACTGTTGATGCGTTTCCACTCAGCGAAGTGTTCCCACTCTGCTGTGACGCTGCCAATCTTGCTCTGGCTGCCGTTGGAGAGTATTATGATGCCATTGTACCAGAACAGGTGCGGAATCGTGGATTTGTAGTCTCGAAGGTTCTGATCATAGGCATTCTCCAACGCTTTATGCGAAGCTTTGAGTTCGATTGCTACGAGCGGTAATCCGTTGACGAATCCCACCATGTCTAGTCGTCGCTTGTACATCTCTCCAATGACCCAGAACTGTGACGCCAAGAAGAAATCGTTGTTTGCAGGATTGTTCCAGTCGATAACTCTGACTGTTTCCGTGACCTCTTCTCCATCAACAGCCTTGAATGTGACTTTCACTCCATCCTTCATGAGTCTGGTTATCTCTCGGTTCGCCGCCGCCAGACTCATCTTGCTGCGGTCACGGACCAATTCCTCGATGGCTAGATTGATTGCTTCTACGGGCAAACCACTATTGAGCTTCTTAAGCGAAGGTGTTAGTCGTTGAACAAGAGGAACTTCTGCTGCAGTCTCTCGCCCCAGTGTTCCACGAGATCCAAAAGTCTCATAATAACAGTTGGCGGTCTGCCAGCCCAGCTTGCCGAATAGTGCTCTAGTCGGTCCTTCAATGAGAATGTCCTCAGAGTAGCCAGCAGCTGAAGTCATATGACTGCGTTCCCCTCGTTGATGTTCAGCTCACTTACGTCCACTTCTCCGGAGATCAGCTTCGGCAACAACAGGTCACGTGTCTGTCGAAGTGTAGCATTCTTACATGCAAGAAGGTGGAGACTCTTGAAAATCGGCGATACCGTAGCGTGAAATGCCTCAGTTGTCTGTTTGTCAGGATGGGCTATTAAGAATCGCTCGAAGCAAGCTTCTTGAACCCGTTGTCTGCCCGTGGCCCCAGACATACTTTTGATTGCATGGTCTCGAAAAGCATCGGATCGAGCCATGAGATAGACATACTCTGGGCAGAGTGACTTCGTCCGCAATACTATGAACTCAGTAGAGCCGAACGCAGTACCATGTTCTGACTGAAGGAATTGAACAAATCCAGTCTTTCCATTCTCAAGACATGGCGTGATCCGAGCGAAAAGGGTGTCACCGTTTCTAAACTTTGATCCGTTGTTTCCTGCTCGATACTGAATCCCCTCGATCAACATTGAGTCATTGGCCAAGCTACTCATTGGTACGAACGGTTTCTTTCCTTGTTTCGGCACAACGGTCTGAGGATTGACAGAAACTGCTTCCGTCACTTTCATGACAGACCACCCCTCTGGCACCGGGCCGATAGACGAGTTTATCATCCTGATATTCTCGTGGCCCGGGAATCGGAAGTAAACAAACCACTCTTGATAGATTGCCCGGGCCATCTCCTCCAGAATCTTGATCCGCCGAAGATTGTTCTCGATTAGGTCATCATAGGCAGAGAGCATAGATGCGATTTTTTGTTGAGTAGAGAGATCGGGAATCCGCGCTTCCACTTGCTTTAGTACTGTTTGCGTGAGAAGTGGCTGGGCCGCTCCCCCGGCCCACCGATTCAGCTTCAATTCCCGGAGAAGATATGAAAGAAAGCGAACATCGTACTTCGCAGTCTTCGGATAAGCAACGATCGTGTTGTCCGATGCCCAGAATTTGCTTTGACAATATATGATTGACCCGCAATGGGCACCCACTCGACCCAAGATAATGGCATTTTCGTCTGTATGCTTATCGTTGCGTCCAATGAGACCGTTGGAACCGAATACTGGGTACTTTCCTATCCCTCCAGGCGTTACCGACTTTCCATTCCTGAAAAGGAGCACATCACCTAAACGCTTTGTCGGAAAGACGTCATCTCTCATTTCACAACTCATCCAGAATCTTTGTCACGTTTCTTGTGACCCTTGCCTGCAGTTCTTGCCCCTCAGCGTTGAGAGTCTCCAGCTCTTCATTCAGTTTCTCAAGTCGCTCTCGAAAGTCGTGATCGGCTCCTTCACGTTCGGCAACACCGACATATCTTCCTGCATTTAGACTCCAGCCTTGGGGCTCAATGTCCCTAGTGGTTGCTACCTTACATAATCCAGGGAGGTCGATGTACTTCGTCGGGATCGCTCCAAAGTATTCTTTAAGCAGCGTCTTGGTTCCCGGCTTTGTTTCGATGTTCTGACCTCGGTAGAGTCGAACGATGCTAGCTAGAAACTCAATTTGCTCTGGCGTGAAGTCGCGGTGAGCTCGGTCGATCTGTCGGTAGATGTTCCTGGCATCTATGAAGAGTACCTTGTCTTTCCTATCAGTTTTGGCCTTAGCCTTGTCGAAGAACCACAAGGTGCAGGGCAGAGTCACAGTGTAGAAAAAGTTGGGGCCAACGCTGATCATGACATCTACTATACCAGATTTGGCGAGTTTCTTGCGAATTTCCAGTTCAGCGCCACGAGCGTCAGCTGCTGAATTTGCCATAACGAATCCGGCGCGGCCCTTCTCATTCAAGGCGCTGTAGAAGGCCTGTATCCAGATGTAGTTCGCGATGTCAGTGGTTGGCATTCCGAGAGAAAAGCGGCGGTCGCCTTTGATCTTCTCCTTATCTACCCCGGAGACGTTAAACGGGGGATTAGCCATCACAAAGTCGAATTTGCCCAGGCTGTCGTGTAGGTCCTCATAGTAGGTGTTCCCCTCACGAATGTCGCCTGACAATCCATGGACAGCCAAGTTCATTTTGCAGAGGCGAATGGTTTCAGCCACTTTTTCCTGGCCGTAGATGGAGATCTCGGTGTTAGGGTTCTTCTTGTGATTCTCTACGAAGCGAGCGCTTTGGACGAACATGCCTCCGGAGCCGCAGGCCGGATCATAAATCAAGCCGTGGAAGGGTTCGATGATCTCTACAATGAGTTTGACGAGGCTGGTTGGTGTGAAGAACTCTCCCCCTTTCTGGCCTTCCTTCATTGCGAAGTTTCCGAGGAAATACTCGTAGACCTTCCCGAAAGCGTCTCCCTCTATGTTCATTGGGATTGAGCCGAGGATTCGCAGCAATTCAACTAGTGTAGTGTTATCTAGGCGTTGGTATGTCTTGGGGAGTATGTCTCGAAGTTCCTCGTTCTCTGTCTCTATGCGCTTCATCGCATCGTTGATGGCCCTACCCAAGTCTCCTCCTTCAGGAATATTGCGCAGTCTGGAGAACCGAGCCTCGTCAGGCAAATACAGAACGCCTTTGGCTTGGAAGTCAATCTTACCAATCTTGTGGTGGCCGGACGAAGGTGCTCTGACTTTGGCGAATTCGGCTTCCGCCAAACTGAACTTGTAATCGGCATAACGAAGGAAAATCAGGCCTAGAACTGGGTTTGAGAACTCTGAAGGCTTCAGGCTAGAATTAGCCCATAACTGATCAGCAGCAGCCCATAATCTTCTCTCTATGGCATTGTTCACGGCCACCAGTTCTCATCTCCTTGTGGACAAGGCGTTACAAAGGTTACCTTTAGCGCGCGCGCTCGCATACGAAGTTCTCCCAGCCAGGGGGCTTGCCCACAGTTTTCCATAAAGGCTCGAACTCGGATCGAAAAAGGTTCCTGAGGAATCCTCCTATGTCGAAAGTAGCGTCAATGTACCCTCTTTGCCATTGATTTGCATTCTTCAAGAGCTGGGTTCTAAGCTCTTGGCCTCCTTTGCAGGATTCATACATTGAGCAAGGTGTCGGCGGTTCCCCAAGAGCTTTCTTCAGTTCCTCTTCTCTATCTTCTCCCCCTTTCTTGGACTTTAGAATCTCATAATGGATTTCAGGCGACTTTTGCGTACGAAAAGCAACACAAAGGACTTCTGCGCTTCCTCTGTGATTCCTTAGTCTTAGGAGTTGAGAAACGCGTTTCTTGATGTTGTTGCTCTTTCCGATGTGGGAAATGCAGTCACCTGACCTGACCACATAGATTCCGGGAGAACTGGGCAGCTCTAGGTTACGATCCGTTAGGGGAATCCATTTCTGCCTTGAGATAAACTCTCTCACTTTTTCGTCAGGATTCGCTTTCAAGAATACAACTCCCCTTTCCCTTTACCGTCTACCAATGATTTGTTTCTATCGGTATGTGGTGTGTGTGCGCACCGAGAGATGAAAAGCAATACTGTAATTCTTCAAGAACCAAAAGATTGAATTTTCTTTGATTGTTCCATGAAAGTTTAATGTCTTACACACTATTTTTCTATACTGCATTTGTTCATTTTGAGAAAAGATTGATCTTTTGAAAAGGTGATGTTTCTACTTTCTGAAGTTCTGTCCTCTAAGATTGAACTTTGCAGGATTATTATCGTCTCTCGTCGTCCGTTTCGTTCGTTCGTCGTAACAAAGGTGGTGGTGCGCACCAGCGCGCGCTGAGTATTAGAGAAATAATGAATTGTTACATTATTCAGCAACAATCGAACAATATCGCTAAAAGATGAAAGGTCAACGTTTTGCTAATTTCTTTCAAAACGTTAACGTTTTACACACGATTATTTCTTCTAACACTTCGAAAAGTGCTAATGTTTTCAAGTCTTAACAGTTGATCTTCTAATTCTTTTAGAAGATTTGACTGAAACACCAATTCGTGTTGTTCGTTTCTTCGTCGTTCGTTAGAAAAGGGTGGTGGTGCCACATAAAGTGCGGCCGACAGAAATTGAACCGTCGCGCGCGCTATTACTCTTGCGTTGACTAGGGCTAAGCCTTCCGCTTCTGAAAAAAGCGAGAAAAGCATGACTATTCAATATGACGGGAAGATCGGAATGCTTCTCGATGAAGATCTGCCACTGGTGAAGTCGATTGGGGAATTCTCTCCGGTTGAAGTTGTAAGTAACGAAGCCAAGGAACTTTTCCGTCAGATGGAAGAAAGACGTAGAAAGGAGATAGCTATGAGTAGGGAGCGATAGCACAACAGCAAATCTAGCAAATTTGGGGAAGGATGATCTATGCAAGAGTCAGATGCCGACCGCATCTCAAAGATGATGAAGATTGTGAATGAAGTAGCTTCGAGTGTCATAGATGCCTCCAAAAGAGCTGATCCAGACACAGGGGCCAAACTGAGGGCTAGCGCAAGAACGTTGTTAGAAAATGCCACCAAAAACCAGGACGATGTTGACGAGCTGTTCACATATCTACGCAATGCCAAGAACTATGAAGTAGGGCAGCTCGTTGACGATCTTGCGACAAAGCTCGATGCCAAGACTCTAGAGCAACGCTGGGAGGAACTCAAAGACATCTACTACGATCCCTAGACGTGTCCCTCCGCAAGCTACATCACGATTAAGAAGCAGAACGGAAAGCCGAAAGATCTTTTAGTGCTTCGCGGTCTATGCAGATCTGAAGGCGGGTGAGTGGGCTCCCACCCGTTCCGCCTGATACAAACCCCGGAGTAGGGAGGCGAATGCTTGAAAGTAAGTAGCAGAGATTTGTCGCTGGTGGCAGTGTTTGCCGCTCTCTACGCTGTTCTGGTATACCTGTTTGCTCCAATCTCATTCTATGCACTGCAGTTCAGAATAGCAGGAATTCTGAGGCCAGGCATCGCAAGAAAATGGGTCCTTGCAATTGGCTATGCTATTGGAGTAGTGATAGGCAACTTCTTCAGCCCGTTCAGTGGACCATATGAACTTGTCTTCATGCCTATCATGAGTTTTCTGGCGGGATCACTCGGCTATCTGGCAGCTAGACCATTAAGGAACAACTATTTCGTTGCAGGTGCTGTGATTGCTGCGATAATCTCGATAAGCGTAAGTTGGATACTCAACCAACTATTCAATCTACCACTGTTTGTAACACTGCCGTACTTGTTCATTAGTGAACAAGCTGTATGTCTTATTGGAGCTATTGTCTTCAAGCTGATTGAAACGAGATTCAAGTGGTGGTAGGAATTGGCAGACAAGGAGAAGTGTATTGTCGTCCTGAGTGGTGGGCTAGATTCGTCGACAGTTGCGTATTGGGCAAAGAAGGAAGGGTATGACGTCTATGCGATGACATTCAAGTATGGTCAGATAGCAACGAAAGAGGTGGAGTCTGCCGAGAGAATAGCAAAAGAACTGGGAGCTCCTATCAAAGTAGTCGACCTTTCCTCTTTGAGAGAGATCTTCACTGGGGTGACTTCATTATGCGACGAGAGTATTCCCATGACATCGAGCTTCAGTCAACCCATCATAGTTCCATTCAGGAACGGAATTCTTCTTTCCGTGGCAGTCGCATATGCTATAGCTCTTGGCGCTACTAGAGTCTTCTATGGGGCTCAGGGATCAGATGAACCGTTCTATCCTGACTGCAGGAGAGAATTCTACAAGTCGTTTGAGACAGCTGCAAGACTTGGGACGGATCGAGACATAATCATCGAAGCACCCTTCAGCAACATCCCAAAGTCGGAGATAGTGAAACTTGGAATAGAACTCAGAGTTCCCTATGCTCTCACATGGTCTTGTTACCTGAACAAATCCACGCATTGTGGCGCATGCGAATCATGCGCAAACCGCAGGAAGGCATTCAGAGACGCAAATGTCGTGGACCTAGCAGAATATGTCGAGTCGACCTAGATTCGGAATGTCATGCGCTTGGCTTCATCGTTGTTCGACGAGGATCCTTAGGAGATAAAGGTGGACGTGTGAAAGTGGAGCATATTAGGGATTGGTTCAAAAAGGCTCGGGTTGAATTCAGGCAACTTCATGGCCCCAACAACGTTCTCATAGTCTCCTTTGAGGATATAGATAAGCTACTGGAGGGAGCGCCCGTTAGCTCATACCACTCATGCATTCCACGTTCCTAGGCTGAGTGCGAATCGTTGAGGAAGGGGAGAAAAGCCAGAGATCGACTCAGGGTTCCCTCCGGTCGTTCGCGGGTTGGCGCATAGATCTGAGATCTGACACTCGTCACATTGAGGGCGCCTTGCACAGATTGTTTTTTCGAAACGGAAAATGTAGTGATCGAGCAGAGCGGGATCATCTGAGAGCGTGCGCGTAGAGCCAAAATCGAGAAGATCTTCCTAGACGGTGGATTGAAGCCAAAGCAGATGCACGCGCAAACAGGGATACCTTCGTGTTAGCATTCGCTCTCTTGATTCCTCCATTATAGTTTGGCTCTTGGTTAAGATGACGTACCCTTATGACTTGCATGGATCTATGCAAGATCTTTTATAGACATTGAGGATATGTACAGTTTCTTCATTCTTATGGTGAACTGGGTTTGAGGAGTATTGACAAGTTTGCTGTTGTGTTGACACTTTTGCTCGCCATCATTGGTTGGATTTTCGTCTATCAGGATCTCTGCTTTCTGCCGAACGCGATCGCATACGTCTTGGGAATTAACATCATGGGTGCAACCGCGAACACCGTAGATCTTGTCAAATCCATCGAATTGAGCTTGTTTCGCAACGAATTGGGGGGGAATCGTAAAGATTAGGGCAATCGCTGAACAAAAACGGCAGGTTGATATGAACGAACAGACAACTGTTCATTTGGTGTCTGAACCCCAGTCAAAAAAAGGAGTGTGAAAAAAATAGAGAAGGTGAAGAATAGCGAGAAGATTGTAGCTGGGGCGCTATGTGCGACTTTTCTCCTAACAGCTCTTCTCGGCTACCTCGAGACGGTTACTAGTGCTGAGGTATACGTCTTTCCTAGGGAGATTTTCTTCCTGTCTGCGACAGTGGTAGCAACCGTGTGGGCACTCATGGCCTTCGCAGACGTGAGAAAGGCCGTGCGAGCGCGCTAAAGGAACCAGCTAGTATCTCGTCCGTGTATAGTGACTCAGACGAAAACTCGTAGTATTAGTGCTATTGACCGCAGTGATGATAGCGCGTGTTATCACGGGTCAATATCACAATGGACCTACCATGGTTCCTGCGCACTAGACTATGCTTGTAGGAATTGTTGTATTTCGTTTTCTGCGTTGTCTGCTTTGATGAATATTGGTACGTTCTCCATGCCTGTTGCTATGTAGCTTGATAGAAGCCATTCTCCTGGCGCAAACTCCAACGTCTTCTCCAATATGCCTTGATCGATTGTGAAGGTGTTGCTGACCAGGCTACGATCATATGGTCTGGGCATAGGTCCCACGAAGTACGTGTGCAGCTGCTGGAGAGCGTTCGTGTTCAGATAGGCTATTCGCTGGGTCGCCAGGCAGCCTCCCAACCCATACTTCCTGCCTTGCCGAAGCAACGTCTCAACCTGTATTGTACAGTCTCTCTCTATCCCTCTCGCCTTATCGTATGCTGGAATGAACTCCTGCGTCTCATCGAACACCAGCAAGACTAGGGGCTCAACTTTGAATTCCTTCTTTCTACTCATCAGAACTGTTCTCGAGAGATCGATTGCGAGGGATTTGATGAGGTTTGGATCGACGATCGAGAGGCAGACGAGTCTTTCTTCTCCTTCAATCAAGTTGGCTATTGTCTTTGTGTTGTATCCTTCCTCTTCTTCCGGCTCTTCCGATTCTCCAAGTCTCTCCTTCAAAGTGTCTCTTGTCTGAGCCCAACCGTAGAGGCCGCTGTTCTTCCATATCTTGAACTTCTCCACTGCTTCAAGAGAGGTCTTGCTTAGGAAATCAACGAACTTCTCGTCCATCGGATCTGCACGGTCAAGCTTCTTCTCTCTCACATATTGGAGAACGGCTCGTTTGATAGTCTCTATTGCTTCTAGACTTGTGGCCCTCTCCACGTTCTCCTCAGAAAGCAAGCCGAGTTGATGGAGCACGTCCTCATATGTCAGGGCACTTGAACGACGCTCCACGTAGTGGCCAACCCTGTCCTGACTCATCATCGTTTCGAAGGCTTTCTTCGCTGTCACGTTCTTCTCGAAGCCTCTAGGCTTGACAACTATCTTGTACAGCTGCTCAGCACTCGAGACAGGTCCTTCCAGAATGATCTTTGAAGGGACCGTAGGGTCAGAGAAAACGTCGAGAAGAAGGAAGGGGTACTCCATGGAGATGTCGAAGATCACGATCTTCGTGTCTTTCGTGTGATAGATCAGTCTGCGAAGAATGTTCGAGAGAAGATTAGACTTTCCAGATCCCGTGAACCCGAAGATGCCGAAATGGTATCGGACGAGTCTCTCAAAGTCAACATAGATCGGCACTCGTTCCTTCTCATTCTCAAACATTTTCACGGTTCCGAGGCGCGGATCCTTGCGGGCGTCAAGCGTCGTGTCGATCTTCTGCCATGGCCTCCCCATCCTTTCCAGTATTGTCTTGTTGTACATTTGGTGTATCGTGTTCTTGTTTAGTATGCTCACGCATTCCCCGATCACTGGGTACGTGAATCCTTTCACATATTCAGGTCCCGCCTTCCCATCCAAGACAAGATCGTAGTTGAGAGGGATCGCCGACATCTGGATCATCATCGTCGACTTGTCATCCGTATCCCAGTCCTGAACTGCCTGCTGAATAATCTCGAACTGGTACGGGTAGTAGCTCTGATCAGTCAGCCCCTTCAACCCGTAG
>Ga0315289_10012284_pt1 | contig 12079 bp, 12 predicted proteins | sample YL17G11_40_MG_FD_203452 | JGI IMG/M metagenome (GOLD analysis project Ga0315289, IMG submission 203452) | Sediment microbial communities from Yellowstone Lake, YNP, Wyoming, USA - YL17G11_40 | ecosystem: Environmental > Aquatic > Freshwater > Lake > Sediment | place: USA: Wyoming | collected...
CGCTCAAAGGAATATTTCCGATAGCTGTTGCCGTACATGCGATGGATGCTGCAGAAATCGCAATCAAACGCGCACCCGCGCGAGGTTTCCACCACATCCGCGGGATAGCCGAAAAGATGGAAGCCCCGGGAGATCATGCGCGATGAACGATCGGGCAATGCGAGATGCTCAAGATCGATAAGGCCGCCGGCGGGATTGTTGACGATCGCGCCGTCTTTGACATAGGATAGATTCGGGGCCGTCCGATAATCATCCCCGCGGGCGATTGCCGCGATAAGCGCGTGAAAGGCGATCTCTCCTTCATTCCGCATACAGGCGTCAATGAGCCCGGCGGACGCCGGGTCCGATAGCACCAGGTCCGGCGCCACGGTGGCATGGTAGCCGCCCATGATGACCAGAGAATTTGCGCATGTGGACTTGACAATTCGCGCCAATTCCAGCGTCTCGCGATACTGGAAGGTCATGGTGCTCAGCCCGACGATGTCGGGCTGAAGGCGTCCAAGGGCTTTCCGAAGATACGCATGAGGGTCACGGCCCGCGGCCACGAGGTCCAATACCTTTGCATCACAGATCGAGTGATCGGCATTCGCTGCGATGGAGTTCAGCCCTATATTCGGCAAACGCATTGCGCGGCCGAAACCAAGGTCGGTTTTAGGGCTGGCGACCAGCAGGACGCACAAGCGTCGAAAGGATTTGGCGGATAAGTTCATAAATTGCGGATTGGACGTCTGCAAAATACTAGACGGGAAAGCATGGAAGTCCAGGGTCCAAAGGTTTGGCGCTCAAGCGTTTCGGGTTCAGCTGCTTGAGGTTTACCCGGGCAGAATGCGCCTAAGTATTTTATGCCATCCCTCATCCCAATGGAAAACGAAGGCATCCACATGCGCGCAAAGCCAATCATGATCCCGGCATTATCCGCGGCGATCCTCCTGCTCTCCGCATGCGCCTCAAAGCAGGTCTCCAAAGCCGGCGTTCAGTCCGCGTCCGAACCGCACGCCGTCTCCCTGAACACGGCGATCTTGCCGGTCTTCACCCGTTCGTGCGGCGTATGCCACAAACGCGAAGGCGGCAATGACGAAGCTGTCGCCAATAAATCATATTTCGAAACCAGGGAAGATATCCTCGCGCGGGTCGGAAAATTCATCATTCCTGGAAAACCGGAAGAAAGCGGGCTGATTAAAGTGCTGGACCAGACGTATCCGGTCGGCATTAAATGCATTCCAGCGCATTCCGGTTTTAGTTGCTTTCTTCGCTACTTCGCTTCTTCGTGGCAAACTCTCGAAAACAGGCAGGCTATAGCTTCCCGAATTCCAGTCTATCGCCGGATGCTGTGATGCAGACATTCGTCAATTCTTCGCGGACCACTTTTTCCAATGATCCTATCTTAATAACGGTGCCGGGAAAAACCCGGCGCAGTTTCATGAATGGGTCCGGAAGCGCCTGTATCCTCTGGTCCAGCCCGTCAATGGTTACCTGCAGCTCCCGCAAATGCTGGCTGAATTCGCATTTCTGCTTTTTCATGTTTTCGAGATCGCGGCTGGCTTCCTCATTCAGGATTCCGGCGGCATCCATGGCGTCGCGCACGAACAAAAACATCCGTTCCTTGATCGAACCTAATTCCTCAGTCACCTGTTTCATCTCTTTCAGAAGGCCGTATTTCTGCTGGACTAGCACCGGCACGCCGCCGATTTGAAGGAGTGTTTTGACCTCCGCTTCACTGCCGATAGTTCCGATTTCGATGCTTTTCATTGCGAAAATGCTGCCGCCGATCGCGCGTTTCGCTTTCACAGAACCCTCGGTCTTCACATCGCAGTTGATGATATCTTCCTTTACTATGAGGTCTTTAGACGTCTCGATAGTAAAGTTCTCGATGAACCTGGCGGTGATATTTCCGCCGGCATGGAGCAATCCGCTGCGCGCGCCTGCCGCACCCCCGGCGATTTCAATGCCTCCCGAAGCGATACAGCGCGCATCCTCCACGTCCATTTCAATCACAATCGTGCCTTCGGCCTTCACTTCAAATCCCGCGCGCACCGTGCCGTGGACCCTTAAATCACCGGCATAGGTGATATTGCCGGTCGAATAATCGATATCGCCGGCAACGGAATACGTTGTGCGGACTTCCAGATTGCCGGTTTCCAAAAGGACAACAGCGCCGTCAATTTCCGCCACCACGAGATCGGGATCATCAGGAGATATATAGGTGCCCTTGCCTTTGGGCAGTTTTACATCCCTGGGTGCGCCGGCAGGCAAAATTTTGCCGAATACATTTTTGCCGTCCGTACCGCGTATGGGAGGAATGCGCCGCACCAGCGGCGCGCCCGCACGGACGTTAACGACCGTCTGCAGATCGCGATGGTCCACCCTGCCGCCCTCCAGCTCGCGCGGCTTGCCGGCATTCGACAAGTCGACCAGGAATTCAAGCCGGCCGGGCGTGCCGGGCACGGAAAGGAAGCCATGAGCAACGTCGATATATTCATTGACGATTTTGTGCGCCACCATGGTTTCAAGCGCTTTTTCATCAATGCCTTCTATGATGCCATGTGACTGCAGCGTGTTTCTCAGCTCCCGGGCGGATGGATAAAGAGGAGCAATGGAGCATAGAACGGCAATGGAGGCCTTCATGCTGCCGGGCGAATGCTTAACGGTCAGCGTATAGGTTGATGCGGGTCCTGCCGGCGGATTGGTTTTCATCATACTTGTATTCTCAGAGGATTTTCGATCTCAACGGATATCGAGAAAATAGGTGTTCGGAATATCCAAAACAAACCGCCGATCATGTCTTTTTCCTTTTATGTTCATCCTGATACTGCGCCCACTCCATCATGATGCCGATAACGTCGATGCGCGTGGTCCTTTCTTGCGAACCCAATGATGCGATAAAACGGAAGCTTCCTTTCTTCAGGTCAAGGATCTCTTTAACCGCCGCTGCGTCCCGGGCATTGGGCGTTGCAGCGTGCACTATCGCGCCTTCTTCGAAATAGATAATACCGAACGGCCCGCTGGTTTCTATGACCAGACTTCCGGTCTTCTTACCGGTGCCGAGATATTGAAGCATCTCGCCCAGCGTTTCCCGCTCGATTTCCCCTTGCATTGAATAGCGCTCCACGCTTATGGATTCAGCATGCTTCCGCTGCAATTCCTGCTGCGGCATATCCCCCTGATTTTCCGACTTCCTGCTTTTTGATATCAAAGCCCGTAGCACAAAGATTGCCGCAACGACCAGTATCGCCAGTAATCCGACGATGATGAACAGCATTGTTCGCTGCCGCAGACGTTGATCCGCGTTCCCGGAAGATGTATGCCACTGCGCCGAAGGGGTTGCCTGATCTTCGCGATTATCAGGTTGCTGGATATACGGCGTCGCAGGCGCCGGTGGCGGCGGCTGCTGCTCAACAGAACCGCCCACATGGCGCGAAAACCAGGATTCAGCCCTTCGCAAAAACCTTCCCGGCACCGAAACCTCTTGATGCATCTGGCTTGATTTGCCGGATGTATCCGACTGGGGAGCGGCCGGCGTCGGCAGGAGCAGGGCCGAAGCCGTATCCGGATTTTTTTTATCAAGAAGGCGTTGTATATCGGAACTTGCCATCGATGGAATGGTTTCCCCGCTTTTTCCCTGCGCGGAGGGAGTGGCTATCGGAACGAACGATTTTTTGAGGATGTATCCGTTCTGATCCTTATATCTGATTTTGGCATAGTCCCCCGCCGCGGCGACAAGCTGGTATTCCTCATTTTTAAGCGCGAAAGCAATAACTTTACTTTTCGGATCCGGACCCGCGGTCACTTTCGTGAACTGGTCCACCACTTTGAGCCATCCGATCGACAGGCCCTCCAGCGGTGCGGCGGGAGGCAAGGAGATCGTTCCGCCGAAAGCCAGGGTCGCTGCCGTGTCCGGATTCTTTTTATCGAGAATGCGTTGTATGTCGACGCTGTGTGCCGGCGGAACGCGTTCCCCGTTTTTTCCCTGCGTTGAGAGCGCTGCATTTAAGGCACGCGGCGCTGCACGCGAAGCGGCAGACGCGGAAGGAACGGCTATTGGAATGCACGATTTTTTAGAAATATATCCGTTCTGCTCCTTAAATCTGATTTTAGCATATTCGCCCGCGGCGGCAACAAGCTGGTATTCTTCATTTTTAAGCGCGAAAGCGATTACTTTACTTTTCGGATCCGGACCCGTTGTTACTTTCGCGAACTGGTCCACCACCTTGAGCCATCCGATCGACTGGCTCTCAACCGATGCAGGCGCAGCGGGGGCGGAAGAAAACATCTGGGATGGCGATGAAGGGGCCGGTGCGGGTTCGTTGCCGCCGGTTTCGGTCATACCGGAAATATCCAGATCCGCGCGTTTTGCCCATGCCGCTTTATTATAAAAACGGATTTTAACCCAATCCCCTTGAGCCGCGATGACCGGATACGCCGTGCTGTTGATGGCAAACCCTGCCGGTTTGGCATTTTCTTCCGGAAGAATATAGACCTTCACAAACCGGGATTTAGGCGTTGCATTCATCCCTTCCGCAGCATGGGCGATTTTTGCGAAGGCGGCGCATCCAATCAGTGCGGCGGTCAATGCGATTCTGCGAAGGAAAACCATGAAAATTCCGATTCGCCAGCCCTCGCGATGTTTATTGGCCATAGTATCGTTATGCTGCGCTCAATAATTCTGCCGCAGCAATCCTATGATATAGTATATATCAATTGAATGAAAATAGAAAATAAAATCCAACGATCTCGCCGGCGAGGGCGAATGCCTTTCCCGGTCCAAATGGTATTTTAATGCTGAAACAGCGGGAGCCCTATTTTGAACATCTGTCATGTCGCCAGTTTTTATCCCGAAATCCACACATCATGGGGCGGTGCGGAACAGGCATGCAAGCGCACGATTGAAATGCTCCAGGACTGCGGAGTCACTCAAACGCTCGTTACCTTGCCAAAACAGAAAGAAGCGTCCCTGCCGGTCCCCCACTACCCTATCGATGGCATGGAGTCCCGGTTTCCCCGGCCCATGCGGGGAACGATTCTCGGGATTAAAGTCATCCTGTTTCCTTATGATCCGATTAATTACCGCAAATGTCTTGCGCTTTTCAGGTCGATCAAACCCGACGTGGTCCACCTTCATAATTTCAAGTACCTGACTTTCGGCGTAGTGAGTGCAGCGCGCAGGCTCGGGATCCCGCTTGTCTATTCGGTATATGATTACTGGCTTTTCTGCCCCCGCGAAAGCCTGTTCCGAAACACCAACGTCTCCTGCACCAATGCGACCGGGACCGACTGCGTCCGCTGCTATCGGCCCAAGGGAAAAAACCCGTCCGTTTTCTTCAAGCTTCCGCTGCTGTTCCGCCGGCGCTTCGTCAATCATTTCATCCGGCGCATACAGCGCTATATCGTGCTTTCGCAATCGTCCAAGGACATTCTCGTCCGCCATGGGGTCCCCGCGGGCGCCGTGGATATCATCCATCAATACCTGGATTTGCGCATGGCGCCGGCTGCCGGTCTGTCAATCGATCCGGACACGGTGTTTTTCGCCGGCTGGCTCTCCCCCAATAAGGGCGCGCATATCTTCATTCAGGCCGCAATACTGGTTGCGCGCCGTAATCCTCAGGCGCATTTTTATATGGCCGGCGGCAAAGCCGATGAATCATTCCATCAATCGCTCCTGGCCATGATCAAAGAGGCCGACCTTGAAGGCCGTTTGACCATGCTGGGCAAAGTGGGTCAGCCGGAAATCCGGAAACGACTGCAAACCAGCGAAATCGTGGTCATCCCGGAACAATGGGAAAACATGTCCCCGCTTTTTCTGACCGAGGCCATGGCATGGGGCAAGGCCATTGTCGCCAGCAGGATCGGCGGATTAGCGGAATTCGTCAACGACGGCGAAAACGGCTTTGCCGTTGCGCCCGCATCGCCGGAGGCGTTCGCGGACAAAATCCAGCATCTGCTGTCGCATAAAGAGCAGGCGCGCGCCATGGGCTCGCGGGCGAAAGCCGATGTGGTCCAATTTTTCGATCCGGCGGAAATCAGGGAAAAAACCATGCGGATATATCAGAAGCTGAGCGCGCGCTGACGTTCTCTCATTTTGTCGACTGCTCGAGCACAGACCGATAGCACTCCTCGTGGTTCCGCGCCACCTTCTCCCAGGTGAAATTCCGCGCCCATGCAAAACCCGCGCGGCCCAGCCGGACGCGCAGGTCCCGGTCTTCGAGCAGCGTTGTCATGCCGCGCGCGAGCGCATCCGCGTCCCGGGGCGGGACCAACAGGCCGGTATTTCCATTTTGTATAGTATCGCGCAGGCCCGGGATGTCCGAGCCCAGGCCCGCCTTGGAGGATGCCGCGGCCTCGATGGCGACGATGCACCATCCTTCAAAACGCGACGGCATGCAGACGAACGTGGCCGCGTGCAGCAACGCGGCCTTTTCCTGCGCGGGAACCGACAACCGCAAGTCAATACGCTCACGGACCGGCGATGCCGCGATCCTGTTTTTCATCCATGAGATTTGATCGTCCGCGCCCCGGCCGGCAACAACAAGCCGGTGATCAGGAAACCGGCCCGCTATTTTTTCGAAAGCGGCGATAAGCACATCCAGCCCTTTCATATGCACATCGATGCGGCCGAGGTACAGGACATACCGGTCATCCGCCATATTCTCGGAAAGCAATTCGCGATCAAAGCCGATATAGGTCGGCCGCACCATGGGTTTTGCCGGATACCGGCGTGTAATGATATCGGCGACGCCGTCGCCATGCGTCGTCATATAGCGCGCATGCCGGAGCGCCACCCGCTCGGCCATCATTGACAATATGCCGAATATGCCGTATTTTTTCAGCGGAATATCGCCCATGAAGTGATGGAATTGCACCACGGTCTTTTGGGGGCGAAAAAGAAAGGTGAATACCGGCGCATAGGCTGAAAAATCATTGACGCAAATGTCCGTTTTCGCGAACAGCGAATGGATATTGGCGATCAGGGAGAAGGTGATCCGGCTCATGAGATAGCTTTTACCGAAACCCAGCGGGACAAAACGGACTCCGGCGTCATCATACGGCCGCGATCCGGGATAGGTGCCGGTATACACGATGATGGAATGCCTGCGTGCGAGCAGACGATGGGTCATGACCAGCCGGTATGCCCCGCCCCCGCCGCATCGGGGATTGTGGATGCTATCATAGGAGTAGATGGTGATTTTCATGGGCAGCGCTTTGGGCGAAATCCATTGCCGAACTCCGCAATACACTTAAGGATGAAAATAATTCATCCATATGGCCATCCCGATTCCGGCGTTTGCAGGCATACATCGCGCAAGTCCACTTAGCCCCTTGACAATACCATGCGGCAATTGTTGAATTGATGTATCGGCGTGGCCATCACCCGCCGCTGAAAGGAATACCCCATGTCTCTAAACCTGCTGGCCTTCGCGGTCCTGCTCATCCTGGGGCTGGGAGCAGCGTCCCTGATTTTTGTCCTGCTCGATGCCAACCTGCGGAAGATCATTGACGACGCCGTCAAGCTGCCCGCTGCCACGGCGTTCTATGCCCGCATGTTCTGCATCACGGTCTTTTTATCGGCCATTGCATCGGTCCTTAAAACCAGCTTCACTCTTTCGAGCGATGCGGCCGGCATGGAGTACGTCTGGAAAATCGCCGAAGGCCTTTCGACGGTCCTTGCCAATCAGACATTCCTGGCGATTGCCTTCCTGATTCTGGTGACCATCATTGTCGCAGTCCGAAAGCGCCATGACCAATAATCAATTTCATATTCTTACCTATTTCTGCACGCTGCTGATTGCCGTTGGCGTGGGGGCAGTCGTGTATGCGCTGATACGGTCCAGTTTTAATTCCCTCATCTCGAATATAAGCAACCGGCTTTTCATGCGCTCGATGAAAGCGTCATTTCCCTGCCTGATCATGCTCTTTGCGGTGTGCGGCTTCTGTTCGGTAAACATTCGCAGTTGCTCGACGAAATCGTATGAAGAGATCGTGAAGGACCGGCCGGCCTTGATTCAGAAAAACAGGGAGCAGCTGTCCGCGTCCATCGGCAATACAATTTTTGTAGTGCTTGCTTTTTCTGCATTGTCCATAGAAGCCGTCGTCTCCCGCAGGAAGCCTCTCGATGCCGGGACGCCGGCGCGGAAAGCGGGATGTTCCTGAACTTCAATGGCATGGAGAATTGCGTATGAAAATCCGCCGGATTATCCCTGCTTTCATCCCTGATATTCTGCTCTCTCATCTGCTGCGCGCCTCAACAACAGGCGTCGGACCCAATGCAACGGCGTATCGCTTCCATTGAGGAGTTGCTCCGAGCCATGGGCGATGTGCAGACAATAGAACCGAGGAAGGCATGATAGCCGATACGACGTGTTTGAATGCGGCTTTCGAACGATGCAAAGCGCGATCAGGCGTATCCATCCGCGCATGCGTCCCATGCTCGCACTGCCGGGGATTGCAGGACATCAGGAAATCCGTCCAGACCTTGTGGGCGGCGCTGGACAGCTCCGCGTCATGAGGATTTCATTTCGAATTTTGGTGATTCGAATTTCGGAATTTGTTTAGGATTTCCACCCCCACCGGCTATTCCTGCCGATGCCGTTTGACAATGTCCCGCACGCTGACATTTCCCCCGGTTTTTGCCCTCGTTGAATCAAAATAGGCCTGGAAATTAAAACCGCTTTTTGCCAGACTGTCTATCGTGACCGCATAAAAAGCCGAATCCGAGTATTCGCGGCTTTTCTGAAGGTCATGACGGAACAAATAGGTGCTGAGAATAAAGCCGCTCATCTCATCAGCGGATTTCAAACCATATGATTGGAGGAGATGGCTGATGCGGGACGTACTGACCCGAAGCCCCCAGTTGTTCCGCATCCATGAGCCGATACCAAAGCGATAGGCATCGGGGCCTGTGGAATCCAGCCCCGTTTGCCGTCCCGCGAACACGGAATCCAGCCAGGCATGGCACGCCCGCAAATCGCGCGGGATGGTCACCGTGGCTGGCTTGCGAAAGCGGTAATAGATAGTGGTTGACGAATCGGTGTAATGTATTTTCACGGGCCCGGAGAAGAATTGGACGGTCCGCTCATACGGGTGGGCGGCGACCTTCATCAAGGGCTTCCAGAGACGCAATCCGATCAATGCCAGGACGCCGAATATCAGCAGGCATACGATGCCGCGCTTCGCCATGCCGCCTCCTTGTATGCTGTGATTGTACTATGCGTTCGCCGCCGGGTCAAGGTTGCCGGGCCCCTGCATACGCGATCAGAGAGCGTCCCTGATGATTGCGAACATCTCGTGGATGCGGTGGTCGTAGGTGTGGTGAGCCGATACCTTTTCGCGGGCGCGGCGGGTGATGGCCGTGCGTTCGGCGTCGCGGGTGCGGTAATACTCCGCTTTTTGCATAAGGTCTTCTTCATTGTCAAACAACACGACCTCCCGGTCCGGGCCTTCGCATTCGAAATATTCCCGCATGATCGGTTTAGCGCTGGTGATGACGAAGCTGCCCGAAGCGCCGCAATCGAACACCCGCTGCGTAAAGCCGTCGCGGATCACGGCGCGGTTTATATCGATATTTACCCTGGTCTGCTGATACGTTTCGTTCAGGTTGATATAATATCCCACGGCCATGGCGACTTTTTCTCTCGGCAGAAAGACCGTCCACTCCGCATCGCCAAAAACCTTGAAATCGGGAAACCGCGACGCAAGCCCGGTCACCACCTGTTTGCGGTAACTATAGCCGATAAAATACTTGAGCATCAATATGGCGCGTTCCCGCGTCAGGCCCTCCGGCAGCGCATCCCGGCCAAGCCGTTCGTAGATCCGTGCGCCGATATCAAAGTTCATGTCAGCCTTATACGCATGTATCAATTCATGAACGAAGCCAATGCGTTCCTCGATGAACGGCATATACTGCCCGATATAATCCTCCACTTCCTTGACATATGAGCTTCCGATGAAACAGACATCACGAAGGTATTCCGGACGCGGGTGTAATGGATAAAAAATCGAAGGGTCCGTAGCAAGCGGGAGAAAGTGCGCTTGAACACCCCGCATTTTCATCGGCTGCACATATCCCCGGTCGGAGACGAAATCGATGCGGTTGGGATAGCACGGCAGCGGAACGCCATGCATGGTCTCGATGAAAAACGGATCATCAACGCACCAGTTTATATGCAGGATGCCGTTCTTCTGCAAAAAAGCCGCGGTAACGCCGTGCCAATCCATTCCCCAGTCGTTGATGGTGACAACCGCGCGACATTTCTGTTCGATAAGCACTTTACATGCGATTTCAGCCTGTTCCGCTGTGGGAAATGAAACGATTTCGATGACGACCAGCTTAACGCCCGGCAGCTTGCGCAGGGCATTTATCGCTTCGCGCTCTACAAGAAAGCCTTGATTATAGAAAGCGATGATCATCGGGCCGGCGCCGGGGTTTTCTTCCGTTCCGCAGCATACTGTAGCGCACCGATGGCCGTCGTGGTCGATTCGACGCCGGCGACCCACGTGAGAAACGTATCCATATGCGCGGCAACGGGGCATGCGGTCTCGCGCATGCCGCGCGCGATCGTTACACCGCATCCCTCGATGCGATAGGCGTTGCGGATGGAATCGATGACGGTTCTCTGTTGCGAAGTCAGCGGCGGACGAACCGGCGGCATTGGCGCAGCCAATCCGGCTTCTGCGATTATGGCAATCATGATGAATGTTATTCGCATTTTTCTATCCCCGTATCGCTGAATTCCGGTATTCCCTTGGAGATACGCCGAAGCTCTTCTTAAACTGCCCGGAAAAATAAGCAGGTTCCTGATATCCCAGCATATCGACGATTTCTTTGATGGGCTTGTGCGTGTTTGCCAGAAGGTGCGCGGCATGCTTCAGCTTGAGAGCTGAGAAATAATGGAGCGGCGTATCCTGCATATGCTTTCTGAAAAGCCGGTAAAAATGCGGTTCGCTCAGGCCCACGGCAGATGCGACCTCTTCAATGGAAAGCCGGCTTAAAAGGTGCTGATGCATGAATTGCAAGGCGCTCTGCACGGGCGCGGGATACCGGGGCCCGATCATTTCCTTGCCCACGATAAGTGCGGCACGGTACGCAAAGACGGCGAGATCATCGTAGTAGCGCATGTCAAGAGAGCGCAGCATCCGGTGGGCCTGTTTCATCAAGCGGATGAACGGGCGCGCGTCCGCGAGCGTGCAGGCATCGTGGGCCATCAAACCGCATTTTTCCAGCACCGCATCAGCCATGTCGCCCTGGATACTCACCCACCGTTTGTGAAGAAATCCGGCGGGACCCACGGCATACGATAATGTCGCGCCTTTGTGCTGGATGAAAAGCATTCCGGGTTCAACGAGATACTCGCGACCGTTCTGCACGAACCGGCAGTTCCCGGAGGTCACCAGTTCAAAGGCGCGCGTGCCGGATTTTTTTCGCTCGATGCACACTTCGCCGGTCCAGATGGAGTTGCCGGCATTATCGATGATGAATGGATACCGGCTGATAATACCGGGATCACGGATATATTCATAGCTTTCAAAACGATGCTGCGTATCGCGAATACGGACTTCCGGTTCTTGTCTTTGCGGTGATTTCATCCGGCGCCATTATATATTAATAGTATGTTGAGTTCTCATGGGAGCCTGGGAGACGGAGATAGCATTTCATAACTTTTTTCCATGATTGCGCTATACAGGCGCTAAGATTTTATGATATAATTGAAATATATAATTTCGGCATAGACCGCCGCATCGGGATCTAAGCGCTTAACCCAAAGGCATGCACCATGCGGATCATGCGATCACTCCCCTGCCTTCTCCTTGCCGGCACCGCCTCAATCTCCTCCGGTGCGGCAATCACCAATCCGATCGTGGATTTTGATACCATTCTGTTTGTCAACATCACCGAGCCCGGCGGCGAATACCATATGTGCGACCAGTATCTGGGATGGAACGCGCGCAACGGCGGCGGCCTGTATAAACTCACCGGCTACCGGCAGGGAACCACGGTTCTCATCGATTTTCTGGCGAATTCCACGGTACAGAACGGCCGGCTCGCGGGACAGAAATTGTCCGGGGGCGCGTTTCTGTCGCCCGATCT
>Ga0315289_10012287_pt1 | contig 12077 bp, 5 predicted proteins | sample YL17G11_40_MG_FD_203452 | JGI IMG/M metagenome (GOLD analysis project Ga0315289, IMG submission 203452) | Sediment microbial communities from Yellowstone Lake, YNP, Wyoming, USA - YL17G11_40 | ecosystem: Environmental > Aquatic > Freshwater > Lake > Sediment | place: USA: Wyoming | collected...
GATCAGGTCGTCGGGCCGGATGCCGGCCACGGCCGCCGGTGAGCCGGCGCGGACGGCGTCGACATAAGGCGGCGTGCGCTCGAGCACATCGGGAACCAGCGTGATGCCCAGCAGGGGAAGCTTCAGTGCGTGCGGCGGCTTTTTTTCCGGCTCGTTCTGCTGCCGTGCAACGAACTTGCCGGCCCGGATCTCGTCCACCGATCTGCGCAACTGCTCGATGGGGATTGCGTAGTTAAGCCAGGTGTTGTTCAGCGCGTTGCGGAGTTGCTTGCCGAGCATGGCCGTCAACTGGCCGCGGCGCGTGACCAAAGCCCCGCCAGCGGCACCGACGTTATTGGTAATGGCATCGATGACGTAGGCCGTGCCGTGATACGGAGTCTCGAAAACGCCGCGGCGGGCCGAAAGGTTCGTGACGACCGAGACTACCCCGTCCTGCACGCTTGCCGGTTCATCGCCGGTGGCCACGCCGAACAAGTTGCTGAAGGCCAGGACCCGGCTGCCGTCGTCGATGCGGGCGGACTGATCCAGGTCAAAGTGCGGCAGAGTGCCCGACTGGCCATCGCCGGCGTCGATTTTCAGCACGGCGATTTCCAGGCCCGGGTCGGCCCCCAGCAGCTTGGCCGCGAACTTCCGCCCGTCGGAGAGCACCGCGGTGATATAGTCGGTATCAAGCACATAACTCCACACGGTAAGGATATGGCCTTCGGGCGAGATCAACAGGCCGGTTTGGTAGGCCTCCAAGCCGCGAAGTCCACCCACCCCATAGATTTTCACGATCTTCGGCTGCACCTGGTCGATAACTTCGGCGAGCGAACTGCCGCTGGGCCCTGCTGCAAGCGAAGTTGCGCCGACCGCGACTACCGTCGCAAGCAGAAGCGTAACCATGACGGTCTGACGGTGCGTTGCAGAACTTCTCATGCAATGAATCTCAAACGCAAATAGTCGGCGGCCAACGGCCGCCGGCTATCAAGGCGAAACCTGATCGACAACACACTAGTCTTCCTTTTCGGCGGCCTTCCCAAAGTAGAAATCGAGAAGTTTGAAGGCGGCGTAAGGATCATCGCCCACGCGAACCTCCATGCGCCCGGGCAGGACACGACCGTCCACCTTGCGATACTCCGAAAAATACACTTCGCAAGGATCGGCGTCCTCTTCCGTGTACATTTCCATCGCCAGCAGGTGTCCCGCGACGGGGTCAAACATGAATTGGCACTCCACGCCGCGGTATAGGCCGACCAGCACATCGACCAATCCTTGTTGTCCGGCCAACGGGGCGGTGCCGAGGTAATACGCCTCGTCGAACTTCTCGGGCCCTTGCACCGCCAGGTGCCGCCAGACATACAGCGCCGGCATCAGCCCACCGCTCTGCGGAGGAGCCAACGACGAGCCGAACTGCCCGGCTGCTTCCCAGCGGATTTCTGAATTGGGCAGTTTCAGCACCGCGCCGTGATCGGTAAACTGGAAGCGGAATTTTCCGCCGCTGGTCAACTCGCCGGCAAGCGTCCAGGTGCCATCCAGCCCCTTCAGATCACACTGGCCGGTCCAGGCCTTCATCACACGATCCCGATGCAGCTTGTTGAAGTAGTAATTGGCGTAGCCCCGTTTCGCTTCGAAGTGCTGCTTGCAGACCGCAGGCATGGGCGCCTCTGCGCGCGGCAGTTTGATCCGCGGATCGATCTTCGGCTTCTTCTGCGACTTAGGCTTTCCGTCAGAGGTGGGTTGCGAAGAGATGGGTTGCGAAGAGATGGGTTGCGAAGTAGCGCTGGGTCCCCTCTCCCTTTGGGAGAGGGTTAGGGTGAGGGCATTTGCGGTGCCGGTGTGACGCCCCAGATTGCTCGGCCGATCTGACGCGCCCCCACCCCGGCCCTCTCCCAAAGGGAGAGGGGGCTTCTCAGCCCCGCGTTTCACTTCTCCGCGCTTCATTTCGGGTTGCGCCTCGGCGACCGCTTCCGCCGCTGCGGCCGATGTGGGTTCCTTATCGGGCGTGGGCGGCGGGATCGGTTTGGGCTTTTCACCCGGCTTCGGCCGCTCATTCGGCTTAGGTTTTTCGCCCGGCTTGGGAATCGGCATCGGGATGTTTTTTGGCCCGCCCTCGGTCTTTTCCAGCAGTTCTTCTTTGCCGTGAACGCCCTGCAACCGCACCAGGATGTCGAACCGCTTGCCATCGTGGCGGTAACTCAGCGGCACCCGCCAGCCCTTGGGGAAAATTCCCAATACGTTCTTGAACCCGTTGGGGGTGGTGATCGGCCGGCCGCCGAAACTGACGATCTCATCGGCGTAGCGCAGGCCGCGGCGGTAGGCATCGGAGCGCTCCAGGATGTCGGAGACGACGACTCGGCCTTGCTCATCGGTGCTGACTACCGCCCCCAGCGTGGCATGGTCGACGATCCGCCCGCCGTACAAGTGGCCGAGAAAGTTCTTGATCTGGTTGATCGTGATGGCGTAAGCCACGCCCACATTCACCCGGCCGCGTTTCTCGAACGAGCCGCGGCCGTTGATGCCGATCAGGCGTCCCTGAGCATCGAACAGTGGCCCGCCGGAATTGCCCGGGTTGATGGAAGCGTCGGTCTGGATGCAGTCGGTATACTCCAAGAGCGTGTCGCTGGGATACTGATAGCGATGCATGCCGGAGACAATCCCATAGGTCACGGTGGGCTGGAAATCAGTGGCGAAGAGGAAGGGGTTTCCCATGGCGAAACACGCATCGCCGGTGCGCACCTGGTCGCTATCGGCGAGTTCGGCGTGGGGGAAATCCTCGCGGCCGAAGAGTTTCACGAGTGCCACGTCGCCGGTGGGATCCAGGCCGACGATCACCGCATCGTACACGCGGCCGTCGGCCATGCCGCACTGCATGGCGTTGCCGCAGGGCTTGGCGACGTGGAAGTTCGTCAGGGCGTACCCATCGGCGGAGATGACCACGCCGGACCCGCCGCCCTGACCGTTGGCGGCGAAAATGGCCAGTACCGAGTCTTTCGCCCGCCGCATCACGGCCACGCGCTCAGCCTCGGCGCGGAGCACCGCCTCGTCGGGTTCCGCCGTGGAAGCCGACGCGCTACCGCACAGGGCAAAAAACACTGCAAAGACGGGAAGTCTCACTTGATGATCCTCGCGTCGCAGAGGTCGAGGTGACCGGCCGCGTCCAGTTCCCCGCCAAAATCGGCCAAAATCGCCACCCGGCGGACGCCGCTGAGGTCAAGGTCGATCGGCTTGGGCGGGTCGGTGCCGGTGAGCATTATTTCCAGCAAGACCTTGTCGTCGCCACGGATAGCCAGGCGGACGCTGCCGTAAGGCCGTACGCCGTCGTCGATCCCGGCAGTGGCCTTCAATCGGCTGAAACGGCCGGGCAAGCGGTAGACGATCTCGGTTCGGCTGTGCAGCGCAAGGCCCTTCGAGTACTCCTTGCCGCCCAATTGCAGCGGCTTCGACTCCAAGTTCTGATCCATCCGCGGGGCGTAGAATTCGGTAACCGCCCGGTGCGGTTGCCGTATGCCGAAGAAGGGCGTCCACTCAACCGACTCGGGCTTCAAGTCGCTGAGATAGACGATCTTTCCGCCGGAAAAATCGATCTTCACCACGGCTTCCCATGGACGAGTAACCGTCACGCCGCTGGGTGTGATGCACTGCAACTTGTCCGGCATCTCCAGCCAACGGACCGACCACGACGAGCCGGCCGCATCGGAGAGATGGCAGACGGCCTCGGGCAAGTGCTGCTGAGCGGCGCGATAATAAACCAGGCCGAAGACCTTCGCCCGTTTTACCGGAATCGCCTCGCCATCGAGCTCGAACTGGACCATCTTGTCGGTCACGTCGCGCACGATCCCTTGGTGATAATCGATACTCTCCTCTTTGCGCACCAACAGCTTGTCGCCGTCGGCCTTGATGGCCAAGATGCGTGTCCATTCGGCCGCCATGGCTTCGGAAGGCGACTGAAAGCGGACGCTGGCGACGTTGCCGGTCGGCGTTTCGATCACCTCACCGTCCTCGAACGTGATCCGCACCTGACGCTCGCGGACGGCATATTCCCGCGCCACCAAGGTCGAACCATCGACCAACTCGATCCAAGCGCCGGCTGGTACGGCCTTGGCGGCGGACTTCTGCTTGGGGGATATCCACAGGACCTTGTCGGCATCCAGCGGCACGCGGCCCGTGGGCGTCTCGACCGTCACGCGGCCGACGGTTAGCTCGACGATGGGACCGACGAGCGTTTGCCCGTCGAGGGTTTGCACCTCCATTTCCGGCGATTTCGGCGGGGTCGTCAGCCCCGCGCCGAGCGCGAGGAGCGTAAGAATCAAGGTCGTCATGTCCGGGTTTCCAGGTCTACTCGGTTCCTTCCGCGGCAAGTCTGCGGAAGTATTGTTCGATCACATCGCGATAGTGCGAGGGGAAGTCGCGGCCGATGCGCTGCAGGGCCTCTTCGCGATCCTTGGGCGGCAGGTGGCCCCAGTCGTCGCCAGAGCCAACGTTCCGCTTGGTCACCTCTCCGGGCCCCTTGCCGCCGATGGGCACGCTGTCGGGGGCGGGCGAGCGGGAGCGAATCGTATCCTGCACCCCGCCGGTGCTGGAGGAAGCAACCTGTTGCTCTTCGACTTTCTTGATCATCTTGTCGAGCGATTCGATGATTCCGTCTTCCACGCTGCGAACCTTCTGGCCGGCGCGCCCCAGATCGAGCCGGCGGCGGACATCGTTCATCCGCCGGGCGACGTGGTCGAGACTGTCGTCTTCGAGAATCTTCAAGTCTTCCTGCATCAGGCGGGCCATCGTCACGTAGCGCCGCGGGCTTTGCTCGGCGCCATCGAGCAACTCGGCGATGGCCTTGAGCCCCGCCTCCTTATGCAACAGGCTGTAACAGGCCACGCTGCGGTAAAACAGCAAGGTCGCGGGGGCCACCACATCGCCCGGGTTCAAACCCGATAATTGTTCGTGGGCCTCATCAAACATCTCGCAGTGCACCAGCCAGCGGCCGTACAGGAGCCGCAGGTTGGCGCCCAGGAAGGCGGGCGTTTGTGGATCGCTCAGCCAGGCTTGACTGGGAAGGACAAACTGGTTTTTGGGCTTCGCGCAAAGCTCGACCAGCTTGGCGGACCGCTGGTCGGCCAGGGCAAACGTCGCCGCAAGACGCAACAGGACCTGGGTCTCGGTGGGCTGCTTCGCCAGATCGGCCCACAGCGCGGCGGCCTTGTTGCGCGTCGCCGCGTCGACTTGCTTTTCTGCCAGCCAGCGGATGGCCTGCGCCTGGACTTCCTCGGGACGGGGCGATTGCCAAGCGGGCGGCTTGGAGAAGACGTCGGCCGCCTTCGAGTGCGCGGCCGCGGCTGCGACCAACAGCACGACGCTCACCGACATCGCGTTCCATGAGATCATGCTTTTGCTCATTGGTTCCTCCCGAGTTCGAGGTCCCTGGTCACCCGGTGAATGCGCTGCTCGCGCTCGGCCAGCCGCTGCAAGGCCTGGATCAGCTCGGCTTGCTCGGCCTGCTCGCCGTCGACCAGCTTGGAATACCGCTCGGTGCGGGTGTTCACGCGCATCTGCATGGCGCGGATCATTTTGATCTCGGCCAGCACGTCAACCAGCGGTGGCCGCTGCGGCTCGCCCTGTCGCGGCCGCGGCTGCTGCGGCTTCTTCCTGTCCCGATCTTTTTGGGCCTTTTTCACCGCGTCGATCATCTCTTCCAGCGCGGCCATGATGTCGGACTCGATCGACTGCGTGATCGGTTCGACCTTTCCTTGTGCCAGTCGCAAGACAACCTGCTGCATATCTTCACGGACCTGCTCCAAGGCCTCGGGAAAGACCGCCGACGAGCCGTCCTCGTGCAACAGCAAACGGGCCTTGTCAGCCTCCACCACAATCTGCCCCTCCTTGTTGCTAAGACGCCCCGATTCGATTTCGTGGTTTTGGCTCCGCTCGGCCGCGGGTACTCTGTCCAGCCGCACGGTCCCTTCGTAGACTTCCCGCTGCATCTGCAACATTTTCTTGAAGCGGGCCTCCAACATCGCCAGCATCCGCTGCACTTCCTCTTCGCGGAGTTGGCGCAGGATCTGTTCTAGCTCTGCTTTGGCCTGCTCCAACTCGCGCAGGGCTTCCTCCTGCTTGTCGACGGCCCCTTCCCGTTGCGCCTGCTTGAGTTTTTCCTCGGCTTGCCGCATGCGATCCTGTGCCGCCTGAAGTCGCTTGCGGGCCGGGTTAACATCCTGGTTCTGTTGGTCTTGTTCCTGGTCGCCCGGGCCTTCAGCTTGCTGCTCCGATTGTCCTTGATCGGGTGCTTGTCCTTTGCCCTTGCTTTTTGCCGCGCCTTTGGCTTTGTTTTTTGCCGCGCTTTTCGCTCCATCCTCTGCTTGGCCCTCGGCTTTCCCCTGCTCCTTACCCTGACCTTCCTTTTTTTGGCTTTTTCCTTCGCCGTTGGCTTTGGCCTTCGCTTTTCCTTCGGTCTGACCTTTCGCTGGGCTTTCTCCTGGACTTTTTCCTTGACCCTGTTGGTCGCCTTTGGGCTTTGCGGCGTCTTTCGTTTTCCCTTTTTCGTCTGCTTCTTTTTCTCCTTTGCCCTTGGGGTCTTCGCCACGGTGCATGTCGTTGGCCAGTCCGCCGGTCTTTTCCGCCAGTTTGCCCTGCTCGCCGGCAACGCGATCGGTTCTTTCGCCGCCGGCAGTCCGGCCTTGGAGATTCTTCTGCTCCTTGATGATCGCGTTGATCTGTTTCAGGTAATCCTGGTAACGCCGTTTTTGCGCTGCGAGTTGCTTGGCGCGGTCTTCGCTGAGCAACAGTTCCAGCAGCGCGAGGAGATCTTTGTCGAGTTCGGCCTGGTTCTCGATGGCCCGGGAAAGCTGGTCCTTTTGCAGCAGCTCGATGAGGCGCTCGAACTGGATGTCGACCAATTGCTCCTTGCTCTGCGCCACCGCCTTCTTCAGCAAGGCGGCGCGGCGTGGGTCGCTGACCCCGTTGAGTTCGGCCATGCGGAGCAACACCTCTTCGAGATGCTTGAATCGGTCGGCGATGCGCTCCTGTTGCGAGGCGAGTTTCTCGGCCGAGTCGTCTTCGGCTTGCTCGGCAGCCTTGCGGTCGCCGGATTTGGCATCTGCCGGCTTGGCGTGAGCATTGGGTTGGGCGCCGCCGTCTGTCTTGGCGTTGCCGGATTTGGCCTCGGGAGAACCGGCATCAGCCGGTTTCGGATCGGCCCAGAGGCTGCCGGCCACGAGCGCCAGCAGCAGCCCGCCGAGGAGCCCGTCCCAGAAGCCGGAGCGCGGGCATCCTGCCCGCATCATGCGGCCGAGACGGCCGCGCTCCCGGAGTGGTCTTCGGATGGGCTCCAGGCATGCCGCAGTTGGAAAGAGAGACCTGCCAAACATTTCTAGTCCTCGATAAGATCGCGGATCCGTTGTTTGTGCCGCTGTTTGGTCTGCTGGTGCAGATTGTCTTGCAGTTTGATGATGGTGCGGAGCATCTCCACGGCCTCGTTGAAGTCTTCCAGTTCGATCATCCGCTCGAGCACCTGTTGCATGGCCAGGAGGATGTCGCCGGCCTGCCGTTGGGCGTGATCGCGCAGTCCCGGACCGCGCTGCGGGTCGCCGAGGGCTTCCTGGAGCCGGTCCAGACGCTGCTGCAGCTCGGGAAACATTTCCTCGGCAATGCGGTGCAGCGGCCTGGCGATGCCCGACTCCAACCGCAGCTTGAGCTCCTCGGTATCGATGCGGTTATGGACCAACTGCTTGCGGATGTCGTCGATCGATTCCGCCACGCCCAGGGTCTCCTGGGCGTTTTTGCGGCTGTTCTGCACCGCCCGCTGCACGCGCAGGCCGTGCAGGGCCAGTCGCCGCTCGGGAGAAAGATCTTTTTCATCCACTTCGGGTTGGTCGCCCGGCTCGCTCCCTTTGGCGGAATCGCCCGTTGCTTCACCGGTTTTCTTCTCGGCACCTTCGCCGGATGCTGCTGCCGACTTCCCGGCGGCAGCACCGTCGGCGGTACCCGGGGCGAAACCGACCCGTAGCAGCAGGTCGCGTGTTTCGCCGACTTCGCCAAGGATCACTTCGAGGCGTTGCCGCAGCACCAGTTCGCGGGCTTCGAGCATGGTGCGCAATTGCTCGGGCGTGACCACGTCCAAGGTCCAGCGCTCGCTGGTGCCGAGGTTCGGCTTGCCGCCGAGATCATAGGTGTCGGCCGCCTTGACGCTCAGCACCAGCTTCTGGCCCGGGCGGAGCCTCAAATCGGGAACCTCCAACGCGGCATCGCTCAGTTCGAGGTTCGAAGGATGCTTCGCGAGACTGGCCAACGGCTGACTGGCCGGCTCGCGCCGGTCGACGCTCGTCTCCGTCCAGATTCGGGCGATGCCGTAATCGTCAATGATCCGGCCGACCAGGGGGATGCGCGCCGCGGGAGTGATGGCCGACCCGATGCCGTCCAACTGCACCGACAACTGCGGCGGCTCGTCGGCAATGGCGACCAGCGACAGCCGCGCCGGCTCGCGGCTCTTGATGCCGTCGGCATCCCACAGCGTAAACAGCAGCGTGGTGTCGCCGCGGAGGGCCTCCAAAGCACACTCGAAGCTGCGGCGATCGCCGGCGATTTGTTCTGCTCCGAGCCATTGTGGCGGCGGGGACTGCTCGCTGCTGAGCGAGTCGATCTGCACGCGGGCAAGCTCCTTGTTCGCCTTGGCGTGCACCGTAATTCGCGTGCCCAGGGGAAGTTGCATGATGCCAGTGACGGGCAGCGTCCGCTGCGGGCGGGCCATGTACGCTGGAAACTCGCAGCGCAGCGACATATCGGAAAGGGTAGGGCTATCTACCACCTCGATCCGCAGCTCCGGCACGCGATCGTCGCCTCCCACCACGTCGAAGCGGATGGGCGTCAGCACGCCTGAGAACGTATAGGAATACTCTTGATACCGATCCTTGGCAGGGTCGGCGGTGCCTTCCCGGCTCATCGGTTTGCGATCGCGGACGCCGCCCTCGGTGCGGTAGCGCACTTCGACGACCTGGGGAATGTTCGGCCAGCGGGTGTCGGCCTTGGCGATCAGCGTGAAATCGGCGCCGCGGGCAACCTTGACCATTCCGTCGATGAATCCGCCCGCGACCAGCAGATGCGTTCGACGCGGCCAGAGTTCATTGGAAAACAGCAGATTCCGCTGCGCCCAGGTAATCATCCCGCCGGGAAAGAGGCTCGCAAACGCCACAATGCTCGCGGCCAGAAGCGCGGCGCTGCCGGCGCTGCGGCGCAGCGGCAGCGGATTGAAGACTTCTCGCATCTGGATGCCTTCGATCCGCTCGGCGGCCTGGCGGCAGGTTCGAGCCAACATCTGCGGATTGCACTGGGCGGGCTCGAATTCGCGGGCGCAAAGCACGACGGTCGTCAGCAGGCTGTCGTCGAGTTTGGGGAAGCGCCGTTCGAGCACCGTGGCCAGGTTGCTGTTGCTTAAGGGCACGAAGGCGCGGCGGAAGATCAGTTGGGTGAGCACCGCGGCAAGCACCACGCTGGCCGCTACCAGGATCATTGCGCGAATTTCTCGCGGCGGCTCGAAGAACCAGTCGATGGCCAGGCTGGCCCAGAAGGCCACGGCCAGCCAGGTTGCGGCGGTGGTCAGCCCTTCCCACCAGATGTAGCGGCGAATCCTGGCGCGCAGTCCCTCCAGCACCGCCTGCACGGTGGGGGCTAGGCGCGGTTGAGGCAAGTTTTCGATATTCAGAATCGCCATAAAAACTCAAAACCAGTGTGCCACTGCTTGCGAGTATCGGGTTGATCGTCGCAGTTCCGCCTCAGCACTGCTTGCCCAGCGACACTTGCAACGTGAACAACCCGCAAGCAGTGCTGCCTGTACTCTAATTGTTCGTCTTCTCCGGGCAAGCAGTGGCACACGGACATCTCGCTGCCAGCGTGTCTCAGTTTCTTGGTTCGTGGTTGGATGTTCCTTCATGCCAGTTTCACCAATCGCCGGATCAACCACTCCAGGCATAACAAGCCGAACAGGGCAACCATCAACCACCGCAGCCAGGCTTCTTCAAACAGCGCGCTGGGGGCGGCCGTAAGAATAATCGTCTTGGTGCGGTCTTTCAGCAATCCAGCCAAAGGGTTGGGGGTTGTGCTCTGCAGAAACTGGCCCAGCCCCACGAAATAATTGCCGCCGGTTTTCGTGCCAATTTCGCTCAGCAGCGCGTCGTTGCGCTGCGGATGCTCTCGCTCCAGGTTAGGAATGTCGACGCGAATCCGCTGCGTGAGCCGCTCGTCGTCGCTTTCCGACAGCGGCAGCTCCAGCCGATAGTCGCCTTCTTGCAGGGCCGTGAATTGCCCCACGTAGGAGCCGGCACGGGCCGTATCGGGCCGCAGCGTGACAGGCTGAACGGTCTGATCGGGCTGCACAACTTCCAGGGTGACGCTGGGCACCGCCAACGGCTCCAGTTGGGCGTTGGTCAGCCGGTAGGCCTGCACCGCCACCGTGTTGCCCAGCCAGTAGCGTTCCTGAGCGACCAGCAGCAGGCCGCGGGTGGAGCCGCGCAGCAGGCGTCCTTTGGAAACGTGGCGGATCACCTTGGTGTAAAACTGCTCGAAGTAGGTTTCGTCGGTCTCTCGCAGCCGCCACATCTCGCCGCTGCCCAGGTAAAACACCCGGCCCGAGCCGTAGAACTGCCAGGCGAGGTACACCGGCTGCTGGCCGTTGACGGCGGTCCGGGGATCGGAGAAACGGGCCAACACCGCGGCGCCCTGTTTGTGTCCGCGGACCGGGAAGTAGCTGAACACGCCCGGGAATGTCGTCCAGGCCTGCCGGCTTGCGGCGGGAGTGTCCGAAATCGCGAAGAACTCGGCTTCCAGTCCTTCGCGCGAAAAATCGATCGCCCAGGGCTCTTCGGCCACGTACATACTGCTTTCCACCGGCGAGAGACTACGCTGGAATTCGACCGGATACAGCGCGCGGATCTTCGCCATGGCCGCATCCTGCACCCAGCCGTTGACTGCCTTGCCGGTGTACACCGGCCCGGCCACGACGATCAGCCCGCCCCCTTGCTCAGCCACCCAATTCTCCAACAGGTCGATCTGCGATGTACCTAAACTTTGCCAATCGGGATCGAAGGCCACCACGCAATCGTATTTGGCCATTTGCTCACGGCTGTCGGGAAAATCCTGAAGGATTTGGCTGGCTTCCTGGGAGATACCCGGCCGGCCCGTTTGCAGCAGCACGTCGGAGAGGGTCGACTTGTCGCGGTACAACAGATTGCGCAGGAACTGGTATTCGCGTGTCGGTCCGCTGGCCAGCAACAGCACGTGGTTCTTATGATCGACGATTTCGATGTCGGCTTCCAACAGGTTGTCGTCGCGTTCGCGGTCGTTCGTGGGAGGAAGGACCTTCAGGCAGAGCGTGCGGCGGCCGACTTCGTGCGGTGTAACCTGAAACCTGACGGGCATCTCCTCGCCGTCGGCGCCGAGGGTGATCTGCTGGCTTTCCAGCACCTCGCCTGTGCCGCGATCGGCCGCCGCCGAGCCTGTGCTGGCCTTGCGCGAGAGCAACTGTACGCTGACCACCTGGCCCGACATCCGCCACCCCTGGATCACGCCGCTGATGGAATACGGATCGCCCGGATATGCCCGCGGCGGCGGATTGAACGCGCCGACGCGCACGTTCGGCGGCAGCCGATCGGAACCCATGCCGACGGTGAACACGGGTATTTTGGCCTCGCGGGCGGCCTCGATGGCGGCTTGCGGACCGATCCCGGCGTTCTGGCCGCCGTCGCTGAAAAGGATCACGCCCGAGACGGGCTCGTTGGCTTCGTTATTAATCAATTGCCGCAGCGCCTGGCCCAACCGCGTTTCCTCGCCGGAAAGCGTGAGCGTCTTGGCCCAGTCGATGTCGTCGTCCGGCTTGGGATTGCCGACGCCAAGTTGGGATGTAGCCTCGGCAGCCTGGGCCTGCGATGATTCGCCTGGAGCATCCGACGCCACTGCTGCCGCCGGCTGCCGGGCAAGTTTCGGCAGCGAGACGACGCGGTCGCGGTGCAACTCCTCGTCGAACTGTGCGACCATCACATCGTGCGTCCTGCGGAGCTGCTGGAGGAAGTCGGTTTGCTTCAGCATCGCGGCCACTTGCTGCACGCGGCTTTGTG
>Ga0315289_10012288_pt1 | contig 12076 bp, 14 predicted proteins | sample YL17G11_40_MG_FD_203452 | JGI IMG/M metagenome (GOLD analysis project Ga0315289, IMG submission 203452) | Sediment microbial communities from Yellowstone Lake, YNP, Wyoming, USA - YL17G11_40 | ecosystem: Environmental > Aquatic > Freshwater > Lake > Sediment | place: USA: Wyoming | collected...
GGGCAGTGGCGGTTTCCGGCGGCGGGCGCCGGGTGGGTTGCTTGGGCATAGGCTCACTTCTCCTTTCGTGGTTTGCGTTCCCGCACCCGCTCCCGGAAGCGCCACCACCACAGGATGAGGCGTCCGAGCATCCGGATGGGCCAGCGGCTGAGCGGGGCGGGCATGGCAGATTCCTACCACGTATTGTAAACCATTCACTTGCATTGTCAAGTGTTATCGTGTATCATTTAGGATGCGACTCGGCCCTATACTGAAGGCATGGCAGAGAAGAGCTACCTGACGGTTGAAGAGGCGGCGGCCCAGCTACGGGTGGCCGTGGACACCATGCGGCGCTACCTGCGGGAGGGGCGCCTGCCGTGCGCCAGGATCGGCAAGCGGTATCTGGTGCCGGCGGGGGCGGTCGGCTCCTACATCCAGCAGCACGTGGTCAAGGGCGGGAAGCCAGCCAAGGGACAGGGCCGGCCCAAGGGAGCCGCAGGCCGAAAGATAACTTGACAACTGCGGGTGTACACCTGTACAATTGGACATATGGACACCGCCATGAAGAGAAAACGACTCGTGGTTGAACTGACCGAGTTGGAGCACGAGGGGCTGGTTGATACGGCCGATCAGATGGGTATTAGCCTTGCGAACCTGGTCCGTCAGGCCCTAGAGTTCCCGGCCGAACGCCAGGGCGTCAGACGGCAACCGACCGAATTGGAGAAGAAGATCCTCCATACACGGGCTCGGAGAGAAGCCTCATTTGCTAAGTTGCGGCGCCCGCCAGTGGAAAAGGCAAACCCATGAGCGTCTACAGACGTGGCGGGACCTGGTGGTACGAGTTCACTTTCGCCGGGCGGCGGGTCCGGGAGTCTGCGAAGAGCGGGCGGAAGACCGTGGCGCTAGAGGCCGAGACGCGGCGGCGCTTGGACTTGGAGCGGGCCTACGCCGGCCTGCCGAGCGAAGACCCCGGGGGCCGCGTCCGGGCTGTCTTGGGGCTGCTGGCGGCCTATGCGAAAGCCTATCAGGTGAACCACAGGGAGAAGTCGGCCCTGCGGGTGAGGAGTTGTTCGGCGCACCTTGAGCGGCTGATGGGGGCCTTGCTGGTCCCGGACGTGACCCAGGATTGCGTGATCGACTACATGCGGACGCGGCAGCAGCAGGGCGCCAGCGGGCGGACGATCAACCTGGAGTTGATGACGCTCTCGCGGGCGATGGGCCAGACCTGGAAAACCCTCTGGCCGCGCGTGAAGAAGCTCGAGGAAAACCGCGACGTGGGGCGGGCGCTGGAGGCTGAAGAGGAGAAGGCCATCCTGGAGGCGGCGGCCCGGAGCACATCCCGGCTGATCTATCCGTACCTGACCGTGTTGACGTGGACCGGGATGAGGGCGGACGAGGCGCGGTTGCTCCAGTGGCACCAGGTGGACTTCGAGGCGGCGCAGATCGTGGTGGGCAGGGCCAAGACCCCAGCCGGCGAGGGGCGCGCCATCCCCATGAGCGCCGCGCTGCGCTTCGCCCTGGAGCATCACGCGGCGTGGTACGCGGGGAAACTCGGGCTGCTTCAACCCGGCTGGCACGTGTTCCCGAAGTCGAACCGGCGGCGGCCGGTGGACCCCATGAAGCCGGTAACGTCCCTGAAGCGGGCTTGGGACACCGTGCGGCAGGCGGCGGGCGTTCAATGCAGGCTGCATGACTTGCGGCACAGCTTCTGCACGAAGATGGCCGAGGCGGGCGTGCCGGAGGGCACGATGGTTGATATGATGGGACACGTGAGCGCGGTCATGCTGCGGCGGTACAGTCACATTCGGGTCAAGGCGCGGCGGGAGGCCATCGACGCGCTGGAAGCCCGCTCGGTTTCAGTTGGGATCCCCACAAAAGTCCCCACAGTGGGCGGTTTCGGGGCGTCGCAATCGCCCGTAACTCATTGAAAGGGCGCGTAGCTCAGGTGGATAGAGCATCGGCCTTCTAAGCCGAGGGTCGCTGGTTCGAGTCCAGCCGCGCCTACCAGGCACTGGAGACGGAGCTGCTTCGCAGCTTCCAGGAGGAAGCCGCCCTCCGCTGGTTCCAGAAAGGCAAGGTCAGCTCGGGCTACGCGGCGCGCCTCATGGGGGTGACCCGGCTGGAGTTCCTGGAGCTCTTGCGGCGGCGGGGCATTCCGTTCGTGCAGTACACGGCGGAGGGCTTCCCGGAAGACCTGGCCCTCATGCGGGAGCTCGAAGAACCGTCCACCCTGCCGGCCTTCTGTTGAGCGACGAACAGCGCGCCGTCTCGTCCCCAGCCTCCGCGAGAAACTCGACCAACTCCGGCAGCCGGGCTTCTGACTGAAGGAGGCCGACCTCCAGGCCATCCTGGCCGAGCAGGAAGAACTGTAACCCGGGCCGACCGGGGACCGTCGGCGCCAGAGTCAGACTGATCGGTTCGGGCGAGGTGGGAGAGCGGCGAGGTGTCGCTCGGCTTCAATCCCCGGGAGACGCAGGCCTTCCACCACGGAGTCGGGGATTTCGACCGTAAGGCCCAGCGGGGCTGCCTCGCCAGCGTCCGGTTCCAGCATAACTCCGGGGTCGCGCCACCGGCCCGTGGCAGGGAGGTCGCGGGGTGTGTTAGGATCAGACTAGTCAGACTAGATTGAGGTTCTATGCCCCGGCGACCGACTCCCTCCTCCCACCGCCACACCGCCACGCCGGATGAGGACACCTGGCAACTTCAACAGGCCAAGGCGCGGTTTAGCGAGCTGTTCCGGCGGGCGCGGGCGGAGGGGCCGCAACGGGTGACGCGGCATGGGAAGGAGGCCGTGGTGGTGGTCGAGGCCGAGGAATTCGACCGCCTGGCCGGCCGTGCCCGGCAACCGCGCAGCCTGGCCGAGTTCTTCGCGCGCTCGCCGCTGAAGGGGTCGGGCATCCATCTGGAGAGGGAAGCGGACTACGGGCGCCCGGTGGAGCTATGAGCGGGTTCCTGCTGGACACGAACGTCATCTCGGAACTGATCAGACCCCGTCCGGAACCGCGAGTGGTGAGGTGGGTCGAGGCCACCGACGAGGCGCTACTGTACCTCAGCGTCCTCACCCTGGGCGAGATCCGGAAGGGCATAGCGGCACTGGAGAACGCCTCCCGGCGCGCGCGCCTCGAGGCCTGGCTCCGGACCGCACTGCGGCCGCGCTTCTCGGGCCGCATTCTGCCGGTGGATGAAGCCGTGGCGGACCGTTGGGGATGGATCACGGCCACAGCGGCGCGGGCTGGCGCCCCTGTTCCGGTGATCGACGGCTTACTGGCCGCCACCGCGCTGCACCATAACCTGACGCTGGTCACGCGGAACACCGACAACGTCACCGGGACAGGAGTCTCCCTCCTCAACCCGTGGCCGGCCCAGATGCAGTATTCTGCATGAGCGGGAAGCGCGGTGGTGGTGTGCCGAGCGGAATGAAGCGGAGAGAGTTCTTAAGCGGCGCGGCGGTGGCGCGCTGCGGGCTGCGCCGCGCTCCCCAGCGCCCCCACATTGTGTTGCTGATGGCGGATCAGTACCGTGCCGACTGCCTGGGCGGGGACGGTAACCGGATCATCCAGACGCCGAACCTGGACCGCCTCGCGGCCGAGGGCGCCCTCTTCCGCTGCGCCTACTCCTCGACGCCCACCTGCACGCCGGCGCGGAGCGCGCTGCTGACGGGCCTCGCGCCCTGGCGGCACGGCATGCTGGGCTACGGCCGCGTCGCGGAGAAATACCCGCTGGAACTGCCGCGCGCCCTGCGCGAGGCCGGCTATTACACCTTCGGCCTCGGCAAGATGCATTACCATCCGCAGCGCAACGCGCACGGGTTTCACCAAGTGCTGCTGGACGAATCCGGGCGGGCGGAATCCCCGGACTTCCGCAGCGACTACCGCGCCTGGTTCTGGTCCGAAGCCCCGGGGCTGGACCCGGATGCCACCGGGATCGGATGGAACCACTACCGCGCGCAGGCCTACGCGCTCCCCGAACGCCTGCACCCCACGCGGTGGATGGGCGACGCGGCAGTGAGGTTCATGCAAGGCTACAGCCGCCCGGAACCGTTCTTCGCCCAAATCTCCTTCGCGCGCCCGCACAGCCCGTACGATCCGCCGGAGCGCCTGATGAAGCGCTATGCGGACGCCGATCTGCCCAAGGCCCGCGTGGGCGCCTGGGCCACGCGCTACGCCCCGCGCAGCGACTCCAGTAACAACATCTGGCACGCAGACATGGGAGCCGAACCAGTGCGCCGCTCCCGCCAGGGCTACTACGGTTCGGTGACCTTCGTCGATGAGCAGATCGGGCGAATCCTGGACGCCCTGGCCAGGCGCGGCTGGCTGGATGAGACCCTCATCCTGTTCACCTCCGATCACGGCGACATGACCGGTGACCACCACCTGTGGCGCAAGTCGTACGCCTACCAATCATCCGCCCGCATCCCTATGCTCGCGCGCTGGCCCACGGGGCTGATGGCGGCGCGGCGGGGCCAGGTGCTGGCGCAGCCCGTGGAGCTGCGCGACATCCTGCCCACTTGCCTCGAGGCCGCCACGGCGCCGCCGAAGAGCGAGGTGGACGGCCGGAGCCTGCTGGCGTTGCTGGGTGGGGCCCAGTGGCGCGAGTTCATCGACCTGGAGCACGACGTCTGCTACAGCCCGGAGAACCACTGGAACGCCCTCACCGACGGCCGGTGGAAATACATCTTCCACGCGCGCGACGGAGCCGAACAGCTCTTCGATCTGGCACGCGATCCGGCGGAGCTCAACGACCTGGCCTCCGACGCCGCCTATGAAGCCCAGGTCCGCCTCTGGCGCAGCCGGCTGATCGAGCACCTGGCCGGACGCGGGGAGCGTTTCGTCAAGAACGGAAGGCTGGCGCTGCGGCCCGACAGCCACTTATATTCGCCGAACTACCCGGGATGCAGTTGCCATCCGCCAGTCAAATCATGATCCGGCAAGTATTGCTGCTGGCAGCGGTGTCCGCTGGCGCCGCCGAGGGCCCTCGGAAAGCGGTCATCCTGTGGCTGGAGCGCCCGGCCGCGGCCGCGGCCAGCAACCAGCAGAGCTACCGCGCGGTGTTCGAGCTGCTGGGTCAGGAAGTGCGGATCGTCAAGGCCGGCGGGTTCCGGCGGGCGCCCGGCGACGCGGGCGCGGTGCTGGTTGTACCGGGCGGGGCGGGCGCGCGGCTGACCGGCGCGCAGCAACAGGAGATCGTGCGGTTTCTGGCGGCCGGCGGGGCGGTGGTGGCGGAGGGCCGCCAGGGGTGGCTCGAGCAGGTGGGCTTCCGCTGGCCGGGCCGGAGCATCTCGGTGTCCGCGGTGGCCGACCCGGCGTACACGGAGCCGAGGCTCCAGTGGCAGGGCCGCGACCCGGTCGAAGCGTTCACGCCGCCGGAGGGCGCACGCACGCTCATGGCGGACGCGGAAAGCGGCCAGGCGCTGGCCGTGGCCGGGCGGCACGGAGCCGGGCGCTACCTGTACCTGGCGGCGCCGCTCGACCCGCACACGCCGCACGGCACCAGCCACTACCCGTATCTGCCGCGCTACATCAGCGAGACCTTCGGAGCAGAACCGGCGGCGGAGGGCGTGTGGCTGGAGGCCTACTTCGATCCCGCCTTTCGCGCGGGGATGGATCCGGAACAACTGGCCGGCTGGTGGCGCGAGCGGGGAATCCACACCATTTACGCAGCGGCGTGGCAGGAGCCGTACCCGTTCGGCGACCTGATCCAGGCCTGTCATCGCCACGGCCTGCGGGTGTACGCCTGGTTCGCCTTCCCCGCTTTGACCCGCCGGTTCTGGGACGAGCATCCGGAGTGGCGCGAGCGCACCGCCACCGGGGCCGACGGTCACATCGGCTGGCGCTATTCGATGAACTTGGAAAACGCCGCGTGTTTCCGCGCCGCCATGGACTGGATGAAGACCGTGCTCGCGGCGCACCCCTGGGACGGGGTCAACCTCACCGAGCTCAACTACGACGCCGATTTCAACGACTACCTCCGTGCCGACCGCTTCGTGCCCATGAACGACGACGTGCGGCAGGCGTTCCGCCGGCGCGCGGGCTTCGACCCCGTTCTGCTCTTCGACCCGGGCTCGGCGTATCACCTCCGGCGCAACCCGGGCGCGCTGAAGAGATTTCTGCGGTACCGCGAGGAGATCGTGCTCGGCTGGCACCGCGGGGTACTCGAGGAACTCGAACCGGCCCGGCGCGCGCGGGGCTTCGAGGTGATGGTGACCGTGCTCGACAGCCTGCACGGCGACTACGTCCGCCCCGCGCTGGGCGTGGACGCCCGGCGCATCGCCGGCTTGATGAAGCGGCATCCCTTCACGCTTCAGGTCGAGGACCCGGCGCATCACTGGGCCAGCCCGCCGGACCGGTACCGGCGCTTCGCGCAGACCTACCGGAAGCTGGTGCGCGACCGCCGGCGCTTGATGTTCGACATCAACGTCGTGCCGGACCGCGACATCGCGCGCACCGCGCTGCCCTCGGCCACGGCCACGGGGACCGAGCTGGCGCTGACGGTGGCGGCCGCAGCCTCGGTCTCCCGACGCGTGGCCATCTACTCGGAGCACACCGTGGCGGCGCAGGATTGGGTACTCTTGAAGACGGTTCGCGCGTGCCGCGCGTGCCGGAACTGAACAGTACGAGCATGCCGCGCGTGCCCAAACTGATCGGCTGGCCCCTGCTGGGCGCCTTCAGCTACGGCGTGATGTACTTCTTCGTGCAGCGCTCGATCTACTTCCCGTTCCAGTATCCGCAGGGCTTCTGGCAGGTGCAGGGGCAGTTGGGCGCTGGCGACGTGTGGCTGCGGACGAGCGACGGCGTGCGGCTGCACGGCTGGTGGCTGGCGCCGCCCGAGGCGCGCGTGGTTACGCTGTTCCTGCACGGGAACGCGGGCAACGTCACGCACCGCGCTGGACACATCCAGGAGATCACCGCGGCTGGCTCGGCCCTGCTGGTGCTGGACTACCGCGGCTACGGGCGGAGCGAGGGCCGGCCCACCGAGAAGGGCCTCTACGCCGACGCGGAGGCCGCTTACCAGCACCTGCTCGCCGCCGGGTACCGGCCCGAGCAGATCGTGCTGCACGGCGAGTCGCTGGGCTCGGCGGTGGCGGTGGAGCTGGCCGCGCGGCGCCCCTGCGGCGGCGTGGTGCTCGAAGCGCCGTTCACCTCGGCGCGCGAGGTGGCCGGCCGCGTGCTGCCGGTACTCGGCCCCCTGCTGATCTGGAGCTACAACTCGAAGGAGAAGATCGGACGGATCCGCGCACCACTCCTGGTGATGCACGGCGAGCGCGACGAGGTGGTACCGTTCGACCTGGGCCGCGCGCTGTTCCAGGCGGCCCGCGAGCCGAAGGCGTTCTGGGCCGTGCCCGGCGCGGGACATAACGACCTCGTCCCTTCCGCCGGCGCGGCTTACCGCCAGCGGCTGCGCGCGTTCTATCAAGGATTGCGGAGAACCACATGACCACTCGAAGAGGTTTCCTGTGCGCCGCGGCGGCCGCCCCGGCGATACTCGGGGCGCCCCGGCGACCCAACATCCTGTTTGCCATTGCCGACGACCAGTCGTGGCTGCACACCGGCGCGGCCGGCGACCCCGTGGTGAAAACCCCGGCCTTCGATCGCGTGGCCCAGGCGGGCGTGCATTTTGGCAACGCGATTTCCAACTCGCCCGGCTGCGCGCCCTCCCGCGCCGCCATCCTCACCGGACGGCCGCACTGGCAGCTCGAAGAAGCCGGCACCCACGGCAGCTCCTTCCCCAATAAGTTCGAGGTGTACCCCAGTTTGCTCGCCGCGGCGGGCTACCACGTGGGCCTGACCGCCAAGGGCGCCGGGCCGTGCGACTGGAAGGTGGGCGGCTGGAAGCACAATCCGGCCGGGCCGGCTTACGACGCGCGCGTAGTCAGGAACCGTCCCCAAGGCATCAGCGCCACCGACTACGCGGGCAACTTCGAGGACTTCCTCAAGGCACGCCCGGCGGGGCAGCCCTTCTGCTTCTGGTTCGGCAGCCACGAGCCGCACCGGGTTTATCTCGAAGGCTCCGGCCTGAAGTCGGGCAAGCGCCTGGCAGACGTGCGCGTGCCGCCCTTCCTGCCGGACTGCGAGGAGGTGCGCAGCGACATCCTGGACTACATGACCGAGATCGAGTACTTCGACCGGCAGCTCGGCAAGATGCTGGACCGCCTGGCCGCCATCGGTGAACTGGAGAACACGCTGGTGATGGTGACGGCGGATAACGGGATGTCCTTCCCGCACTCGAAAGCGAACGTGTACGAGTACGGCATCCACATGCCGCTCGCGGTGGCCTGGCCGGCCCGCTCGAAGGGCGGCCGCACGGTCGAGGACATGGTCAGCTTCCTGGACTTCGCGCCCACGTTCCTGGAGGCCGCGGGCGTGAAGATCCCGGAAGTGATGACCGGGCGGAGCCTCGTGAACGTGCTGGATTCGAACCGCTCGGGAAGGGTGGACCCCCAGCGCGTGAGCGCGTACTCGGGCCGCGAGCGGCACGCGCACGCGCGCCGCGACAACCTGGGCTACCCCTGTCGCGCTCTGCGCACGCCGGATCACCTCTACATCCGCAACTTCGCGCCGGAGCGGTGGCCGGCGGGGGATCCGGAGGGCTTCCACGACATCGACAACGGCCCGTCGAAGGAGTACGTACTCGGCAACCGCCAGCGGCCGCAGGGGCGGCGTTTCTTCGAGCTGGCTTGCGGGAAGCGACCGGCCGAGGAGTTGTACGACATCCGCCAGGACCCGGGCTGCGTCACCAACCTGGCAGGCTCGGCGGCGCACGCCACCGTGCTGGGCCGCCTGCGCGCGGAGTTCGCGCGCACCCTCACGGCGCTCAAGGACCCGCGGCTGCTCGGCACGGGCGACATCTTCGAGAGCTACCCGCGCTACTCCGCGATGCGCCCCGAGTTGGGCGGCTTCGCCGAGCAGGGCCAGTACAACCCCGCCTTCCAGCGCCAGTAGCACCAGCTTCAGCTGGTGGCCGGAGCAAGCTGAAGCTGGCTCTACAAGTTCAGTACACTGGAAGGCATGCGAACCATTTGCCTGCTGCTGGCCGCGGCCTGGGGCGCGGCGGCCCAACTGCCTGATTTCTATAAGACCGTGACCCGGGTCCACTGGGTGGTCCGCGACCTGGACCGCGTCGCCGAGGGTTGGAACCAGACCGGGCTGGCGCGGATCCGGCCGGCCGCCGAGGTCGATCTGCCGGAGGTGCAGTTCCGGGGCAAGCCGGTCGCGGTGCGGGTGCGTGTGGCCTCCGCGGTCATCGGGGATGTACCGGTGCACTTCTTTCAGCCCCTGGGCGGGGAGAACGCCTACACCGAGTTTCTAAAGACACACGGCGACGGGGTATTCAGCCTGTTGCACCGCACGCCCACGCTAGAAGCCTTCCAGGGGGAACTGGAGCGGCTGCGCGGGCTGGGCGTGAGCGTGCTGCAACGCGGCACAGTGGGAGGCGGGGCGGTCCACTACGCTTACCTGGACACTGAGCCGCAGGGGAAATACGCGCTGGGGGTCTACTACGCGCCTCCGGAAATGGAGGGCGATATCACGCCCGCGGACGGGAAGGTATCGCAGTACGCCTTCGTGGTGCGCGACCAGAAGGCCGTCTCGTCCTACTGGGAGAAGCTGGGCTTCCCGGCCATGACCTACACGCATTCGCCGGGCCGGAACCTCCAGTACCGGGGGAAGCCGGGCGAGTACGACCACATCCTGGGCTGGCAGCGTCACGGCAAGATCCCCTACGAGTGGATCCTGCCGCTCAAGGGGCCGACGGTCTACGAGGACTTCCTGAAAGCGCACGGCGAGGGTTTCCAGCACTTCGGCGTGCCGGCGGCGGACATCGACCAGGCGGTGGCGCAGTGGGCCAAGCTGGGCTACGCCGTCTCGCAGTCCGGCGCTTGGGGGAATGAAGGCCAGCGCGGCTCGGGCCGCTACGCCTACATCGACACCGACCCCCTGGGCGGGGTCACCATCGAGCTGCTGTGGAGCTTCCGGTAGGCGGCCCTAGCGCCCGTTCTCGACGATCTCCGAGACCGGGCCATCGACGTCCTCGACGCGGATGCGCAGGCGGCGGCGTTCCGGGAGCCGTTTCTCGGGTATCTCGAAGCGCGCCGCGATCATGCGATCCATCGTCTGGTGCGGCGCGATGCGGGTGCGCGCCACCAGAGTGTCATTGAACTTCTGGCCCAGCCGCGGGTAGTACTGGAACAGGCGCCGGGCATCCACCTCGGAAACCACGGCGCCTTCCAGGATCTGGCCCTGCCAGTCCTCCAGGGAAACCGTCACGTCGCGCACGACGAAGGGGTAGTCGGCGGAATTCACGAACCGGAAATCCAGCACCGCGATTGAGGCCGCCTCCTCGACCGCCAGCGTGCGGACCTTCTGGATGGAGCCCTCCAGCTCCAGGTGCGCGCCGCGCTGCACCCAGAACAGGGCGGCCACCAGGATCCCCACCACCACGATCCCGACGCCCACAAACGGCAGAAGCTGCTTCGGCACCATCGCTCACCCCACGAGGCGGACGATCTCCTTCATCGAGGCGTGTGACATCTCGACCAACTGGGCGCCGGAGATGTGGGTTTCCAGGCCGCAGCAGCCGCGGTAGCCGTCCCCGGCCAGGGCCTTGAAGATGGCGGCCCAGTCCAGGCGCTGGGGGCCCTCGAGGATGCTCCGGCCCTTGATGTGGACATTGCCGAGCCGCTTCTGGGGCAGCAGGCGGTAGCCGTCCGGGAACGGGACCTCCTGGTGGGGAGTGCCGTTGAGCGCATCCCAGTTGATGCCGAGCCACTCCGAGGGCGCCAGCTTCATCAGCTCGGCCAGCTCCGCCGAGGTGGCCACGTTGCAGGAGCCTTCGTTCTCGACCAGCAGGTGGACCTTCTCCTGGGCGGCCACCTCGACCATGGGTTCGAGGATCCCGGCGAGGCGCGGCAGCAGCTTGAGCGGCTCTTCGACCCGCGAGAAGGTGAAGATCCGGATCTTGTCGGCGCCCAGGATCTTCGCGGCGCGGATGGCCCGCTTCAGGTCCTCGATGCGCCGCTCGAACAGCTCGCCCTCGCGTTTCACCCGCCGGGCGCGGGCCTCCGCGGCTTCCGGTCTCCGCCGGGCGGGCTCCGTTCCGGGCAGGCCGAACTTGAGCAGCGAGGCATCGAGGAAGGAGATGCGGAGGCCGGCGCCGGCGAACTCCCGGGCCGCCGCGTGGAGCTCCGCCTCCGGCATCGCTTCGTAGGACTTCTTGGCGCCGGGCACCTCGCGCAGCTCCAGCCACCGCAGGCCGTACTGCTTGGCGAAAGCGATGGCCTCCGCCGGGGTGCGCGCGATCTCGTCCGAGATGGCGCTGATGCGGGAGCGGTGGATGCGCCGGGCGGCCAGAAGCGGCCGGGCAGCCAGGGTAGCGGCGAGCAGTTCTCGGCGTGTCACACTGTCATGATACCGCCGGCAGGGCCGGCAGGCGCGGCGCAGCGGGCCGCGGGCTTACGCGCGCGGCTTCCATGAGAAGGCCGGCCGCTGTCAAGGTCTTTTCTGTTGGCCGGCGGCAGCCGGCCCGGGAGGCGAAGCCTGCCCGCCAAAGCCTGCCATTCCCTCGTCTGAGTAAAGCTCTTCTGGCAGCGCGGTCGGGCCCCGTCCAGGCCGAGCGAAGCGAGCCGCCAGGGTAGCCTGGACGGGTGGCCGCGCTGCCTTACGATCAAGGAGGAGGGAATGGCAGGCCCGCTGCTTCGTCCTTGCCACCCCCTGGCTCCGCCTATGCTTGCCTGCTGCCAGGTCCGCCTGCGCCTCTGTCGCCCTGCTTCCATTCGCGCTCTTGCTGGAGCCACGCGGGCTCCGGTGCCCGTTGGGGTTCTCGTCTCAGTGGGTGCTGCCATCTCGGAATCGACCTGCCGCCTCCGGTAGCCCGGTGGGGCGGTCCGCCGCGCGCTCGCAGTCACCCGAACTCGGCGCTTCAGCATACCTGACAAAGCTCCATCTCCTGCTCTACGCCGCTGCCGCGCGCACCGCTTGGCGGTTGTACAGCGGCTCGTAGACCTCCCCGCTCACCCACAACCGATGCAGCAACACCGCCAGTTTCCGGGCCACCGCCACCACCGCCTTCCGCTTGGCGCTCTTGCCGCCACGCTGCATCCGCT
>Ga0315289_10012290_pt1 | contig 12075 bp, 6 predicted proteins | sample YL17G11_40_MG_FD_203452 | JGI IMG/M metagenome (GOLD analysis project Ga0315289, IMG submission 203452) | Sediment microbial communities from Yellowstone Lake, YNP, Wyoming, USA - YL17G11_40 | ecosystem: Environmental > Aquatic > Freshwater > Lake > Sediment | place: USA: Wyoming | collected...
TCCGTCCCGACGTAGTTGTGGCCGAGGTTGCGGGCCTCCTCGATGGCGAATTCGATGACCTTTTTGGCCCGCGGCGTCTGGGGGAGTTTCCCCATCGTGACCATGTCCGGGCCGCTCTTGACGATCTTTTCCACTTCGAGGCGGATCTTCTTCAGGTCGATGCCCAGGCTGTGCAGGACGTTCGCCGCCACACCCTGGCCCTCTTTGACCAGGCCCAGAAGGACGTGCTCCGTGCCCACGTATTCGTGGTTGAAGCGCTGGGCTTCCTGGTTCGCCAGCGCCATCACCTTTCGGGCACGGTCGGTAAAGCGTTCAAACATCGTCTCGCCTCGCTGTCCTGGGTGGGGCACCGGCCCCAACCCCTTTCGCCGGCCCTAAAGACGCTTCTTCCGGCCCGGCATTCGTTTATTCTACTCCGCCGCCGGCCCGATTTCAACCCCGACGGCGCCGACGCCCGCCCGGGGGCAGACGCCGACCGTCTGTTTTATCGTCAGAATCCTCCCGTTGCCGCAGCAAAACCGCCTTCGGAAGGCCGAAAAAGGCTTTTCGGCACGTCTCGGACCGGACGGACCGACCGCCAGGTCACTTGGCGGCGTGCCCCGCCGACCCCGCTCGCCTGGTTCTACAACGCTATCTCAACGCAGAGATCGCAGAGAGCGCAGAGATAAACTCTTCTTTCACAGCAACTTGTCCCGGCGCGCCGGGACCCGACGTCCTTGGCCGGGCGTTGTTCCGCAGCCGCAGACCGTAGCGCGGGGCACCCGCCTTCGTCCGCCAGAACGGAGGGCGGACTTCGGCGTGGCAGGCAAGGCCCCGCGCTACAGTTTTTCCTTTTGGCCCCTTAAAGGTTGTTCTCTGCCCTTCGACCTCGCTCCGGGCAGCCCGAGCCGTTCGACCATGCCCTTCGAGAGCCTCAGGGCCCTGAGCATGGTCGAAGGGCTCACGGCCCTGAGGAAAGTCGAAGGGCATGGTCGAGAGGCTGCGTTCTCGGCGTTCTCTGCGTTAAGAACACAGCGTAGTAGTACTGGTCGAGTCGCCCGCGCTGTTGGCGACCAGGGCCGACAGTTCGCGCTCGATCTCAAAATCCCATCGCCCCGCGTCGTCCAGATACCGCGCCCGGACGAGGTGTTGCCGCGCCGTCGCCGCGTCGCCCCGACGCCGCGCAATCATCGCCAACTGAAGGAACGCCTCCACGTCGTCCGGGTCCGATGCGAGGAGTTCCCGGCAAATGGACTCCGACTCGTCCAGCCGATCCTGAAGGTACGCCACCAGGGCCGACAGGAACAGGCCGTCGCCATCTATCCGCCCGGCTCGCCTTATCGCCCGCAGGCGAAACCCCAGCGACGTCTGGGCGGCAACGTACACGATCGCCGCCGATCCCCAAAGGAACCACTCCAACGGCGAAACCGCCCCGCCGGCGCGAAAAATCTCCAGCACCAGAGCGCCGCCCGCCAGAAGACCCCACGCGACGGCCACGGCCGCGCCGCTCGCCACAAAACCAACCCAGACGTGACCCGCCCCGGGCAGAAGGAAGCCCGCCAGTCCGATCCACGCCGGATGAGCCGGGCATCGGTTCATGGTGTCATCTCCATCTCGAGGGCCGGCGGGATGCCTTGGTCCGACTCGGACGGCGTGAGCGGGATCTTGCGTTCCTCGTCCGGCCCGACGCCGTCCGGAACGAACGCCTCCGGCGCCAATGCCGCCAGGCGCGCCAGTTCCTTCTCCAGGGACTCGGCGGCGGCGAATTCGTCGGGAGCGCCCCGGCGAACGTCCTCGAGCGCTGCCGTCAACTCGCGCCGCCAGGCGACCGGATCCAGGCGCGAGGGAAACGCCAACTGGCGTGTCCCCAGCGTCACTTCGACCCGGTCGCTCGGAGGCCGGCCCGCCTCCAACGCCTGAACCTCCCCAAAATAGGTGCGCCGGTGCACGCCCTCCTTCGCCTTCTCCGAACCGGGCACGAGCCACAGCGTCCCCGGCCGGAGGATCGGCGGGACCCGAACGGTCCCGTCCGGCGCGATCGAGAGCACCTCGACGCGGTCGAGTCGGTATTTCGTCACCGTGTCTTGGGGCACACGGACGGTGGTCGGACTGCGCGTCTCGAAGGCCGCGTCGAACACCTGGCGGTTCCGGACGTTGCGGTCCCCTTCCGCCAGGCCCGCCCCGTTGTATTCGTACACGCGGAGAAGGACATAGCCTTCGGCGGCGGGTCGGCCCTCGGCGTCGCGCACCCGGAGCGTGTGGCCAAGGTCCGTCGGCAACGTGGGCCAGACGACGAACGGCACCGCGCACCCCGACGACGCTACCGCACACCCCGCAGCGCCAAGCGCCAAGAGCAAGGCTCGAAAGGTCTCCATACGCGCTCCTTATAAGTCTCCGCACCGCAGGGGTCAACCGTTTTTCCCGCCACAGGGGTTTGCCAAAACGGCAGCGCGGGGGCGACGGCCGGGGCGAAGCCTGTCGGAATGGCAGGCGACCCGGCGAGGACCCTTTGTTGCAATCGCGGCCCGGAGTCCGTAGAATACCGTTGCTCGGGCCTCGCGAGGTCTTTCCAGTCGCCCGGCGCCGGTGGCACGGGTTTTGCCAGACGGATTACTACTACTACGCTGTGTTCTTCAACGCAGAGAGCGCCGAGAACGCAGAGAACGGTGGGTTCGCCGCGGGGCTTGCCCCGCGCTGCAAACCCGCCTACGCCAAGGCTACGGCGGGCAAGCAGCCAGCCCCCGCACCTGTCCGCCATAGCCCGAAGGGCGACGGCGCAAGCGGGGCGGCGAACCCGCTGCGGCGGGCTGACGGATCAGCGTGAGAAGGAGTGAACGCGATGGTTTCCAGAAAAGTCATCGGAATCGACCTGGGCACCACGAACTCCGTGGTGGCCGTCCGCGAGGGCGACAAGATCACCGTCATCGCGAACGCCCAGGGGAACCGCATCACCCCCTCCGTGGTCGCGGTCACGGACAAGGGGGAGCGCCTGGTCGGCCAGGTGGCCAAACGCCAGGCCATCTCCAACCCGCGGAACACGGTCTTCTCAATCAAGCGGTTCATGGGCCGGCGCCACAGCGAAGTCCAGGCCGAGGAAAAACTGGTCCCCTACGAAATCGTGGGCGGGGCCGAGGAACTGGTGAAGGTGCGCGTGCGCGCCAAAGAGTACACGCCGCCCGAAATCTCCGCCATGATCCTCCAGGACCTGAAGCGAACGGCCGAAAACTATCTCGGCGAGGAAGTCAAGAAAGCCGTCGTCACGGTTCCGGCCTACTTCAACGATTCGCAGCGGCAGGCCACCAAGGAGGCCGGCATCATCGCCGGCCTGGAAGTCCTTCGGATCATCAACGAGCCGACCGCCGCCAGCCTGGCCTACGGCCTGGAAAAGAAGAAGAACGAGAAGATCGCCGTCTTCGACTTCGGCGGCGGGACGTTCGACATCTCGATCCTGGACGTCGGCGAAGGGGTCTTCGAGGTCATCGCCACCAACGGCGACGGGCACCTCGGCGGCGACGACCTCGACCAGCGCCTCATCGACCACATCTCCGGCACCTTCAAGGCCGACTCTGGGATCGACCTGAGGAAGGACCAGATGGCCCTCCAGAGGCTCAAGGAAGCCGCCGAAAAAGCCAAGTGCGAACTCTCGACTCTTCCCGAGACCGACATCAACCTGCCGTTCATCACCGCCGACTCCAGCGGCCCGAAACACCTGACGATGAAGATCACGCGGGCTCGCCTAGAGGAACTCGTCCGCGACCTCATCGAACGCGCCCGCCGGCCCTGCCTCCAGTGCCTCGAGGACGCCCGCAAACGCCGGGGCGCCGATTTCCGCGTCGACGAGGTCGTGCTCGTCGGCGGCCAGACGCGCATGCCCGCCATCGAGGCCCTCGCCAAGGAACTCTTCGGCAAGGACCCGCACAAGGGCGTCAATCCCGACGAGGTCGTCGCCGTCGGCGCCGCCATCCAGGGCGCCATCCTCGCCGGCGAGTTCAAAGACAAGGACATCCTGCTGTTGGATGTGACACCCCTGTCCTTGGGCATCGAGACGCTCGGCGGCATCATGACAACGCTCGTCGAACGCAACACCACCATCCCGACGGGCAAGAAGGAGGTCTTCTCCACCGCGGCCGACAACCAGACCACCGTCGAGATCCACGTGATGCAGGGCGAGCGGCCGATGGCCCGCGACAACCGCACCCTCGGACGATTCCAACTCGCGGGCATCCCCCCCGCGCCGCGCGGAATGCCGCAGATCGAGGTCTCCTTCGACCTAAACGCCGACGGCATCCTCAACGTCAGCGCCAAGGACCTCGGGACCGGCAAAGAGCAGTCCATCAAGATCCAGCAGTCCTCCGGCCTCTCGAAGGAGGAGGTCGAGAAGATGAGAAAAGAGGCCGAGAGCCATGCCGAGGAGGATAAGAAACTCCGCGCCCTCGTCGAAAAACGCAACCAGGCCGACGCCCTCGTCTACCAGGTCGAGCAGACGTTGAAGGAGCACGGCGACAAACTCGGGGCCGACGACCGCGCCAGCATCGAGAAGGCCATCGGGGAGGTCCGCGAAGCCCTCAAGGGCGAAGACCTCGCCCGCATCGACCGCGCCGTCGAGGCCCTCAACCAGGCCTCCCACAGCCTGGCCAAGATGCTCTATCAGCAGCAAGGCCAGGGCGCCCAGGCCGGCGCCGGACACGCCGCAGGCCCCGGCGACGCCGCACCCTCCGAAGAAAAGAAAGGCGGCGACGACGACGTCATCGACGCCGACTTCGAGGTCAAAGAGTAGCCGCTTGCGGCTTAGCGTCTGTTCGCCGGTCCTATACGCCGGCCGGCGCCTGACTATCCGTCCGTATCTTCGCCGCGCTTCGCCCGTGGCAGGCTGAACACCAGGAGCCCCGACCCGACGAAGACGTGCACGAGGAGCGTCTTCCACCACGCGACGCCCGGCACGAGATAACTGTAACTTTCGCCGAACGGCGAAATCCGATACGTCAAGTCCTGCCGCAGCCACACCAAGCCGAGTTCCTGCTCCGCCACGACCAGGGGATTGGCGTGGACAGCCACCTGGGCCGCCGTCGCCTGGGCCGGGCCTTCCAGAAGGGCCAGCATCGGACCCGCCCACACGACCGACCCGACGACGATCCAGCCCGCGAGGGCGACTATCCACTGGGCCGCTCGCGGGCCCGCCACACGCTCCACGAGGACTCCCAGGCCCGCCAGAAACACCAGAAACCCGAGGGCGACCGCTTGGGTCCGAAGGACGCCGACCGCCGTCGCCCCGTCAACGAGCGCAGCCATGACGAGAAGCGCGCCCGCCAGGAGCACCACAGCCGCCGGCAGCCGCGCGAGCCGCGGCCCCAGGCCGGCCCCCGGACGCGCGAGGACCGCGCCGGCCCATACCGGCAGCGCCATCATCTCGATCGCGACCACCATGCGAATCAGAGGCAGCACGGCCGCTCCTTCGGTCGCCGCCCTGGCACGGCTACGGCTCGCGGTCGAGTCCCGGCGCGCCGGGACTCGCCCTGCCAGGGTGCCGTGGCCGGCAGGCGACTCGGGCCAAAAAGGGGACGGGAGTCTTTTGCCGGAACGGCCCTTCGGGTGCTCTGCACAAAAGACTCCCGTCCCCTTTTTGGCCTATCGTAACCCTCGCGACGGGGGACGACGAACAAAAAAAGACGGGGAGGCCTATCGGCCTCCCCAAGTCTTGTCAACTTCGCGCGCGGCGGGTCTCCGCACCCGCCGCGCATCTTCGCAGTTTTGCGCGGTGGGTACGGAGACCCACCGCGCAAAACAAACCGCTTAGAAATCGTCGTACCCGAGTTTGTGCTCCTCCTCGGACTGGATAAGGATCTTCGGGCGGATGAGGATCAGGAGGTTCTGGTTCGTCCGCAGGCTTGCCCGGTTGTTGAAGACGCGCCGCAGAATCGGGACCTTGTTGAGAATCGGGACGCCGGTCTCGACCTCCGTCTCGCCGAACCGCTTGTTGCCGCCCAGAAGGAGCGTCCCGCCGTCCGGCACGCTCACGGTCGTTCTCAGGTCGCTGACCCGCACTTGGGGCAGGTCGATGAGGAACGTGGCGACGCCGCCCACCCCCACGGCCTCAATCGGGATCTGGCGCCAGTCGGCGAGGGAAGTGTCGGCGACCTGGGGCCTGAGGTCCAACTGGACGTACCGCCGGTCCGCGGACACGGTCGCCTTCACATCCAGCGTCGCGCCTACGGGGATGGAGCCGATCACCGGGTCCCAGGCGACGGCACGCTCGGATATGACCGGTTCGGCGTCGGCCAGGTAGGTGATGACGTTCGCGATGCTGATGTAGGACCGCTGGCCGTTGTACAGCGTAATCCGCGGCGCGAAGAGCGTCGTGGACCGCGAGTCGGCCTGGATCGCCCGCAGTAGAAAACCAATCTGGAGATCGTCCAGGAAGACGCCGCTCACCGTCATGCCGCCTTCGTTCGCACTGAAGTTGGCAAAGGCGGTGCCGGCCACCGGCAGCATCGTCGAGGTCCCCAAGCCGTTCGAGCCGGTGCTGGATACGATGATCGGCGACCCCCACCGCGGATCGCCGGCCGCGCCGCCCACCTGGCCGGGCAGCGTGTCAAACTGGGTGCCGCGATCCAGGAGCGACGGGTCCTGCACGACTTGGCCGTTCGGGTTCCATCGCCCCGTCGCGCCCGGGTCAAACTGGACGTCGACGTCCAGGGTGATGTCCTGGAGGAAATCGTCGGCGATCGTGACGAAGCGGGATTCGACGCTGATCATGATGGCCCGCTCGCGGCGCAACTTTTCCAGCAGGTCGCCGACGCGCGTGTGCCCCTGGCGCGTCTGCGTGACGATCAAGAGGCCGTTCATGTAATCGATGGCGGCGGGCCCGCCCTCGTCGGTCCACGCGGCCACGCTCTCATCGGCCAGGTTGTTGACATTGCGCTTGATGATGTCCACGAGTTCCTTCCAGCCGATCTGCTCGGTTTCCTCGGCTGCCGCGCCGGCGCCGAACAACTCGCCGAACCCGCCGCCGCCGCCGCCGCTGGCGCCCCCAGCCGCACCCGTCACCGCCCCGATATCAAACCGCGGGGCGAGGTTGCTGAAGTCCGGGATGCTCGCCACCAGGTCCTGAACCGGGTACGTCACGATCGGCAGGTTCTTCTGCAACTTGGCGCGGGTCGTCACGAGAATGTACCCGGCCTCGGCCTTGTACCCGAGGTCGGCGCCGGGAATGCCGCCGAGGATAAGGTTGAGTGCGGACTCGACGGTCAGGCCCCCGACTTTAAGATTGACCATCCAGTTGGAGAAGTTCGGGTCCGCCTGGACTACGGGATCCACCACGATGTTCAGGCCGCGCCTCACGTCGGTGATGTACCTCAGGACCATTTCGAGGCTGGTTTGCTGGAAGTCCAGGGTGTCTATCGTCTCCTGGAGGCGGGCGCGGGTCTGCTCGACGGCCGGCGACTCCTCGGAGGAGACCATCTCCCTCAGTTTCCGGCGGAACACCGTCAAGTCCTGCCACGTCTTGGCCTCCGGATAGCGAAGGTAGTTCGGCTTCTCCTTCGGGATGTACTCGGTCATTTCGCCCGGATGGATGGCAGCCTGTTCGCTGTCCGCCAAAGCCTCGACGGCGCCCACCTTGCGGTCCTTTCGGAACTCCGTCTGGCGGACCTGCGACTCCAGGTACATCAGGTCGTCTCTCCACAGGCGGGCTCGATCGTTCTCGGGGTTGATCGCGATCAGCCGGTCCAGCACCTCGATCGCCTCGGGGAACTGCATCGAACGCCGCAACTCCTTCGCACGATCCCACAGTTGCTGGATCTTCTGCTGCTGGTCCTGATCGTATTGGGCGAGGCGTTCCTCTTCCGCCTTGCTGGCGGCGACTTCGGCCCGGCCCTTCCTGGCCGCTTCGGCCTCCGCCCTCTGCTTGTTGACCTGGCCCCGAAGCACGAGAACCTGTTCACGAAGCCCTTCCGCCTCTTCAGGCATCAGGACCCGCGCCAGGTCGATCAGCCGGTCCGCTTCGTCCAGGGGCCGCAGCGCCTGGTCGTAATCTTCCGGGCGTTCGGCTTTCGTCTGAAGCCGTTCCGCCTGGCCCAGCAACTCCTGCACGTTGGCCGTCACTCGTTGCCGCTCGATGTCCCGGCTGATCTCGACGTGGCGGATCACCGGCTCCTCGCGTTCGCTCAGCAGGCGCATCACCTCGTCGCGGCCCTTGGCGGCGCGCTCGGACTCGGGCCACAGCGCCAGTGCCCGGGTGAAATGGATCTTCGCCTTCACGTACTCACGGTCCGCCAGGGCCGCCTCGCCGAGTTGCGTCTCGTTCTCGGCCTCGGCCCGGCGGGCTTGGTCGGCCAGGGTCAGTTTCTCCGCCGTCTCGCGGATCACCGCCACCGCCGGTTCCGCCGGTTCCGCCGGCGCAGCGACCTTGGCTTTCGCCGGTTCCTCCGGCGCAGCGACCTTGGCTTCCGCCGGTTCCGCCGGCGCCACCACCGGAGCCGCTTCGACCGGTTCCGCTGGGGCGGCGACGGCCTTCACTTCAACCGGCTCAGCCGATGCTACGACCACCTTCTCTTGGGGGGGCGTGGCAGCCGGTTGGCTCGCCAGTTTCTTCTCCAGGCTCCCCAGCGCCATCCGGTCAAAGAGGCCGAGTTTCACGTCCATCGCCTTGATGTCAACGATCGCGGCACGGGCCTCGGCCGTCTGACCCTTGTCGAGGGCCCGCTTGGCCTGGCCCAGGAGTTCCTTGGCCTTGGCCTCGGCCTGACGGTGGCGCTCCTCGGCCACCTGAAGGAGCCCCTTGGCCTGGTCGCGCTTGTCGTCTTCCAGATAGGCGCTGTTGGCCGCCTGCGACAGGCTCTCAACGGCCGTCGCCACGCGCTGGTTGTCGAGGGCTTTCTGCCCCTCGGCCAAGGCTTGCTCGTCGGCCGCCTTGGCGCCGACGGCTTTCTGGGTCTTGGAGAGGAGAGAGTCGAACTTGCCCTTGTCCCAGAAGCCGAGGGTGTCGCGTTGAATCTCGTTGAGGCGCTTCAGCGCGGCGTCGTACTTGTGGCCGTCGTAGAGGCGCGCGGCCTCGCTCAACCGTTGGTCGGCGGTCGGCTGCTCGGGCTCGGCGGCGATCGCCATCACCGCGGCCGAGAGCAGAACCCCCACGATCCCGATAATCGACAGAATCCTCGCGGGTTTCAAAATGGACCTCCTTGTCTGCGACACAGGGAAACCAGGGCACCGCTCCCGGCAGGTGGGCCCCAAGGCCCCTCGGGAATTCGGAAATCCGTTGTCGGCGGTGCCTTCGGATGCCCCTACTACACCGACATCTCCATGCCCGACTCGGAATAATGTGGCATAACTTGAATGATTGCCGTTCGTTACCGCTCTTCGTCCGGCGACCGGGACACTGTAGCAAACCGCCAAGGCTCCGCAAGCAAAATCTCGCCGGTTTTGTAATGCCTCAGATAGGGCCAAAAAGGGGACGGGAGTCTTTTGCCGCCCTTCGACTTTCCTCAGGGCGGCCCTGAGCGCCGTCGAGGGGCCGAAACGGCCCTTCGGGCCTTCGCCCGCCGAAGGGCTTCGGCCCACAGGCGGATGCTCTGCACAAAAGACTCCCGTCCCCTTTTTGGCTCCGACCACACCCCCCAACCGCCTGGGCAAACCGGCCGCGGAAGCCCAAGATCCGGGGGTTTATCCGCCTTTTTTCGAGCCCGGGCCGACACCAGGAACCACGCTTTCACGCTCCTGACGACGTTGATTCGCCTCTTTCTTGTCTTCCCAATCGATCCGCTGGCCCAGGTTGCCCTGGGTGTCCGAGAAGATCAGGACATTCGTCGGGATAGGTTTCATACCCGGACCCGGCGGCGTGTAAGGGAACTCCCGGATCATATCCACCAACAGCACCCCGGGACTCAGGTCCACCGTCTCCGTCACTTCCTTCTCGGAGCCCGGCACTTTAATCGGGACGGGTTTGTTGCAGATGACGGGCATGCCCACCCGGCACGAGACGCTTCGGACGATCACCCATTGGCCGTGAATCCATCGGTGCAGTTCCACCGTGGCCCGGTCGCCGGAGACACCCACAAAGTAGAAGTGCACCAGGGGCGGAATGGTAACCGCGGCGGAAGGCTCGCTCCACTCGCCGACGCGTTCCAGCGTCCACTTCGCCTGCTCGTCCCCGCAATCCGGATGGCCATACACCGGATTGAATACCGCCACGCGCATCCGATACTGGTACGTTCGCCCGGGGCGCACCGAAAGGTCGTGTGCCCAAACCGTTGCATAATTGTACTGAGGCTCGACCGGTCCGACGAGCGAGGGCACAGCCCCCGGCGTCGGCGCGGCCGGGGCGGTGGGCTCCGTCAGCCACCACCCCTCCCCGGTCGGAGCTGCGGGCGCCGCCGGTCCCGCCTCCGAAGGAAGTGCCGCCTCCGGCAGAGGCGCCCCGGCGGCCGGCGCTCCCCTCGCGGGCGCCCCCGCTCCCCCCGGCGCCCGAAGATTCGGCTGCTCGACGCCCTTCACGGCACCGGCAATGTCCTGCACCCACTTGCCTTCCGGATCCCGCGCCACGAGGTTGACGAACGGCAGGCGGCGAACGTCCTGTTGCATGGCCAGCAGGGCCCGCGCCCACGCGAAGACGGCCCGGCTGTCTCGACTATTCTCCGGCCGGCGAGGCAGTTTGTCGAGCGCGGCCTTGGCGCCCTCCCCCGTGACGGCTTCCCAATCCGTCCACGTGCCGTCCGGCTTTCGCTCCTGGCGCGCCAGGTCCACCCGCGTGATGACGATCGGCTGCGGCTCCACCTTCCCCGCCAGGTACTGCTCCAGTTGGAGGTCCAGATTGAATTTGCCGACGCAACTGACCCACGCGATGTCCGAGAGGCCTTGCTCGGCCATCTTCTCCAGGGGGCGATTGACGGCCTCCGGCGTGACGCCCCGGCCCACAGCGGTCCGGACCTCCTCGACGGCCAGGATCTGCTTGGGCGGCGTGACTATTGGTACGATTGGCCGTTCGATTTCGCCCTTCACGATGCCCCACACAAAATCCCGGTTGGACGGCCACTTGGGCGGCAGTTGCGCCCGCCGGCGCTCGAACTCCTCCACCGTCAGCGGCGACTTCGTCAGGCCCAGTTGCCGACGCTCCTCTTCCGTCAGAACCTCCTCGATCGTGGCCTTCTTGCGCTCGTTAATCTGCTGAATCAGGTGGTGAACCACCTCGCGCTTCTCGACACGCGACTCCCGCAAAACCACCCACAGCACCACCGAGGCGACGAAGACCAGCCCCGTGGCCAGAACCACCACCTTCTCAAAATGCCGGCCCCACCACGATTCCCTCAGGTCGGTAGCCATTCGCTAAACTCCTTCAGCCCGGGCCGCCCGGCGTGGGCATCCTCGGCTCGCCACTTCGAGTCGCCTGTGGCGACCCGGCGTTCGCCCCTCGAAGTTTAACCCGCTCGCTTCGTCGAGTCGCCCGTGGCGACCTTCGCCGGCGCCTCCGGCCCCGCGGCTGTTTGCGGCGGGTTTGTCACCCGCCCGCCCGCCAACTGGAAAACCAGCGACTCGCCGACCACCTCCAATAGCACCACCCCGCCGGTTCCGTACACCTCCCGCGACCACGCCAGGAGGCTCCCCCGGAACCGTTCGAACGCTTCCGGCACGATCGGCTTCATTTGCCACGCGTCCACGCTCAGAAAACTCTCCGTCCCCTTGAGCCGGCGCAGCAGTTCCCCCGACCGCCGCGATTCGATCACCACCGCCAGGCGGAACGGCAGCACGAGGTAAAAGCCGGGCTTGGAGAGCCGGCCCGACAGGGTGGGAACCACCGTCCCTTCGGGCACCGACGACGGAAGAAGATACCGCACGCCCCCCGTACCCCCCCTCGAACCCTCCAGCGTCGCCACGCCGGCCCCGATCCGTATCTCCACCAGTTCCTTGATGGGGACGTTGCGGATCACGGCCGGCTGGCCCTCGAGATAGTCCGCGTTCATCGCCGCGATGATTCCCACCAGGTCCGACATCAGCCAGAGGTCTTCCTGCGCGACGGCGCATTGGTCCAGCGTCGGCGCTTCGGCCTTGTCCACCCAATCCGGCCGAACGAACGATTGTTGCGGGTGGGCGAACATCGTCGCCTGC
>Ga0315289_10012291_pt1 | contig 12075 bp, 16 predicted proteins | sample YL17G11_40_MG_FD_203452 | JGI IMG/M metagenome (GOLD analysis project Ga0315289, IMG submission 203452) | Sediment microbial communities from Yellowstone Lake, YNP, Wyoming, USA - YL17G11_40 | ecosystem: Environmental > Aquatic > Freshwater > Lake > Sediment | place: USA: Wyoming | collected...
CACGCGCAGCTCGCGGTGGCAGACTAGTAGGCGGCGAGATCGACGAGCTGGCGAGCGCAGCGGGCAGTGCTTGGGAAGGCGAAGCGGCCGGGACTCCCAACGTCCCCGCTGAGAGAATGCGCCGCGCCCAGCGCGCCACGCCCGAGCAAAAGCAGCTCGGCAAAGAGCAGCTCAAGCTGTTCCGTGAAGCCATGAAGCAGATCAGGCCAGAGTACGCAGAGGTCTTGGAGCTGCGCACGCAGGGCATGAGCTACAGCGCCATCGAGGACGCGCTCGACATCCCCATCGGCACCGTCATGAACCGGCTCTACCGGGCGCGCAAACAAGTCGAGGAGCTGACCGGGCTCCCCATCCGTGGCCTCGTTGGCACTGCTGCTGCGGCGTTTGGCGTCGAGAACCGTGGTCGACTGGCGAAGGGCGACGTGCGCGAGCCGAGCGAAGAACGCGAGCTGCGCGCCTTGGAAGCGGAGGTCAAAGCTCTCAAAGCTCCTCCTGAGCCTCGCAAGACGACAGTCGTGCGACGAGCAGCACGACAGAACCCAGGGGAAGTTTGGATCTACTTCGAGACGTTCGCTGACGTCGTGGACCTCCACAACGAGGGGCTCATCGACGACGACGGCTTTGACCAGTGTGTCGAGGCTCTCGACGCACATGGGTTCGTTTAGTATGGAGAGCACATGAGCTTTGTCGTCGGTGACGGTCACACAGAGGTCGAGGTCAATACCCTCGGGGAGGCGATGAAGATAGCTCAGCTGGTGAGGCTTCCAGGCCCAGGCATTCTCGATCTGAGCAGGAATAACAAGAAGAGCACGAAGACCCTCACGACCGCTCTGGTCCCCGTTTCACCCGCGCCGATCGCCCTCACTAGCGGGGGACTGTCGATGGGCGCAAAAGTAGGTCTGGGACTAGCCGCTATCTTCGTGCTGTTCCTCGTCTTTCGGGCTCGGAAATTAAAAAAACAGCGAGCACATGACACCAGCAGCTAGGTGTAGTACACTCGTCACAACTGTTTGCAGGAGTCAGCGATGTCAGCAACGGGTCAAGGCGGCGTCTCCGTCATGGCAACAAGGCGAAGTGTCCAGAGTGCAGCCACACGTTTGAGGTGCCAGACGAAGTCGCGTGCCCAAAGTGCAATGGCTCTTTTGTGGTGCCAGAGGACATTGACGAAGGAGAAGACGTCGAGTGTCCAGACTGTCGGCACGAGTTTGTGCTGCCAAGCTCTGGCGACTCTGAAGCCTAGCGTGGTCTGACCTGCGGATCGGCGTTTTCGTGTAGCAACAAGCTGGTGTAGTCTAAGAAAAGCAAGACAGCGGTCAGCATCGTTTTAGATACAGTAACCGAGGAAAACAACATGGCAAACACAGCGGTCAAAGTCTCATCTTCTGCAAATCACCTCGTGTACCAGCTCACGGGCGACGGTACGGTGGTAGGACCCACTATCGCCAGCGCAACGCTGCTCAACGACATGGTTGCCGGCCCGTTGAAGGCTGCCTGGACCGCAGCTTTCGCGAATCAGGCAGCGATGCGCGTGGGCCTTCTTGGCGGCGGGGCCGCGTGCGAGGCGACCATTCAACTCGCGGTTACCGTTCTCGATGTCACTGCGGAGCGCAATCAAGTCACCGCAGACGTGGACACGGACGCTGTGACGGCGTCGCGCGCTGAGATCAACATTTCAATGTCGGACACAACCGGACAGATCGCCTTCCTGAAGCTGACGCACTGGCAAAGCATCGTCGAGTAAGGTCTTGCCGGTACGACGCCGGCCAAGACACAACCAGAGATAACGTAGCGTCACGACGGGGTAACATCCTCGACGTGGCGCTACGTCCGTTTTCGGTGCGCGGCGCACGGGAGGGTTATGCCGTCGACCACGCTGATCAAGAACCCGTCGCTAGACACCACACTGGAGGTCATGCGAACAAAAGCCAACGAAGCCAAGAAGACCCTGCGTCCGTTCGTTGAGTCCATCGTCAAGCACGTAGAATCCGGCAGCTACAACGATGAGATCTCGGCAATTTACGGTTGGGTTCGCGTCAACATCGCGTACCGCAAAGACCCGCACGACGTCGAGTACGTCCGCGCACCCGCGAGGCTGGTTGTCGACGTGCGGGTTGAGCACTGCGCCGGGTTCGTACATGTTTATCACGAGCGCGTCGAATCTCGCAAAGACGTCTGAGAGCACGAAGGCCTCTGGCACAGGCCCGAGGTAGCGCGGTTTCGGGGCGTAGTCGTAGCCGTAGCGCGCAGTGTACCGTCCGTTGCGCATGTCCCCTTCGCCGAGCTGCCGGCGCACTCGCACGCAGTTTGCGAGCGTCTCTTCCTGATCGGCGCTCAAGTAGCCAGGCGTGACGCTGAAGCCGGGTGTCATCCTTCAGGCTCTTCGGGAAAGAGCGAGTCGAGATCAACATCGGGCGCGTCGAGGTCCTCGGGCTCCTCGGGCTCCTCGAACGCCTCGACCTCTTCTTCGTAGCGGCTCATCCAATCGGCGTAGCTGGACCCGGCGTCGCTCTCGTCGCGCCACTTGTCGGAGCGCTCGTCGTAGTAGCCCTCCTGGGCCTCGTGGATGTTGCTCGCAAACGTGTTGGCGTTGGAGACAGCCTCGTTGAAGGCCTCGACGCTGGTCGAGAGCGCTTCGTGCGCCGCCATGACAGCGGCGTTGCGCTCGCCGATGGCAGCTTCTAGCTTCTCGTGCGCGTCGTGCAGTGCGTTGAGGACGGCGTCACGCTCGACGCGCTGGGTCTTGGACAGGGACTTCATTGCGGGCTCCTGAATGCTCTGCCGCCGAAAGACCCGGTGGTAGAGCGTAGATTAGAAAGGCAAATCTGAGAAGTCGTCAACCACGACCACCGGGGCGGGGCGAACGATGACCACGGGAGCGGCGATCTTGACGGGCGCAGCGACCGGGGCCGAGGGGACGACCGGGGCCGAGGGGACGACCGTCAGGTGACGAGCCTCCTCGATCAGCACGTTCGCCATCTCCTGCTTGAAGGCGAGGAGGTCCGCGATGCGCGCATCGAGGTCGTGGTTCGCGACGAGAACCGTCACGAGCACGCTCTTGGTCTGGCCGATGCGGTAGGCACGGTCCATCGCTTGGTCGTTGTCGGCGGGCGTCCAGGCCTGGTCGACGAACACGACGCGGGTCGCCTTGGTGAGCGTCAACGCGACGCCCGCCGCCTTGATGGTGGCCGCGATGCCCTTGAGCTTGCCGGCCTGGAACGCCGCCTCAATCTCGCCGCGCTTGTCGGCAGGCGTGTCGCCCGTGATCGTCGCCCAGCCGTCGCGAGCGCCGAGCGCCTCGACGGGGGCGAGGTGCGCCGAGAAAAACAGCGCCGGCTCGCCCTGCTCTTCGCAGTCCTCTGCCAGAGCCAGCGCGGCGTTGATCTTCGCCTTCGCGAGCGCAGCGCGGGCCTTGCTCATCTTCTCGAAGGCGAGCGACCCGCCGAGCGCGGCAGCGTCTGCCGTGTTGATGTCCACGCCTTTGCTGGCGAGGAAGGCGACGACGGCGTCGGCGTCCTTGCAGTCGCCCGGCTTGACGTCGACGACGAGCGTCTCAAACCGTTTGGCGGGGAGGTTGAGCACCTCACTCTTGACCCGGCGCAACATGACGCGGGCGAGACGCACCGCGAACTCGGGCTTGACGGCAGAGAGGTTGAACTCCCAGCCGTAGTCGCCCTGGAAGCCTCCAGCGAACTGCATGGCACGCTCGAAAGGCTTCATGGAGCGGTCGCCGCCGAAGGCCTCGAACTGGAGACCTAGCGCGACCAAGATCGCGTAGGTCTCTTGCGGTTTGTTCGTTAGGGGCGTGCCGGTGAGCCCGATGGCGCGCCCGCCGCGCTCGCGGGCCTCGTGGCAGATAGCGCGCAGGGACTGCGTGCGCTTCGCCCTGGGGTTCTTCACCTTGTGCGCTTCGTCGATCACCACCACGAGACCACGAGGGAGCGTACTCACGAGGGCCGCAGGGAGACAGGGGAAGCCCGCCGCGTTCTCTTCCGAGGCTGCCGGAAGAATGTCGAAGTTAACGCAGAGCACTTCCCCGGCGACGGGCCAGCGGAAGCTGCCCCGTCCTTCGAGTGCCGTCGCTTTGCGCGATGGCGTGAACTTTGCTGTCTCTCTGACCCAGACGCCTTTGGCGACGGCGGGGCAGACTACGAGGATCGGCGCGTCGAGCCCCACCGCGAGTAGGGCCTGGCACGTCTTGCCGAGGCCCATGTCGTCGGCGAGCAGCGCCCCCCTGCGGCCCTGCAAGAAGCGGATGCCCTCGCTCTGGTGCGAGTAGAGCGTGATCCCCTCGGGGAGGGTCGGCCCAGCGAACGCTGGGGGCGTGACGACGGGGGCGAGAGGAGCGGGAGCCGCCGGGCGGGGCGTACCGACCGCACCGTACCCGATCCTAGCGACGATCCCGTAGGCGTCGGTAGTGACGACCTCGCCGACGAGCTTGCGCTCGACGCGACCGTCCCGCGTGGAGACGTCTACCGTCTCGCCCTCCTCAGTGCCCAGGGGGCAACGAAGGCCCCACACGCCCGTGTTCCCGATCTTTGTGAAGCTCGCCATGTTGTCTTTTCTCCGTTGCGCCCCGTGGCAACTATTTATCATTAGTATTATTTCACCTGATCTGGATCTGTGAAATAATACTAATGATAAATAGTCGCCACGGGGCAACGGAGCAAAAGACCATGAAGACCCTGAACCAGCTTGGCAGCGCTTACGAGGACATCATCGGAATCGCGAAGACCCTCGGGCTCTCGCGCGGCGAGCCTCGCGAGGCGGCGAGCTTGCAGGAAGCGTGGGCGCGTCGCGCCTTGATCAGCCTCACCGGTCGGTGCGACGGCGCACTCACCAAGGACGAGTGCGGCTTCAACAAGCCGGACTCGCCCGCAGGGAAGTACCTCGGCCACTACTTGGAGGCCGGCGGGCTGTTCGACGACACGGAATGGCGGGGCGCGGTGGCGCTCTGCCGCAAGTACCACGGGCAGATCGGCAACTGTCCCGTCGCGGTCGAGCACGACCACGCGGTCGAAGCTCGCCTCGGCGACGCACTCGAAGCGCTGCGTAAGCGGACGAAGATCATCGCCCTCGTCGGCTCCTCGGAGCCCGACATCACCATCGAGGTGAGCGAGGACGGAGAGCGTCTGCTCATCATCTCGCCCAAGAACATGGCGGCGCTCTACGACTGGCGGCGCATCCCCTCGCGGACGTTCAACGCCGAGGCCGGCGGCAACGTCATCGCGAAGAGCGACAGCCGTGCGCTGCACATGCTCCTCTGCAAACACTTTGCGGGCAAGTTGTGCGTCGGTCCCAAGGGGCTGTTCGTCATCGGAGGTGCGAAGTGAGCGAGCCACACGTCGTCTCGGCCCCGGGGCCCTTCATCGAGCTGAAGCTCACCCTGCAGGAGGCGCAGGCTGTCTTGCGGGTGGTCGGCACCGCGAGCCAGGTGAACATCATCGAGAAAGAGCACCTGCGCCCCATCGACTGGGTCATGGACCGGCTTGTCAGGCTCGTGCACGAAGCACAGAAAGCGAGCAAGCGATGACCCGCGACGAAGCCATCGAGAAAGCCCAGAAGCTCTTGAGGCTCAGCAAGAGTGACAACGCCAACGAGGCGGCGCTAGCTGTCCAGCGCTATCAAGAGATCGTAGCGAAGCATCAGCTGGACGAGGCTCTGCTCTCGGTCGACGGCGTGCAGAGCGAGCCCGAGGAGGAGATCGAAAACTTCCAGAAGAAGAGCGCGCCGCTCAACGTGGGAGCCCGGCGTTCAACTTGGAAGATCCGGCTCGCGAGCACGATCGCGAGGGCGAACAGCTGCCGCATCTTCACGCAGGGTGGGCACATCCACATCATCGGGCGCGCGAGCGACGTCTCCAGCGTCCGTTACCTCTTCGCGTACGTCGGCCGGGAGGCCAATCGTTTGGCCGATCGCGACGGGCAAGGCTGCGGCGTGGTGTGGCGCAACAACTTCCGACTCGGCGTCATCGACGCGGTCGAGCAGAAGCTCCGCGAGCTGAAAGAGAAGCTGCGCGACGAGGCCCGCGCCGCAGTGCCCGCGAACAACGGTACAGCGCTCGTGCGCGTCAACACGGCGCTCGCCAAGGTCGAGGCCCGCGACAACAGCGTCGCGCTCTGGGAGAAGACGAACATGAAGTACCGCAAGGCAGCCAGCACGAAGATGTCCTACGACGGCACGGCGCGCTCGATGGGGCAGACCGCCGGCAAAGAGATCCAAGTGGGCGGGGCTCGGGCGGCGCTCGGCAGCGGGGCGAAGATGCTGGGCTTACGATGAACAACGTCCCTCGCGAAGAATCCCTGCGCCGTGCTGCATGGGTACTGGCTCGGTGTCTTGAGCAAGGCGATCGGCTTGACTCGGTCGTCTGGCTCGCGGCCCAGCTCGAAACAGTGGAAAACGGTTGGCGCGACCGGGTGCTGCCGGCGGATAATGGGCCATGCCGCGTGCTTCCCCCATCCCCATAAGCAAAGGTCGGCCAGGAACGCGGCGCTGCTTCGTTTGCCGCCTCGATCTCCCCCTGCGGGCGTACCGACCAGGGGGCAAGCGCATATGCAAGCTCTGCCGGGAGGCTGGGCTCCACAGAGCTTTCGAGTGCGCCTGTATTATTTGCGGAAAAATGATCCAGGGTTTTTCTGCGGAAAAAATGCTGTGCGCGGGGAAATGCACGCAGAAGCGCGAAACGGAGCTGAAACGAGCCCGCAGGCGCTTAAAGCAAGCAATAATCCGTAGTTAGCTCTGGAGGACATATAGCCACCCGTGATAATCTTTTCGTATCACGGGTGCCCGTCCCGTGGTACAGGTCTGGGACCGCAACCAGGCCGCGCAGGAAGCCCCACAAACCCCGATCGAAGGAAACGCCATGCCCGACACGTCCCGCGCCCGCCGACAAAGTTTCATGCAGGCCCAGGTCTTCAAGGGGGACGTCTTGGTGGTCGAGACTGATGACGGCACCAGCTACATCCCTGGTGACGATGCCAAGAAGCTCATGATCGAGACACGCAACTCTTCCCCCGAGGAAGTGAACCTTGCCGTCGAGGAGTTCCTTGGCCTGGACGAGGGCAGCGTCAGTGACGTATCCATCGCAAAGGGCAAGTGGCTCGCCCGCTCGTCGGCTCCTGGCTACATGGACGCGACCGACTACTCGATGTTTGACAGCGAGGAGGAAGCCTGGAGCTACCTCATCGACATGGACCCGAGCCTATTCATCTGGACGGTGGAGTTGACGGCGTCCGACGAGGAGGGCGGCACCGCTCACAGCTACATGGAGTCCGACGACGCAGCCAAGGCCATGAAAGCCGCTGTGCAGTCAGTCGGCGGCTCCAATCTGGAGCGCGATGGCAACTTCGTCTACGTCGCGCTCTCCGGTAACGGCGAGGTCGTCATGGATGAACTTGCCCACATGGGCTTCTCGACGGAAGAAGGCTGAGCATGACACCCGTAGCTCGAAACAGTCGCACAGCGCCCAGACCTGTACCTCGAAGAAACCGCCATGTTCGATAGCCAACGACATCCGTTCAAAGGGACGGCCGATCGCTGCGACCAGTGCCCCCACAAGGCCGAGCACTGGGTACACGCGCCGCGCGCCGGCTCCGCAGCCCCGCAAGCCGCGCTCGCTCGCGCGGCGAGTGAATTGCTGCGTGCTGCGATCGAGAGAGATCTGCTCGCACCGAGCGGTGGCCTAGCACCGAGCGGCGGCCTAGCACCGAGCGGTGCGGTGCTGCTCGTCTATACCGTTCGTGTGACCGAGGCCGGTACAGTCACGGTGTACGAGGGGTGCCCGCGTTGCGGGGACGTGTTGGATCGGATTAGTCGGGCGGGAGCATGAAATTCCGCGCAGAAGCGTTCCCGTTCAAGATCTTGTTCGACGAGCACGGAGTGCCGTTCGTCGACACGAAGTCTTCGCATGCGCGCGTGAAGTTGTGGCCGATGGCGATCGTGAACGACGGCTGGAAACTCGCGTCGGACATGAGTGCTGTCATCATCGAGCAGAGCGACAACGCGGTCCACATCGGGGTCGCGCCCGACAAGTGGCTTCGCGCGTTCTGCGAGAAGAACAGCATCGGCCCGTTGTCGGTGACGACGCGACATCTTCGCGCACGCGAGTCGTTTGGCACCCTCGACGGCGCGGGCTTCATCTCCGGTGTGCTCGTGCGGGATGTTGCGTAAGTACAAAGAAGGCAGCCTTCGATGGGTGTGAAGAGATGCACTTGCTCGACGGACGACTGATGCTGTCGTTATTTTTCAAGAGTGACCTCGGACGTTTCGGCTTGGACTGCCTACTCGGCAGACCTGAAAGCGGCGACGCGCAGGAGAAGGGTCAGCAGCAGGATTTAGCGGCCGACAACATCCGACGTGTGCTGTCCGACTTACTGGCTGTCACCGACTTGGATGACGCGCGAGGAAAGCAGGTTCGCGTTCGCACGTTCAAGTATGGAGATACCGTCTACATCAGCGACGTAGAATGCGCGGGTCGTTGGTTCATGCAATGTCTAAAAATGTCTTTAACGGCCCACCGATGAAGCGCCCCACAGCCCTCGTCCCGCGCGCCAGCGTCGCAGCGACGCTGACGACGCAGCTCTCCATCGACGACCTGAACGCCGCTGCTCGCGAGTACATCCTTGCGGCGTCGTCGCCAGCCACGCGCAGGGCCTACGCCTCGGACTGGCGCACGTTCACGCGCTGGTGCGCTGGAATCGGCGTGAGTCCGATGCCGGCCGATGCCGCGACGCTGGTTCGTTACCTGACGCACCTCGCGACGAGCGGGAAGAAAGTGTCGACGGTCGAGCGCGCCCGCGCCGCCATCTCGGTAGCGCACGAAACCGCGCACCCGCTCGGTGCCGATGGGAAGCCGGCACCGAATCCTTCGCACTCGTCCGAGGTCAAGCGCGTGATGAAGGGCATTCGCAACAAGAACGGGGCACCTCGAAACAAGAAAACCCCGGTGCGCACTGACGCACTCGTGCAAATGCTCGAACAAGCCAACGACGGAAGCCTGCGGGGCATTCGAGACGCGGCGATGTTGGCGGTCGGCTACGCGGGCGCGTTTCGTCGGTCGGAGCTGGCTGCGATGAAGGTCGAACACCTGCGCATCGAACAGCTCGACGCTGCCAACGGAGGAGGGGAAGGGCTCGTCATCCTCATCCCGAAGTCGAAGACAGATCAGGAAGGCAAGGGGCAGTGGCTCGGAATCCAGCACCAGCCAACTATCGACCTGCTGAAGGCGTGGCTGGCCCGAGCAAAGATCGAAAGCGGACATGTGTTCTGTCGGGTGCGCGGCGACGAGGTCGGAGAGCCGTTGAAGCCGGAAGCAATCGCTGAGGTCGTGAAGAAATACGCGACAGCACTCGGACTCGACCCGGCGAAGTTCGCCGGGCACTCGCTCCGTCGAGGTTTCGCCTCACAGGCGATCTTCGACAGGAAGAACCCGCGCGAAATCATGAAGCAGACGAGGCACAAGTCCATCGTCGTGTTCGAGGGTTACGTCGAGGAATCGTCGCTGTTCCACAACAACGCATCTAAGGATTTGTGGAAGGTTAGTGAGAAATGACCGTCTACGCCATTCACGCCATCGACACCGCCTTGGTGAAGGTCGGCTACACAAACCTATCGCAACCGCAGTCACAAGGTGCGCGAAACTGCACTAAGGCATGCCGGATGCGCGGCGAGAGTGCCGGACCCTTTAGTGTGTGAGGCACCCGCGAAACAGGGTGTGCCGCCTCTGCGTCGTAATGCACGCTGCGGGTCTCGATCGCTGTTAGCCAAACGAACCCGCTGTCGTGGCACACGGGACACGACAGCCCGCTCACGTCGCTCGGCAGATCTGCCGTACACCAGCGGCAGCCCCGAGGTCGTCAGCGGGTAGTGCGACCCAAGTGATTGCTGCGTTAGCACCCACGAGGACGTCATTCCCAGCCGGCACCGAGGTCACTGCCGCGTAGCCTGCTTCTAGCCCTAATGCCGTGCTTGCCTCTGAGATCTGCATGGCTTGGCTAGTACATGAGCCGCTCGCCGAGCCGAAAGACCGATTCCATACGCTGTTTCGACGTACTAGGCCAAGACGAGAAACGGCTGCCAACAAGAAGACGCACTGTGCGTCGACTTTGCCCCCGTCGTCGGCGTTGACGCAGATGCCAAGTCCTCCGAAAGTCATGCCGCCTGACAAGTTCAACGTGCCGCCGACAGCGATAAACTTAGACAGCAGCGCAGAGCCGAGCGGCTGCTGATGTATTGTGTCCGTAACAAACACCGTGCCTGCCGCCCACTGAATAACAGCGTCGGCTGTGAACTTGATACCTCGGATGCTCCCTTCTCCTGACCCCTCAGATATGCCGCCCGAGTTACCCCAAAACAAACCGCCAAACATTGAACCGGAGATATTTGCTATTTGCCCTATGGCATTCGCCCCTTGCAAACCGGTGTTTATGATCGTCGAGAATCCAGTAAGACGCACTCCGCGCAAAGAGAGCCGCATATCTGCTGACGAAGGGTACGCCGACGTCGGCCCGCGCATGTCCAGCTCGTCGATGCTCACACTCAAGTTCCTAACCCGAAGAGTCTCGCCGGGTGCCGGTAAGAACCCGGCATTCGACGCCACGATGTCGATATTTGGCGACGCCGCAGCAGTAACGGCGTACCAAGTATCACCGCCAGAGAACGGGTCAGTGCGGACCACAAAAGTCTCGTTTGGCGTGATGGCGAAGGTGAACGCCCCGATGTTCAGGCGTGTTTGCGCCGGGTCAGTTGGATGGGGTGCCACGGCAACGACCGTGACTGTCTCGTCGAGCGACCCTGGGTCACCTTCGATGACGACTTGCGCGTTGTAGAAGTCGATGAGGAATCGCTGCAACAGCATCACCGTCGTAACCCCGGCAACACCGTAGGTGCCTGCGGCAAGGCGAATTGTGATGCGACGCTGGACGTAGACCGGCACATCGAGCAGGGCTCGCTCGATGGTCAGGTACGGAGCCGCTGCCGAGCCCGTGCCGGTGGTGTCGTTGCCGGTCGGGCCGACAAAGAGGCTCACAGGGAGCCCTGGCCCGTCCAGTGCCGGGTTTCCAGCCCCCTCTGCGAGGCTGTTCAGCGTGTCGCCGAGCAAGAACTCGCTGGCTGGGGGAAACCCGCCAAGGTTGTTAAGCTGTAGTCGGACTGCGTCGGTAAGTAGGGACATCGCTGAAGCATACCCTGTCGTTGGTGGTCCGTCGTGTCCGCTACGCAGTAAGGAGCGGGCGAACGCGCGGCCCGTCCGCGAGCGCGAACAGACAAGAGGTGCCCGGCGCACAGTATTCGTGCTTTTCTTTGTTGGATTATTTGTTTCTGAAGTATGCTTGATGGATGAGCCAAGACGAATCAGCCAAAAGACATTCTTTCGTCTCGCGCTACAGCGAGTCCCCCACCGAGGACGTCCCTGACCGCACCACTACACTACAAGAGCGAGTCGCCTTTGCCGAGCAGGGGCGCGATAACGCCATCGCCATGCGCGACGCCTCCGACGCGCACCGTCGCCGAGCGGGCGAGAGCGCCGGCAGGCGAGTCAACGCGCTCGTGCATCTCGTGCGCTACATGGACAGCACACCGCCGCCCTATTTCGTCGAGGCGCGGCTCGCTGAGATCTTCAAGAAAGAGATCGGAGAAACGACGACCGTCGTCGCGATCGAGCGGGTCCTTCCAGTGAGGGACGTAAAATGACTGTCTTTAGCCCCGACATCGACGCGCTCTTCGCTCGCGTCTTTTCTCCGTCGCGCGCGAGCGCCGGCCAGAGCCAGGCAGCTCCACACAACGGCACACAAACGTCTGCCGAGGCAGCCTGGAGCATCGAGGGCGTCTCTGGCCGGCTGCGTCTGCGCGTGTTTGACTTCATCATCACGCGCGGTGTGCTCGGCGCGACGTGCGACGAGGTCGAGGGTGCTTTGACCATGAGGCACCAAACGTGCTCGGCGCGCATCAACGAACTTATGAAAAGCCGGCACATCCTCGACAGCGGGCAGCGCCGGCTGACGTCGAGCAACAGGCATGCCGTGGTCTGGGTGAGAAACGGGGCGACGGTGAACTCGTAACATCCTATACAATGGGGCATGA
>Ga0315289_10012292_pt1 | contig 12074 bp, 7 predicted proteins | sample YL17G11_40_MG_FD_203452 | JGI IMG/M metagenome (GOLD analysis project Ga0315289, IMG submission 203452) | Sediment microbial communities from Yellowstone Lake, YNP, Wyoming, USA - YL17G11_40 | ecosystem: Environmental > Aquatic > Freshwater > Lake > Sediment | place: USA: Wyoming | collected...
GGCTGACCACCTCGCCAGCCTGGGTCTGAGCCTCCCCTTTGCTCGGGCTGATGTTGGCGGTAAATGGGTGTGTCTGCTCACCGCCGAACCAGCGCCTTCGACGGGGTATAGCGCGAAATTCAGCCTGGGCATCCTGGTCCTCGGGGACGCGCAGCTGGGCTTGAGGCGGCTGGAAATTCAGCTCATCACCCCGATCCTTCCATGTCAGTGTGAATGTCTCCGCCATGTTACCCAGGTTCTTCACCGTAACCCGCCCGGTTTGCCCGGAGCGCACTTTCTGTGGATAGAGCTCACTTGTAAATTGAGAAAACCCAACCAGAGTCAGTGTGCTCTTTACCTCAGCCACCTGGTCTTCAGCCTCCTGGCTGCTCACCCGAATGCTGATCGGGTAGCGACCAGCCCTACTCTTGGAGGAACGCGGCGGCTGGATGGCGATAGATACTTCACATTGTTCTCCCGGCATCAGTTGTGCGGGAGGTGGCAGCGCCGGTAACCAGGCAGCCGGGAGGCCATCCACCATCACCTTGAAGTGATCGACGGTCGTCCCCTGGTTTAACAGGACGATGGGAAAGGCGAGGCAACCTCCTGGCTCCACGCTGAGCGGTTTGTTTTCCATAAAAACGCCCACTCGTCCCTGGCCTGGGCTGGAATGGACCTGTCCAGGGTCAACCTGGAGGCTGGTATAACCAAAAGCAGTCTGGGTCTCGGTCTTTTGTACGCGCACCAGCCGCAGCCAGTTATCCCCGATCCGCAAGGCTTTTTCGGGAGTCCATAGCTCGGGCACGCCGGGGAGAAGCTTGGCGTTAGCTATGTAGGTGCCATTGGTGCTGCCCAGGTCGACGACATGATATTCCGTGCCATCAAAATCGATACGGGTGTGGTGGCGGGAGACATTAGTCCCCTCCAGGACCAGGTCGTTGTCGCTGTCACGGCCGATGGTGATCCCATCGGCTTTCATGGCGACCGAGTGGATCGTTTTTCCCTTCGCCATGACCTGAATACGGTCCTGTGAGAGATCAGAGGGGGGCTCAAACTCTGCGAGGATCGATGGGCCGCGCTCGATCTTGAGGCTGTCCTGATATTGCGTGACCAGGCTGACGGCCGTTTCCATAGACGTGGGCGCCGAAGCGACCTCGGTCGTGGTAGGGATAAGTTCTTGCAGCGCTCCGGCTAACGCACCCGCATCCTGAAAACGCTGTGCGGGATCTTTCTCCATGGTTTTCAGGATAATGCGCTCGAGGGGTTCGGGTAAATCCGGGCGGATCGAACGGGGGAGCGGCGGGGGTTCCTGGGTGTGGTAACGGATCGCCTCCGTGAGGGTTTTGGCTGGGAAGGGCAGCCGACCGGTGGATAACTCAAAGAGCAGGACGCCGAGGGAATAGACGTCACTGCGTGAGTCAACAGGTTTGCCGAGGGCCTGCTCGGGGGACATATAGGCTGGCGTGCCCATCGACGTGCCTTCCTGGGTCATCAATCCCCCTTCAACGAGCTTGGCCAGGCCCAGGTCGGTGATGACGGGCCGGTAAGGGAGCCCATCGCCTGAGACCGGCTCTATCATGATGTTGTTAGGCTTGATATCCCGGTGTAACACCCCGTGCTGGTGGACATAATCCAGAGCGAGTGCCAGCAAGCGGATGAGCTGTACCGCCTCGTTAAGCACAATCCACCTGCCCTGAGCCTTTAAATCCTGCAGCATCTGCCCCAGGTTATCTCCGGAGATGAATTTCATCACGATGTAAAGCATGGAGCGTGACTGGCCGAAGTCAAAGACCTGCACGATGCAGGGATGGTCCAGACGGGCAGCGGTGCGCGCTTCTTGCAAAAAGCGTTCCTGGAAATCGGCCTGGCGGGCATAATGGGGGTGCATGATCTTAATAGCCACATCGCGCTGCAGGGTCAGGTCATGAGCTTTAAACACCGCCCCCATCCCGCCTTCCCCCAGCAGGCTGACGATTTTATAGTGGGATAAGGTTTGACCAACCAGTTTTTGCATTTGTACTTTTACCTATCTCGGGAGAGGCACCAGCCAGTAATTCTTCCCATCGCCTTCAGAGGTCCATCCGATCAAGCCTGACGTAAACGAGTGCACCTTCCACCAAATCATGTTTTCGACACACTTAGGCCCTTCCAACACTTCCATTTGCTCTTTAACTTTAAGCATGCCGATTCGGGTAGCAGCATCCAGACCCGCTTCCGAGTGCACATATTGATCAACAGGCGGGTTATCTGAGACATAAGCCCGATCGCCGAGGCGTATCCTGGACTGGTAATAGCCCGGGCAGGCCATCCACGGCGCGGGGGTGGGCGTGGGCGTGACAGTGGCCGTTGGGGTGGGGGTGGGCAATTTACAAGGAGAAGTATCTACATTGTCATTGATACCATCTCCATCGGTATCGGGGTTGTTCGGACTGGTGCACCCCAGGACTTCTTGCCCGTCGGGGAGTGTATCTCCATCCGTGTCTTTATTCTTGGGGTTCGTACCATATTTTTTAACCTCGTCGCCATCCTTCAGCCCGTCGCCGTCGGTATCGGGGTTGTTGGGGTCGGTGCCCAGGGCGATTTCCTCGGCGTTCGTCAGCCCGTCATTGTCGGAGTCGCTCTGGGCGATGACGGTTTCAGCCGCGGCCGTAGCAGCGAGGTTCATAGCCAGTTGGGTCTGCGTGGCTTGTTTGAGGGCATTCGCCCGGTTCATAAAAAGAAGACTTGCTGCGGCAACCAGAAGCAGACACAGCATGATAACCACTGGAGGCACCCACGGCGGGATCAGGGCATGGCTGACAACATCGCCTGATTGAGCCTGAACGACACCCGCTTCCGAGGTGACCTGGGCGGTATAGGGGTGGATCTGCTGCCCGCCGATCCACCGCCGCTGGCGGGGAGCGGCTCGAAATTCGGTAATGGCTGACTGCCCCTCGGGCACGCGCATCTCGGCCTGGGAGGGTTTAAAAACCAGTTCGACCGCCGGGTCCTGCCAGGTCAGAGAATATACCTGCGGGCTGTTCCCCTGGTTATCCACCTTTAGCCGCGCCGCCCTGCCAGCACGGATCTTTTGAGGGCGAAGCTCGCTGGTAAAGCTTGAATAGGGAGTCACCGTGAGCGACCCCGGTACAGCAGCCTGGTTGCGCCCATCCTGGCTGGTAACCTTTATCGTGATGGGGTAAGTCCCGGCCCGGCTTTGAGGGGTGCGGGGTGGTGAAATGGTGAAGGATACGGCTTGTTGATCCCCAGGCAGCAGCTGCACAACTGGAGAACCTGCCGGTAACCAGGAAGAGGGTATCCCTTCGATTGAAGTCTGAAAGTGCTCTACCAAAACCCCCTGGTTTAGCAAATTAATGATGAGCTGAAGACACTGCCCTGGTTCGACGGTAAGATCATTCTTTTCGACATGCAGGCTGACGCGCTGCCCTGTTACAGACTGGACACCGCTGAGCTCGGCTTTCGGCCCTTGGGGAGATATCACAGAAGTGACCGGGGAGGGAGCTGCAGCCGGCGCTCTGGTTGCGGGCTGCAGATGGAGATAGAAGTTGCCAATGTGCAATACCTTGTCAGGCAGCCAGACCTCCGGTACACCGGGCAGAAGCTTTGCGTTCGCCATGAAGGTCCCATTGGTACTGTCCAGGTCAACCACGCGATAGTTCTTTCCATCGAACTCAATCCGGGCATGCTGGCGCGAGATCTTTGGATCGTTGAGGACAATATCAGCCTCAGTCCCGCGCCCGACGATCAACGTGTCGGATTTGACGATCACCGAGTGGGTCGTCTTGCCCTCAGTCAAAACCTGGATGCGGTCCTGCCGGGATTGGGCAGGCGTGCCGAACTCCTGCAGGATAGACTGACCGCGTGCATCACTTTCGACCGCCTGGTACTGGGTCATCAGGCTGACCGCGCCTCCTGCGGCAACAGGGGTGGAGGCGATCTTGGTCTCCCGAGGCGAGGCGGCTTCCAGGGCCTGCGCTAACGCAGCCCCATCTGAGTAGCGGTTTGCGGGGTCCTTTTCTAGGGCTTTCAGGATGATGCGTTCGAGAGGCTCGGGCACATCGGAGCGGATGGAACGCGGTGTTGGGGGAGGCTGTTTGGTATGATAGCGGACAGCCTCGGTGATGGTCTTCGCCGGGAAAGGAAGCTGCCCGGTAGCCATCTCGAAGAGCAGGACACCGAGTGAGTAAACGTCGCTGCGCGCATCGGTGGGCATACCCAGCGCCGCCTCGGGGGACATGTAAGCTGGGGTGCCGAGGGAAATACCAACCTGGGTGACCACTCCCCCTTCGGCAAGCTTGGCCAGGCCCAGGTCGGTCAATATGGGCCGAAAAGGCAGCCCTTCCGAGGCCACGGGCTCGATCATGATATTACTCGGTTTAATATCCCGGTGCAGCACCCCCTGGCGGTGTGCATAATCGATCGCCAGGGACAACTGGCGGATAACCTGCACCGCTTCGGATAATACGATCCATTTACTACGCGACCTTAAATCCGCGAACATCTGCTCCAGGGTTTTACCCGGAATGAACTCCATGACAATGTAGAATAGGGAACCCTCCTGGTTAAAATCAAATACCTGTACGATATTGGGGTGTTTCAGACGGGCAGCCGTGCGGGCCTCTTGCAGGAAACGTGCCTCGATATTGGGCTGGCTTGCGATTTGGGGATTCATCACCTTTATGGCAACATCGCGCTGGAGGGTGGTGTCACGCGCTTTATATACAGCCCCCATCCCCCCCTTGCCCAGCAGGCTGACGATTTTACAGTGGCCAAACGTTCGTCCAATAAGCTCTTCTTCCATAATCCTTTATCCTGAGAACTCTAATGTATAAACGGTATGGGTAGGTTTATTCACGTCAATCAGCCTCTCGATCAATTCCCGCTTTCCCTGGGCGTTGTCTTTAGGGAATCTGACGGTAAACGTGAAAGGTTCCTGAGGGTTGCTGAATTCAATAATCTCTGGTTCACAACCGGTGTAGATTTCCAGGAGCCGCCTCAACGCCCAGGGTGTGCCCCGCCGGGCGTACAGTCGATAAGCTTCCTTCAGGAAGGTGCGGCGTTGTGCCTCATTCCAGGAAGTATCAAAGGCAATGTCGTACCAATTGGCAAGCCACGGTAAGAAATAATAGGGGGATGTGCCAGGATCTAGAAACAGGTCGAAGTTGTCCACGTTCCATTCGATGGGTAGCAGGATCGACTCAAATAATGCCAGGAAGCGATCCATAAAATCCGTTTCGTAGATGCCAGGCAGGTACTGTAAAAGGCGCTGGCTGTGAATTGTGAGGCCAGGTGGCACAGGGCTCTCCGGCACAGGGGTCGGTTCCTCGGGCGGAGGGGGTGGAGGAGGCGGTTCCTGGGCTCCTATCTTCATCATTCCCAGGGGCGGTTCGGCGGTCTCTTCCTGTGGCTGGTCAGATGGCTCCGCCTGCTCTTCGGCTGGCTCAGCCGGCGCTGACAGGAGCTCGGACAACCGTACAAAACCCTCTTGAGATATTGTCGGAGCTTCGATGGGAACCTGCTCAAAAACGATCTCGAAAGGCCCGATTTTGATAAGCGCCTGACCGGAAAGCGTCAGAGGTATCTTGGGGACAAGTTTTTCGCCATTGACCAATGTGCCATTGGCGCTGTTCGTATCGACAATCTGACATTCTGTTTCGGTGCGAATGAGCTGAGCGTGCTGCCGTGAAACCTGGGAGCTGGGCAACACCAGGTCTTTGCTGGCATCACGCCCGATCGCCGTTACCCCGAGGGGTATTACAAACACCTGGGTTAAATCAGGTCCTGAAATTCTCAATTGGAAGTTGAACGCCTCAGCCACAGTCGCTTCCTTTCATACAAATTCGACCGTATGTCGTCCGGACGCAATCACGCCGTGAGCGACCACCTCCAGGACCTCCAGCGGGTCACCCTGCGCCTCACCGCCCGGCTTGGCAGAAAACATATCCACGCCGCGCACAAATAGCACATTGGGGATCCCTTGAAGACACTGGTAGATATCGGAAACGAACAGGTGCCGACCAAAAGGCCAGCCGTTCCGATCGGGGCCGCCGGTCAGCGGATTTAAAAACCGATACAGGCGTGACAGGACCTCGTCCCTGAGCGCATCCTGGTCTATCCCGGGAGCAGCGCGCATTTTTACAGCCACCGACACCCAATGATACGCCGGGCTACGAATGTCGAGGCTTGTCGTCAGCAGACGCCGTTCGTCCAGATAGGCTCTCAGCACCTCCACATCCTCACCCGCTAAGGTTAGCTGGGTAGGTTCCAGGTATTCCTGGGGTCGATTCACACGCGGGATCACCAGCACATAGACCTGCCCTGGGATAATGTGACCGGCTTCAGAAGGTAACGGCTGCAGGCATTTCACCCGTCCAACCACAGCCGGCAGTGCCTGCTGGGTCAGGAACTCGAAATCCGCCTCAGTGACAGCCCGTTCGCGCGAGCGCAAGAGAGGTGGGACGCGCATCTTCGCCGATTCCAGCGATTCCGCATCCAGACCGCCCGAGGCCGCCCGACGGTTGGTCACGCGTGCCAGGTAAGGGATGGCTGTCTTCAGGGTGTTTAAAATCCCAGGCTGGACGTTCCCGTCCTGCCCACCCCCGAAGCGGTACTTCTCGAAAATAAGATTGGAGCCGCGCGTTGGGATACCACCGTAGAGCTTGATCGCGCCATCCTGCTGCCTGACAGCCGGGCCAATGCGCAGCTCACCGGTGTTACTGTCCAGGGTGAAGTGGCGGTCCTCGGCGCCCGAATCGGCGAAGTCAGCCACCTCCTTCCAGACCTGGGGCGGCTCACCCTCCACCTGGACGACGAGAGTCTCTCCAGGGAGGCGGTCCAGGACAGGCGTAAATTTTAGCTGGAAGCGCTGCCCGGGTGAGCCATCGCTCTGACCCAGGAACTCGCGGGTGATTTTTTGGGCATTAGTAGATGGCACCGTACCTCCCCATGATGCGACGGAAACCTGGCGCAGTTTGGGGGTTAGCCGGTACGGACGCGTGCCCTCTTTGTGCTCCGTGGGAGTGATTTCTTTGACGCGCGCCCGTACCCAATAAAGCTCGGCATCATTGACGTTGTTTACCCCCATTGCAGGCAGATGAATTTGGATCCGCCCGGCACTATTCATCCCCTTGGTGGTATCCATCTCGACATCGCAGACCTGCCAGCGCGGCTCCGTCTTGCCGGTGGATGCCTCCCACAGGTAGGGAGGCAGGGTGGGGTCAACACCCGCCCCGCCGGCAGGGTCAAAATCCATATCAAAACCGAGGATATGGTGGCTCAGGTTGTTCTCGAAACCGAAGTACAGGGCATCGTCCACTTTGGGCAGCGTCGAGAATACTTCGAAGCCCTCAAACCCGGCTACCAGACGGCGCAGGTTCTGCTCCTGGTAGGTCTTTTTCTTTCCATCCCCAGCGGTCACCCGTGAGGTGATGGCGCTCAATTTCGGAGGGTATACATGGAAGTCACTATCGGTCGTGAAAACAATCGAGAGTTCTGTCTCGGTCTGGGTGCTGGCGACTTCCGTTCCCACTGGGATGAGCACCAGGTTCTCTTGAGGAACCGAAAGCCAAAAGGTCACCGGAACTTTAGCTGGCACCGGCGCTTTCAGGGTGATCCCCAACATTTCCATGAACTTGATGTAGTGCAGGTCTGGCACCTGGTTGAGACGGTAAAGGATGATATCGGTCATCCAGGCGAACAGCTCGATCAAGGTCACCCCCGGATCGCTTACGTTATGGTCGGTCCACTCTTTACAATAATGAGGGATGCGCTTCTTAGCTTCGTCAACAATATCCTGGAACTGGCGGTCGTCTAATTTGGGTGCAATTAATGCCATAAGGTCCTCCTCGCTCGGTGAGGTGGCGAAAATCAGGGTGCGGATGTCTCTTCAGGGATCAGGTAGAAGGGATAAACCAGGCTCCGGCGGTCATAGGTCGCTTTGACCTCGTATGCGATATCGATCAACAAGCAGTTGGTTTCGTGTAGATCGGGGTTAACGTCCACCCGGGTGACATTGATACGCGGCTCCCACATGCCCAGGGCCTCCTCCACCAGACGGCGTGCCTGGGCTGCGGTGTGGCTGTTATTCGGTGCAAAGACCAGATCTTGCAGCCGGCAACCAAAGGTTGGGCGCATGACTCGCTGCCCCGGCGAAGTGCTCAAGATGATCAGGATAGCCTGGCCCAGCTCTGTACGCTCGTTCGTCAGGCCGATGCCGCCCTGCGGATCAACCTTGGGCGGAAATGACCATCCACGTCCGACAATTTCCTGTGTCATAAGATTCTTTACCCTCCGATTAAAACGGTGCCAACGGCGATCAATGTAGCCCCCATATTGGGCACAGGCTCCGCACAGGTCTGGGTCTGGTCACCTGCCCGGGCAGCCATTTTCCCGTTGATTTTTACCGTTGCACTGCCCATCATGATGGTGGCTTTGTTCATCGGCGGGACCTGGAACGCGGTCCCCGGCGGCGTTGGGATGTGGGGCGGCTGGTTGCTGGCTGTGCTGCCCACCGTGGCTGCCGGCCTCCCCATGATCTTGACGTTCTGACTGAGGTTGCCGTCCAGCATACCTGTAAATGGGTGCGGTAGAGGCGTCGGGACAGGTCCGCCTGGCGAGGGCACCATCACGATATGCATGTCGACGGTGACGACCTGATCGCCTTGTTTTGCAGCCGGTTTTCCCATAATCCCTTTTACACTCCTAATCTTATTAGTTAAGGTTGATCGTAGCGCCTTTAACCGTTACCTGACCACCGGCCTTAATATCCAGGTTGCCACTGGCCTCCAACTTTAGGTTAGAGCCGGCTTTGATAGTGATCTCCGTAGAGGATTCAATACTCAGTTTATTATCCTCTGAAACAACAGTTACGCCACTGGTCTTGAGCGTAATCTTCTTGTTTTTATCGTCCAGGGTGATGCTCTGCCCACCAGCCGTGACGATCTCGATCTTGTTATCGGCGTTGTCGTACACTGCAATGAGATGACCGGTGCGCGAGTGCCAGGTGCGCACAAGCGGTTTTTCACCGCTGGCGGCCTTAGCAGCTTCCTGGGGTAATTTGTTTTTTCCGCTCCACAGGCCTCCCAAGACACAAGGCCGGTTAAAATCCCCATGGACAAACGCCACCAGCACTTCGTCACCCACTTCGGGCATGATATACAGGCCGGCTTTCGGCCCAGCGCCGGCGCCCACCACACGCGCCCAGTCGCTTTCGACGTCATTAGACATCCAGGGGTATTTTACCTTCACCCGTCCCATATCTTTCGGGTCATTCGTGTTGGTGACCAGGGCTGGCACTACGCCTACCCAGCGGTCTAAGGGCGGCTGGTGGTTCATCTGCTGGCTTAACAAGCCCATCCGAGTCCCACTGACCTTGAAAATTTCCTTTAAACCCTGAGCAGTGTAAATATGGGTGACGCTGGTGACCAGATACTGTCCGCTGAAACGGTCTCCCAGCCCTTTCAGCTCGATCGATTTACCGGCTTTGATATCCGGCTGCCTGAATGCCTCACCCTCGGCTTCAATAAACGCGCCGCTGATCTCATCCAAGCGAGCTGAGGCCAGGATATTTGCCTCCGCCTGGCTGATGACATTCTGGTCTACGATCACAGTTTTGCCTGAGCCAAACGCGTGAGCCCATCCGGCACCATCCTTGGATTCCTGGATTTTCGGGTATAAGTTCCCATTCTGGGCTTTACCAACGATCGGCGACTGCTTGTCAAAATCCCAGCCTTTAACTTGCACTTCATCAACCTGCTCTGCCAGGCTCATGCGCGGGTGAAATGAAAATAAGTCCTGACCCCATGTTAAAGTGATGCCTGCGCTGGGCGCTGGCGGTTTGCGGAAAAACAGCTTGCCATCGCTGACAAAGCACTCATAACCGATCCGCCAGGCGCGCTGCGCCAGAAAGGCCAGGTCAGATAGATTGTGCTGGAAAATGTGATCGTAGACCGTGCTGGTCGCATCGACCTGTGCCGTAAGGCCGATATTCTGGGCAATCTGGCTGGCGATGTCACTGTCTTTGACATTGACGTAAGCCTTTATCTTACTCTCCCGGTATAAGCGGTGTAATTTATCGTACCCGCGCACGACCAGTTTTGCATTCATCCCATCGCCAAAGTCAGGCTCCAAAGCGGTGATCTCACCCTTGATAAGGGGATATTTTTTTTCATCTTCCGTTTCCGCTTCAATCTCGATCTCTTTGGTCAGGTCGAAAGGCCCATTATCCAAGAGCTCCAGGCCGGGATCTTGCAGACAGATCGTAAACATATCCGGCAGGTGGGTGTGCTGGTCGACGACGACCTCAGAAATCTTTTGCACGATATCCCGCTGGAGCGGATTCCCACCTATTTTGATATACAACTGACTGGTTAATTCTACTTTTACCGCCATAGATCTCCTTAATCATCGTAAGGGTTGATCGTCGGGATCATTTATCCTAGTCCAGCGGGATGTGCAATTGCTGGCCCGGTTTTAAAGCCAGGGGGTTGATAATGCGGTTCCGCTCAGCGATCAAACGCCACTTGGTGGCATCATTATAGGCTTCCGCCGCAATTGTATCCAGCCTATCGCTGGCGACCACGCGCCATACCCTTTCGATGGTGCCACCGCCGGAGGTTGGATTTTGGCGTTTGTAATCATCGACATCGGTATATTGTGTAAAGGTTATGTCGACGTTCGCCCGTACTGGTACACCTTTATCGTTAAACAGGGTAAACTTTTGGGTCATGCTGGTGATATAAGACACAAACTTGAAGACGCCCCATTCAAAAGCGACCTGCGGTGGTTCCACTTTTTCGTTCTGCCGCACCTGCCTTTGGGACTTCGTCAGCATGAACTTCCACAGCTTGTTGGTCGTCAGGCTCACATCCTCTTTGGCTTCGTAGGTATCAAAGATCAGGGTCAGCCTCAACGTCTGCGCCCCTGCCTTGAAGAACTCACCGTGAGGGGTATCACCTTGATTCCTGGGATTCTCATCAAATGTATTGGACTTCGAAACTGAGTATTCGAAAGGGTTAAACATGCAGGAGACAGAGATCCCGGTTAGCACTTCATCGTTATTCTGGTTTACTTCATAGATCCGGGCTGGGACCAGCCCACCACGTGTGTTTGGCATTTTGTTGCCTCACTTCGTTTCAAAATTAACGGCGTATGCGTTCCCATTCAACGGCTAAACGCCGCTTAACTTCACGATAGACCCGGCGGGATAATTCATCCACATCGAGCTTCTCTCCTTTACCTTCACCTTCCGACTGTGGTGCTGCTGGGGATGCCGTGGACGGGCTGGGCGCTTGTGCTGTGCTGCTGGGCTCGGCTGCCTGACGTTGGACGGCGGGCTCGGCGGGAGCACCCGGCAGGGCTTGGCCTTTATCAGGTAGGCGCGCCGGTTTTTCCTTATGTTCAGCCATTTCTGGCTCCGGTGGCGCTTCACCGATCAAGCGCCATAGATCGGCAGGCAGCGGGCCGATCTCGGTTGGGACGACCTCTGAAACAGCCCTGCCTTCGACGGGAAGATCGCCCTGAGGTACTTTTGGGGACGATGGCGGCAACCTGGGAATACCTGTCGATGGGGCAGTATTCTCCTCCGCTCCGGCTTTTTCTTCAGCCGGTTTTAAAGAGGATCTTTCAACCGATGGCACGGAAGTCAGAGCCGCCGGGCGGGGCCGGCGTGGGATGACCATCTCCACAGACGAATCTGTCGGCTGTCCGGGCGCAACGGTTTGCAGGACCCGTTGGATTTCATGGTGCGTCATCTCCGGCAACTCTTCAGCCGGGGCGGCCTCCGGACCAACAGCCGGACTGACCCGGACACTCGAAGGCATCTGCGGTGCTAACGGCTCCCGCCGCTCGACGGGCCACACAGCCTCCAGTGGAGGGCGGCTTTCCAGGTAACTCTCCAGCAGACTTTGTCCCGCTCCTTTTTCATGGCTCGAAGGCTCTACAGGCAATTGATCTTCCAAGGCCGGCTGGATTTCAGAGAGTTGTGGGATGATCGGAGCCGGAGATTCAGGAGGTTTTCTTGTGGAGATTCCCGGCTCGGTCCCCGGCGGTTCCAGGCGAGATTCTACGGGGCCTTTTTTGGCAGCCGGTTTGCCAGC
>Ga0315289_10012293_pt1 | contig 12074 bp, 7 predicted proteins | sample YL17G11_40_MG_FD_203452 | JGI IMG/M metagenome (GOLD analysis project Ga0315289, IMG submission 203452) | Sediment microbial communities from Yellowstone Lake, YNP, Wyoming, USA - YL17G11_40 | ecosystem: Environmental > Aquatic > Freshwater > Lake > Sediment | place: USA: Wyoming | collected...
CCAAAGATAAGAAAGAAAAGGTCACAACCCAGAAGATGAGGGGGTACAGGATTGAGATATTTAAACTGTCCCCTATAGAATATATACCGCAGGAAGGCACGCTATCTTACTATAAACGCATGACTCTTAAAATCACCCTTGAAAAGAAGGCAAAGCCCAAAAAGGCCGGTCTAGAAAAAGAACCTAAACTCAGAAAACTCCCCAAGGACAAGGAAATGCTCGAACGTTTCATCGCCAATACTCAGGATATAGCAAGCTATGATACTGGTATAGAAGGGCCCGCGGGAGGCGGTGTCTTAACTTTTCTTGACCCTGCCGAATCTTACCGATATGTTGTAATCACAAATGATAACCTTAAGAACGCGCCAGGCCCATATAACTTCCAGGCCCTCTCGGCTGAAAAGAACACAAGAGGCATAACTACAAACATAGTAACCACAGAATGGATCTACGCCAACTATGACGGCACCCGACCTGACGGCGGCACAGACAACGCCACCAAAATCCGTAACTTCATAATAGACGCATACAATAACTGGGAGACGGAATATATATTACTTGGAGGCGATGCGACGGGAAATCCATCCGATACGGCGGTGATCCCAGCCAGGTTCCTTTACGATGCTTTTGATATAGGAGCAGATATAACGTCGGATATTTATTACTGCTGCCTTGACGGAACTATGGACCATAATGCAAACGGAGTATACGGCGAAATAACTGACGGAGGAACCGGCGGAGAAATTGACCTTGCCGCCGAAGTCTATATAGGCAGAGCGCCCATAACCGCGGAAAGCGACCTGGCTAATTTTGTGCGAAAGACTCTTGAATACAAAAATAGCTCTTCTCAGTATCTATTAAATACTTATATGGTAGGCGAATACCTTGGTTTCGGCGGGGTGGCAGACTATGCGACTGCCTCCATGGAGCAGATAAAACTAGGCTCTTCCGCAGACGGATATACTACCAAAGGATTTAATACTTTCGGGTTCTTAAGACTAAATACACTTTATGATAGTAGCACATATACGTGGGAAAAAGACGAATTGACCGATATCATAAATAATGGCGTCCATATCTTGAATCATTTAGGACATTCTAATGTTAATTACAATATGAGGCTTTATAATAATGATGCAGACGCGCTTTCAAATGATGAGTATTTCTTCGGGTACTCTCAAGGGTGTTTGCCCGGCGCGTTTGAAGGAGATTGTATTGTGGAACACTTTGTAAAGAACCCTCACGGCGCGTTTGCCTTTGTGGCAAACTCCAGATACGGATGGGGGCAGTACAATTCTACGGCCGGCCCTTCTCAGTATTACAATAGACAGTTCTGGGACGCATTGTTCACAGAGAACATGACCGGGTTAGGGAAGATGAATCAGGATTCGAAAGCCGATAATATATGGTGCATAAACTATGATGCCCACAGATGGTGCTATCTGGAACTTAATTTATTCGGAGACCCTGAACTTTCCTTAAAGTTTAAATCTTCTAACGGCGTTTTGGTACTTGACAAAGATAGGTATTCGCCCTCTTCTAAGGTGTATATTACTCTTGTAGATACAGACCTCAACACAAGGCCTGCTGTAGTAGACACGGTAACCGTATATGCCACAAGCTTAGGGGAAGAACAGCTTGAACAGGTGCCTGTGGTTCTGACGGAAAGCGGCGCAAATACTTCAGAATTTAAAGGATCCGTTCAGTTATATTTTTCGGCAAACCCCGTCAAAAACGGCAGGGTTGATGTATGTAACTGGGATGAGGTCATCGTAAAATATAATGAAACATCGCCAGCAGGAACCAAAGAAGCGCGCGCAAGGGTAGATGGCTTACCGCCTATAATAATACCCGGCTCAGTGAACGCTGTGCCCAGTAGAAGTATGTCGGGCGTGGCATCAGTTACGATCTATTGGCAAACAGATGAACCCGCAGACACTAAAGTATATTACGGAAAGACAAAATCATTAGGCTCCACAGCGGCCGCAACCGATTATGTCAACAATCACTCTATTGCCATCAGCAATTTGACGTTAGATACGACCTATTATTTTAAAGTAGAATCAAAAGACTGTATAGGTAACACCGTTACTGATAATAATGGCGGCGCCATGTATGATTTTATTATTATTCCTCCCGAATTGGGTCTATCCGCCACGAGTTTCACGTTTGAAGCGCCTGAGATGAGCGATTCTTTTACGGCCGGTAGCTTAATAATAAGCAATTTAGCTAATCTTTATCATGATCCTAACGACGTCGCGGATCTTACCGTTGGGGTAACTTATCCTGACTTATATCCGTCCGGTTGGCTTTCAACGGACCTGCATACCTTAGTGGACGGCGCTTGGATAGACATTAGGGTGAACCCGACAACATTAACAGCGGGTACGTACACCGACAACATCGTTCTGAGTAATAACACCGTTTCTCAAAACCCTTATACGGTCCCGGTCACTTTCCGCGTAATTCCAGCCCCTGTTATCAGGTACCAAAAATATAAAGTAGTAGACGATTGGTCCGGCAGAAGCTATATGGCGAACGGCGATGGGTTGATCAATCCAGGGGAGAGGGTAGAGCTTAAACTTGAGCTCAGAAATGCGGGAAGCCTTCAGGCCGGAGGTGTCTCTGCAAGGATATGTTTAAAATCGACTGACCCTTATGTAACTATTTTGGACGATGCCATTGATCTTGGGGTTATACCTCCCCTTACCACAATACTGAGCTCGGATACTTTTTTGATACAGGTATCGGACGCAACACCTTTATACCATCCGATCACCTTCAACTTATCTGTAACCGACTCTGCCGGGCATACATGGAATCATGAGATCATAATGACAGTTGTGGCTCCGATATCCGGCCTCACGGGCCCTAATACAAGGCTTAGTCCGACGGCCGACAGCATGTATAGTTCGTGTGTTAATTCAGATATAGTAACAGATGGCAATAGAAATGTATATGTTGCATGGGAAGATAGACGCGGCTCGAACTCCGTTTATTTCAATTATTCGGGCGACAACGGAATTACGTGGCAAGCGGTGGAAATAAAAATAGGCAAGGGTGATATTTCTTCCGAGCCTAAATTGTGCGCCGGCGATAATGGAGTGGTGTATCTTGTACGCCGATGCGGCATGCAGATCCTTTTTAATCATTCTTTTGACTATGGGCAAACATGGGAATTATTAGATGACAGACTCGATACTTATTATCCTGGTATAGAGTCTTCGCATCCCCAGATGCGCTGTGACAATAATGGGCACGTTTACGTCGTGTGGGGAGATACGCGTAATGGGAAGTATGATATTTACTTTAATTATTCTTCCGATTACGGCAATACTTGGCAGGTAATAGATAAACGACTGGATACAAACGCCGTGGGCGCTGCCGACTCGTTGAATCCCCGTATATCATGCGACGGTAACGGCCACGTATATGTTACGTGGTCTGACGGGCGTAACGGCACATACCAGGATATTTATTTTAATTATTCGTTAGATTACGGTAAGACTTGGCAATCTTCCGACAAACGGCTTGATGTCGGCACAAGCGCCGGTGCCTCCAACTCGACGAATCCGTACATTACTTGCGACAATAGCGGCCATGTGTATGTTGCGTGGAGTGACTGGAGGCGGGGATTGGCTACACACGACATTTATTTCAATTATTCAGCTAACTTTGGAATTACATGGCAGGCGGTCGATAAGCAGTTGGATAACAATGCCACCGGCCTGTATTCAAACCTTCCGCAAATGGCCTGTGATAATGCCGGCCATCTGTACGCCGCATGGAATACTTCAACACCCTCCGGAAAACGCGACATTTACTTAAATTATTCTACTGACTATGGCAACACGTGGCGCACAAACACGTTAAGGCTGGATACCGATACGGCCGGGAGCGCTGATTCAGCGTATCCCAAGATATGTTGCGATAGCAAGGGAGACGTTTATGTAGTATGGGAAGATTATCGGATGGAATCTTCTCCCAGTATTTATCTTAATTATTCTAAGGATTTTGGGGCAACATGGCTGGTAAGCGATCTGCGCATGGATGATGTCTCGCCGCCCGGCACGCCGGCCTCATTACGACCGTCTTCAAATCCGCGTATCTGTTGTGATGACGAAGGGCTCGCTTATGTCGCGTGGGAGGATCACCGGCCGCTCGGAGCACATAATATATATTATGCCTTTTTGTCAACGAGTGGTAGCTTTGTACCGCCTGTTTTAGACTTTATTAGCGACTGCGAGATTACCGAACAATCCCTGCTTCAATTTTCTGTAAATGCGGCGAATGTAAATAAGACAGAATTGGATCTATTTTTTAATTCGACTGAGCTGGCTCCGGATATGCAGAGTAAGATTTCAACTGCGACGTTTACGAAAAGCTTTAACGGAGCTACAGGCATAACGACGGGTGCGTTCGCATGGAGGCCTTCTACTTTTACAGGCGGAATATATCGCCCTATTGTTTTTGTGGCAAGAGATCCCTTAACGCGTAAGTGCGATTATAAAGTCATGGGGATTACCGTAACTGCCGATGGGATAGTGGTAAAGTCCGGAGATCTCGTACAAAATGCGATAGATGATTCGTCCGATGGGTCAAAAGTATACATATATGACGGTGCATACGCAGAGAATGTAAGCATTACCGGAAAGAACGATCTTAAGATAATCGGCGAAAGCCGCGATGCTACGATAATAAAAGGCAGCATAGCACTATGCGGTTCTACTGCTTCGGTAGAAGACATGTCAGTGCTCTATAGACAGGCCGATGAGATCGTCTACTCAGACGGAAATTATACCAGGCTTAAGTTAACAAACGACGCCGGCATTACAGCCATAAACTCTGACATAACCGTAAAAGACTGCATCATAATGCCTGACCCCGACATATTCGGCACAGCCAACTTCGGCAAAGGTATCCAGATATGGAATCTATACGGCAGTAATGATATAGCGCCCCTGATTGAGAACTGCCGGATCTCAAATGCCGACACAGGAATATACCTCTTCTCCCAGGCATTCGGCGGCGCAATACTCGGCGAGATAAAAAATAACACCCTTGACAATAATAACTACGGCATAACCTTGAGGATGCACAAGGAGAAGCCGTTTATAAAAGATAACGAGATCACTAACTCAATCAATGGCATACATATTACCTATGAAGACGGCGCGTTACTGCAGCAGAGGCTCAATAACATCGTCAATAACACCTTTTCAGGCAACATAGATAATATCTGGTGCGATGAATTGCAGCAGTAGCTAAAATAGGGACAGATACTATTTTTCCTCTTGCTTAAAAATAGGAACGAATAAAAAAATAGTATCTGTCCCTATTTTTAATAAGCCGTTGCTTTATTGTCTAAATTGTGATACAATTAAACCTTCGACGGAGGGGTTGTATGAAGGTTAAAAGAGCGCTTATAAGCGTTTCGGATAAGACAAACCTCGAAAAACTGGTAAAGACCCTCAACGAGATGGGTGTAGAGATACTTTCCACTGGCGGCACGGCAAAATTTATCCGCTCACTCGGCGTAAAAGTGACCGAGGTCTCCGACTATACGGGGTTCCCTGAGATAATGGACGGCAGAGTCAAGACTCTTCATCCCAAAATACACGGTGCATTGTTAGCTTTACGCGACAACGACGAACATATGGCGCAGGCCAAAAAGCACGGCATCGCGCCGATAGATATGATCGTTGTGAACCTGTATCCTTTCGCTAAAATGGTCGCCCAAAAAGACGTAAAATTGGAAGAGGCCGTTGAAAACATAGATATAGGCGGGCCTTCGATGCTGAGAAGCGCCTCCAAGAACTTTAAAAGCGTGGCGGTTTTATCCGATCCGGCCCTTTACGAAAATATTATAGATGAACTTAAGAAAAACAAGGGCTCTTTAAGCGAGAAAACGCTTTTTGAGCTCGCCGCGGATACTTTCAGAAGGACATCCGAGTACGATTCGCTGATCTCGGGGTACTTAAATAGCTTAAGAAAAGATTCCGCCTCATCCTCCCGCGGCCTTTTCCCGAAACATATGAAGTTGGAATTCGAAAAAGTCCAGGACCTTCGCTACGGAGAAAATCCGCACCAGAAAGCCGCTTTTTATAAAGACGAAACCGAAGGCAGCTTATCCTTAGCAGCCGCGAAACAGATCCACGGCAAGGAGCTCTCTTTCAATAATCTTATAGACCTTGACGCTGCGTTAAATTTGGTCGCCGAGTTTGATGAGCCGGCCGTGTGCATAATAAAACACGCAACGCCTTGCGGTGTCGCAGTCGGGAAAAGCCTGAAAGATGCCTTTTTAGATGCGCTCGAATGCGATAAACTGAGTGCCTTCGGAGGCATTATAGGCCTTAATAAGGCGGTGGATGAGAAAGCCGCTTTAGCGATAGCCGATGCCGGTTTTATAGAATGCATAATTTCGCCGGCTTACGATAAAAAAGCGCTTGAAATCCTTGCGAAAAAGAAGAACCTGCGTCTTATTGAAGTAGGCGATATTAAAAAGCCGGGTTTTAAGTCCGGCCTTGATTTTAAAAAGATAACAGGCGGAGCCCTCTTTCAGGAATACGACATAGAAGACGTTGATAAAAAAGATATTAAAGTAGTGACTAAAAAGCGCCCCACCGCAGCCGAGATAGATTCGCTTTATTTCGCGTGGAAAGTCGTAAAACACGTCAGGTCAAACGCGATAGTGCTTTGCCGGGACAAAAAGACCGTCGGCATCGGCACCGGGCAGGCATCCAGAGTCGATTCGGTAATAATAGCGATAAGAAAGGCTCAGGACAAGGCGAAGGATTCGGCGCTTGCCAGCGATGCTTTCTTCCCAAAGCCCGATTCCATAGAAATCGCCGCCAATTCGGGCATCAGCGCTATAATACAGCCGGGCGGCTCCATAGCCGACCAGGAGATAATAGACGCTGCGAATAAATTCGGCATGAGCATGGTCTTCACAGGCATCAGGCATTTTAGGCATTAAAAATTTATTGCACAGATTAGCACAGATTGAAAGATACTGATTAGCGCAGATATCTGTGATAATCAGCAAAAAATCTGCGATCATCTGCGTATAACATTCAGATAAACAATGACTTACCAGGACGCCCTCAAATACCTCGACTCTCTCGTCAATTACGAGAAGGCAGATAATTTCGATTATAAAAAATCGCTGAGACTGGAACGGATGCGGTCTTTCTCCCGCCGTCTCGGAAATCCGCACGAAGGGATAAACGCGCTTCATATCGCCGGGACAAAAGGCAAAGGCTCGGTCTCATCTTTCATAAACTCTATTTTAATGGAGGCCGGCTACAGAGTCGGCTTATACACGTCTCCCCACCTTGTATCATTCAGAGAAAGAATAAGAATAAACGGCCAGCCGATCTCCGAGGAAAATATCACGAAATTAATGGAACGATTAATGCCCCACATAGAGGCGATGGCCAAAGAAAACGATGCGCCGACATATTTCGAAATATGCACCATGATAGCTTTTTTGTATTTCAAAGAAAATAAAGTAAATTTTATGGTGCTGGAAGTGGGAATGGGCGGCAGATTGGATTCGACGAATATAGTCAGGCCGCTAATCTCGGTCATAACGCCCATAAGCTACGATCATGTCAGGCACTTGGGGCCAAAGATAGAGGATATCGCTTTTGAAAAATGCGGCATAATAAAAAATAATTCGGTAGTTATAAGTTCCCCGCAGAGCCCGGAGGCGCTTGCTGTCATAAGACGGGTTGCCGCAGAGGCTAACGCTGAATTTTATTTAGCAGGCAAGGATTCATTCTACGAAAAACTCGATTCAAGTTTAGAGCAGCAAAGTTTTAATTTGATCACAAAGTGCGGGGAATATCCGCATCTTAAGATACGCCTATTAGGCGATTTTCAGATAGATAATGCTGCGGCGGCAGTTCTGGCAGTAGAAGGCCTGCGGCATTACGAAATATTCATAGATAAAAGCGCCGTGTCAGGTGGCCTCCGAAACGCGAGATGGCCGGGGAGGTTCGAAATCTTACGCAAAAAACCTTTTGTAGTAGTGGACGGCGCGCAAAACGGCCAGAGCGCTTCTATTTTAAAAAAGGCGGTAAGGGAAAATTTAAGTTACAAAAAGCTTTTTCTCGTTCTCGGGGTAATGAGCGATAAGGATATAGACAGTATCTGCCGGGAACTAAGCGGTATAGCCGATTATGTTATTACCACAAAGTCGAAATCCGACAGGGCCATTTCGCCCGAATTTTTGAAGGAAAGGATGCTTTATCATAAAAATATAGATGCCGTTATAACTAAGTCGGTTAGTGAGGCGCTTGATAAAGCATTGGCTCTTGCCGACAAAGATGATGCGATTCTCGTAACCGGCTCTCTGTATGTCGTAGGAGAAACGCTGGAGGCGCTCTCAAAGTGAGGAATTTTAGCGAAGACACGATAGCGGCGATATCGACGCCGATAGGCGAAAGCGGGATAGGAATAGTCCGTCTTAGCGGCCGCGATGCCGTCAAAATCGCGGACAGGATATTTATTTCACGGGATAAGAAAAGGCCCTCGCAATTTAAGAGCCATACTATACATTATGGGCATGTGGTTGATGAAGTGCTCTTGACCGTAATGCGCTCGCCCAAGACGTACACAAAAGAAGATGTGGTGGAAATAAATTGCCACGGCGGGATAGTCGCTCTCCGAAGGACCCTAGAGCTTATCATCCAGAAGGGCGCGAGATTAGCCCAACCCGGCGAATTTACCAAAAGAGCGTTTTTAAACGGCAGGATCGACCTGGCACAGGCGGAAGCCGTACTTGACATAATAAAATCCAAGACGGAAGCCGGTTTGCGCGCGTCTCTCAATCAATTGGAAGGGGAACTGTCCAAAGAGATCAGGATGATAAGAGGCGACATCATCGAAATATGCGCCGACATAGAAGCCGCGATAGATTTTCCCGAAGAAGACATAGATAGAGACGCGATCAGCAGCCGGCTTAAAGTCATAAAAGGTTCAAGGAAAAAACTTGAAAAATTGTCGGAGACATATCACGACGGAGCCATTCTTAGAGAAGGCGTAGTGGCTGTGATATGCGGAAGGCCTAATGTAGGAAAGTCAAGCCTTCTGAATCTGCTTCTTAGAAAGAACAGAGCCATCGTCACTCATCTTCCCGGGACTACAAGAGATCCCATTGAAGAATTGGCGAGCATAAAAGGTATTCCGATACGCCTCGTAGATACCGCCGGCATAGGAAAAGAAAAAAATATAGTAGAAAAAGAAGGCATAAAAAGAAGCCATTTATATTTATCGAGAGCCGACCTCGTAATCTGCGTCTTGGACGGGAGCGAAAGATTAAAAAAAGAGGACGGGGAAATCCTGGATAAAATAAAAGACAAGAGCGCCATTATAGTTGTCAATAAATGCGACCTGAGGCCCAAAACGCGCGCCGATCAAATTAAAAAAATATCGAAGAATAAAGACATTTTGAAAATATCCTGCCTTGACAAAATCGGCATTGATAAATTGGAAGATAGAATATATAATAAAGTCTGGAGCGGTAAGGTCTCATCCTCAAACGAAGTAATGGTAAACAATATCCGCCATAAGAAGGCGATAGAGTCGGCTATTAAGGCGCTTTCAAGCGCGGAGAGCGGCATAAGTAAAAATCTTTCGCTTGAATTTGTGGCTTCGGATGTTAGAGATAGCGTTAATTCACTCGGTGAGATAATAGGCGAGACGTACACCGACGATATTTTAAACCTCATATTTTCCAAGTTCTGCATAGGGAAATAAGGCAGAGCGAATAGGATAATTATGGACAAGAAAAAAATAGAAAAAGCAGTCAAGATGATCCTCGAGGCGATAGGGGAAGACGCTAAAAGAAAAGATTTAATAGGGACGCCGAAAAGAGTAGCCGAGATGTACGAAGAGATCTTTTCGGGGATAAGGATGGACCCCGAAAAAGAACTCGAGGTCCTTTTTGACAAGGAGCATCACGAAATAGTCCTCCTGAAAGATGTCCCTCTTTACTCAATGTGCGAGCACCATCTTATACCTTTTATGGGCAAGGTGCACATCGCGTATATTCCGAAGGGTAACAGGGTAACGGGCCTTAGTAAGTTGGTGCGCGTGGTAGACATTTTAGCAAAACGGCCGCAAGTGCAGGAAAAATTGACTACCGAGATAGCTAATATTTTAATGAAGAAACTTAACCCGTTAGGGGTTTTGGTTGTCATTGAAGCGGAACATCTTTGCATGAGCATGCGCGGGGTAAAAAAATCGGGCATCATGACGGTGACCAGCGCCGTTAGAGGAATATTCAAAGAGAATCATAAAACGAGGGCAGAAGCGCTCTCGCTTATAAAAAAATAGAGATCCCTCGACTCGCTTCGCTCGCTCGGGATTAATTCGCACCTATAACTTACGCTTCTTTCAGTCGCGTAAGTTATGTGCTCATTAAAATAGAGATAGTCCAGTTCAGGAAAAGGAGGTTTTGGGAGAAAACCTGAGGAGGACTATCTCTCTGTTTTTTTATTCGGTTTTTGTAAAGAGCCATGTGTCCGAATTATTCCGGACGAGTTTGCTTACTACTATATCGTGAGCCTTCATATCCGAAAATGCCTCGGCCTCCGGTTTCCCGGAATTTGCCGATAAGGCATTTTCGTCTATATTTAGAGAAAGGATGCCGACAACAGTGATCGTCAAATACACGGATTGGCTCAGCGATTCGGCATAAGCCAGATTTCCGGCTAGCACTGTTATCATGATGACTATCGCAATGATCAAAGATGCAATTTTCGGCTTCATTGTCATCATCCCCCTTCGGAGGACAAGTCCCCTTCCCGACTCCCGAGAAGGTAGCCGAAAAAAAACCTATTCTTTTTCGCGCCTCCTAGAGAATAGGTCCTTTCGCTTCGGCAACTGACTACCGTATTCCGCGACCGCGGAACGTAGGCTCTAGAGTTTTGCGCCCCACCCTTTCGGATGGTTTGCCTTTTCGGCTACCACTACTATTTTATTGTCATTTAAAGTATACCATAATAACGACGACAAGTCAATAGTGAATTGGTTAGGGTTGCCAATAGTTAGTTTTCTCTTTATTATTGCTTTTTTTGACATTTTTTTGTTGACTCATATTGATAAATGAAATATAATATCACTCAGATAGAAGCATAAGTTTTAAAAAGGTTTTAATTGCGCAGTAATTTTAATAAGAAAAGGAGGTGATATAGATGAAAAAGATATTAATAGTTATGGCAGCAATAGCCATACTCGTTGGATATTCCGCTGTCGCAACGGCCGATTCGACAAGTACAACGGTGCCCTTGTCATTCACAGTGCCCGCGGCATTTGGTTTTACACTGGAAAAGTATTCCCACGACTTCGGAACAGTCCCGCCAGCCGGCGGCGCGCAGACTACTACAGGAATATTCTGCCGTTCAAATCATTGTGTAGTATGGAAGTTGGCTGTAAGCGCGAATGCGTTCGCGAGCGGAGCTAATACGCTGCCGAGCAGCGGATTTACATTTGCGGCGTGGTCGAATGCCGACGCGGAGCAGGCAAAGGGAACGTTTATAAGCTTTCCCGTACCGCCTTTACCGGGCATGCCGGTACCTTCAGCCCAGACGACGTTCTATACTTCGACGTTGGCAGAAGGCAGTGATCCGTTTGTACCGGTGGTGTTAGGATTATACATAAGCGTTCCTGCATCACAAGCATCGGGTCTTTACTCTACGAGTTTAGTTCTTACAATGTTCGAATAATTGACTCGTTGCGCATTTTTGCACCTAAAACGTGGACAGCTATTAAGATAAAAAGGAGCAAGATAATATCTTGCTCCTTTTTATTTGTTTGTTAGATTTCGGGGGTACGTGCGTCTACTTAAGTGAAGAAAGTGCAAGAAGCGAAGCAGTAAAAGTTAGGCGTACCAAAAGTATGATTTTGCCTCTTGACAAACCTGGGAACATGTGGTATATTTACATTGAGGCCAAATTCAAAGGCTGTTTTCTAACCAGGATAAGTAAAGGTATTTAAAAAGGTTTCAGAAAGTCAAAATGGAAAAGATAACCGGAAAAACAACAAAAAGCAGCAAAAACCAAGAGGAG
>Ga0315289_10012294_pt1 | contig 12073 bp, 7 predicted proteins | sample YL17G11_40_MG_FD_203452 | JGI IMG/M metagenome (GOLD analysis project Ga0315289, IMG submission 203452) | Sediment microbial communities from Yellowstone Lake, YNP, Wyoming, USA - YL17G11_40 | ecosystem: Environmental > Aquatic > Freshwater > Lake > Sediment | place: USA: Wyoming | collected...
TGCGGTCCCTGACGGGGCGAGAAAGTTCCCGGCCGACGGTCCCGGAGAAAGTGGGGGAACTCAACCGCCTGCTGGTGGGTTGGGCGAACTACTTCTCTCTGGGGTCGATCAGCCGGGCGTACCGGGCGATGGACGAGCAGGCCCGGCGACGGCTGCGTCAGTGGCTGCGCGCGAAGTACCCGCACCAGGGATACGGCCGGGCCAGATACTCGGACGGGTACCTGCACGAGGTGCTGGGGCTGGTCCGCCTCCAGGGGCGGCCGCGCAACTTCCCGTGGGCGACGGCGTGACGCCTTCTCCGAGAGCCGGATGCGGGAAATCCGCCCGTCCGGTTCGATGAGCGGGGTCTGGAAACGGAAGCATGGTCGGGCCAGTGAGGCACCGCCAACCGAAAGGGGCGGCCAACCGATATGCCCGACCTACCCCACCGCGCCAGACCTCGACTCTACCCCCCGCCATCCTTAGGTCCGGTGATTCACCCTGGCGGGTCGGCGGGGGCTCTGCTAGGATGAGGCGGAACACGCGGGCGAGAGACACGGCGAATGGCACGCTATCTGGTCACGGGCGGCGCGGGGTTCCTCGGCATCAATCTGGTGCGGCACCTCCTGGCGCGGGGCGACGAAGTGACGTCGCTCGACATCGCGCCTTTCGACTATGCCGACTGCCGCGGCCACGTCCGAATCGTCACGGGCGACGTCCGCGACCCGGCGCGCGTGGCCGAGGCGATGGAGGGCGCCGAAACGATAGTCCACGCCGCCGCTGCGCTCCCCCTTTACTCGCGCCAGGACATCTTCTCGACCGACGTCGACGGCACGCGGAACGTCCTCGAGGCCGCCGCCCGCGCCGGCGCCCGCCGCGTCGTCCACATCTCCTCGACGGCCGTGTACGGCATCCCGGACCACCATCCGATCTACGAGGACGACCGGCTCCAGGGCGTCGGGCCGTACGGCGAGGCGAAGATTCTCGCCGAGCAGGTCTGCCTCGAATACCGCGCGCGCGGGCTCCCGGTCCCGATCCTGAGGCCGAAGTCGTTCATCGGTCCGGAACGGCTCGGCGTATTCGCGCTCCTCTACGACTGGGCGAAGGACGGCAAGAACTTCCCTATCCTCGGCAACGGCAGGAACCGCTACCAACTGCTGGACGTCGAGGACCTGTGCGAGGCCATCTTGCGGGCGGCGACGCTCGACGCCGACCGTGCGAGCGACACCTTCAACATCGGCGCCAGGGAGTTCACGACTTTCCGCGAGGACCTTCAGGCGGTGCTTGACGAGGCGGGTTTCGGCAAGCGCATCATCCCCCTGCCGGCGGGTCCGGCCATCCTGGCGCTGCGGGTGCTCGAGGCCCTGCATCTGTCGCCCCTGTACGAATGGGTGTACGAGACGGCCGGCAAGGATTCCTTCGTCTCCATCGAGAAGGCGGAGCGCGTTCTGGGGTTCGCGCCGAAGCACTCGAACCGCGACGCGCTCGTCCGCAACTACCGCTGGTACCTCGCGCACCTGGACGAGTTCGCGCACCGCGCGGGCATCTCGCACCGGACGCCCTGGAAACAGGGCATCCTGCGCCTGGCAAAGGGGTTCTTCTAAAGGGGGGCCAAAAAGGGGACGGGAGTCTTTTGTGCAGAGCACCCGAAGGGCCGTTCCGGCAATCCCGGCGCGCCGGGACTCCCGTCCCCTTTTTGGCCCATTGAATCGGGGAGGTTTTATGGCCTTACGCGTTTGGGACGTCCGGATGGCGCCGGTCCTGGCCGCGGCGGTGGCGGTGTTCGCGCTCGTCGGCCCCATGGCGGGCGGCGAGTCGGTCGCCGTGGCGACTTCACCGGTCGACTGGCAACGGTTTTACGTCCGCTCCGCCGCCACCGGCAAGGTCGAGCGGTTCTGGGTCGGCCGGCCGCCGGGCCTCAAGGACGACGGGCGGTACGGCGTCGTGTATTTTTTGCCGGGCCTCCTGGATACCGAGGATCACTGGCAGAAGGCGCTGGCGCCGCATCTGGCGCGCCACCAGGTGATCGCAGTGTGCCCGTCGGTGGGCGGCGCGACGTGGTACATGAACTCGCCGGCCCACGAGTGGATGCGCTGGGGCGACTTCCTGACCGAGGAACTGCGGGCGTTCGTCGAGGCGAACTACCCGGCCTCGCGCGCGAAAGGCGAGCGCGGCATCGTGGGCATCTCCGCCGGAGGGCAGGGGGCCCTCTACCACGCGCTGCGCCGCCCGGACCTCTATGGCAGCGTGAGCGTTCTGTCCGGGGCGCTCGCCCTCGAGGGCTATGCCGGGACGGTCGGCCTGGACTGGTGGATCGGACCGCGCACGCCCCAGGCGCTTCCGCTTTATACGGAGCGGTCGGCCCTGCGCCTGTTTGGGGCATTGGAAAAGCCGCCGGCCTTCGCCTTGTACCTCGACACGGCCGACCAGGACGGCGCGAGGTCCCAGATGGAAGCCCTCAAGCGGATCCTGGACGCGAAGGGATTCGCGTACGAATGGCACCTGGGCCGGGGAGCGCACAACTGGACGTACTGGAGCGAGCGGGCTGAAGCGCACCTCGCCTGGCACGCCGACCGCTTCGCGGAGCATCGCCGCGACAACCGCTACATGGAGGTCTCGGCGGCGCCTGCGTCGGCCCCGCTCGAGGTCCTCAAGGGACCGCCGGACATCGCCCTCTCGGAGGCGGCGCTGCGTCGGCTCCGCGCTCCCGGCGCGCCGGGACCGACGGACTCCAGTGCTCTCGCCGTCAGCGGTCTATCGGCGGCCGGGGCGCGCCTGGAAGCAAAGGACGGGCAGCGCCGGCCGTTGACGCTGACGGCCGCTCTGACGGCCCGCGGCCACGAGCCGGGACTCTACGTATACCGCCTGACGATTCGCCTCGGCGAAACCGCCGAGGGCGGTGCCGTCGCCTTGGCCGCGCTGCTTCGCAACGGGACCCGTCAGCCCCTGCTCACCGTTCCGCCGGTGACGTTCTCGGTTCCGGCCGGAGCGCCCGGGCGGCGCGTGGAACTGCGTGCCCGCCTCGTCCTCGAACTCCAGGGGCCGGATCCCCTGCGGGGCGGCATCGTCGCCGCCCTTCAGGTGTTCGACGCCGACGGAAAGCCCGTCGGCGACCCGGTCGTCGGCAAGGCCCGGCCCGGAACGGCGGGCATCGAGTACTGGCCCATTGCGCCCCGTGCCGTGGCCGAGTGGACCCTTTCGCCGGCGGGCGCTGCCGGGAGCCCCGCGCTCGGCTCCGTGGTCGTCGAGGACGTCAGCCTTCAGGCGGAGCCCGCCGCCCCGTGACCGGTCGGTCCCCCCGGTTGAGGCCGGCTAAGAGGCTGTTTCATAACCCCCCTCTCCCCTTGTGGGAGAGGGTTGGGGTGAGGGGTTGCAGTCGTTTTGAAACAGCCTCTTAACCCCGAGGGCGTTCCCGGTCGATACCGGGGTAACGTGACCGCGACCCGAAGGTCGCGGCTCGAACGGCAGAGGAGAGGTGAGGGAGGGTTTCTCTATGCGAAAATCCATACTCGTGGGCCTGCGGACTGTGTCGATTGTGGCGGCGGCGCTGGTATTCGGCGCCGGCGCGGCCCAGGGCGCTGAAGTTCTTGTCGAGGCGGAAGGTTTCGCCGACTCCGGCGGATGGGTTGTCGACCAACAGTTCATGGACATCATGGGGTCGCCGTATCTTCTGGCCCATGGGCTCGGCCGGCCGGTGGCGCCCGCCAGGACGGAAGTGGAGTTTCCAGAAACGGGCACATACCGGCTGTGGGTCCGCACGAAGGACTGGGTGCCCTCGCATCATCCCGGAACGTTCAAGGTTGTCGTGGACGGCGCGGCGGTGGGCGTCTTCGGCAACCAGGGCAAGGGCTGGATATGGCAGGACGGCGGCCAGGTGAAGGTCGGCAAGAAGCGGGTGCCGATCGAACTGGTGGACCTGACGGGCTTCGACGGGCGCTGTGACGCGCTGCTGTTTACAGCGGACCAGGCGTTCGTGCCGCCGCGCGAGCCGGACAAGGCGATGGCCGCGTGGCGGCGGCGCCTGCTCGGTCTGCCCGAGACGCCGCCCTCGGCCGGCCGCTTTGACCTCGTCGTGGTCGGCGGCGGGATCGCGGGGTGCTCGTCGGCCATCGCGGCCGCGCGGCTCGGGTGCACCGTCGCCCTCATCCAGGACCGGCCGGTTTACGGCGGCAACAACAGCCCGGAAATCCGCGTCCACACGCTAGGCCAGCCGGGCCCCATCGTCAGCGAGATAAACGGCGGCTACGGCCACAAGCCGGGCGACCCGAAATGGCTCGAGGAGCCGAGCCAGCCCACCCGGGCCGCCGAACGCCGACAGGCCGTCCTCGACGCCGAGAAGAACCTGCGGCAGTTCCTCGGCTGGCACGCCTTCCGCGTCCAGAAAACGGGGAGCCGGATCGAGAGCGTCGATGCCAAGGACATTGGTACAAACCGCGAACTTCGGTTCGCGGCCCAGGTCTTCATCGACGCGACCGGCGACGGCTCGGTCGGGTTCTGGGCGGGCGCCGAGTACCGCGTCGGGCGCGAGGCCGCCGACGAGCACAACGAATCGCTGGCCCCCAAGAAGGCCGACCGGATGACCCTCGGCACGAGCCTCTGCTGGGGCTCCCGCGACGCGGGCCGGCCGGTCCCCTTCCCCGAGGTGCCCTGGGCCACGGAGGTGTCGAAGGACAGCGCGGCCACGTCGGGCGACTGGACGTGGGAATACGGCCACTGGCGCGACACCATCCGGGATGCCGAGGAGATCCGCGACTACCTGCTGCGCGCCATCTACGGCTCGTTCGCCACGGCCAAGCGGCAGGACCCGGCGAAGTACGCGAACTATGAACTTCTGTGGGTTCCCTACGTCGGCGGCAAGCGCGAGTCCCGCCGCCTCATCGGCGATTACATCCTGACGCAGAATGACCTGGAAGCGACGCGCCCGTTCCCCGACGGCGTCGCGACCGGTTCCTGGTCCATCGACCTGCACTACCCGAAGGATTACGAGAAGTACCCCTTCCGCACGTACGCCCAGTTCAACAAGGTCAAGCCCTACCCCATCCCCTTCCGGTGCCTGTATTCGCGGAACGTGGAGAACCTGATGATGGCCGGCCGGTGCATAAGCGTCACGCACGTCGCGCTCGGCTCGACGCGCGTGATGAACACGTGCGGCCAGATGGGCGTCGCGACCGGTGCTGCGGCGTACCTCTACAAGAAGCACGCGGCGCTGCCGCGCGGCATCTACCAGAAGCACCTCGACGAACTCCTGGACATCGTCCATGGCCGGGGCCCGTACGCCGGCACCCTCGCGCCCAAGAAGGCGGAGCCCGCCGCCCCGTGACCTCCCGGCCGCCCCGCAAGACTCAAGGGAATATGGTAGTTTTGCGTTCCCCGAATTTTCCCGGTCGTGCGACGCACTTTCATGGAAGCGGCGGGCGGACGGCCGGATTGGCGTTCTCCGCGTGATAGATCTCGACAAGTTCGGCAAAGGCTGCCTTGCAGCGATCGTTCGGCTTGCCGCCGTTGGCCTTCAACTCGGCGTCGAGCAACGCACGCAGGTAAAGCTGCCGCCAGCGCCACGATTGACGGGCCTGGGGAGTCAACTTGGCATCGACGCGCTGCACGGCCGCGTAGGCCTCTTCGGCGCCCGGGTCGGCCTGCGGTTTGGCCCCCCGGGAAGGAAACCAGTTCAAGTCCAGTTTTACGCCCTCCAACATGCCTGGCCACCACCGCATGTGATGATTCTGTTCCAGGGTGCCGATGACTTGGGCGATCTCGTCCACGACGTCCGGCGAGAACTCGAAGGCGACGTACTCCCGCACGGTTTCCGCCGCCGGCCGGTCGTTCCAGTAGAACTGGCTCAACACGGCCTTGGTGATGTCTTCGTAAATGCCCTCGGAGTAGGGGAAACCGCCGCTGGAGGCCTTCTTCACGGCGTTCCATTGTTGCTCCGCGCGGCGGGTTAAGGGCGTGGCCCCGAAGCCGCCCCAGGGAAATGTCTCGTGCATGCTGATCTCGGGAAAGCCGACCATCGGCAGCCCGGCGGGCATGGGGCGCGTCGTCCCTTCGGCCAAGATGTAATCGGCAAAAGGGTTCTTCTCGGCAAATGCCTTGTGCAGTCCCTGCCATTCGCCCTCGTCCAAGAACCATGTCGATAGAATGATTTTCGCCCCCGGCAGCTTCTTACGAGCCAGCGCGGCCACCGCTTCCGAGGCTTTCAGAAAACCGTTGCTTCCCCAGGGGCGGCACGCGGCGCAACCGCAACCGCCTGCATCGTAAGGCCACAAGATCACGTAGCGCGGATCCAGGCCGGCCGCCCAATCGAACTCTTGACCCAGCACGTGCAGAATGTATTTCAGGCCCTCGGACTTGCTCGGACAAATGTTCCACGGATACACGGCACCCCGCATGCCGCGAGTGTCCGCGCGCAAGGCGGCGGGGGAGTTCGTATAGGATTCGTTGGCAATCACGATCAGGGCAACGTCCAGGCCGATTTCTTTCGCTGCCTTGCTGATGGCGCGAAGCCGTGCGAGAAATTCAACCGCCGTGGGATCGTCAATGCCCTTGCCACCGTAGCGCATGTCGTACCAGACGGCCAGCACGTTGAAGCCCCAAAGGCCGAGGTCTTCCACGTAACGCTGGATTTTCTCGATCGGGGCGTCGTGGTAGAAGTTGTGGAAATGCGTGGCGAAGTAGATGCCGCGGACCGGTTTTTTCGGCACAGATGTGCCCCGCCACGTTCCCGGTGTAAAGCCGTCCCCGTCATAGCGGCTGGTCCGCAGGAACTTGCCTGCGCCGTAGAGCAGCCCCCGTTGGTCGTTGCCCACGATCCGCACGCCCCCGCCCGCGCGGTCTTCGATCCGAAAGCCTTCGGCGCCGACGCCCGGCTCGACCGCCAATTCCACGACCAGCGGGGCCTCGCCCGTGGTAACAACCTTAGCGTCGCACCGCTGCTGGACCCGCCGTGCAAACACCCGGCCGACGTTTTCGACCACTGGGCCGGGCTGAGGGGGAAGCGCCAGTCGAACCGACTTCGTCCCCTCGGCATGCAACGGCGATGCAAGCCAACCGAGCAGAAAACTGAGGTAAAGCATTCTCTTCATGGCGACGATTTTCCTTGTTAAGTCTTCGGTATCGAACATCATTTCACCTGCGGCGGCTTGATCGGCATGGAATGGGCGTTCCCCGCGTGATAGATCCGCGTCAACTCGTCAAAAGCTTCTTTCAGCGCCGCTCCTTCCTTCCGGCCCTTTCGGGTGAAAAGCTCTTTGTCGATCAGCGCCCGCAGGAAGAAGATTCGCCACCGCCAGGTGCCCTTGGCCTGGGGCGTCAGTTTGGCCTCGGCCTGCTGGACCGACTCCAGCGCCGCGGCCGCGCCGGGGCCGATCTGGTTCCGCCGATGATTTTTCTCAAACGTCTCGACGACCACTGCCAGTTGCTCCGCAACCTCGGGCGAATACTCGAAGGCGATGTACTCCTTGACCGTCTCCGTGGCCGGCCGCGCCGGATCCCAGTAAAACTGGCTGACGATGACCTTGTTCAGGTCCTCATAAATCCCTTCCGAATAAGGAAACCCGCCGGAGAGTTTCTTTTGAGTCTGGTCCCAGAGGCGCTGTAACCGCCCCGGCAGCGGATTGGCCCCGTAGCCGCCCCAGGGCGATTGCCCCCACATGCTGATCTCGGGGAAGTTCAGCAGCGGCAGCCCGCCGGGCACGCCGTTCTCGAGCGGATAGCGGGGGAAGTCCTCGTGGGCATCGGCCTGAATGTAATCCACCCAGCTCTTGTCCGCGGCCAAAGCCTTCGTCAACCCCTCCCATTCGCCGCACGGCGGCGTGTCGTAGGTCCAGGTGGAAAGGATGATCCGGGCCCTGGGGAACTTCGCACGCACCCTGCGGCTCAACTCGCGGCAAAGCTTGGGATAGCCCCTCGCGCCCCACGGCCAGCACTCCTTGCAGCCGCAGCCGCCCTCGTCGTAAGGCCAGTAGTTGACGTAGTCCAACCCCACGTCGGCGAACTCGTCCAAGAGGCGGCCCCAATCGCGCAGGAGCAGTTCTTGCGCCTCCGGCTTGGCCGGGCAAAGTTGCACGCCGAAGTTGCCGTGCCGGCCCAAGGGATCGGGGACCTGCGTATTACGCAACTCCCCGGGCGACGACTTGAAGGCGTCGTTGGCCGCCTCGATCAGTCCCACGCGCATCCCCACCGCATGGGCCGCCTGCGTAATCTCCTTCAGCCGGTCCAGCGACCTCCGCGCGGCCGGATCATCAAAGCCGTTGAACTGCCAATGGGGGAAGTGCAGAATCAGCGAGTTGACGCCCCACAGGGCCAGGTCCTCGACATAGCGCTGGGCTTCTTCGATCGGCGCGGCCTCGTAGAAGTTATTGAAGTGCGTGGCGAAGTAGATGCCGCGGACCGGTTTTTTCGGCACAGATGTGCCCCGCCACGTTCCCGGTGTAAAGCCGTCCCCGTCATAGCGGCTGGTCCGCAGGAACTTGCCCACGCCGTAGAGCAGCCCCCGTTGGTCATTGCCCACGATCCGCACGCCCCCGCCCGCGCGGTCTTCGATCCGAAAGCCTTCGGCGCCGACGCCCGGCTCGATGGCCAATTCCACCGTGAGCGGCGCGTCACCCGAGGTTTTGACCTTGGCCTCGCAGCGCTGTTGTATCTGCCGTGTGAGTATTTGGCCGACGTTTTCGACCACTGGGCCGGGCTGAGGGGGAAGCGCCAGTCGAACCGACTTTGTCGCCGCCGCGTGGATTGGCGAAGCAAGCAAAACAAACACGATGCCGAAGCAGGGCGTTCTCTTCATGGGCCTTTCCGTTTCCAGGTCTTAGCCCCTGTTTCCCATTTGGACGCCGCTCGGATACGCTCCGAGCGACAACTTCCCCAATGTTAGCCAAGAACCGCGTGGAATTCCAGTTAGCCCGGTGATTTTCCCGCCGAGAATCTGGTTTCATAGACCGTCCTGATGCCCGCCGCCCCGTGACCGCCCGGCCCCCTCGGCCGAGGAGGGCTAAACCCCGAGGGCGCTCCCAGCCGATACCAGAGCAGAGGCGAGGAGGGTCTCTCTATGCGAAATCCCACGCTCGTGGGCCTGCTGACCGTGTCGATTGTGGCGGCGGCGATTGGCGCAGGCGGATGCGGCGAAGGGTTTGGGTCGCTCCGTTCCGGCAACTACGTCAAGCCGACCGTCGCAGTCATGAAGTTCGAGAACCGCGCGCCGTTTCCCCTCAACTGGGACCTCGGCGGCGGCATGCGAGAGATCCTGGTGGACCGGCTCGTGGCGACGAAGCGGTACCAGGTGGTGGAGCGGCCGGAACTCGGCTTCGTGGTCGGCGAACTTCAATTGCAGCAGGCCGGCGTCACGCGCCCCGAGGGCCGCGCCGAGCCGAATCGCCTCAAGAACGTCCAGTACCTCGTCAAGGGGACGGTGACGGACTTCGGCCACGTCTCGACAAACCGCGGATTCCTGGGCTTGCCGAGCGGGGACGTCTTCGGCGGGACGAATCGCGCGGTCATGGGCATCACGCTTTACGTCGTCGACGTCGAGTCGGGCGAGATCATCACCTCCGAGAGCCTCGAGGAATCGGTCCGCGCCAGCGACGTCTCCGTCCAGGGCGCTTACAAGGACGTCGCCTTCGGCGGAAGTGTCTTCTATCAGACGCCGCTTGGGCGCGCCACCGCGAAAGTCATCGACAAGGCCGTCAAGCGCATCACGACGACCATCGCCGCCTCGCCCTGGAAACCCAAAGTCGCGCTCGTCCGGGCCGACGGAACCGTCGTCCTGAACGGGGGGAGGGACCGCGGCGTCCGGCGCGGCACGGAGTACGACGTCGTCGAGCCGGGCGAACCGATCCTGGACCCCGACACGGGGGACCGGCTGGGGCATGCGGCGTTCCGCAGCGCCGGGCGCATCCGCATCCGCGAGGTGTACCCGGCCTATAGCGCCGCCGACGTCGTCCGCGGGGTGGCGGAGGATTTCCGGCCGGGTCTGCTCTGCCGAAAGGCCGACTCCACGCCCGCGCCCTTCGAGCCGTGACGCTCGCCCGCGCCGCCCTTCGATCCGCCCCAGTTACTCAGTCCCTCAGTCGCTCGTCGTCCTCCGTTCCTCTCCTTTTCCCAGTCTGTGTCTTTCTCTGCGTTCTCTGCGTTGAAAAACCCCCCGCTCTCCCGGCGCGCCGGGATCGCGGCTAAACGTGACGACGCCCGCGCTGCCGGGCGCGGTCTTTCCCGCGGCCGGGTTCTTCTCGAATGCCATCCGAGTGACGCGGTTGGGACATACGTGTGTCACACGGAGCGGCGATGCGGTTCGCTTCGCGGGCGAAAGCGCGCTACGTTAGTCCTGCCGCGCCACGGGCCAAGAACATTATTTTTTTGCGCGGTGGGTTCGCCGCGGGGCTTGCCCCGCGCTCGGAACAGCCAGCGCCCCGCAAGCGGGGCGGCGAACCCACCGCGCAAAAGGGTCAAGGGGCGCTGTAGAATTAGAGGGGCCGTCATCGTGTTACGCAAGCGAGGGGCCAAACGATTCTGTCCGGAAGTGCGAGGCTGGGCGGCGCTGCGGCTGGTGGGAGCGGTACCGGCGGTGCTTCGCGACGCGGTGGAAGAGGAGGCGCGATCGGCCGGTCGGGAGGGGAGTTTTCGGCGTGCGGCGCTGGCGCTCGTGAGCCGGCCCGACGCCATCGCCTGGGCGCGGAGTTTGGCCGACCGGATTCCCGCGCTCGGGGTGTCGGCGGGGCCCGCGAGTATCGTGCGCCTGTGGGCGAGCGGCCTGATGCGTCCGGACGGGGCCCTGGTGCGGTATTGGCCTGACCTGGTGGGGTGCGTGTGGGGCGTGGTGGGGCCGGCCCTGCGGATGGTGGGCCTGGAGACGCGGGGTCCGCGAGGGGAGGAGTTGCGGCACGAAGTGGCGTCGCCGCTCGCGTGGGTCTTCGTCGGGAGCTTGGCGGCCGGGCGGAAAGACCTGCGGCTGCTGGGCGATCCCGGCGCGCCGGGACCGGACGGTCCCCCGTTCGGATGGGCGCCCGGCATGGATCCGCTGGGGCTCGTGCTCCGGTACCTCCTGCTGGACCAGGTGCCTCGGCTATTCCGGTCGCACGGATTTATGGCCAGCCCGCTGGCTAGGCTGCTACGGGACCTTGGGCTGGCGCGGCCGCGCGTTTTCGTGTGCCGGCGGTGCCCGGTGTGCCGGGTGCTCTTTGCGGAGGCGAGCGGGCCGAGGCGCTGTCCGCATTGCGGGAACCGGCTTGTCCTTTGCCGCCGCCAGCGTCTCGTTGCCTCGCCTTCCGGGCTGAGGGAGTGGAGCGGGGCGGAGGCGGCCGATGCGCTCCAAGCGGATTCCGGGGTGGTGGCCCGATTCGGCGGGGAAGGGTGCGTGGGCCGGCTGGCGGTGCCGGAGCGGGCCGAGGCACGCCTCATTCGCCGCCGGTGTCTCGACCGGGCCTCCGGGCTGTGGGCTCGTGCGGTTCAGAGCGGCCGACATGGGCTGGCGGCGACGGTGGTGCTCGGGGCGCTGGCGGGCGTCCGTCCGCTAGCGGCGTTGGCGGATCGGCCGACGCCGCGGCGCGAGTGGCTCGAGGCGCTCGTCAGCGCCCTGGCCGAGGAACGCCTCGAACGGGAAGGGGTGGCAGCGCGGGCGAACGCGGCCCTGGAGACAGTGGCGTCGCGGCTGGGTCGTCGGCGACCGCCGGCGATAGCGGCCTCGTACGTCGGCGTGCTGGCGACGCGGTTCCGGCAGGCGGTCTTCCGCGGGACTCCATAAGGTGGTTTAAGGTGGTTCCGGGGACACCTTTGGTTCCGGGGACACCTTACTAAACTCTTGACACGTGGGCGACCGGAGCGAACTCTGAAACGCCCGCTTAGGCCGCAGAAGCGCGGCCCCAAGCCGAAAGGAAGGGGGGATTAATACTACAACGCTACAAAGCGGCGCCGCCTGAGGTTGCAGTTGAGCCCGAAGGGCTCAAAACACCCTATTGATCTTTGCACTGCTAAAGCAAGAGCGCCGCTTTGCCGATGCTATGGAGTATGAGAACCAAAGGATCGGCGGCGGAACTGGAGCGGCGTCGACGGCAGGCCGTGGCGCTGTTGAATCAGGGAGTGAAGGCGGCCCAGGCGGCGCGGG
>Ga0315289_10012295_pt1 | contig 12073 bp, 5 predicted proteins | sample YL17G11_40_MG_FD_203452 | JGI IMG/M metagenome (GOLD analysis project Ga0315289, IMG submission 203452) | Sediment microbial communities from Yellowstone Lake, YNP, Wyoming, USA - YL17G11_40 | ecosystem: Environmental > Aquatic > Freshwater > Lake > Sediment | place: USA: Wyoming | collected...
TCCACAGTGTCCGGAGGGACACTTTGTGCCTTCGTTGCCGTGAATTCATTCGCACGGGGAGGAAGCACTCTGTGTCAACGTTACGCTCCTCATGAATAATGCAGGTTCATTCCTGGGGATTCCTGGTGGGGACCGCGGTCAGAAGATCTCACTCGCCGGGGACGGCAGGTCTGCCCTCAAAGCCCCATTCCTGAAGCAGAGACTGCAGGCGCAGGTAGGCGGGCTTGGGAGAAAGATCGCCTCTGAGCAAACCTCCGTAGGGCCAGAACGAGACGGCGTCGGCGAGGTCCCACCAGGATATCGCCTTGATGTACGGCTTGCTGTAGCAGATGGTGTAGATGCCCTCGACCCAGTCCGCCTGCATCTCCTCGGTCCAGGGGCCGTGCCAGCCGGCGGATGCTCTCTTCCGCTGGGCGTTCGGGTCCAGGCCGGGAGCGGAGGAACAGCCCATCTCCGTGATGTGGATCGGCTTGCCGAGCCCGGCATAGCGGTCGAGGAGCCGGTCTATCTCAAGCAGGTCGTATTCCGGGTAGTACATCTGCAGGCCGACGATCTCGAAGCCCACACCGGCCTTGACGCAGTCGCGCAGATAGGCATAGGGAGAGCGGCGATTCGGATAGGTCGCGCTCGATTCCCCGACGTACTCGCCCCAGAGATGGCAGCAGTTGATGATGCGCTTCACCTTCGGATCGCCTTCTCTCGCCGCCCTGGAGCAGACGCCCGCAAGGTCGGTCAAGTCCTCCGGCTTGAGCCGAAGCGAGTTCGAGTAGTCGTGGGCTTCGTTGACGATCTCGCAGAATTCTCCCCTGCCGGCATAGCGCGCGCAGACCTCCTTCACCAGGTCGTGGGCGATGCGCTGCACCTCCGAGTACGGCCTGTTCTTCAGCCACTCGGGGGTAACGCCGCCCGCGAGATAGAAAGGCGGGCAGGGCTTCGCGGCCATACCCATTGACAGAAGCCATTCCGTCTCGGCGTCGGTGCGGGCGTAGTCGCGCGTGGTCTCGGTCGGCGCATAGTGGCTGAGGTACAGGTTCGGCGTGCCGAAGTTGAAAAGCTCGCGGAACCGCCGGTCGTAGTCCGGGCCTCGAGAGGGATGTCCCATCGCGTTGCAGCCGAAGAGGAAGCCCTTCCGCGGGCCGTTCATCTTCTCGATCCTGTGCCGTGCCCGCGCGAGAGCGAGTTCCTCTCCGGCGGCCAGCGCGATCGCGAGGCACCTGTACGAAGACTGCCTCTCGGCGGCCACCAGCTTGCCCTGGAACCCTTTCGGCATCCGGACGCCCTCGGACTTCGCTTGTTTGAGAGCCGAGCGAACGCGCAGAAGCCGTGTTCCCGCAGCCTCCTTCACGAAATCCACCGTTCCCGGCTCCGAGTAGCCCTTGCCTTTTCCGTCCGCGCAAATCACGACCTCGCCGAAATCGGGGACTCTGAGGAGCGCGCAGACCTGAACCGGCTGATCGGGAAGGACGACGGTCGCATAGCCGTCGTGCACGTAGGTGCGCACCGGAATCGGCTCGTCGGACAGATTTCGGCAGTGGAATCCCCCGACCTCCGCCTTTGGAATCGGACCGCCCTCGGAATCCATGAAACGGACCCGCAGCTTGCGGTCTGCCTCTGCCGCGCCGAGGACCGCCGAACCAGCGAGAAAAAGCACGAGTACGAACAGCAGCACCGGCGGCGCCTTCCGAGCAACCTCACGCATCACTTCGCAACCTCCGCCAGTACCGGGACCATCGGCATGAGCTTGAGGACCTTCTGGTCTCCACCCAGGCCGAGGAGGTTTCTGGCGCTGACCGGGTCGCCGCGTGAGAAGATCTGCACCTCCACGGGCGCGTCGCGCAGATTGATGAGATTCACGACCGTCCGGCCGTTCACCTTCGCGGGCAGCCACTCGACTCCCCAGACCGGATTCTCGGTTGCGGCGCCGAGCACCAGGATGTCCGGCAGCGCACCCAGGAAGGCGAGCTCGAACTGAAGGCGGGTCCACATCTTCTCGGAGTCCGCGTCGGCCGGAAACGCGCCGGCCCGCGCGGTTATGCCGCTCACCTTATCCGCGGCGAAGTCCCTGCCGTATGGATCCTTCTGAGGGGCGTCGCCGAGGATGACAAGCCGGGTCGTCTCCGGGAGGCTGCACAGTGCCTCGAAGGTCGCCGCGGGAAGATGTGTGGCATCCGGAAGGACGATCATCCGGTAGTCCTTTCCGCTGCCTGCCGCGAGCTGCTTTTCGGAGATGAAGTCAATCTTCGCGCCGCAGAAGTTGAGCGCGGAGTATGCCCGGCCGACCGCGTCGAGGTAGCGCGGATTCCGAGCAATGGAGGAGATCGAGTATAGAATCGCGACCGGAGCGCGCACGTTTTGCAGAGCGGTGACCTCCTCCGCAAAGCGGTTCAGGTCGAGGCAGGTTCTTCCCACGGCTTCGGCGCATCCGGGCCGCTGCATCACGTTGCCGTAGAAGTCGGAGCCCTTCTCGTATGTTCGCTCCCAGACCCATATGGTCGTCGCGCCCTGTCCGTGTATCGCTCCCTGCCAGAGCGCGGTGCGGAAGTGCTCCGGCGGAACGTAGTAGGTCGAGCGGTCAGGCGTGAGGTGGTTCTCCGAGTTGAAGATCGGCTGCCGAACGACCGAGCGCTGGAGGTCGTAGGCCATATTCTGGCCGTGCCATGAGATCGCCCAGCCGCCTCCTCCGCCGGGCCACATCGCGCAGTCGTTGCCGTTGATCTGCGAGAACCCGCCGAAGCGCTCGGCATCCGTGCCCCAGGCGATCGTATTGCGCATGAAGAAGGTCCACGCCATGACCTTCGCATGCACCGGCACTTCAGGCGCCATCTCGTGGATTATGTCGGCCATCCACTTGTGCCAGGCGGCGAAGCGCTCCTGGTTGAACGCGCAGTAGTCGTAGAACTGGGGCGCGGTGTACGCGTCGTTCCCCGGAATCGGAACGTCGGCGAAGGAGGAGTAGGCCGTCCCATAGCGGTCGTTCATCGCCTGCACGTCGCCGTGCACGCGGGCGAGATAGTCCGCCCACATAGGCTTCGTGTTCTCGCAGCCGGCAGTTCGGTCGAAGAGCGGCTCGTTCGACAGGCAAAAGCTGTGAAGCGCGGGCTTCCCGCGGAACAGGGGAACCACCGCGCGCAGGAACTTCTCGATGACCTGCTTAGCTTCCGGCGCGTCAACGCAATAGCCGAGGAATCCTCCGCCGCCCTTTGCGAGATGCGGCCATTTCTCCATCGCCCATCCCGGGAAATAGTGCGGCGAGAGAAGGATGTTCACCATCACGTTGTGCTTTGCCGCATTGTCTAGGACCTCGACGATGTCATTCGCCGCCTTCAGCGAGATCTCGTTCTCCGACGGCATGGTGATGCTCGGACCGACCTCTATCTGGATGATGTTCACGCCGTATCCGGGAAACCGGGGGATGTCCGCGCGCACCTGGCCGAAGTGCCCGTAGCCGCAGAAGAAGACCGGGCCCCGGCTCTTCCTGCCCTTGGTGTCCTTGCGATCGCCGATGAAGCTGACGCCCGCTATGTCAACCTTGCCCGTCTGATATCTCCTGGCATTCGGCGCGAGCTTGGGATTCTTGAGGTAGGTGCGCATCTCCGCGATCGCGCGGTCGAGCGAGCGGGCGAAATCCTTCACGGCGTAATCGGCACGGACTTCCTCGTTCTTCTGAAGATCCTCCCTGGTGAGCGGGATGAACTGCGCCAGCATGGTTCGGGCTGCCGTGGGATAATCGAGCGGGATGCCTTTCGCGCGGCACTTCTCGTAGAGGGCATTGAACTCCTTCAGCCGCGCCTCGACGCGGTCAATGTCGCCTGCGATCACCGCCGGGCTCAGCTTCTCGACTTTCTGGGACGCGGAGGCGATGACCCTGCCCTTGCCGTCCAGCACCCGCACGAGGAAATCAAGCTGTCGAACGGCGGCGGAACCGCTGTCCCATTCCCACTCGATGGTGTTCTCGCCGGGGTTGACGGGACTGCTCTTGTGAAAGATCGTCTCCTTGCCCGCGGTGATAGTGCCCTTGACAGTGGCCGCTCCTTCCAGGGCTGACGTTATGAGGATGCCGAGGTATGCGGGCCGCTTGTCACCCTCGACCTGGCCCGGCACGAGAAACGAGCCTTCGATGCCCTCCCCTTTCAGCGGACTGCCGATCGGGCGAAGCGAGACGTCGTCTATCGCGAGCGCCCTGCACCGGTTGACCACGTTTATTCCCAAGTTCAGCGAGTGCTGGTCGTTCTTCGTCCTAAAGACCGTGGATATCTGCTGCCAGTCATACGTGCCCTCCGGAACGTTCAGCGTATAGCTGTTCCAGTCGGTGAAGTGTATGGCGGAGGCGACTTCCTCGGCCCGCACCCAGACGCTCAGCTCGTATTCGATGCCCGGGAGCACGGCGACGTTCTGGAACAGCCGGCCGTACACCTCCGGCGCGAGATCGCTCCCATTCGTGAAGACGAGGCACCGGGCCCCGGAATGTGGGTTCTGGGTCTCGGACCGGAAGCTCGCCGTCGCCCGGTTATACCAGCCCCAGCCGGGAGCGTCGTTGCCCGGAGCGGTCTCTTCAAAGCCGGGATTGGCTATGGCAGGCACCAGCGGAGAAGCGGATGAGGGAACGGTCAACGCCAAGCAGATCAGGATCAAGCTCAAGATGCGCATCGTGGGCCTCCGAAGTGTTGGTTTCCAGGCATGGTGGTTCACGTACACTAGGATGTCACCACGGCGAATCCTTGTCAAGGGCCGAGGTTATGCCGCAGGGCATTCCGCCGTTGGGTAGGGATTTCCGAATCCCTACCCAACCAGGTGGCGATTCGGAAATCGCCACCTATCGGGCCGTCAAGGGCCGAGGCCGCAACCGCACGGCGGACGGAGGAAATGCGTGCAGTCCGGACTAAGAGGAAGAGTGTCACATACGGCTGAGCCGGCAAGGGCAATCGGATGCGCGTGAACCTAAACGGCGTTCGTCCGTCAGGTATGTGGGAATGACCGACAACTAACGAAAGGGGAACGCAATGCCATCGGATAGATCAAAGGGCGTCACCCGACGAGAGTTCATCGCACGCGGCGCGGGCTTTGTGGCCGGAGCGACGCTGCTGGGGAGTCTCGGCGAGATAGCCTCCTGCGCCAAACAGGAGCAGCGCAGGCCGAACGTTCTCTTCGTCTTTGCCGATCAGATGCGCGCGGCATCGCTCGGATGCATGGGCAACTCGGAGGTCCGCACGCCGAACATGGACGAGCTTGCGAAGCAGGGCCTCCTGTTCACCAACGCCATCAGCGGCTATCCGCTCTGCTCGCCGTACCGGGCGATGCTCCTCACAGGGCGATACGGCTCCACGACCGGGGAAGTTGCGAACGCCATCGAGCTGCCTGACAGCGAGATCACCATCGCGAAGGCGCTCAAGCAGCAGGGATACAAGACGGGCTACATCGGCAAGTGGCACCTCGAGAAGAGCCACGATCCGTTCGTTCCCAAGAACCGGCGGCTTGGCTTCGACGACTACTGGGCTTCGAGGAACCTGGGCGGCGAGACGATGTTCGACAACTTCTACTGCGCCGACACCCCTGAGCAGATCACAATGCCGGGATACGACGCGGACTGCCAGACCGACCTCGCTGTGGAGTTCATGAAGAAGCATGCGGAGGACCCCTTCTGCCTGTATCTCTCCTGGAGGCCGCCGCATCCACCGCGCCAGGCGCCCAAGGAATACCTGGATATGTTCGACCCGAAGAAGCTCACCCAGCGGCCGAACGTCCCGAAGGGCACCGACGATCGGAAGAATATGCAGGTCTACTACGCCATGATCGCCGATCTTGACTACAACATCGGCAGGCTGACGAAGGCACTGGAGGAGCTCGGGATCGCCGAGGATACGATCATCTGCTTCTCGAGCGACCACGGGGATATGCTCGCAAGCCAGGGCCTGCAGGGGAAGAACGTGCCCTATGAGGAGAGCATTCACATCCCGTTCATCCTGCGCTATCCGCGGCGCGTGAAGGCCGGCGGGAAGACGGATGTGCTTTTCAACTCCGTGGACGTGATGCCGACCTTGCTCGGGCTGTGCGGCGCTCCGATCCCGAAGGCCGTGCAGGGCACGGATCTCTCGAGCTTCGTTCTCGGCAAAGGCGGAAAGAAGCCGGACGCAGTGCTTCTCCAGCGCATAGTCGGCAGGGACAAGAGAAGCAGCGAGTGGCGAGGCGTGCGCACGGACCGCTATACGTACGCGCGCACCAAGACCAAGGGCTGGCTCCTGTTCGACAACGAGAAGGATCCCTATCAGACGAACAATCTGATAGACAAGCCTGAGTACAAGGAAGTGCAGGACAAGCTGGAGGCGGAGCTTCAGAAGCTGCTGAAGAAGGCGGGCGACGACTTCGCTCCGACGGAGGAATGGATCCGGCGTGCGAAGGGCCGTCTCAGCCGCAGGTGGCAGCGCGCGGCGGAAGAGTAGAGACCCGGCGAGAGCGCCATGGAGCGACGCGCGGAAAGGAAGTTCGTTGTGCCGAAGACCCTGTTCCTGGTTGTGCTGCTTTTCGCCATGACCGCATACTGTGCAAGCGGCAGGCGGCTGGACGTGCTTCTGCTGACCGAGCCGTTTCCGGGCACTGATTGCGCATTCGTTGAAGTTCTAAGGAGTTCGCTTGAGGCACAGGGCTTTGTGGTAAAGCCGGTTGATGCCGTCTCGCTGACCGCCGAACTGACGGGCAAAGCCGACCGCTCCCGAATCCTGGTACTTCCGAACGCCGCCTGCTTCCCGGTAAACGCCACACCGGCGCTGAAGACCTACCTTGCTGAAGGCGGAAACCTCCTGACAATCGGAGGGCCGCCGTTCTCCAGGCAGGTCGTTCGGGTGGATGGAGAGTGGCTGACCGAGCAGATGCTGCTCGACAAGCTGGCGGCGATGCCGCCGGGCGTGACTCTGCTGGACTTCGGCCGCCTCGACCTCTCGGGGGTTGAGCGCGATACGGGCACGCCGGACACGAAGCCGACGGTTCGAGTCGTGCCCTCCGACCTGAAGGAGGCAGGATCCGCGCTGGAAGTCAGCGCGCCGAGCGTCGAGCTCTGGGAGTTCCGGAACATCCCGCTTCACACCGGATTCCCCGCGGGCGAAACGGTCACGACTTTCTGGGCGAAGGGCAGCCCGAATGCCCGGCTGCTCACGGTCGCGTGGACAGATTCCGACGGCGCCAGGTGGAACACGCGCATCAACCTGACTAGCTCGTGGAAGCGTTGTGCCTTGACCGCCGATCTGTTCGACCACTGGCAGGGGCCCGGCGGCCCTGATGATCGCCTGCAGACGCGGAAGGTCGTCAAGTTCAAGGTCGGCTTCGAGAACCACAACCTGCGGAATCCGAAGCAGCCGGTGTCCTTCCGGATCACCGACATCCGCTCGATGCCGAACCCAGCCGGCGATCCCGATTTCACGCAGCCGACGCTGGAAACGTTGAGCCCGGCGTACAAGACCCATGCGACCACCGCCGACGCATACGTCCAGACCTCCGGATCATACGAAGATATCGCCTCCGAGCCCGCGATCACCGGAAAGGCTCATACGATCTGCTCTCTTCCCCGCTACCGGGGACTCGGCTTCAACAAGACCGCGCCGCACAGATGGATTCCCACGCTCGCGGTGAAGATGGGCGACAGTCACGTCGGCGGAGCGGCGGCGGCGCTCTACGTCCAGGACGATGAGACGTACAAGGGCAGCGTGTGGGCAACTTTCGGCCTTGAGGACGCGGCTTTTCTGGCATCGCATCGCGAAGAAGCCGCAGGAGAGGTCGTCTCACTCGTCGAGCGCATTGATGACGGGCTGTACCTGCTGTCGGCGGGAGTTGACCGCGCCTCGTATTTCGAGGAGACGCCGGTTGCCGGCGCGGTCGTGCTCAATCTCGGAGAGAGCACCGGATCGGTGGACGTCAGGTGCACGATCGCCCCGGATCCGAACTACCCCCCACAGAAAAACGACAAACCTCCCCTCCTTGCGAAGGAGGGGCCGGCCTTAGGCCGGGGGAGGTCAGACCCCCTCGGTTCGCCGGAGCGGACCGGTCCCCCTTGGCAAGGGGGACAGCTTCTCTCCCTCACCGGCAAGCGGACAATCTGCGAGCTCGGGCCGGTCACCGGCCTGTCACCCGGCTTCTACGTCGCCACCGTCTCGATGTACAGAGACGGCAAGCTCCTGGACGAGATACGCCAGCCGTTCTCAGTCGTGGAGTCCAGGCCCGTGCCGAAGTCCGAGCTTGTGACCATCAAGGGCGATCAGTTCTACTACAAGGGGAAGCCGTGGTACTCGCTGGGGATCAACTACCGGCCGCTCTACGTTGCCTCGATGGAGGAAGGCCCTTTCTGGCAGCACTGGTGCCATCCTGACCAGTACGACGCGGAGATCATCGAGATGGAGCTGGCTCTGATGAACCGCATCGGACTGAATACGGTTGCGCTCATTTACGAGAACCCGAACGAAATCCCGCCGGGGTTCGTGGACTTCATGGAGCGCGCGCACAGGCACGGGCTGAAGTGCCACGTCTACATCGCAGGGCTTGAACCCATGTGGCCGAATCCCGAAAAGGCTGAGAAGCTCATCAATGCCGCACGCCTGTGGGAGCGTCCGGCGATGTTCGCATACGACCTCGGCTGGGAGGTTCGCATCGGTACGGAGGCAAGGCGTCAGGGCGCAGATGCCCACTGGAAGCGCTGGATCGAGGATCGGTATGGCAGCATCGAGAACGCGGAGCGAGACTGGGGCTTCGAGCTTGGGAAAGACCCGAAGGGTCGGGTGCACGGCCCCTCCGACGAGCAGGTCTCCCGCGACGGTCCGTGGAGTCGGATGGTCGCGGCATATCGCCGGTTCTGGGATGACCGCATCAGCAGGAGATACCTGGAGACCGAGCGCTTCATCCGCGGACTGGATCCGCATCATCCCATCAGCGTGCGGAGCGGCTTCAACGGCACCGGCTCGCTTTTCGCGGTTCCGCAGATGCCGTTCGATCTGCTCTCCGGCGCGAAGCACCTGGACTACATCTCCCCGGAGGGCTACAACTTCACCGGCGACCGGCAGAGCTTCCGAGAGGGCGGCTTCACAACACTTTACGGCAAGTTCGCGAGCGGGGGAAAGCCGATCTACTGGGCTGAGTTGGGCCATTCGGCGTCCCCGAACCCGACACCTGAAACCCTCGAGGCCCAGCGGGAGTACTATGAGAAGATATACGAGGTGTTCTACGAGACGCGGTCGGCAGGCTCGGCGGCATGGTGGTGGCCCGGCTACCTGATCTGGGAGAAGAGCGACTTCTCGATCATCAACCCGGACTTCACGCTTCGCCCGGCGGCGCACGAGTTCACGAAGATGGCGAAGCTCGCCGCGAAGCCTTATCCTGCGAGGAAGCCGGACTACTGGATCGAGATTGACCGGGACCTGTACGCGAATGGGTACGCCGGTATGCTGCTGGCCAAGAGGGCGGAGTACGGAAAGGCGGTCAGCGAGGGCAAGACGGTCGGGCTTCGCACGAAGGGGACGGGCACGGATTCCGCTACGTTCCCCAGGATCGCCGTCGGGAACACACCTTTGACCGGCACGAACCCGCCGAAGTTCCTGAACGCGGAGTTCAACTCGCTGGAGATTCAGGACGCAGACGGACGGTGGAAGGCGGTCGAGGACGGCGGCGAGGTCACTGTTCAGGCGGGCGAACCGGTATATGCGCGCGCGTCGCTCGGAAATATCGCGGAGGCGAAGTGGCTCGCGCCGAAGGGGAATCGCGCGGGCGCGGTCTATCTCAAGGCCGTGGTAGGAGACACCTCAGTGCTCGCGCCGATCTCGAAGGACACACCGTTCCTCTCGGACGCGGACGTGCCGGAGTTCAAGTTGACCGACGGGATATCGGGCGAGACGCGCGCGAGCTTCCAGATGGCGACCGGAGACGTCGTTTTCGGCGAGAAGAGGTACGTCACGCTCGTGCCGGCGAGATAGGGGAGATGAGGAGTGAGGCGTGAGGAGTGACGAGTGAGAGAAACCCTTCGCTCATCACCGGTCACTCATCACTTATCACTCTTCACTCGTCGGTGTGATCCGCGTTCTAACGAGAGGGGCAATTCATGGGCAAGCTGGCAGTCACGGGTGGGGAGCCGATACGGACCAAGCCCTGGCCGGGTTGGCCGATCCGCGGCGAGCGCGAAGAGGAGCTGCTGCTTCAGGTCTGCCGGAGCGGAGACTGGGCTGCCGCCAACCGGCCGATGGAGGCGGAGTTCGCCGAGAAGTTCGCGGCGTTCTCCAGGGCGAAGTATGCTGTGTGCCTGATGAACGGCACCGTCGCACTCCAGCTCGCACTCGAGGCGCTCGATATCGGCGCGGGCGATGAGGTCATCGTGCCCGGCTATACCTGGCAGGCAACGGCCGCCGCGTGCCTCGACGTGAATGCCATCCCGATCATCGTGGACGTTGACCCCGAGACCTACTGCATTGACGCCGAACTCGTCGAAGCCGCAATCACTCCCAGGACCCGCGCGGTCATCCCCGTGCATCTTTACTGCTGCATGGCGGACATGGACCGGATCATGGAGATCGCCGGGAAGCACGACCTGAAGGTGGTGGAGGACTGCGCGCAGACTCACGGCTCGCGCTGGAGGGAGATGGGCGCGGGAGCGATCGGAGACATCGGCTCATTCAGCATGCAGCACAGCAAGGTCATCACCTCCGGGGAAGGCGGCGCGGCGATTACGAATGACGATACGCTATACGACCGGCTCTGCGCTCTTCGCCACTGCGGTCGGCCGAGACAGGGCGACAAGTCGCCGATCCAGAGCGGCAACTACCGCATGACCGAGTTTCAGGCGGCGGTACTCCTGGCGCAGCTCGAACGGCTCGAAGAGCAGACCAACCTGCGCGATGAGAACGCCTTGTACCTGAACAAGCGGCTGGCGGAGATCCCGGGCATCAGGCCTATGAAGCGCCATCCTCAGATCACCCGTCAGGCGTATTTCTCGTTCGTGTTCCGATACGATTCGCCGGCCTTCGCGGGAGCGCCCCGCCTGGCGTTCACGAAGGCGCTCGCGGCGGAAATCGGGCTAGGCCCGTGGATCATCTTCCAGCCTCTGAGCGAGGCCACGCTGTACAATCCGCAGACCAAGAAGCGCCATCACTGGAGCGAGGAATACTGGCGCGCCATAGACCCCAGCCGGTTCGAGCTGCCGGTCTGCGAGAAGGCATTTCGGGAGGAGTGCGTGGCCTTCCATCACCCGTTCCTGCTCGGCACGAAGGCGGACATGGACGATTTCGCGGACGGTGTTGCGAAGGTTTACGAGCACGCCGACGAGCTGCGCGGGGTAGACTAGTGCCTGTGCAACTTAATAGGCCGCACTCCCTCCCAGGGTTCGAAACCCTGGGCTAATGAAGAGCAAAGTCCTGCCGGACTGAAAGGATGCCGAACCCGGAGGGTTTTGCCCGAGGGTAGCCCAGGAATTCATTCCTGGGATTCTAGGCTATACAAGCTGCGGGCGCACTAGAAAGGAATTCGACGCCGCGTCCCCCAAAGATAACCTGGCCGCAACGCTGCTTAGACTCCCGGAGGAACAATGATTTGAGCACCATCACGCGCACCTGGAAACTCGCCATTTTGATATTCGCAATCATCCTGCCGACGAACGCCCGGGCGGAGTCCGTGCCGTCAATCGTGGTGCGGAACAATCACGACCTGGCCCACAACGGGCCGGTGACCTTCCGCACCAGCCTGCCGGACGGGCTCTATCGGGGCAGCGGCGCGGAGGCGGAAGTCGCCGGGGGAACCGCGCGGGCCGTCGTCAACCTGCCCGCCGAGTCTGAGGTGAGGCTGGAAAAGCGCGGATCGGCGGGGAGCAGGCCTCTCTCGCCCGGTCCGTTCTCTACCAGGCCCGAGGCTGTGCAGAGACGAACCGTCAGGCTGCTCCGGGATCGAGAGGAAGTGGGACGCGTGGACTTCGGGCTGGCAGTCATCCCCGGGAGAGATGCGGGTCCGGCTCATGCGGTCGCCTCCTTCAAGCCTCTCGACCTGAAGCTGACCCGGAAGGGGCCCGGGATACTGGCGGGGAAATGCCGGAGCAGCGGCTACGAGATAGAGATCA
>Ga0315289_10012298_pt1 | contig 12069 bp, 8 predicted proteins | sample YL17G11_40_MG_FD_203452 | JGI IMG/M metagenome (GOLD analysis project Ga0315289, IMG submission 203452) | Sediment microbial communities from Yellowstone Lake, YNP, Wyoming, USA - YL17G11_40 | ecosystem: Environmental > Aquatic > Freshwater > Lake > Sediment | place: USA: Wyoming | collected...
GCGCGCTCGGCCTCCCTCGGCGGAGGCGGAGCGCGCGGGTCGTAGACCTTCGCGCCGCGCTCGCCGTCGTCGTCGTTGGAGCGCCACGTGATGTCGTCGTCGAGGATCTGAGAGAGGGCGGGCGGGTGTGTGAGGAGGGGTGAGAAGAAGAACCAGAGGTTGAGAAAACCGAATGAACGGGCCGCCGCCGCCCGCCGCCGCTCCCTCTCTCTTCGCTTCTCACATGCCCCAGATTCCAGTCTCTTCCCCGCCCTCGCCAACTCTTACCTTGGGCACCTGGAAGCACATCCCCTTGCACAGCCTGCGCGGTCCCGATCGCCCGCGCTTGGGACGCGACTTCTTGTCCTTGCCGGAGGCGCCCCCTTCTCCCCCGGCAGCGCCGTCTGCATTGCCGGTCTTTTTCTTTCCATCGTTGAGGCGGCGGCGCTGCTTCTTCGCGGCCTTGCGCTGGCAGTAGTCGACGGCCATTGTTTTTGTTTTTTCTAGTCTGCTGTTAGAAGCAAAGACCCGCGATACAGAGGAGAGTCTGGCAGAGACGGAGAGGGAGAGAGAGCGGCTCTGTGTGCGACAAAAGGGTGGGCTAGTAAAATTGGATGCGTCAAAGTCGAGTCGAGTTTCTGAGCTTGGAGCAGAGCCGACCGACGGCTTTGCCCGAAACTTTCTCCTTTGGCCCCCGGCTCTTTTCACTCTTCTTCTTCTTACTCAAGCTCTCCCCCTCAAGGAGGCCCCCCGCCTGCTCTGTTTTCTCGCGCTTCGCAGACACGAGAGAGAGAGAGAGAGACAGCCTCGCGCCCGTCCATCTCGCCTCCGTCGGTCAGCGCCTGGCGAGAAAGACCAAAAAGAAGGCGAACAAAACAAAGGAGCTCTCTCGACTCTCGACGTGCGATCGATAGTTTTGTCCGTCTCGTCCTCAATAACCCCCCCGAGAGGCTTTTCCTCTTCTTTCTCTTTCTGTAGCCATGGCCAAGCGCGGTGCAGGCCTGCGTGAGCAGGTAAGCAACGAGACCAGGTCGAGACAGGGAAGCTGCCGCGGGAGAGTCTCGAGGAGAGTCTCTCTGTCGTCGTCGACGGCTGATGATGTCGATGACGACCGACGACGACGCCTATCGAACAAAGACCGTTTCCTGTTCTCTCCGGCTTCTGTCGCCGTCTCTTTTCCATCGCTCGCGCCCCCCTCGGGAGGCACGTCGCCCATGCCACTGCTCTGATTCTCTCCCTCGCGTCGCCCGAGCTGAGAAAATCGAACGGAAAACTCCGGGGCCGCTTGCTTTTTCTTTCTCTACTTTTCCCCTCTACGCTCTCCGATGGATTGATCAAGCTAACTCTCCTTCTTCTCGCCCTCCTTTTCAAAACTTCTTCCCAACAACAGGACCTCGCCACGCTCGATGTCACGAAGCTCACGCCGCTGTCTCCCGAGGTCATCTCCCGCCAGGCCACGATCAACATCGGTGAGGGGAAATTGGCGCTGGAGTTGTGCGCAGAAGGGAGGCAGGAAATCGACGGCGATTCCCCCCCCGCCACGGCTCTCGCTCTCTCGCTCCCTCGCCCTCTCTCGCCCTCTTTCTCACTCACCCTCTCAACCCCGCACCCTCCCCGCTCGACAGGAACCATCGGCCACGTCGCCCACGGCAAGTCCACGGTCGTCAAGGCTATCTCGGGCGTGCAGACGGTCCGCTTCAAGAACGAGCTCGAGAGGAACATCACCATCAAGCTGGGGTACGCCAACGCCAAGATCTACAAGGCCGCCGACCCGAGCTGCCCGCGGCCGAGGTGCTACAGGGCCTACGGGTCCTCGAAGGAGGACTCCCCCGCGTGCGACGCGCCCGGGTTCGAGGGCACCAGGATGGAGCTGCTGAGGCACGTGTCGTTTGTCGACTGCCCTGGTGCGTCGCTGGCATCCTCTTGCTTTTTTTCTTCCTTTTTATTTTTTTTGGGCGGGGGGTGGCGGCAGCGGTCGTTGGTCGAGCGAGCAAGAGAAAAATCAACTGAACACTTTCTTCCCCCCACCCCCTCGAACCCCCACGGGTCTTCCCCCCGCCCTTCCCCCGCCCTCCCCCCGCCCTTCCCCCCACCCCACCCCCAACGCAACCTCTCAGGTCACGACATCCTCATGGCCACCATGCTCAACGGCGCCGCCGTGATGGACGGCGCCCTGCTCCTCATCGCCGCCAACGAGACCTGCCCGCAGCCGCAGACCTCGGAACACCTCGCGGCCGTCGAGATCATGCGGCTCAAGCACATCATCATCCTGCAGAACAAGATCGACCTGATCCCGGAGTCAACGGCGGCCAACCAGCACGAGGCGATCGCGGCCTTCGTGCAGGGCACGATCGCGGAGGGCGCGCCCGTCGTCCCGATCTCGGCGCAGCTCAAGTACAACGTCGATGCCGTCTGCGAGTACATCGTGAAGAAGATCCCGGTGCCGGTGCGCGACTTCACCTCCCCCCCGCAAATGATCGTGATCCGCTCCTTTGACGTCAACAAGCCCGGCTCCGAGGTCGAGGAGCTCCGTGGCGGCGTGGCTGGGGGCTCGATCCTGCAGGGCGTGCTACGGATGGGCCAGGAGGTCGAGGTGCGGCCCGGGATCGTGACTAAGGACTCGGATGGGCGCGCCGCGGCGGTGCCGATCCACTCGCGCGTCGTGTCGCTGTTCGCCGAGTCGAACGAGCTGCAGTTCGCGGTGCCCGGCGGGCTGATCGGCGTGGGGACGACGGTCGACCCGACGCTGACGAGGGCGGACAGGCTCGTGGGGCAGGTGCTCGGCCAGCCGGGCGGCTCGCTGCCGGACGTGTTTGTCGAGCTCGAGGTCAACTTCTTCCTGCTACGGCGCCTGCTGGGCGTGCGCACTGCCGAGGGCGAGAAGAAGGGCAAGGTCTCCAAGCTGGCCAAGGCCGAGGTTCTGATGCTCAACATCGGCTCGTGCTGCACGGGGGCGCGCGTCGTGGCCGTCAAGGGCGACCTGGCCAAGCTGCAGCTGACGTCGCCCGTCTGCACCAAGGAGGGCGAGAAGGTGGCGCTGTCGAGGCGCGTGGAGAAGCACTGGCGCCTGATCGGGTGGGGCAGCATCTGCGCCGGGACCAAGCTGGAGCTGCCGAGCAAGCGGTAGGGAGGGGAGGGGAAAGGGGCGGTTGTGGAGAGCATCGATGGAGAGAAGAGAGAGAGAGACGAGAGAGACGAGAGAGGGAGAGATTTGCATTTTTTTTCTTCTTCCTCTTCTTCGGTGTGTCAATTCTTCGGAGTGAAATGATCAACGACGGCCCTGTCTTTTTTCTCTCTTCTTCCTTCACAAAGGCATCATCTTTTCTGCCTCTCTGACTTTGCTGTCGAGCGCTTCGTTCCCTCCAGAGGCCGAGCGCAGGGCTCTGAGGAGAGCGAGAGGAGCGAGGCCGTCGTTATTGCGTCCTTCGCCGCCGCGAGGAGACCTCGCGAGGAGGAGGGCCGCGACGTGCCTGGGCCTCGCTTGCGCCATAAAGTGCCGGAGCGCCGCCGCAGCCGCCGCTGGGTCGGCAGGGGATGGATCGTAACCGATGCCGCTCTCTTTTGCGAGGACCGCGAGGCACTGCTCTCGGAGCCACGCGACCGCATCGGAGAGGGCGAGCGACGGCGACGGCGACGGCGACGACGACGGGGCCTCCTCGCTTCCTTCGCTTCCTTGGCCTCCCTCTCCTCCACTCTCCTCGATCGCGCGGTCCAGCCTCCCGGCCGCGAGCGCGGTGGCTGCCCGCGAAGCGAGCTGCACGGGCAGTTTAAAAGAAGAGGAGGAAGAAACAGAGGTAGAGGGAGGAGGAACAAACACCGCGGCCTCCCAGGCAGGCAGCGACGAGAGCGCGTCGCTCTCCTCGAGCACGTCAAAGGCGGCGACGGCGGCGGCGGCGGGGGCTGAGGAAGAAGAAGAGCTTCCACCGCTCCCGGAGGAGACGAGCGCCGCGGCGGCGACGAGCCCACCGCAGAGCGCGTCCCCGAAGGTGTCAGAGGCCCAGGTTGAGGCCCAGCCCGTGGCTCGCGCCGGGGTGATTTTCGCAGCAGGAGCAGCAGCAGCAAGAGCGGCAGCAGTCGCGGCGGCGTCAGCGGCGGCGGGGCTTTCGCCGCTTCCGCCTCCCTCCCTCTCCGACCTCCGGCTCACTTCCTCCGAAAGCGCCGCGACCGCCCACCTCGCCCTGGGGTTGCGCCAGGCTTCCGAGTCCCCTCGGACGACCCCGGAATCTCCTCCCAGGAGCAGGTCCGCGACGGAGGCCGCCCACAAGGAGGAGCTGGGAGGAGGAGGAGGAGGAGGAAGAGGAGGAGGAGGAGGAGGACGAGAGGTCGACGGCGACAACGGGCTTGACGACCCTTCCTCGAGCAGCAGCGCCAGAGCCAGCGTCAGCGCCCTGCCCACGGCCTCCGAGGCCTCTCCCGCGGAGGCCACGCCGCGAGGGCAGACGTCCGCGAGGACCCAGGAGGTGGAGGACGAAAAAGGGCTTCCCCAGGGAGGGAGCGGCAGCCTCGAGCCCGCGGGGTCGGCGAGGCGGAACGGTAACGGTCGAAGAGGACACGACGATGCCGCGGCGCGGCGCGTCTTCTCTCCCTCTCCCTCTCTTTCTGTCCCTTCTCCTTCTTCTTCTTCTTCCGCCATCATCCCGAGCCAGGTCGCCGAGTAGTCTGCCAGGGAGGACGTCGAAAAGGCCTTGACAGCAGGAGCAGCAGCAGCAGCAGTAGCGGAAACGCCTTTGCTCTCCTCCCCGCCTCTCGTCGTCAGCCTCTCCCAGCAGCCGAAGCGACCCGCCGACGCCGCGAGGGGGCTCGTTCCGGCCGCGAGCTCCTCCACGGCTCCGTCCGCGCGCGCCAGCAGCGGGGCCAGGGAGCCCGGCGACAGAAGGGCCGCGAGCGCGGGGAGGGCGATCGTCGCCTCCGTACCGGGAGGGGCGAGCTGGAGCACCGCCAGAGGCACGGAGGAGGAGAAAAGGGAGGAGGAGCTGCTGCCGCTCTCCTCCCCTTCTTCCCCTTCTCCCTCCTCCCCTTCTCCGAAGCCCACCACCGCCATCAGCTGCATCGCGTGCCTCCGCGCCTGGTGCAGGGCTGCGTCTGCTCGGGTCCAGGAGGCTAATGCTGCGTCGATGGCGGCGGAAGCATCCGCAGAGGCCGGGGATGAAGAACCTCCCGCGGCGGCGGCGGCGGCGGCGGCGGCGGCGACAGCGCCCCTCCCGAGCGGCGACCGGGCCGAAGTCAGCGCCCTCGGGGACATCCAGGGAGGTGAGGGCGCAGAGCTGGAGCGATAGAGACCCGCCAGGGCCGCTAGAAGCTCGCAGCAGGCGACGGAGATGGCGCGTTCCGAGGAGGAAAGAGGACCGCTCTCGAAGAGCTTCGCCGCGGCGCGGCCGGCACCCTCGACGAGCACCTCGAGGTCGCGTTTTGCTCCGGGTTCTCCTCCCCCCGCTGCTGCCTCCGCCACCGCGGCCCGGAGCTTCCCACCCTCAAGGAGCGTTTCTCCCTCCGCGACAGCGAGCAGGCGCCACGCGGCAGCGAGGCGAGTCAGGAAAGCAGCAGCGGCAGCAGCAGAAGCAGCAGAACTGCTTCCCTCGACCCCCGCCTCTCCTGCTGCCGCCGCTCCCGCGAGGAGCAGCGCCTCCTTGCTCGTCGCCCACGACAGCACCTGCGCCGCCACGGCCGAGGCCCCGCCGCGGGAGCAGCACGCGGCCTCCTTCGATGCGATTGCTGCCGCTGCAGCTGCGAGCGCCTCGGCAGAGGCGGCGAAGAAGAGGAAGGAAGAAGAGGAAGATGCGGCTTCTCCGCCTCCTCCCGCGGCCCCTGCTCCTGCCCCGTCCTTCTTCTCTCCCTCCTCGCCGTCGTCGTCGTCGACAAAGAGGAAGCGAAGCGTCGAGAACGCGTCGTCGAGGCGGATGCAGGGCACCCCGCGCTCTATCAGCGCCCTCCAGGCCCGGAGGCTCGACGTGAGGAGGAGGAAGTTTCGAGGAGAGGCCCCTCCTCGGGCCGCCGCCGCCGCCGACGACGACGAAGGGGACGAGGAGGCCGAGAAGACGGCAGCAGCGGAGACGAGGAGCGTCGAGCTCACGACGCCGCCGACGCCCGCGGCGGCGAGCGCGGCCGCCGCGGAAGAAGAAGCGCTGATGTTGCCGCCGGTTCCTCCTCCGCTCCCCGCGTCGCCTGCTGCAGCAGCGCAGAGCAGCGAGATCGCGTCGAACGCCGCTGCCCGGGCCCTGACGGAGCTCCAGGAGGAAGAAGAACCAGACGACGAAGAATTCGCCTCCTCTTCTTCTCCTCCTCCCGTCTCCTCCCCGGCGCACGCGACGTCGACCAGCGCGGCGACGGCCGAGCGGGACGCCACGACGGCCGCGGCGGCCGCGCCCCCTGCAGCGGCCGCGGCTCGCAGCACCTTCGTGAGGGGCAGCGTCGCCGCCCTGTACGCCTGGTGGCTCCTCGAGCGAGCCGCGAGGACCGCGGCGGCCCTTTCGAGGAGGAGCCCGGGAAGAGCCGGTCGCAGCAGCAGCCCGGAGACCGGGTCGGCGGCAACGGCAGCGGAGGTCGCGCCTCCGCCTCGTCCTCCGTCGCCTTGGTCTTGGTCATCGTCGTCGCCGTCGTCGGCCTCATCGACCACCCCTTGCCTCACCCACGCCCCGACGGCGTGAGGGCGCGTGGCCGGCGCAGAAGCCAGGGCAGGGGATCCCGTGAGAGGGAAGATCGAAGAGGCGGCGAGCGCGGCGGCGAAAGAAGCGTTGGTTTCGTCCTCTTCTTCTTCGCCGTCTCGCCCTCCTCCTCCTCCTCCTCCTCCTCCTTCGTCGACCAGCAGCGCCAGACCCGTCGCGGCTGCAGCGACGACGGCTGGGTGCCCGTCGCTCAAGGCGCTCAATAGAGCGAGCGGCACCGTCCTCATCAGTGACAGCCGGACTTGGCTCCAAGTGATCGAGAGGTGAAGCGGAGTGGGAGGGGGAGGAGGGGAAGAGGTGTTTGAGTCGTCGTCGTCGGCAGCAGCGGCAGCAGCAGCATCAGCAGCAGCAGCAGCAGGAAAGAAGAAGACCCGCTCCGATTCTCCCCCTTTCGGCGGCAGCAGCGTCACTACTTTAGAAATGACACGGACCATCAGATCGACGGCAGCGAGCCTCTGCGCGGGAACGGCGCTGCGAGCCAGGGCCGCTGCCTCCGATAAGGTGTACGCGTTTTCTTCCCCGAGCTCCCTCCTCTCAGATCGCAGGGGGTCCCGAGAAAGTGCGTCCGAGGGCTTCTCGTTCTCCCCTGCGAGAGGGAGCACGGGGCAAGCAGAATCGAAGTCGAAGCGGAGGCGGGAGGAAGCAGATGGAGGTGGAGGTTTGTTATCCTCCGCCGCCGGCGTTGCTGCCTCGTCCCTCTTTTTCTTCTCCTTCTTCTTTGTCGCCTTTTCCTTCCCCAGAAGCGGCGGTGGGAAGCAGGGAGCGCCCGTGGAGTTGAGCTCGAGAGCTCCCAGCGACGGACGAGCTCCTGGAGGAGCTCCTGCTGCTGCCGCTATCGAAGAAGATGCGCCGTTCTCTGCGGTGGCCTTTTTCTGCTTCTCGAGCCCTCGCCTGCGGAGAAACTCGACCGCCGCAGCTGGCAGGCGCGCCTCGGCCTCCGACTTGGCCTCGGCGAGCTCCTCGGGCGCCATTGAAGAGAGCATCACCGAGGCGTCGCCACCGGAGTCTCTGTTCAGATGGTCTGCTGCGGTAGGTTCTTGCGAAGGCGGAGGAGGGAAGAGGAAAGGCCGAGGCGGAGACGGGGCAGCTGCGGCAGACAAAGAGGACGACGCGGCGGCCTTGCGGGCGAGCGAAAACTGCGGTTTTGCGTTGTTTCATTTCATGTGTAGAATTTTCGCATGAGTGGCCTCGATCGATCGATCGATCGATCCCTTCTTCGAGAGAGAACCGTCCGAAGAAAGAAGGGGCGCATAAAAAAGAAGAAAAAGACTCCTCACCTTGGACTGCCTGCGGTGCGTCGCGGCCGGGAAGCCTCCCGCGGTCGAGGTCGAGGTCGAAGTCAAGGCATTGCTGCCGGAGACGCCTGCCCTCCGCCGCTCCACGACCTCCCCGACGAGCTCAAAGGTATGCTGATGACTCTTCTGCTGTCGAGGAGCCGGGGTCTTCTCTTCCTGCGGCTGCTGCTGCGGGGGCTGAAACGTGGCTGCCGGTCCGGGGTTTCCGGGCGCTGCCTGGCTAGCTGCCGACGACGCCACCGTCGACGCCGCCTTCCTTTCGCCCTCTTCCTTTCCTCCTCCTGATCTCTCTCCGTCATCTATCTTCTTCGCCAGCGCAGCAGACGGAGAGAGCTTCCTTGCCTCGAAGTCGGCCTTGGATTCGAGTTCGTTTTAGAAAGGAAACGCGAGAGGAGAAATGAGGTACGATGCTGGAAAAAAAATGAAATCCAATGGCCGACCGGCATTGCGCCTTGTCGCTTCCCCTCTCGCTACTTTGCATCCACCGTGGGAAACCAACCTGGAGGCTCAGGAGCGAGTCCTCGTCCTGGGCCGAGAGCTGCGCGGCGCGGGTGGCCGAGGACATGGTAGAGAATGGGGGAGAGAAAGAGGAAGAGTTTTCCTTTCTTTCTTTTTTTTGAAGCCGCTCTCGGCGACGAAGTGAGGTCTTGCTCCAGAGGACCTCTCACTTTTCATTTTTCGATTTTGCCCCCCTCGTTTAAATTGAACAACTTTGAAGGAAACCGCCTCGCATCGCGGGCGCACGAGCAGCCAGCGTACCTTTTCAACTTCTCCCGTGCCCCTCAAGACATCGAGCACCAAGAAGCCTCGTGGCCTCTTCGGTACGTAGGTACCCTCGACGCCAAGCCTGCATGCCGACAAAGAGCTCCTTGAAACATCGGAGCGTCGAGCCTTTTTTTGAGCCGACGCTTTTTTTCGAAAGCAGCCTTGTCTTGGCCGTGGCTCGCCGCCGATGCGACCTCGAAATGGCCCGAGTCCAATGTCCGAGAGAGCTGCTCGATGTCGATGTGTGTCGCGCATGCGAAACAAGAGCAGAGACGGACAGACGAGGAAGAAAGGGTCGGTGTTCGACGACGATGCCAAGTCCATCGTATCGAAAACTTTCTTTCCCCTCTTCAAAAAAAAACTCACTCGCCCGCTCTCTCTTTTCCCTTTTCTCTCTCAAAAAAAAACTCAGGAGAAGCAGCATGGACTCTGCGCTCTCCCTAGCCCCGTGGGAGCTCCCTCCCCAGACGGGCGCCGAGGCGGCGGGGCTCGCAGACCTCAGGGCCATGCTCGCTGAGCTCTCGGACGCCTCGCTCGAAAGGATCCTCTTTGAGAGCGCCGGCGACGCCGCCACTGCCAGCAAAGGCCTCGGCGCCAAGCCCGAGGAAGAGCCCTCCTCTTCTCCTCCGTCTGTCGTCGCAGAGGCCCGGAGGGCAGGCGAGCTCGACGCGCTCCTGCAAAAGCACCTTGCGGACGTCGTCAACGTCGAGAAGCTCGCCTGGAGCGGCGACGGCTGCGGTTTCCGCGGAGGAGGGAAAGTGTCGCCGTCTTTGGTCAGCGTCGTCGCAAGTACCGCAGGAGGGTTGGAAGTAGCTGCTGCTCCGGCTCCGTCGCGACCCGATCCCGCGTCCCCGAGAAGCTCGATCGCGCGGTGGTGGGCGAGCAGAAAGACGGTGATTGGCCGGAAGGGGCGCAAGCTCGCCAAGGAAGCAGCTGCGGTTGCGGCAGCGGCAGCGAAAGAAACCACAACAACGTCGACGACCTCTTCGTCGGCAGCAGCCATCATCTTCGCCCGAGAGGCCGCCATCGCCCTCTCCTCCTCCGACGCGGGCGTCGCGGGAGCGGCAGCCTGGGCCGTCACGCGCTGGCTGGCGCTGCACCCGGCGCACTGGAGGGCGCTGCTGGACGCCGGCTGCGTCGCTCCGCTGGTCGAGCTGCTGATGAGCGCCTCGAGCCCGCTCGCCGCGCCGGCCCTGGCAGCTGGGAGCAGCCCCGCGTGTGGCCCTTCCGCTGCTGCCGCTTCCGCAGCAGCAGCAGCGGCGGCTGCTCCCACTGCCGCTGCTGCTGCTGCTCCCAATGCCGCTGCTGCTGCTGCTGCTGCTGCTTCTCGTGCTTCTGCTGCCACCACAGCCGCGGCAGCAGCCACCACCACGCCCAACGACGACGCCCCCGCCGCCGCCTGCGCCGCCCTGGCCCTTCGAGCCATCGCCTCCTCCGGGCCCGATGCCCAGGCCGCCGCGGCCGCCGCGGGGGCCGTGGGAGCTGCCGTCGACGCTCTGGAGGCCGTGGAGGACGACGGGCTGTGGACGGGGCTCGCCGCCGTCGACGAGGAAGGAGAAGAAGAGGCCGTCGAGGGAGAAGGAGAAGGAGAGCGAGAAACGACCGCGGCGGCGAAAAACGACGACGGGGGCGGCGGCGCCTCGACGTGCGCCTCGCCTCGCTCCCCGAGCTCCTTCCCTTCCCCTGCCCAGGCTCTCTCGAAAATGGGCTCTCCCGCCGCTCCGAAAAACCCCCTGCTCGCCCACAGGAGGGCGCAGCAGGAGGCGCTGGCCTCGCTCATCGGAGCCCTGACCGCCGGGAACGAGGCCGTCGCGCTCGCGGCCACGGCCGCCGGGTGCCTCCCCCGCCTGCTGGCCCTGCTCTCCCCGAGCCGAAACTACTCGCCCGCCCTCGCGGCCTGCGCGCTGTTCTCCCTGCAGCAGCTCACCGAGGTCCCGGGCGTGAGGGCGAGGCTCCTGCTCCTGGAGGGGGGCGGCGGCGGCGGCGAGAGGCAGCGCAACCCCGTCGCCCTCGTCACGGCCTCCCTGCGCCGTCTGCTGGGGGTGAGCGGCGCGACGCGCGCTGCTGCGACGCTGCTGCTGTCGCTGCTTGCCGAAAGAGGGGGTGTACACGAAGAAGGAGGCGGAGGAGGAGGAGGAGGAGGCGGAGGAGGGGGAGGAGGAGGAGGAGGAGGAGGAGAGCGTGGGGGCGGCGACGAACACCGAGAAGCAACCGAGCAGCGCTCTGTCTTTCTGAGATGGATGACCGAGGCCGACTCCCCCGGGGAGCTGGTCCGAGTCTTGCAGCCCTGGACAGAAGAAGGAGAAGGAGGAGATAACGGAAGCGGAGGCAAAAAGAGCAGCGCGCCCTCGACGCCTCCGCCGTCGTCGACAAAGCAGGAGGCTCCTCGTCGTCAACGTCAACAGCCGCCGCCGCCGCCGCGCCTCTCCGCCGCGACGGCCGTGGCGGTCTGCTCCGCGCTCGCTGCCATCGCCCGCAGCGGCGACGGGCGCTGCGCCGCGCTGATCTCTGCCGCGGGAGGCCCCGGGATCCTCCGCGGCGTCGTCAGGAGGGCGGCGACGGCGCCCTCCGCCGCGAGGTCGGCCAGGGCTGCGCTGGAGGCCCTCGGGGAAGAGGAGGACGACGAGGACGACTTTGACGTCGATGGAGAGTTGAGCGAAGAGAAGCTGGCGCAAAGGGCAGAGGCGAGGGAAAAAGCGGCAAACTATTTCTTGTAAATCTATTTTATCGAAACGTGAAACATGAGCATCTCATTATCATCATCATCATCATCACCATCATCACCATCATCATCATCATCATCATCATTAGTAGTAGTAGTAAAAGCGGGAAGCGATCGAACGGGTTACAACAAGCGGGCGCAGCAAAGGCGCGCGAAAGAAGAACCTGCTCTCTGTTTTTTTTCTCTGATTTTTCTCATTTTTTCTCTGTTTTTTTTCGCAGCCTCTTCTTTCTCTTTTTTTTTCGGTCTTTCTCTCCACCGAATCAACCTAGCACGGCGCGTCAAAGTTCTCAATCAGAAAGCCGGGATTCGCCTCCGAGAAGACGCCGCCAAAGTTGTAACATTCACCTGCAAAAAGGCCGCCCTTCTCCTTGATGAAGTCGGCCAACGAGAAGATGCGGCGGCCCGAGTCCTCGCCCTGGTCGTGGGCGGCACCCCACGACTCGTAGACGACCTCGCGCTTGGGGACGACGACGTCCAGGGACGTGATATTGTGCTGTCCCTTGTTGGTGATGTAGACCTCGATCTTGTACATCGTGCGCCCGTCGCGCTCCCAGGTGTCCTGTTTTTTTGGGAAACGGCGGAAGTTGGTGACGTTTTTTTTTTTTTTTTTTTTTTTACGAGCGAGGCGTTTTGAGGAAGCGTG
>Ga0315289_10012299_pt1 | contig 12068 bp, 6 predicted proteins | sample YL17G11_40_MG_FD_203452 | JGI IMG/M metagenome (GOLD analysis project Ga0315289, IMG submission 203452) | Sediment microbial communities from Yellowstone Lake, YNP, Wyoming, USA - YL17G11_40 | ecosystem: Environmental > Aquatic > Freshwater > Lake > Sediment | place: USA: Wyoming | collected...
GGCAGGGGTTCAAACCGGTCCCAACTATTTAAGGGAGGGGATTGATTTTTCGAAGCTCGTTTGGCAGTGACGAAGCTCGTATCGATGCTCGTCTTTCGGATGTCGAAGCTTGATCCTAATGCAAACCCACGAAAAAACAAGTGCATTTTCAATGCTTTTGCACCTTCATTTACACCATTTTACTTGATTCCCCTCACCCTCACCCCGCTATGCATTTCGCTTTGCTCAACCCTAGGGGTTTCACTTCGTTCAATCTCTCCAGGGGGGAGAGGGGACAATTTTGCATCAGAAATATACAATTGAATACATATGCAAAGCGTTTGGATTAGGTCAAGCCATTGAACTTTTTGACCGCAGACACCATGTTTTTAAGCTTTTTTGAAGCATCGGCATGAGGCAGAAATTCTAACCCGCAGGAGGGACTAATATAGATTTTATCGCTGGGAATCTTCTGGGTGATTTTCTCGAAGAAGGCAAAAAGCTCGGATTCGGTTTCCATCTTAGTATTTCTCGCATCCACACATCCTAATCCGATTTCTTTTTCTTTATTATATTCCAAAACAGATCCAAGATTTTCCGGCTTGCTTATTATGTCGATCCCGATTATGTCCACAGGAAGATCGAATAGTTGAGGCACCAAATTTTTAATGGAACCAAAATAAAGATACAAGGCGATCTTAGCTTTTAAGCCGTGGGTGATTATTCTTAAGGATTTTTCCACCAAATCTATGTTGTCTGGATTATAACATAAGGAAGGTTCATCGATCTGTATTATCTCTGCATTTTCCCGATCTAACTTCAGGGCTTCTTTATGTAAAATCTCAGCCAGCTCCAAAATTAGCTTCTCTTCATCATTATAGAATTCATCTAAAGATAATTTAGCTAAAGTGAAGGCTCCCACTATCACCGGTTTGACTTTTTTCGATGAAATCTTCTTTGCAAACTTGAAATCATCGACCACTGAGTGGTTTTTAAAAGAAAGTTTTGTTTTAATAACGGGGCGGCGGTAATAAAAATTATTGTCGAAAAATCTCAAAAGCCCATCGATTTCGAAACCATCTATATTTTTGGCAAAAGGTGTGACCAGATCGTCCCAACGGATCTGTCCATCGGTAAGGATATCTAATTCAGATTCTTCCTGTTCTTTTATCACCCTTTTTATGGTCTCTTGGTAAACTTTTTCCAATTCAGCAAGAGTGATTTTTTTCTGATCGAATTTATTCAAAGCTAAGCGTAGATTTGCTTGTGTTTTATCTTCGGTTATTTTCGGATAATTTCCTACCATCGTAGTCTTCAACATAGGTTTACTCGTTTTTTATTTTATTAACCTCTCCCCCCATCCCCCCTCTCCACATTTGTGGAGAGGGGGAGAACGGAGGTGAGGTCATTTCCTTAGTTTGTTCGCTTTTTCCAGTTCAACCAATGGCCTTTCGTTTATCTATCAAATTCCTTATTGTTTTCTCCAATTGATCTATTTGGAAAGGTTTATTTATGACGAAATCGACTCCTGAATCCTTCACTTTATGGGAATCCGGTTCCACTCCCCAGGCGGTGATGAGGATCACCGGAACAGAAGGATTTTGCTTTTTTACCGATTTGGAAACCTCCCATCCGGAAACGTCCGGCATACCCAGATCTGTTATCACCAAATCGAAACCGTCTCTGGCAAACATTTTGAGACCATCTTTTCCACCCAAAGCTACCTCAAAAGTAAAACCCATGCGCTTTAGGATGTCCACCAAGAGGTCAGTTACGATAGGTTGATCATCAACGATCAAAACCTTTAGCTTCTTCAAAGGAGGTCTCTTCTCCCCTTCGATAGTAATTACCTCTTCTACGAATATCTCCGGGGCGGGCTTTTCTTCTAATTTCTCCTCAAAAATCGGTTTCTTGAGGAAGTGGTCAAGATTCTGACTGCCCTCTATGATCACATCTTCCAAATGCTCCAAAGCGTCCAGTATTTCTGAAGTTTGAATGGTTTCTTTATTTCGCAGTCTGAATCTCAGAAGCTCGATATTTCCTAAAATTTGCGTCAGGTTATGGTCCAATCTGGTTTGTAAATAAGAAGAAAAAAGATATTGAAGTCCCATCATTTGTGCCCCCCATAGATTTAGGACCTCCCCATCTTGTTTTTTGAATTTATATTTTTTTTGGCTGAAGACCGCCAGGACCCCATATATCTCCCCTTTGGCAAAAAGGGGCACACCTATCATCGATTCCAGTCCATCCATTCTCACCCAGAAGGCAAGCTCTTTTTCATGTTTGAAGATTTCGTTTTCAATTTGGAAGTTTTTTTCTTCTCCGCAGGATCCAACTTCGGACATAAGCCTTTGAAAAATACCGTTCCGACTTTTGATCCGCCTCAAATTCGCAAGCGACTCGGGGTGAAAACCTGAGGCGTATTTTAAAATCAACTCATCCTTCGAGTGGCTCAGCTGAAAAAAGGCAATATATGTTGTCTGGAAAAACTCAGACAAAGACTTGGCTATGATTTCAAAAAACTTTTCCATAGCTCAGAACCATGTTGTAAAATTGGCTAAACAACTCAACGGAGTTAAGGCGTAAGCCTTTTATCCTTATTCTGCGGATAAAATCCTTACGGATTCATCCTGATCCCGCCTTTGGCGGGAGAACGGATTAACTCCTTCCTTTACCTTTTATTAATACAAACGCACTTGCAAATGCATTCATACGAATATTTCTGATACGAATCTACCCCCTTACCCCTTCCCTGCTATGCATTTCACTTCGTTCAATCTCCCCGGTGGGGAGAGGGGGAATTAAAATGTTATAGCTATTTTCTCAAACCTCTATTCTTCCAAACTTCCGAAAAGTGTGAAACTGTCGGCGTCGAAAATCTTAACCGGGACAATTGTTCCTAAGATATTTTTGGCTGTTTGAATGATCACAGTTTTGTTAGTTCTGGTTTTTCCTTTCATGGTGAGTCCTTCAACTTCGTTCGGGATAAACGAAGTCGAACCATTCCCTTTATCTTTTTTGCTTTTCGCATCCACCAAAACCTCTAAAGTCCTTCCAATCATTCCTTGGTTTTTTCTCCTGGAAACTTGTTTTTGAAGTTCGATTAAAGTATGGAGTCTCTCCAACTTCACCTCTTCGGGGACGTCATCAGAAAAAGAAGCGGCTTTGGTTTTTTCTCTTACCGAATAGCGAAACATGAAGGCTGAATCGAATTCTATTTTTTCCACCATCTTTAAAGTTTGCTTAAAGTCTTCTTCGGTCTCGGTGGGAAAGCCGACTATCAGGTCGGTGGTCAGGCTTAAATTTTCAATTCTTGCCTTTGCCTGCTCGACTATCTTCAAATAATCTTTTGAGGTGTAAGCTCGATTCATCATTTGCAAGATTTTATCCGATCCTGACTGTAAAGGGAGATGAAGATGCTCGCATACTTTGGGCAAAAAAGCCATTTGGTCAATTAGCTTTTCGGATAGATCCTTGGGATGGGAGGTCATAAAGCGGATCCACTCGATTTTGGTTTCAGCATTAACTTTGCGAAGTAAATCGGCAAAATCATGTCCGTCATATTTATATGAATTTACGTTCTGTCCAATCAGAGAAACCTCCCTACATCCCGATTCCGCCAAAAGCTGGACTTCCTTGATGATCTGGTTTATGGGGCGGTGTCTTTCCGGACCTCGAACGTAGGGAACCACACAATAGGAGCAGAAATTATCACATCCGCGGGAGATGGCTACGAAGGCGGTATATTTGCACTTTCTTTGTGGAACTTCTTCATACCTAAATACTTCACAACAAAAATTGTCCCTGGAAGGCGAAATCACAACCATTGGTCTTTCTGTGTGATTTTTTAAATATTGAGGAAGTTGAAAGATTTGATCTGGTCCTAAAATCAAGTCTAAAGCTGGAATCTTTTTGATCAATTCTTCCCCCATCCTTTGAGCCATGCATCCTGCCACCACCAATGTAAGCTGAGGATTTGCTGATTTGTATCGGGACAAATCCGAAAGGCGTCCCAAAGCCCTTCTTTCCGCCCTCTCCCTTACCGAACAGGTATTCAACACGATCACATCCGCCTTCTTCTCATCTTTAGTTAGCGAATATCCTAAAGGAAGAAGGATGCCTTTCAGCTTCTCCGAGTCATAAACGTTCATCTGACATCCGAATGTCTGTAAGAATACTTTTTTGCCCATCTTCTTTTCTATATTCCTCAAGGTGATCTAAAAGAATATTCAGATTTGGCTCCCTGTGTATTCTTTCTGCCTTTCCAAAAGTGCCTTCGTATATTTAATTTCCAATCATTAAAATAACCCGCCTCGAAAGGGTTGTCAAGTCATAAAAAAACGAAAGCCCCCTACCTTTGGCAGGAGGCTTTTTGATTCAAGATAAAATGATGAAACAGAGCTTAAGTGCAGGGAGAAGGTCCTTTTTGGAATAAATAGTTCATTAAGAACACCACATCTCCACCATCTATAACGCCGTCACAGTCGACATCTCCATTTATTAAAGGATCCGGCGGAGGACCTCCGATAAACAGGTAATTAAGTATAAAGACCATATCGGCTACGTCGATATTTCCGTCATTATTTGCATCTCCGACTCTGGATGTGACACTCATAAGACCTTGGTGAGGCAAACAGTTGTGATCTGTAACCGTGACATCTATATTACCCATTGCGGCGGGCGAGGGATATAAGGTTACCTCTCCATTTATATTTGTGTATCCGGTCTCAAAGACCTCTCCTTCTTTATACAGGCATACTAAAGCTCCATACGCCGGAACCGGACCGGATTTTTGTACCGTGACGGTGACCGTATTTGATCCTTGAGGGATAGATGCAGGATAATTTACAAACAGGGAATCAGCTACATAAGTCCACAAATCGACGGAGGGGTCCCCTAAAACATTATAAGCGTCAAGATAATAAAGGCTCAGCCCTCCACCGCCGTAGTAGTTATAAAGATACCATAAGGCTTTATCCGTCATGCTAACTACACTATAACAGGTTTCCACGAAAGCTGCCTGGAACATCCTCTTCTCCAAGATGTCGTCCTCGTCCCAATAAGTGTAGTTTGAAGCTCCCCAGAATGCTATGCCGCCCTTGTTCGGCACCTTAACCCAGGTCTCACCAAAACACTCGGTTTGGTTGAATTGTCCGGTAAGGCAGGCATGAGAAAGGACAAAAGGATATTTATCAGCATTGGTCAAGCTGCGGACATCCGATTGACTATATGATCCACTGGCCCAACCTGTCGTCGAGCCGTGCCCAGAATAGCAAACGATGCCCTTTCCTGCAGTCACGCTACTGGTTATCATGGCTGTGCTTATGCCCAGTCTCTCCCAGAGGCTGTCAATTATGTCTCCATTGGGCAAAAGATAGTTCTGGATTACGTATCGGTGAGTCCCCTCTGATATTTGATAGTTATCGTATGAGGCGATAAATAAGTCATGCCTCATCCACTCCGGGTCAGTGGAGGTCGGATTCTCGTAATAGAGGATCTTATTCACCATGTCTGTGCCTTCGGTAGTGCTACGCACCGGAAGTCTGGCCCGAAAAATATCAGCAAAAGCATCCCCGTCCATTTTAACATAGTAAAGATCGGTGGCGGTTCCACTGGCTGTTCCGGTATAAGTGGGAATGAACCCCACGTCTCCAAAGAAAAGGACATAAGTGGGGGGAATAGACCAATTATTATAAGCATTTTGGATGTAGCTTTTTATACTGGTGGTGGTAGTGCCGGTCTGGGTAGTGTTTGCCACTGTCACGTGATAGCCCTTTTTGGTTTTCCATTCTGCCAGAGGAGCGACCTGAGTCTGAAAGTCGTTGTGCACAATGATAAGGTAGCCTAGCGGCAAGGCAGGAAGTCCTTTAAGCAAATCCGCATAGGTGGAATAGTTAATGAACAAATCTTGGCAAAGCTCTTCAAATGGTGGAGAGGCATACCGGGACAGCATGCTTTCAGTGGTGCTTTTGTCCGAACCGGTCAAATTTACCCTGATCCTGATATCGGAGTATAATTTCAACCTCCCGCTTTTGGGATTGTAGCTTACCGGATAAACCTCCACCATCGCAAATCTGTGCCCCCGGATGATACCGATCTCACCTGTTTTTGCCACCTGGGTAGGTGAGAATTGGTCGGTTTGATAAAGATCCTCATGAATCACAAACTCTGCCTTCTCCCAGGCACCCTCGATCTTGGGAATGGGGGGTTGAACCGGAAGGATCCGATGGGTTATCCCCCACTCCGAAAGACTCTTTTCGGAAACCTCGGAACTTATCACCTCCACATTAACTTCCGCTCCATAAGGAATCTGGACCATCTTCCTTATCACCGGTAATTTAGGCTCACCGATGACATTGGTGATGCCATATTCCGGAATGGATAGCTGACTAAAAACTCCCCCTTTAGTTTCCAATTCCTCAGACCACATGCCCAGGACTTTGACCTCAAACTCCACTCGGTCGAAATTGGATTGGGTTACGCTTAGCTGTGGGTTTTTCTCCTCCCCTGGCATTAACTGAATCCATCTTGGACCAGAGCCAGCCTGTAAGCTGGGTGGCATTAGAGCCAAAAGCAAAAAGACCATCCCTAAAATCACAAACCACCCTTTTGGACTTTTAAAACTAAAAACCTTCATTCTCTAAACCTCCTTTACAGTTAATCGGTTATTTAAGCTTTTTTCTTTGTCTTAAAAAGTTAGTATTTAATTCTTTTGGGATAAGGGGTAATATAAACCTTTGGAACATTATCTTCTGAAATAAGAACATCTTTCTTTTTCTCAACTAAAAAACAGTTCTTTTCTCCCCAATAAGGGTAAGTTACTTTCCTTGGGCAAGCTTTGTCCTGCCAGAGGATTAAACCATCCGTAGGAGCCTCTGTGAAAAAGATAATATGATTTTACGTATTGTCAATCCTTTTCTTCTAAAGTGTCAACGCAAATCAAAAATGTCAGGTTTTTTGGAGGTTTCTAAGAAACACCTTAAATAGGTCAACTTAAAGTGTCTATCTTTAGGGTCTGTTTAAAAAAGCCAGCACGTAACTTAAGTTAGGTGCTGGACTTGGAAAATAACCTGGAGGAGAAAAACTGGAATGTTCACCTTATGGTTATCAACTAATTAACTTGACATCTCTTGTAAGCATAGGTTATTCTAACTGACTTTAGTCAGGTGTAGGTGCTAACGCCACTAAAGTGGCTAAGAACTAGACTTTGATCTTATGTGGAAGCAGAGTATGTTAACTTATTTGGTTGAAGACCATCAGGCAGACACTCCAAATTGCTTCCGTAAGTTTTTGATTTAAAAGGTAAGATGAGCAAAACCGACTATATTCTCCTCTTTTTGTGGGCATGAGTAAAAACTCAATTCTGGATCTTGCTAAAAAGCGGGTAGTGTTGTTTGATGGTGGAATGGGTTCCACCATTGTCTCTTTAGGCTTGTCTGAAGGGGAATGTCCGGAAAGCTGGAATTTAAGCCACCCAGAGGTAATCAAAGACATTCACCGAAAATATCTCGAGGCTGGAGCTGACGTCATCGAAACCAATACTTTTGGAGCAAACCAACTGAGACTTGCCTCCTTTGGTTATGAGAATCAAGTCGAGGAGATAAACGTCCGTTCCGTGGAGATTGCCAAAAAGGTGTGTCCAGAAGACAAGTTTGTGGCTGGTGACATCGGTCCCTGCGGCGGTTTTTTAAAACCTGTGGGGAATTTTTCTCTGGAAGAGTTAGAAGAATCCTTGTTGGAACAGGCAAAAGCATTGGCTCAGGCGGGGGTGGATTTTTTTTCCATTGAGACCATGTATGATCTCAGAGAAGCTATATCAGCCATCAAAGCCATAAAAAAGGGCTCCGATCTTCCCATATTTGTCTCCATGACCTTTGATAAAAAACCCAAAGGATATTTCACCCTGATGGGTAATACTATTTCGGAATGCGCAACAGAGCTCAAAAAAGCTGGAGCAGATGTGATTGGAGCCAACTGCACTTCGGGAAGTAAAGACATGATCGGGCTGGTGGAGGAATTAAGGAAAAGCACCGATCTGCCCATAATTGTTCAGCCTAATGCAGGTAAGCCAGAACTAATTGAGGGGAAATTGGTCTATTCCCAAGATCCCGAAAGTTTCGCAGAGGATATGATGAGAATTGTAAAAGCTGGCGCTAACTTCGTGGGAGGATGTTGCGGCACCACCCCTGAGTTTATTCGTGAAATTCACAGAAGATTATCAGGTTAGATGTTTTCTGGAAGGGAATTCCTCATGCTCTTTCACGCGAAACAAGTTTCGCTACTCCTAAGGAATCACATGCAGGTTGGTTCGGGGTGTCCCCACCCCGAACCTCATCTGGTCGGGGGTTAGGGTTCATCCTGAAGGGATTCACCCTGAAGGGATTCATCCTGAAGGAAACTCCCGACCAACATTGGCCAATCGTATGTTAAAAATCTTCAAAAAAATTGACTTGACCATAGATGACGAAGAGATATTGAGGCTCTTAGCTCACCACAAGAGAAAAGAAAAACCGGGTAACCCCAAATTATCAAATCTTATTGAAGAGACTGAATCTTTCTCCAAAGAATTGCTTTATCCTCAAGGGATGTTTAAAGTTGTAGATAAGGAAGCTTTGAAAAGTGAAAAGTGTTTCGAGCAGACAGATAAGGTCGCTTTAGGGCTTTGCACTATTGGAGATGAATTGGAGAAGAAGGTTAGTGAGCTTAACCAAAAGGGAGAACTTGCCCGAGCGGTTATATTAGATGCCATCGGCTCGGTGGCGGCAGAAAGTGCGGCTGATTTTGTCAATTTGCAGATTTGTGAGTGGTGCAAAAAAAAGGGCTTGAGCACCAGCCAAAGATTTTCCCCCGGTTATGGGGATTGGTCTTTGGAAGGACAGAAATTTATCTTCTCTCTTCTCCCCGCAGAAAGGATAAAGGTTAAGTTGAACCAATCCTGTATGATGATTCCAAGAAAATCCGTCTCCTTTGCCATCAAGATCGGGGAAGAATTTGAAGGTTTGAAGAAAAAAAGAATCTGCGAAACATGTAATCTTAAGAATTGTCCGTATAGAAAGTAAAAAGCTCTTATTTATACGCTCTTATTTTGGCGAATCTCAAAAGCTATTGTTTCTGAAATGAATTTGATCAAAATCAAGTTTTCTTCGAATAGATAATCGTTAAATTTGGCGAGTTTTTGCGAATTATCGCAAGATTTGACGTGCTTCTGGAATTATGGTTGTTCTCCCGATACTTTCATCTTTTTAATAAACAACAGCTTACTATCTCTGAGACGGAATCACCAAAATAGGCATAAATCTTGCATAATCTAAGAAATGAAAGAGAGTAATTGGGTTTGAATTTCAAAATGGAGGAAATTATGAACCAGAGAAAAATTTTTTTGGGCTTCGTTTTTTTAATTGTAGCTATAATTTCGATTTTTCCCCAAGTTCATGCAGAACCCGTTCTAATAAAGCTTATTTTGGAAAAACCAAGCGATTATAAAAATGCAGTCTCATTAGGTATCGTTGCTTATCAAAGATTTGATAATTTCGTTCTGGCTGAGTTCGAGAGTGAAAAGTTAAAAGAGTTGGACAACTTCGATTTAAAATACCAAATTATAGATAAGAATCCTTGGTCCGAGGAATATTTTTTGGTATCTCCGGCGAAAGAAGTTGCAAAGGCTAATTTAGAACCTTATGGCAAAATTCTTTTAGAAGATCCAAAATGGCAGTTGATTAAGACCTCTCAAGAAAAAGCAGTTGAGCTTATGAAAATAAGATATATAGTTACACCCATTTATCATAAGCCCATTCCTCTGAAATATATGCCACTTCTTAAGGTAAACCAGTCGGCTTTAAAATATTCAGCGGAGATAGATAGTCTGGTAAATTTGGTGTCTCAGGACTCTTTAAGAATCTGGACTGGAAGGTTACAGGATTTCCATACTAGATGTACCTTCTCTGATTCTATTCCCTTTGCTCGCCAGTGGATTTTTAACAAGTTTGTTAGTTTTGGGATCGGGGAGGTAAAAGTTGACACTTTTTATTATTATAATTATATTTGGGATTTGGGCTGGCATTATGTATATAATGTAAGAGCAACAATCCCTGGCACAATTTATCCTGATAGATTAATCGTGGTGGGAGGACATTATGACTCCTATGGTGTGGGGTGCTTTTCAGGTAGCCCCAATACCCCCGCACCGGGGGCAGATGATAACGCCAGCGGAACCTGTGCTGTATTGGAATTGGCAAGAATCATATCTGCGCATCCTTTAAAATGCACAGTCATCTTTATAACCTTTGACTCTGAGGAAACCTGGATGGATGGAAGCTATGCTTATGTTGATTCTATATATAGGGAGGGTGTTGACTTAGATTTAATGATGAACTTCGACATGATAGGCTATACCGAAGATGCGGATCCGGATGTGGAAATTCATCATCCAGAAACGTCTCTCTCTTTAGCTCAAACCATGGCTTATGCGGCTACCCAATACACTTGGTTGCGTCCAACCTTAGCACCTAATCAGGCCTCAGATAGTTGGCCTTTCTATCAATATGGCTATGAAATTCTCTACCCAGAGGAGGGTGATTTCAATTATGTGGGATATCACACTCCAGGAGATACCCTCGGTATTATGAACATTCCTTATATGGCTGAGGTAGTGAAGATGGGATTAGCTACTTTATCATTCATCGCCAACTCCCCTTCACCGGTCCAGAATTTGAAAGCGGTGGATGCGGGAGATGGAGACAGAATCTATTTAAGCTGGTCACCCAACCCTCCGGCTGAAAATATAGACCATTATAATGTCCATTTTGGGACCACAAGCGGTGATTATGATAGCGTGCATCAAATCACTGTCACCTGCGATACTTTACACAACTTAGAAGAGAATACCACCTACTTTATAGCTGTGACGGCAGTTAGTTCTGATGGTTTTGAAAGTCCAGCTATCAGCGAAGTTTCCATAGCGCCCAGAGTGGTTCCTTTACCTCCCACAGGATTGACAGCCAATCCCAGTGGTTCATTCAAGATCAAACTTATCTGGAGTCCTAACAAGGAGGCGGATTTTAATTATTATAACATATACAGAAGCGAAGAATCTAAAACAGGATATCAGCTTTTATCCGATTCCTGCCGGGAAACGACCTTTGTGGACTCGACCGTGCAGGATGGGGTGGAATACTATTACTATACTCTGACCGCAGTGGATACCAACGGAAACGAAAGCCAGAAGTCGGCTGAGGCTAAATCGTTTGTGGTTAGCCTTAACCAAGGGATCTTGCTGGTGGATGAAACTTACATAAATAATTTTAACAATATGGTAGATGGCGATAGCATCAATGCTTTTTATAATAGAGCCTTGCAGGATTACACTTATACTTATGCCGATCATAGCTGTCCCATCTGCAATCCCCCCAACCAGATAAACCTGAAGGAGCTGGGTCGCTATTCTGTAGTAATAGTTCACTCTGAGGATCTTAGGGGGAATCGATCTTTGGGCGCTGGGGGAGATTCTACTTATTTGGTTTTAAAGAAATATCTGAGTTTTGGGGGCAAGGTGATAATTGAAGGTAGAAGAAATCTCTCGGCAGGAAATGATGGTGATTTGGTGATAAGGAAGTTTTCTCCCGGAGATCCGCCTTACGACTATTTTAAAGTGAGATCAGCCTATGTGCCACCTTGGTCTCCGGCGGGCTATCGCACTGAAGAATTCATCGGAGCATTTGGACAAGTCTCCGGCTATCCAGATCTCCAGGTGGATAGCTTAAGAGTAGCTCAATGTTCTGGGGTATTAGATCCGCCTCTGGCCGGCAAAGTTCCGGGGGTGGGGTATATTGACAGCTTGAGGGCTGGAGAGATTATCTATTCTTTCCATTCAGCTTATTATGATGCCTCTCCCTGTGAAGGAAAACTGGTCGCCTTCCGCTATTTAGGAAGTGACTATAACGTTATTTTCTTCGACTTCCCCCTCTACTTTATTCAGGAGCAACAAGCCACCCAGCTTTTGCATAAGGCTTTAGCTGATCTGGAGACATCTACGGCCGTAGAAGTGGAAGAAGAGGCTAAAGTTCCGGCCTCATTCTCTTTGAGGCAGAACT
>Ga0315289_10012302_pt1 | contig 12065 bp, 10 predicted proteins | sample YL17G11_40_MG_FD_203452 | JGI IMG/M metagenome (GOLD analysis project Ga0315289, IMG submission 203452) | Sediment microbial communities from Yellowstone Lake, YNP, Wyoming, USA - YL17G11_40 | ecosystem: Environmental > Aquatic > Freshwater > Lake > Sediment | place: USA: Wyoming | collected...
GCGCTGACGAAGGCGGCGGTGACGTAGCCTTGGCGCTGGAAAGCTTCGGCCAGCAGGCCGACGCTCGGGGGCAAGCCCGGGCTGGTGAAGTCCCGCACGCCGTTGTACATGGGATAGGTGCCGGTGAGGATGACCGCGTGGGAGGGAAGGGTGATCGGAACCTGCGCCAGGGCATTGTCAAAACGCACTCCGGCGCTCGCCAGCGCATCCATGGCGGGGGTGCGCACGCGGCGCGCGCCATAGCATCCCAGCCGGTCCGCGCGCAACGTGTCCACCGTAATCAACAAAACAGGCGTCTTCGCCGTCGGCGCGGACTGCGCCGACGCCGTAGCGCTGGAGAGAAGCGCCAAGACCGCGAGGGACAAGAAACGACGCCTGAGTCCGACCATATTCTGGCTTCCGACTCCTGACTCCTCGCTTCTCACTTGTCACGCGTCACTGGGTTTTGGCACGGTCGAATTCCTGCTGGGCCTTTTCCTGCAGGCCCTTCGCCGCATACGCCCGGCCCAGGTGGTAATGTGCCTTGCGCATTTCGGGAGCAATGGCCACGGCGCGCTCCAGCTCGCGCACCGCATCGTCCACGCGTTTCAGATAGAGGTAAAGCTCGCCCAGAGCCTCATGCGCTTCCGCGTACTCCGGGAAGATCTCGACGGTGCGTTGGAATGCGCGAATGGCGTCATCGGCTCGTTGCTGGCGGCTGTAGACGGCGCCCAGGTTGAAGGCTGCGGCGAAGTTGGTGGGGTCGAGCTCGACGGCGCGCACGAAGGAAGCTGCTGCAGCGTCCAGTTCGCTGGTCTGCAATTGCGACAGCCCCAGGTAGTAGGCGGCCAAGGCAAACTTGGGGTCGAGTTTGAGCGCAGACTGGAAGCGCTCGATGGCCTGGCGATAATCTTTCAGGCGGTAGTAATCCAGCGCCATCAGGTAATTGATGGTCAGAGAAGCGGCCTCCGTCTTCTCTGCTTCGCGCAATTTGTTTATAGATAGTTGGTAGCGGCCGTGTTGGCCGTCGGCCATCGCCTCGGAGACCAGTTCATACACCTGAATGCGATCCTTGGGGTCAGGGAGGGCCGTGCCGCCGGCTTCGGCAAAGCTGCCGGCGGAAACCGCGACGTAGCCGAGGGAGCGGAGCCGCTCCAGCAGGGCAGGATCGGTCAGTTCCTTTTCGGTGGCGGCACCGCCGGCGGCCGGCGTCAGGCGGCGGATCAGGCTGTGAAGACGACCGCGCATTTCCTGCCCGAGCGACTGCCGCGCTGGGTAGAGGTTCTTCAGCTCCTTGGCGTCGGTGCGCGTGTCGTAGAGTTCGGGCCGGGGAGCGTCCACGTATTTCATCCCGCGCGCCTGCAGACTGCGCAACTGGCTCCAGCGGAAATGCAGAAGCGGGAGGTAGTTCTCCGCATAAAGGTTCGACGCGCCCGCTGCCGGGCGGCCGAGGATTTGCGTCAGCAAACTCCGCCCCTGCACGCTCGTGGGGATGGGAATCTTCAGCGCCTGCAAAAGGGTGGGCATGACGTCCACCAGCGACGCCTCGCCATCGACCACGCGCGGCGCCGTGCCGGGGATCTTGACGAGCAGGGGAACGTGGAGTGTCGAGTTGTAGATGAAGAAGCCGTGGGTCCGCTCCCCGTGCTCTCCCAGACCCTCGCCGTGGTCACCAGCCAGGGCGATCACCGACTTGTCGAAAAGGGCTTGCTGCTTCAGAAAGGCGAACAGCCGCCCCAATTGGGCGTCGTCAAAGGCGATCTCGCCGTCATAGGGACGCGAGCGGTAGCGGCTGGCATAAGGCTCGGGCGGTGTGTAGGGATCGTGCGGATCGTAGAGGTGGACCCAGAGGAAAAAGGGCTGGCGGGGATTGAGCTTCAGCCAGCGCAACGCCTCGTCCATCACCAAGTCGCCGCGGCGCTCCATCTGGTCAAGGTGGGCTTCCTCCAGGCGGCCGAATTCAAAATGGTCGAAGTAGGTGTCGAAGCCTTGGTTCAGGCCGAAGCGGCCGTCCAGCACAGCGGAGCCAATGAAGGCTGCCGTGGTGTAGCCGTGGTCGCGGAGCACCTTGGCCAGAGTGGGAGTGCTGGCGGGCAGCCGGTTGCCGCTGAAATCGTGCATCCCCGTCGCCACGGGGAAAGCGCCGGTGAGGAGTGCGGCGTGCGCGGGGAGGGTAATGGGGACAGGCGTGTAGGCGTGGGTGAAGCGAGCGCTGGCGCGGGCCAACTGGTCAATATGCGGAGTCTGAATCGACAGATAGCCGTAACAGCCGAGGTGGTCGGCGCGCAGCGTGTCAATCGTGATGAAAATCACGTTAGGCTGCGCCGGGGCAGCGCCCCGAAGGTCGTCGGCGACCAGGTGGCTGAGGCCCGCGGCAAGCGCAATCACAGCAAGCCCGGAACACCAGCGACTCAGCCAGCTTGGGCTCGTGACTCGACAGTTCGGGCGCCGAAGGCTGGAACGGGCGCCGAGGGCTACGGTCTCGTGTGGGGAAGTGTTCACTGGGTGGTCTTGTCTCCTGCCATGACTTCCTGGACCCGCCCGAGAATGATCGCGGACATCAATGGATGGCCTTCGAGGGGTTGGCCCACGTCGATCACCACGTCGGGGTACTTATGCCGCAGAGACGCAATCAGGTGGGGCAAGTCGCGTTGCAGATGCAGGCCCAGAGTCAGGAAATAGGGAATGACGATCACGCGGCGGATACCAGCCGCCACCGCCTGCGCCACCGCTTCTCCCAGGTCCGGCCGAGCCCGCTCCAGAAATGCCGCCCGGACATAGCTGTAAGGCCCGCGCGCCGCGAGCTGGTTAGCCAGCTCGTGAACGCCCCGGTTGGCGTCCTCCACGCTGCTGCCGTGGGCAAAAAGCAAAATGCCCGTTCCCGTGCTTTTCTCAGTCATCGGAGATTTTGCCGAGCCAAAAACCTATTCTACAGCGGGCGCGACGGGTTGTGTAGCACCACCCGCGCGACGCGCGACGAAACATCGATTAGGCAGCCTCTGCCAGTCCCCACTTCTGCCGGATTCCGTTTTCCAGTCTCTCAAACACCAAGCGATCCACTAAGTGGCCAATAGCCATGATCAGAGCCATGACGGCCAGAACTTGGCTCATGTCATTCAAGTCGCGTCCCATCATGAGCAGGTGGCCGAGCCCCAGACTTACGAAAAGCATTTCTCCGGAAATCAGCGACCGCCAGGCAAAGGCCCATCCTTGCTTCAGTCCCGCCACCAAGTGAGGCAAGCTGGCGGGCAGGAGCACGTGCACGAACAAACGAAGACCGTGAGCCCCCAGGTTGCGCCCCGCCATGAGATAGATCTTCGGGACGTGGCGCATGCCAATTTGCGTGTTAATGGTGACGGCCAGGAGCGATCCCATTACCACCACGAACACGATGGCCTTTTCGGTCAGGCCAAACCAGAGAACGGCCAGAGGCAGCCAGCACAAGCTGGGAAGACTTTGCAGGCTCAATACCACCCCGCCCAGCGTGGCCTCCAGAAATTCACTGGTGGCGATAAGGAATCCCAGCACAATGCCCAGCAGCACCGAGAGGCCGTAGCCCAAGGCGATCCGCTTCAGGCTGATCCCCATGCCAATCAGGAACGTTCGGTCAGAGAATCCCATCTGCAAGGACGCGAGGACGCTCAGGGGTGAGGGAAAGAGGTAAGGTGGCCAGATTCTCAACTCACAAATGAGCTGCCATAGGGCCACGACGGCCACATAGAACGCCAGTTGCCTAACGATTCTCTTCATGGCTGTACTCCGCCTCGACCGCCTTATTGATTTCCTCTTTCAATTGGGCCAGGACTTCCCGCGCGGTGAGCGCCAGCTCAGGGTCTTCGAGATGGCGAGGCCGCGGCAGGGTGATGATGAACTGGCTCTTGATGCGTCCGGGGCGGAACGTCAGGAGGATCACCCGACCGCCCAGACGGACCGCCTCGCGCACGTTGTGGGTGACGAACACGATGGTCTTGCCTGTTTCCGCCCAGAGGCGGGCCAGTTCCTCATGCAGCAGGTCGCGGGTCTGGGCATCCAGGGCGGCGAAGGGTTCATCCATCAGGAGCACGTCGGGCTCGGTGACCAGCGAGCGCGCCAGTGCGACGCGCTGCTTCATGCCGCCCGAGAGTTGGTGAACGTAGCTCGTCTCGAAGCCCGAGAGGTGGACCAAGCGCAGGTACTGTTGACTCCGCGCGCGGCGTTCCTGCTTGGGAAGACCTTGCATGCGCAGGCCAAACTCCACGTTCTCCTGAACCGTGAGCCAAGGGAACAGGCCCAGCTCCTGGAATATGACCAGGCGGTCTGTTCCCGGGCCTTTAATTCGCCGTCCGTCCATCCAGATTTCTCCGCTCGTAGGCTGGTCCAGGCCGGCCATCAGGTTGAGCAAGGTGGACTTCCCACATCCGGAGGGCCCAACAATGCAGAGGAATTCCCCTTCGCTCACTTCCAGGTTGATATTCTCCAGGGCGACGAGGGTGCCGCGCGGGGTGGGGAAGGAACGTGAGACACCATTCAGGCGAAGTTTACCCTTCGGCTGATTCGAGGCTTGCAGCGGCTCCGGCATGCAGCGTCCTCCCAGGCGCAGTTTCGGCGCCTTCCCTCACGGCAGCGGTTTGGCTCCCTTTTCTGTCAGCACCTCGTTCAAAATCGCGAGGTCGTAGATGCCCGAGAGGTCGGGGCGCTCCCGGCCCAGGAATCCTGCCTCAAAGGCCCAGCGAGCTGAAGTTAGCAGCGAGGAGCGAATAGGATCGAAGGTGACCTGCAGACGGGAGAAGGAGTCGTCCAGGACCTCCGGGGGCAGCGCCTTCCCCGTCTCTCTTTTTATCTCCTGGTTCAAGATCCGCTTGGCCTCCGGAAGGTTCTGGTTGATCCATTCCGTCAGCTCCACGTGGGCCTTGAGCCATTTCTTCAGGACATCCCGGTGCTGTTTCAGAAATCGGGTACTCACGATCAGATGCGTGGTGACGAACTGGCCGTTCGGCCACAGGTCGCGCTCGTCGAGGAACAGGCGGCCCCCAGCTTCCCGGATCAGGCGCGAAGCCCAAGGTTCCGGCGCCCAGGCGCCGTCGATCTCCTTCTTGAGAAACAGGGTAAGCTGGTCGGGATTGGCGATGGGGATCACCTGCACGTCTCCGCCTTTTTCCCGCAGCCTTAGCTGATGGGCATTCAGCCAGCCACGCAGAGCCACGTCTTGCGTGTTGCCAAGCTGCGGCGAGGCGATCCTCTTGCCGTGAAAATCCTGCGGCTTCTGGATGCCGGAGTCGGCGCGCACCACCAGGGCCGCGCCCCCGCTGGTGGCGCCGGCGACGATGCGCAGCGCTTCCCCCTGCGAGCGCACATAGCCGTTGATGGCAGGGTTGGGGCCGATGTAAGTGAGATCAATGGCCCCGGCATAGAGGGCCTCGATGGCCGAGGGCCCGGCATTGAAAATCTTCCATTCCACGCGGGCCCCCGGCGCGAGTGCTTTTTCGAACCACCCGGTGGCCTGCCCGATAACACCTTGCGAGTGGGTGAGGTTGGGGAAATGGCCGGCACGAACTATCAAGGGGGCGTTCTGCGCCGGCAGGCTGGCTGCGGCCAGCAGATTAATGACTGCCATCGCAAATCCCACGGCCGACTTGTTCATCGCCATCTCCTTCTTGCCTGTCAGGTCAACACCGCGGCGGCGCTGGGAATCTGGGATCCTGCTGGCACCCCGCGCTCGTCTCGCCCCGGCCATACTCCCAAGCGCTCGCCATTCCGCAGGTGCAAGGGCGCGGGCAAGAGCGACCCAGACTCTTAGCGCCGCGCGCAAAGATCCGCGAGCGAAGTGTGGTCCATAATGCGGGCCGCGGCGTTGCGTACATCCAGGAAAAGGCGATAAATCGCCCGGTGTTTCTTGTCCCGCACCACCAGCCGACGGAGCAACTCGGCGTCGCCGAAAGGAGCCAGCGGGCCGTCAATGGTGCGCACGATCTCGCCCAGGAAAATCTGCCGGGGGGGGCGTCGCAACCGGTACCCGCCTCTGGCGCCACGCTCGCTGTCCACCAGGCGCGCGCGCTTCAGTTCGAGCAGGATGAGTTCCAGGAACTTCTCCGGGATGTCCTCTCCTGCGGCGATTTCGTGAATCTTGATCACGCGCCTCGGGTAGTTTTTGCCGAGCACTATCATGGCTTTCAGTGCGTAGAGCCCTTTTTTCGATATGCGCATGGCGATTCACCCAATAGTCTATGGATTTGATAGACTAACTCGACAAGGAGACGCCTGTCAAGCACTTCTCGATCAGGGCCCGGGCAGGGATCTTCTGGAGCTGGCTTGAAGGGTTGGGGGTTGCCGGCGGGGCTTGGACCAGGGGGCGCGCACTGGAGGGACGCACCGCCGGAGGGCCAACGCCGGCGAGAATAGGGCGGGACCGCCCGCGCGGCGGGGCAGACCTATTCGCGGAAGGTCCACCTCAATTTGACCGCCAGGAATTCGCTATCCGGTCTCAGGGTCAGGTCGGGGCGGTTGAGCAGGTGCTCCCACCCCCGGTTCCAGACGAGGAACAGGTCACGACCCGGCTTGATGGTCCAGCGCAGGCGAGTGTTGGCGCCGATATTCTGGGATTCCGTATCGTACTGAATGAAGCTGGTAAGCACGACATTGGGCCCCCAGGCGCGGGAAAACTCCAGTTGCCAAAGGCGCTGGACGAAATTTCCTTCCCGCAGCCGAGTGAAATTGTTCGTCGCTTCCAGCCCCACTTGCCACGCGCCTTTGGGCGACGTCCAATTGACGCGGTTCAGCCACTGCAGCAGGTGGCCGCTGTAAAAAGTCCCAAAACCGTTTTCGGTCTCAAACCGCCAGCGACGATGATGGCTTGTCTGGGCGGCGAAGCGCCAGCGATTGAAGCGGTAAGGGCCGGGAGGAATGAACAGTCCTTGCACAATCTCAAAGGGCGCGGGAAGAAGTTCGTACTGGGGCTCCCAGGTGAAGGCCAGGAGCTCGCCGGAATCGAGTTCAATCTCCAGGGGAGTAAAGGTGTACTTCCAGGACTCGTTGGTACCCCGCGAGTTGTCTACTCGTGCATAGTAGTTGCGGAGAAAGTACTGCCGGATCCAGCCGAAGGAGCCCGTCTTAGCGGGGCGAGGCTTGTAAGAACACCCGCCTTGATACTGGCGGGTACCGGGACGAGGCAGAAATCCCAGTGCGGGATCCAATGCTTCGCCAAACTCGTTGATAGTCGTGTAGCAGTCTACCAGGTCATTTGGATAATCGACGTTGAATCCCCACCCCGTGCGCTGGCCCTGGGGGATGTCCCCCGCGCTGAAGGCTGTCCATCCGCCAATCAAGAGGTTCTTGTTGTCCCGAAACGTTGACGTTCGCCAGACGGCGTCGAACCCGGCCAGAGTGTTCTGTCTCAGCCCCGCCGGATCGCCTCGAGTGAGGATAGTCCCGACGCGAAACTTGTTGGTGAGATCGTAGGAGACGCGGCCCGCAAAGAGATTGGTCCCTGGTGCCAGCGTGGTCTCTCGAGTCTGGACGTCGAGGATGCCCAGGTTCCACCGGCCCACGCGTCCGTTCAGCTTGAGACCGCCGTTAATGGGAATCTGCTGTCCTTCCAAAAGGCCGACCCGACGAGTGAAAAAGGGGATGAACGCCTCACCCAAACCAAGGCCAAACTCGAACTGATTAGCGCCTTCCAGGAAGAAGGCGCGCTTCTCGGGAAAGAACAGAGGAAAGCGCGTGAGGTTAACCTGCCGCGCGTCCACCTCCGTTTCGGCAAAGTCTGTGTTTCCCGTGATGACCGCGGCGAGCTGCGGCGTGATTCTCCAGGTGAAATCCAGGCCTCCGGTCCCTTGCCAGGTACGCGGGCCTGCGGAGAATTTGTCGATCGCCTTGCCGATGAGGTAGGGACTGAACTCCAAGCCGCGGCCCTGCTTCAGATCTTCAAGCCCGGTGAGGGAGCCGGCGCGGCTCAGATCGAGCAGGAAGGAGTCGAGCGTCGGCGACGCCCAACGGAGCATGACTCTCTCCCGCGCGACAAATCTCTCCAAATTCAGCCCCCAGCTTTTCAGGCCTTTCTTGAAGTTCAAGGTTCGCGCGGGAATCTCAATCTCCGCCGACCAGGCGTTCTTCGACCGGGCAGTACGCGCATCCCAGATTCCGTCCCAGTCGAGGGACTCGTGTTCGGGGCCCGAAATCAAGCCGTCGATGCGGGCGCCGGCGGCGTTGACTCGAAACAAGTATCCCATACGTTTGTCCCCGTAGGTGTCCAAGACGATACTCACGGTGTCATCCCCGAGCGTGAACCCATCACGGGCCATGGTGTGCACGGCAATTTTGCCGGGTTCCGGGTCGGCGCATTCAAAGCCGAAGTAAAGCGTATCGTCCGCGATCAGGACGCGGACAAAGGTCTTGAAGGGTGTGGGCGCGCCGGGATGCGGAGACTGCTGGACAAGTTCAACAGCCATGCTGGCGTCTCGCCACGCGGGTTCGTCGAGTCGCCCATCCAGCCGGATGTGCTCTTGAGTACGGCGGGCCTCAACTATTTGGGACGCCGCGGCGGTCGAACCGGCGTAGGACATGCCACCCAGCGCGAGCGCCAAGGCGAGGAGGAATGTGAGTCGCAGCGCGAACCTCATACCAGCATCAACGGCAGATTCTGTAGGCAACCAAGGCCATGGCCTTCTGCGCGCTGGGCGGCATCCACAAACTTCTTGGACGAGCGCAAGTTTCCAGCGGTTACGCGCACAGGGCGAAATCCCGAGGCGTAACTGACCGCCCGATTGATGAAGCGCGAAGCAGATCGGTCTTTACGATGCTTCCGTTCCCTGATCCGCGGGTAGGAACAAGCTCGCCGCCCCAAAAACGCCGACGTTCTTTTGTAGCTTCGCCGTGAGGATGGGAATCTTCACCGCGAAGCGGCGATTGATGGTGAACTGGGGGATAGTCTCACGGATCTTGTCGAACAGGGCCTTGCCGATTTGGGCCACGCCGCCGCCAATGACGATGGCCTCCGGGTCCAGCAGCGTGATCATCCCGGCCAGCCAAACACCCAAATAGAAGCCCGTCTCGTGGATGATGGACCTGGCTACCGCGTCGCCCGCGCGCGCGGCTTCTTCAATCATCTTGGGTGTGATCTGGCTGAGGTGGCCGTGGGTCAGGTCGCGCAAAAGGCTCGGCGCGGTGTGTTCCTGCTCGAGCCGGACGCGGGCGCGCCGGACCATGCCGGGCCCTGCCGCCAGCGCCTCAATGCAACCCGGGGTCCCGCAGCCGCAGCGGTAAGGGCTACGAAAATCGATCGAGACGTGCCCGCCTTCGCCTGCCACGCCGTTCTTTCCGTGATAAATCCTCTTGTTGATGATGATTCCGGTGCCGATGCCGGTCGAGACCGTCACATAGAAAATGTCGCGATACCCCACGGCGGCACCAAAGAGCACCTCGGCCAGGCCGGCGGCGTTGGCGTCGTTTTCCACTCGGGTGGGAAGCCCGAAGCGCTTCTCGATCAGGTGGGCGAGGTGAACGTTGCGCCAGCCGGGCAGGTTAGGCGGGTTGATCACCAGGCCCGTCTTGGGATTGAGCGGCCCTGGCGCGCAGATACCGATGCCGACGATATTCTGCTTTCCCCCGGCGTGTTCAATCAAGCACTCGATGGCGTGAACGATCTGGTCGAAGCTGGTCTTGAATCCCTCGGTGGCCCGCGTCGGCACCACGAGCGATCTGGTGAGACGCCCTTTCCGGCTGACCAGCCCGCCGGCGGTTTTGGTTCCCCCGATGTCAATCCCCACAATGAGCTGAGGCATCGTTCGATCCCCCCTGAGAGTCTTCAGGCCGACTTGGCCCCGCCAGCGGCGGGGCGCAAGCGGGCAGACCTGCCGCCCCTGAAGGCCCGCTTTACCTCACTCGTACTTGGCCCGGCCGAGCATCGCCAGACCGAATACATAGGCAAAACACAGCGCCGGGACGGCCATGGCCGCGCGCAGTCCGAAGTGATCGCCCACCAGCCCTACGAGCGGAGGCATCACCGCTCCCCCGACGCACGCCGTGCAGAGCAATCCGGAAATGGCGCCGTGGTTTTCCGCAAAACTATTGATGGTACCGCTGAAGATTAGCGTGAAGAGTACGGAGGTGAAGAACCCGCAGGCGGCAAATCCCACTGCCGTCAGGGTCGGCGTCCCCAGGGTCGCCACCAGCAGCGACGCCAGGGCCAAGAAAGAATAGAGGCGCAGGATTCTACGGCTCCCGAAACGGTTGAGGACGGCGCCGCTGACCAGCCGCCCGGTGCCTTGCAATCCCCAGAAAAGCGCCACCACGAGCGCGGGCAGAGTGGGCAGCACCTTGCGGAGCAGGCTGGTGGCCTGCACCTGAGACACCTCCGAGCTCAGCCCGTGCACGCGCTCGAAGAACTTGACGATCCACGAGGCGGTCCCAACCTCCGCGCCCACGTAACAGAAGATGCCGAGGGTATAGGAAAGCACGAGGGGATTCAGTAGCAGGCGGGCATAGTGAGAGAGCGACACCTGGCCTGCGCTCTCCGCAGGGCGCGCTGGAAACCTCGATACCACCAGCAGAATCAGCAGCACCAAAGAGAGGACAGCAAAAAAGACATAGAGCGTCTGCCACGGCTGGCCTGTGCCGGTAAAGAAGGCCAGGATGAAGGGCCCCAAGAACGCGCCAATCCCGCAAAAGCCAATGGTGAGCGTCAGGTTGCGATGGTAATTCTCCGTGCGGTCCAGATGCTGGATCCACGGATTACCGGCGGTCTGCAGGACCGTTACCCCCACGCCCACGGCGAAAATCATCGCCACCATCAAGGGGTAGTTCCGCGCCCCAGCGACTAACAACGAGCCCAGCGCCATGAGGAGCACGCCTAGAAGGACCAGCGGCCGGGCGCCCAGCCGCTCCATCAACAACCCGCTAGGAATCGAACAGACGCCGTAAGCGAGATAAAACGCCATGGGCAGGATGCCCGCGGTGAACAAGCTCAGTTGGTATTCTCTGATCACTTCGGGGATGACCACGCCAAGAATGTTCGTAATCATCCCGAAGGTGAAATAAGCCAGAAAGAAGACCCACAGAAGGGGTGCGGGGCGGTTAGTCATGATACGTCTTTCGCATTCAGAGTTTAGCGTCAAGCCGAGGAATGCGGCTCCTTGAAGCCGGAAAGTATACCTCACCCTTTGCGATTGGTGACATCTCTTTATCAGGGGTGCGGCAACCCTGTGCCACCGCAATACGCAAGAGAAAGGCGCTGGCTATCTCACCGAAGGTGCCAGCAGGTCAGCGCCGGCAGAGATCCCGCGCTTGACGCCCCTATCCCAGTTCTCTAAGATGACGGGAGGCCAAGAGTTGGCCACCCCGGAGGCCCTATGCCGCGAGGTCGCCAGTCACGCGCCGCCCGTCCGAGTCTCCCTCCTCTCGCTGAGGTCGCGATTCCCGACAAACTCTATTTCCGCATCGGAGAGGTCAGCGAGTTGACGCACACCAAGGCTTACGTCCTCCGCTACTGGGAAACTGAGTTCCCCACCTTGAAGCCCACGAAGAGCCGCTCCAGACACCGCCTCTACCGGCGCCAGGATGTTGAGACCGTGCTGGAAATCAAGCGCTTGCTTTACGAGAAGGGCTTCACCATCGAAGGTGCGCGCAAGCAACTGGCGGGGGATTCCAAGGCCACGGAACAGCAGAAACACTTGTTCCGGGCGAATCTGGATGGAATGCAGTTGCGATCCATCAGGCGCGACCTGGAGGCTGTCTTGACAACGCTTTCGCGGAAATGCTAGCGTGAAACTTCAAGTGTCAGGTGTCGGGTTTCAGGTGTCAGAAAGAGGGCAGCGTTCTCTGACCCCTGACACGTGGAACCTGACACCCGTTCATGCCGGGACGTAGCGCAGCCTGGTAGCGCACTTGCTTGGGGTGCAAGTGGTCGCCGGTTCAAATCCGGCCGTCCCGACCATTAGGACAGTGACAAGTGAAGAGTGATCCGTCAGCTGACGGACTCGTCACTCGTCACTTTTCACTTGTCACTGCTTTTCGTGCCGGGGCGTAGCGTAGCCTGGTAGCGCGTCCCGATTCGGAATCGGGAAGGTCGGCGGAAAGCGTTTGACAAGCTGGAAGTGAACAGATTGCCGGGGCGT